>Ga0315910_10000200_pt1 | contig 66479 bp, 62 predicted proteins | sample EdamamesoilMG_FD_204470 | JGI IMG/M metagenome (GOLD analysis project Ga0315910, IMG submission 204470) | Garden soil microbial communities collected in Santa Monica, California, United States - Edamame soil | ecosystem: Environmental > Terrestrial > Soil > Garden | place: USA: California... | reverse complement strand
AAGCTGTGTCGGGCACACTGCGAGCGCCGAGCGACACAGCCGTGGGCGGTCCCAGGCGTGCATCAGCGCGTGGAATCAAACTGGTCGGCGCTCTAGCGGGGCGGGGCGCCACTCGGGCGCCCCTGCGACCCGCCGGTCTACTCCGCTTCTGCCGGCACGTAGTAGTCGAAGTTCCAGACGATGTACGACCAGTCTTGTTCGATCGCGCGAGAGTCTCCGAACGGATACTCCGTGCGCGCGATGAAGACGATGTCTTCCCGGGGGAACATGAACTGGAGGATCTCGCGGGTCGGGGTCCCGCCGTCCATGACGTGGAGCTTCGCGTAGATCCCGGACTTCTTCTGGAAGTCCGCCTGGTAGCTCAGCTCCTCGACCTTGAGCCCCGCTTGTTGGTACTGATTCTCCATCCACGAGACCGAACGTTCGTCGAGGGGGCGTGACTTGTGGGTCGCGAAGATCGTGGTGTTGATGATCTCCTGGCCCGAAGACGCCGTGTCTTCCTCGGACCCGAGCGAATCCCCACCACCCTCTTCTGCCCCTTCACCCGAGCCGAACACGCTGCCCGCGGTCGAGGTGCAGGTGATGACGGGGACCCAGCGCTCGGAACCTTGCGGCGTATGCGAGGCCTCGGAACAGGAGCGGAACACGTACCGGGTATCGGGGACGGTGAAGACGACGCCGAGCTCGGGGATCTTGATGGTGTTGCCGGCGGTCGTGCCGTTGGACGGCTCATCGACCCAGTGCGCCAGCTCGGACTTCCCGCCACGGCCGCCCTTGCAGCCGGCCGACGCGAGCACACAGCACCCAAGGATGGAGCCAACGATGGTGGAGGTTGCGAAAGAGGAGCACCGCGGACGTCTCATGCGGCCGCGACGGTATCAAATGGGGCCCGCGCCGCACAGCCTCCGCGCGCCCCGGCCACTCGCGCCGTGCAAACTGGCATCCGAGTTGCTCAACCCGTGAGCCATGCCCCCCTTCGCCGCGCCTCTCCCCGAGGGCGCCGTCACCCCCCTCGGTCCCGTCTTCGACTCGCCGCAGAACCGCGCCATGGTGCGGATTCTTCAATACTTGCTGGACGCCGACGGCCCGGACGAGGTCGCGCATCGGGCCGTGTCCGGCCTCCGGATGCTTCCCGAGATCGCGCACGTGACCCTGCGGGACGTGTGGGACGGCCAGACGGACATCGAGATCCTCCTGGCCTCCGAGACCGGGTCTGACCCAAGCTGGCTGACCGTCAAGCTCGTCGATCCCTGCGACGCGCTTGCGATCGCCCGGGTACGAGCGCTGACCGACTTGGTGACCGCCCTCCATCGGCGCGAGCGGGATGTTCGGCAGCTCCGGAACGCGGCCCACACCGACCCGCTGACCCAGCTCTGCAACCGGCGCGGGTTCGAGCCTTTCGTGGATCAGGCGCTGGCCCGCGCTGCGAGGACGGGCGAAGCGATCACCCTGATGCTGTGCGACGTGGACCGGTTCAAGGCGATCAACGACAAAGCGGGCCACCAGGCGGGCGACGAGGCCCTCTTGGTGGTGGCTCGGGCGATGCAGTCCATCATCCGGCCGACCGATCTCGCGGCGCGCACGGGGGGAGACGAGTTCGCCATTCTTCTGGCGGGAGCGAGCGCGCAAGGGGCCGCCGTGGTGGCAAACAGGCTCCGCGAAGCCATTTCGTTCGCCAATCCGCTGACGGGCCTCAGCCTCACGCTGAGCATAGGAATTGCAGACACCCAGGCGATCGAGCTGCGACGGAGCGCGGGGCACGAACCGCGGTACGCGTTGTTTCGCGCCGCAGATGAGGCCCTCTACCGGGTCAAGGCCCGCGGACGCGACGGTCACGCCCTGCACCAGCAATGCTTTCCGGTCGCGCCGCTCGAGATCGAAGACACGCTTGCGATCGCGACGGGTTGTTGACGGGCCCGCATGGCCCGCCCCCGCCGACTATTCGGGGCTCAGCATGCTCGGTAGGTAGTCCTCGGGGCCACGAAGTCCCATGAGCTCGAGGCAGGTACCCGCCACGTACCCGAGGTTCGCCTTGGGTTGATCGACACGCAGCTGCGGCCCCAACGTGGGGAGCGAGGGGTCGTAGATCACGAACGGCACGGGATTGAGGGAGTGGCTGGTGCGCGGCTTCTCGGTCCCGTCGCCCGCCTTTTCGAGCATCTGATCGGCATTCCCGTGGTCCGCGGTGACCACGAGGATGCCACCCAGCGCACGGATGACCGGGACCAGACGCGCCAGCGACAGGTCGACGCACTCCACCGCGACGCGGCTCGCCTCGAGCGAACCGGTGTGCCCCACCATGTCGCCGTTCGCGTAGTTGACGCGCGCAAAGTCGAATCGCTGGTCGCGCAAGGTGCTGATCAACGCGTCCGTGATCTCGGCAGCCTTCATCCAAGGCCGCTCGTCGAACGAGACCAGATCCGAGGGGATCTCGCGATAGACCTCGAGCGACGAATCGAACATGCCCGAGCGGTTGCCGTTCCAGAAGAACGTGACGTGCCCGTACTTCTGCGTCTCGGAGATCGCGAGCTGGCGTTTGCCGCTCTGCGCCAAGAGCTCGCCCATCGTGCGAGAGATCGCCGGTGGTGGCACCAAGTAGCGCTTGGGTACGAGCTCATCACCATCGTATTGCATCATCCCCGCGAACACGACCTTGGGACGCGGGCTGCGATCGAACGCCTTGAACTCTTCGTTCTCGAACGCCTTCGAGATCTCGACGGCCCGGTCACCGCGGAAATTGAACAAGATCACCGCAGCGCCGTCGCGAACGGGTCCCACGGGTTCGCCGTCTGCCGCGATCACGAAGCTCTCGAGGTTCTGGTCCCCCTTCTCCGACTCCCCGTAGAGGGTCTCGACCGCCTGCCGCAACGAGGAGAACTGGCGCCCGCGGCCGCGCACGTGCACGTTCCAACCGCGCTCCACCATGGCCCACTCGGCCTCGTACCGGTCCATGGTGATCTTCATGCGACCCCCGCCGCTCGCGACGCGGTAGTCTTTGCCCGAGTTCCGGAGCTCCTCGAGCACGCCCTCGATCTGATCGACGTATTTGAGCGCCGAGCGTGCTGGCGTATCACGGCCGTCCAGGATGGCATGCACGCGCGCCTTCGCGACGCCGGTCTGCGCCGCACGCCGGAGCATGGCGATCAGGTGATCGATGTGGCTGTGCACGTTGCCGTCCGAGAGCAGGCCGATGAAGTGCAGCGCTTCCCCGCTCTGACGCACTTGCTCCACGCACGCCTTCCACGCATCCCCCTCGAACAGGGTGCCCGTCTCGATCGCTTGACTCACGAGTTTGGCCCCCTGATCGAAAATTCTCCCGGCACCGAGCGCGTTGTGCCCCACCTCGCTGTTGCCCATGTCTGCGTCCGAGGGCATCCCCACGGCGGTCCCATGCGCGGCGATGATCCTGTAGGAAGGCAGCGTCTCGAGCCAGTCGAGCGTGGGCGTATGGGCGAGATGCACGGCATCGCCGTGATCGCCTGCGCCGATGCCCACGCCATCCATGACGACGCAAACCACGGGACCCCGGGGGGAGGGGCGAGAAGGATGCTTGGGGAGGGTCGAAGAAACCATCAGCTTGTCTCCGCTCCCGTGATTGTGGACAACCACCCCTAAAACATGAAGTGGTAGCCGACGTGGAACTCGAGCATCAGATCGAACGGATTGGTGTCGGGTTCGCCGCCGTAGGGCACGAGCGGAGGCTCGGCAGGAACCTGGACGTCGGAAAAGTAGCGGTGAATGCCGGCGCCCACGACCACACCGTGGCCGCGCCGGATTGGGATTCCGAGATCGAACGCGCCGCGGAGCATGACCGAAACGTCGTCGTACTGTTCGACCTGCGTGGTGGACGGACCGAGCGGGCGCGAAAACATGGAGATGCCGGCGCCCACGATGACCCCGACCTCGCAAAACACGGGGCCGAACAACAGCTGCAACGAGGGCCCCGCGCCGAAGTCGCTGTGCCAGAGCTTCGCGAACAACCTTGCGGATTGCCCATCCACGGCGAACGCCTCCCTGCGGAGGTACTGCGTGTGCCCGACGTGGACGAGCGCGCCGAAGCGCACGAACGCGAGGTGGAGCGCGTGGACGCGGAAATCGAGACCGGCACCAAACCCGACCCGGCTGATGACATCCGCCCCGCCTGCGAGCATGATCCCGAGTCGGGGTGCCGCGGACACGGAAAAAACCGGCCCGCGCTTGCGCGTCAGGGGATCGCCCGCCTCGGCCTGTTTCGACGCCGGAGCGAACATGAGGATGCTCGCGAACCACACGGCGGGCGAAAGCACGGCGCGGACCATACCACGCCGGACGCGCGGGGCCTCTTCCCGCTTGTCCTCGCGCCCTCCGCGATTTTCAATGACGGTGATGCGCGCCCCCTCCTCGCCACGAGCCCCTCGCCACGCCCCCGATGCCGCCTCGTTGATCCCCGCGTCCACGCTCACGCGGCGCGCAGCCTTGGCATGTACGGCGGGCATGGTGATGTCGGCGTGCAGCACGGCGCCAAAATGGAAGAGCACCGCGGTGACGACCGTCAACGGAGTCGTCGATCTGCGGCTCGACGACCATGCCGAGCTCGCCAGCCCCGGCGGCATGGTTGCGATCACACCCGCGGGCGTCCGCGACCCGATCCTCGTCATGCGGCTCGAGAACGACGAGTTCGTCGTCTTGTCGCTGCGCTGCCCCCATCTTGGATGCACGGTCCGCTGGGACAACGAGGCGCAGCACCTCGTCTGCCCGTGCCATCTTTCGACGTTCGATGACCGCGGCTCCCCGACCAAGGGTCCCGCCAAGACGGCGCTGCAGGCCTATCGCTGGAACCTCATGGGTTCGCAGCTGCGCATCGCCGTCGAACAGGGGTGACGCGTGCATCCGCTCGGTTCGCACTACATCCTCGAGCTCTACGGCTGCCCCGCGGATCGCATCGACGACGTCGCGGTGGTGCGCTCGGCGATCCGCGCGGCTGCGTTGGCAGCCAACGCCACGCTGCTCGGCGAGCTCTGCCATCGCTTCCATCCCCACGGGGTCACGGCGCTGGGCCTGCTCGCGGAGTCCCACTTGTCGGTGCACACCTGGCCCGAACTCGGGTACGTCGCCTGCGATGTGTTCACCTGCGGTACCCAAGCCGATCCGAAGCGGGCTTGCTCGGCATTGGAGCAGGCCTTCGCCGCCACTCGAACGGCCTTGCGCATCGTCACGCGGGGCTTTCCCCCCGACGCAGGCCGCCCGCGCCGCTTCCCCGAGGTGTTACCCTCCGCCTCGCCGGGGATGTTCAAGCTCGAGAACGTGGTCCAACCCTATGCGTGGGGCAGCCGCACCGCCATCGCAGAGCTCCGCGGCGAGCCTCGGAGCGAGGGCCCGGAAGCGGAGCTCTGGATCGGTGCACACCCCAAGGGACCTTCGCGCATCGAGCTTGGCGGCGCACGACTTCCGCTCGACGCCGCCATCGCGCGCGACCCAGAGGCGATGCTCGGTGCGCACCGAGTTCGCGGCTACGGCGACACGCTGCCCTACCTGGTCAAGTTGCTCGCCGCGGACGCGCCGCTCTCCCTGCAGACCCACCCGAGCGAAGCGCAAGCCCGGCGAGGCTTCGCCGCGGAGGATGCCGCCGCGATCCCGAGGAGCGCAGCCAACCGCAACTATCGCGATCCTCACGCGAAGCCGGAGCTCCTGTGCGCGCTGACGCCCTTCGAGGCGCTCTGCGGGTTTCGACCCATCGCCGAGCTACGTACCGTGTTTGCTGCCCTCGGCGGCAACGAGCTGCGAACGATCCGGGCCGCGCTCGCCGCGTCCGAGTCCCCGCTCCCCGCGATCGTCGAGCTATGGTCACAACCCGTCGCGCTGCACCGGCCCCTCATCGACGCGACGCTCGCGGCTTGCATGGCGCAAAGGACACGCGACGACGTGGTGGGCTCCGCGAGCCGCTGCGCGCTGAGGTTGGCCTCGTACTACCCAGACGACCTCGGCCTCGTCGCCGCGATGATGCTGCAGGAGATCTCGCTGGCTCCCGGTGAGGCCCTGTTCCTCGCGCCGGGACAATTGCACAGCTATCTTTCGGGGTTCGCCATCGAGGTCATGGCCAACTCCGACAACGTGCTGCGTGGCGGCCTGACGCCCAAGCACATCGATGTTCCCGAGTTCTTGTCGGTGCTCGATACCGCGGCGCCGCCGGTCCTGCGCCTGTCGCCGCGACGGATCGCGCCTGGCCATTCCGTGTACCTCGCACCTGCTGCGGAGTTCACCTTGCATTCCCTCGAAATGGGCGAGGCCACCGTCCGGTCCATGTCGATGCCCGTCGCGGGTCCCGAGGTCCTCGTGTGCATCGCCGGCCGCTCCCGGCTTCGCAGTGAGAACGAGCGCTTCGAGCTTGGCCCGGGTGAGAGCGCCTTCATCGCAGGATCGCGGCACGCCTACACCATCGAGGGCGAAGCGCACGTCTTCCGCGTGACCGTGGGTGGAAAGGCAAACGCCGATGGGTGACGTACGGATCGAACTGCGGCGGGACATCGGACGGATCGATGCCGGCTCGGGGCCGTGGATTCGGAGGAAGCAGATCGCCCGCATCCAAGGCTCCCCAGATCCATGGTCGCTGGCTCGCGTCCTCGACCGTCGGGGAGACACGGTGGGGTGGGGGCTCGTCTCGCCCGTGTCCGCGATCACCGTCCGCATGCTCTCCTATGGTGAGGACCCTCCGCCCGCGCGCTGGCTCGAGGATCGGCTCGGGCGCGCGTTCGATGCCCGTCGCGCCTATCGCTTCGATGAGGAGGGCACCACCGGATATCGCGAGGTCAACAGCGAAGGCGATGGGCTCCCGGGGCTCGTGATCGATCGCTACGAAGACGAGCTCGTGCTCCAGATCACGACCGCCCCCATGGCTGCCCGCGAAGATGCGATCGTCGCTTGGTTGCGCGAGCAAGGTCATGAGCGGATCGTGGTGCTGCTCCCCGAGTCCGCGGCGCGTCAGGAAGGGTTCACCGCGGGTCAGCGCGGAGCGGCCCGTACGGAGATGCTCGTGTTCCACGAGCACGGGTTGCGCTTCGAAGTGCCGCCACCCCCGGGCCAGAAAACGGGCGCCTACTTCGACCAACGGGGGAATCGCCGCGTCGTCGCGCACCTCGCTGCGCGACGGGGGGGTCGGCTGCTCGACGTAGGCTGTCACCTCGGGGGCTTTGCCCTGCACGCGCGCAGACTCGGCGTACCCGCCCTGGGGCTCGATCAGTCCGCCGTCGCGTTGGAGCTCGCGCAACGCAACGCCGTCGCGAACGGCTTCTCCGATCTCGAGTGGCTGCAGCGCGACATGTTCGCGCCGTGGGACGATCCCCGCCTCGACGGTCCGTTCGGGACGATCGTTTTGGATCCGCCCAAGATCGCGAGCAAGCGCTCCGACATAGACCGAGCGTTGACGGCACTCACCCGCGTGGCACGCCAAGCCGGGGCGCGAATCGAGGCCGGAGGCCACCTGGTGCTCTGCAGTTGCAGCCACCACCTCGGCCCCGAGCATCTCGACCGCGTGGCGCTCGAACTCGAAGGCGCATGGCATCGCGTCGCCTGGATGGGGCCGGGTTTCGATCACCCCGTCGCCCCGGGCCACCGCGAGGGCGAGTATCTGCGCATCGGCGTGTATCAACGCGTGTCGGCGCGCGGATGATCGGCCGGTGGATGCTTGGCGCGCGGATGCTCGGCCCGCGGATGCTCAGCCCGCGGATGCTCGGCCCGCGGATGCTCAGCCCGTGGCGGTGGCGACCGAACGGCGCTGCTCTCGAATCGAGAGCCGATAGACGCTGTTCTCGGTCTCCACGTAGAGCACGTTGGCCTCGGACGCGGCGAGCACCCGCCGGACCGCCGTGGTGACCATGCGCCGGCCGTTGGGATCGCGGAAGATCACCATGCCGCGCCCTACGATGGGCTCCGACAACAGGTAGCCCTCATAGATCCGACCCACCGTCGACATGAGCCCGCCGCCGCCTTCCCGCGACGTTCGAATCTTGGTGGCGACGACCGACAACACCCTGAGGATAGATTATAGCCGCAGCCCCCGAGGCGCCACACCCAGACGATGCTGACCGACCGCCTGTCCGCCCCCAGTCGTCGCGACGGCCGGGCGACTTACCAAAAAACCATCGGCGCTACGAACGCACAGGTGGAGCGCTCTGGCTCGCCTCCAGGCGTCCCACCGCGTCGGCCGGAACCCAGCCCTCGATGCCTCCGGGCAAGCGGATGAGCGACCAACCGAGGCTCTCCTCCACGATCCGGATGCGGCTACCACCCTGAAGCTGGAACGCAACGCTCCGGTGTGGGCCAGGGCCCTCGCGGGCATCGATGGCCAGAGGCAGGACGATCGCCTCCGGAGCTTCGCGGTCCGCTTTGAGGGCCCAACCATGAAGAAGACCTGGCACGAGGTACAGGAAAGCCAACACGCCCAGCGACGCGCTCAGCACCCCGCGCGCGGGCAGTCCACGCCGCTGCCGCCGCAGGGTCACGGCGCCGCCGAACAGGAACCCGACTCCGCTGAGGAGGGAGAGCCATCCCAGGCTGCGGGCACGGAGGGCGTCGCGGATCAGATCCCACGACGTCGCTGCGCGATCGACCACGGTCCCCTCGGTCGTGGCCCGCAGCTCGATGCGCTTGCGCACGACCTCCAGGTTTTCGCGCGCCGCGTCCAAGACGTCCGTCGTCGGACCGCCGCGAAAGTCCGTGGCGCGCGTCAGGTGATAGGCCGCCCGACCAAGTTCACCGAGCTCGGCGTACGCCGTGCCCAGGTTGTACGACAGCGTCGCGTTGCGGCCACGCAGCAGCGCGGAAGCGGCTTCGTAAGAGGCGGCCGCGGCCTTCCAATCGCTGCGCGCCGCCGCCTCGTTGCCGGCGACGAACGCGTCGTCCACCGCATCGGCATGCGCGCGGCCCGGCGCCAGCGCGAGGCCAAACACGAGGCCAACGACGAGGGAGACCGCCGCCCGTCGGAGTGCGCGTCTCACAGGCCCCCCTTGGCGAAATCCGTCCGACGCGCGAGCGCCAGAGCGTCGTCCAGCAACGCTCGGCGTTCGTCTCGGGTACCCACGCGTGCGCCGAAGCGAGCCGCATCGCAGTCATCGAGCAACCGCTCGAGCTCGCGGAGATCACCCGGAGCGACGCCGCGGCGCTCCAACAACGCGACGAGCCGTGGCCGCGGCAACCCCACACCCTCGGGTCCGGCGCGCTCGACCGCGAGCTCATGGAGAAGATTGCCGACGATCGCGTGGAAGCCTGCGCCATCCGCCACCGCGCGTTCGGCCTGTTGAATGAAGGCGTGGCGCCGCGCTCGGCTGCGCGCTCGCAATCGCGCAATCTCGTCTGGACCCAAACGACGCCATGCGAATCCCCCGGCAAGGCCCAGGAGGGCTACCCCGGGCACCGCAACCATGCCGTAGAACCACCGCTTCGCCGTCAGCCAAGGCTCCTTGGGCAGCCGCCTTGGAACGGTCGCATCGGCGACGACCGGGGCGAGGTCGGGCAACGCGGAAGCCTGGTCCAACGCCGCGGTCGGTTCCGCCGCGGCCACGGGCGTGGGCGATCCCCGGACCTCGATCGAGAGGGGTTTGCTCTCGACCTGCCGATAGCTGCCCGCCGCGGGATCGAAGTAGTCGAGCTTGTGGCCCGGCAGAACGAGCGTCCCTGGTTGCTCGGGAATCAAGAGGAAGCTGTAGCGGCGCTCTCCACCGACGTGAGGTTCTCCGTCCCGCGTCGTCTCGATCTTGGGTTCGTATTGGCGCACGCCCTCGATCTCCGGCCACGGGCCTGGATCCACGACCTCGATGTTGCCCTTGCCGCGGACGCGAAGCGTGTACGTGAACGGATCCCCCACGGAGACGCTCGTGCGATCGACCGCCCCCTCGAGCTCGTATTGCCCGACATTGTTGGCCGAGAACGTCGGTGGCTGACCTTCCGCAGGAAGGGGTTTCACCTCGATCGTGATGGGCGCGGAGCGGAGCCGACCGCGAAGACCGACCGCAATCTCAGCGCCCCCGATCTCGAGGGCCCCCGCCCGCTGAGCAAACAGCGCGCGACGAATCGCCGGCCGTATGCGGTAGCGCTGGCCCCCGGCCGACTCGACCCGCGGTTCGTCGACGGGGAGCTCCTGGGTCAGAAAGTCTTTGAACGTGGGCGGGCTGCGAAAGTGCGGGTCGAGGAAGTTGCGCGCCTCGTAGAGGTCCAGCTGATAGGTGACCTGCTCGCCCACGTACGCCTCGAGCTTGTCCACCGTCGCGGCCACGGCGATCCCCCGCGTACGCAGCGACTCGAGCGTATCCGACGGGACGCCCGGCGCGTCGCCGCTCGGCTCCGCGACCGGATCCACCTCGGCATCGCGGATGCGCAGGTTCACGGCGTTGGAACGAACGCCACCTCCGTGGGCCGCGACCTCGAATCCGAGCTTGAACTCACCCGCAGTGTGCGCGACGAGGAGGCAGTCGAGCGTTCGGCTCTGCTGCGCCGCCATGTGCGTCCCCATCATGCTGCGCACGCCCGGCATGCACCACGAGACCTCGAAGTGGCGCTCGATCCCCGCGGGCAGCTCCGGCTCCGGGACCCCCTGTCCTCCGGATCCGGACACGAGCAGCTGGACCTTGAGGGACTCTCCCACGCGGACGTCCGCGCGATCGACCGCAACTTGGGCCTCGAGTTCCGCAGCGCGTGCGATCGACGGACCGCCGAACGCGATCACTCCCCACACGAGCGCGTGCCATGGTTGCCAGCTCACCGTCACCAGTCCTTCTCGGGCTGCGCGATGCGCCCCGATGGCCGATCGAGCATGAGCGCGTCTTGTTGGTCGAGCTGGTCGAGCGCCTTGTCGATGTCCATCTGCTGGATCGGCGCCGGAGCGGTTTGTGCGTCCTCGGACTGCGGCTCCTGCTGTGGCTTCTCGCCGTCTTGCGGTTGCGGCTCCTCTTTCGTTTCGTCGGACTTGGGCTCCTCGGGCGGCTGCGGTTCCTCTTCTTCGCCCTTTTTCTCATCCGGGTCCGATGGAGACTCTTCGTCCTTGGGCTCTCCCTCGTCGGGGTTCGGCTCGCCCTCCGTATCCTGGGGCTCGTCCTCTTGCTCGGACCCTTCTTCCTTTTCCTGCTCTTCTTTCTTTTGCTCTTCTTCTTTTTTCTTCTGTTCTTCTTCGGCGCGCTTGCGTTCGAGCGCGAGCTCGAGGTTCCACTTCGCGTTGCCGTGGTCGGGTTTGGCCTTGAGGCACTCGATGTAGTGCGTGACCGCCTCGTCCCAGGTCTCCGCATCCAACGCGAGGTTGCCGAGCTCGTAGTGCGCGCTCGCTCGCACGTTCATGTCATCGGCCTCGCTCGCACGCTCGAAGCTGGTCTTCGCGCCCTCGCGATCGTCTTGGGCCAGCAACACGAGCCCACGGTCGTACTGGAGCTCGGGACGATCCCCACGACGAACGATCGCCGCGTCGAACGCCGCCAATGCGGTCTCGAAGTCGGACGCCGCATAGGCTGCAACGCCGCGTTCGACATCGCGATCGCGCGCCGCGAGCTGCTCCGCCAACCACCCCGCGAGCAACAGGCTCGCAGCCAATCGTCCCGTGAACATCACGCGCGCCTCCTGCGACGCGGCAACGCCAGCGCCAAGCTCAGCAGCGCGAGCGCCGGTGCGAGCACGAACGCCACGCCCTCGTCGCGATTGATCTCGATGGTCTCCTCCCGCTGCGTGCGAGACATCGACTCGAGCATCGCCCGAACTTCGTCGAGACCAAAGGCCTTGGGATCCACCCGCACGAAGGCCCCGTCCGTGACCTGAGCGATCTCACGCAGCAAGGTCTCGTCGATCCGGGTCATCACGTAGTTTCCGGCTTCGTCGGTGACGAATCCGTCGGGTTCACCCGCGGCGTCGAACTTCTGGATCGGCTCGCCAGATTTGGAGCCGATCCCGACCGTGTAGATCTTGACGCCGAGCTCGGCCGCACGCTTGGCGATCTCGAGCGGCTTGCTCTCGGTGTCCTCGCCATCGGTGAGCAGGATGATCGCTTGGTCGCTCTCCGCAGGTGGGACCGCGGCATCGCCATCGGACAACGGCGACGGCGCGTCGGGATCGTCCGCGGAGCGGCGGGCATCGACGAGGAAGGCGAGCGAGAGATCGAGGGCCTTGCCGATCGCGGTGCCACCGGGGTTCTCGGTCCGCGGGTCCGCGCGCTCGAGGTAGAGCTTGAGCATGCGGGAGTCGCGGGTGATCGGGAATCCGCGGGGCCGCCCGGCGAACACGACGAGCCCAACCCGATCCCCGCGCCGATCGGCGTCGTCGAGGAACCGCGTGAGCTCGGCCTCCAGACGTTCGCTGCGCGAGGGATAGACGTCCTGAGCAAGCATCGACTTGCTGTAGTCCACGGCGAGCACGACATCGAGGCCACTCGCGGGCACGATCTTGGCGGTCCCGCCGTACTGCGGACGCATGAGACCGAGCACGACACCCGCGACGGCGACCGTAATGCAGATCGCGGAGAGCCAGCGGTTGCCATGATGGACGCTCGCGACCAGACGCTCGACGAGCTGCGGATTCCCGAGCGCGGCGAGGCCCTGACGGCGGCGGTGAGCGGCCCACACGAAGGCCGCCGCACACACGAGGACCGAGAACAACCACGGCCAGTGGTGCTGCGCACCGAACACGAACTCGTCGAGGGTCCCCTGGTCCGAGGGCGCCGGCGCCATCGCGAGCACGAACCGCGGTGCGATCATGGGAACCTCCTCAAACGCGTGTTGCGCAGCAGGATGTCGAGCAGCAGCAACACGAAGGCCGGCCACAAGAAGAGATTGAAGCGTTCAGGACGCACTTGTGTGCCTTCGATGGCCGAACGATCCAGCTTGTCCAGGAGGTCTTGGAAGCTGCCTCGCAGGGCGTCTTGGTCGACGGCCGTGTACGCGAAGCCGCCCGTGACGCTCGCGAGCCGCTCGAGGCGCGCAGGGTCGACCGACGCATCGCCGCCCCGCTCGTGTTGACCCATCAGCACCGTGTAGATCTTCACACCGCGCTGCGAGGCCTCCTTGGCCGCGCTGTCGGGATCGAAGCCGTCGGCGTTGTGCACCCCATCGGTGAGCAACACGATGACTTGGCTGTCCGCCTCGGATTCCTCCAGCCGGTTGAGCGCGACGCCGAGCCCCGCCCCAATCGCCGTCGCCGTGCCATCCATCAGGCCGAGCTTGAGCCGCCGCACGAGCGATCGGAGCACCCCGTGGTCCATCGTGAGGGGAGCCACGGTCGAAGCCGTCGAACCGAACGCGACGAGCCCAATGCGGTCCCGCGGGCGCCGGCGGATGAAGTCATCGACGACGTACTGCGCGGCCGCGAGCCGATTGGGTGGGAGGTCGGGCGCGACCATCGACTCCGAGAGATCGAGGGCGATCACGATGTCGATGCCGTGGTGCTCGAGGCGATCGGTGCCGCGGGTCGACTGCGGACGCGCCAAGGCGACCGCGAGCAGGAGGCCCGCAGCGAGCCGAAACCCATCCGGGAGGTGCACGAGCCGAGCCGCGAGACCCGGGCGCAGACGCTTGAGCGAGTTCACCCGCGAGAACCGCAAGGTCGCCGGTCGCGGCCCGAGCCAGGTGCGAACGACGACGGCGACGACGGGAAGCAGCGCGCTCGCCAGCCAAAGTGGTTGGGACAACACGAGGTAGCGGACGTCATCACCGAGCCACGCCCCGACGCACGCAGCCGCCAACGCGAGGCCCAGGGCCGCAAACAAGGTGATCTCCGCGAGGGGCCGCATCATGACGCTCGCTGCTCCGGCTTGGGCTCTTCACTCGCTGCGGGCGCCGCCACGGTCTTGCTCTCGTCCACCATGCCGCGCACGGAAGACAGCGCGGTCGCGGCCTCCTCGCGGCGGGGCTCGAAACGGGCGAACTTGACGAGGTCGCAGCGCTGGAGGAACGCGATCACATCGTCCGCCTTGAGCGGGGCGACCCGCTCGGGCTTCCGCATGAGTGCGCGTCGGATCTCGTCCGTCGTGTGATCGAGGGCTGGCATCCCGAACCGCCCTTCGAGGTACTCTTTGGCGACCTCCGTGAGCTGGACGTAGAACGCTTGGTAGCGCCCGTCCGCGAGCAGGGGGCCCTGCTCCAGCGCGTCTAGGGCCGCGAAGGCCCGCTCGTGGGCAGGAATGGGCGGCGGCGGAGCGACCACCCGTTCACGACGCAACCATCGCAACAACAGCGGGAGCAACAGCAGCACCGCGAGGAGGGTGCCGCCCGCGGAGTAGAGGACCGTCTCCGCCAGCTCGTTGGGATAGGAGACCGAGATGGGCGGATCTTCTGGTTTGCGCGCAGGCTCGGCCTCGTTGGCGAGCAACGCGTCGACCGTGAACCCCTGCGGGGGCACATCGAGCGTCTGCACGCTGCCATCCGCCATCACGTACGTGAGCGGAAACCCGGGTACCCGCCCTTCCCCGGTCGCGAAGTGCTGGAGCTCCAGCACGAACGTCTTGCGCAACCCCTCGCCCGTCACCTCGGGCTCGGACTCCTCGATGCGCACGAGATGGAGCGGCGCGAGCGTGACGTTGCTCGGAAGATTGACGCTGACCCCACGTGGGTAGGCCGCCACGACCTCGTAGCGAAGCACGTCGCCGACGTACGAAGGATCCGGCTGCACACGGGTCGTCACCGCCACCGGCATCTCGGCGGTCGACGCGACCTCGGGTTCCGCGGGATCGGGTGCCGCAGCGACCGGCTGCGCCAACCCGAGCCACAAAGACGTGAACGCCACGCGAAGCATCAGTGCCGCAACCTCCGATTCCGCCGCGCAAAGAAACCGACGAGCGGTTGCTGCCAGTCTTCGCCACACCGGATGCTCACGGCCGCGAGCGAGAGCTTGCGCATCAGCCGATCGAAGCGCAAGCGCTCCTCCCCGACCTGCTTGCGGTAGCGGGCCGCCGCGCCCGAACCGAGGTCGACGACGGTATCGCCCCCGAGTTCGAGGAGCTCGAGGTCTTCCACCGCGACGAGCCCAAGCGGCGGGAGCTCGAGCTCGGCGGGGTCTTCCACGCGCACGGGGATGACGTCGTGACGACGGCGAGCCACCTTGAGCGCGTGTTCGAAGCGCGCCGCGCGATCGGCATCACCTTCGAGCGCGTCTACGAAGTCCGAGATCAGCACCGCGACCGCGTGCCCGCGCTGGAGCCTCGCGAGGTACTCGAGCGCCGCGGCAGGCGAGGTCCCCCGCCCCTGCGGCTCGTGAGAGAGCACGCGCTGGATCACCGCGAGCACGTGCTTACGGCCGCTCCGCGGCGGGACGAACACCTCCACCCGATCGCTGAACCCGATGAGGCCGACGCGATCGTTGTTGGAGATCGCCGAGAACGCGAACGTCGCGGCAAGCCGCGCGACGAGGTGACGCTTGTCGTACTCGCGGCTCCCGAAATCGAGGCTCGCGGACATGTCGACCATGAGCATGACGGTCAGCTCGCGCTCCTCGGTGAAGAGCTTGACGTGGGGCTCTCCCGTCCGCGCCGTCACGTTCCAATCGATGGTCCGGACGTCGTCGCCCGGCTCGTACGCACGCACCTCGGAGAACGCAATCCCCTGTCCCTTGAACACCGACTGGTACGATCCCGCCAGGTGTTGATTGACCAGGCGAGACGTCTGGATCTCGATGCGACGAATCTCGCGCAGGAGCGCCATCGTGCGCTCGCGTGCGTCGTCTTGGGAGGTGCGGGCAACCATGGTCGTGGCCATCTGCCTAGGGCACTTGCACGTGCTCGAGGATCTCGCGGGTGATCTGCTCGACCGTCTTGCCCTCGGCCTCGGCTTCGTAGCTCAAGATGATCCGATGACGCAGGACATCCGGAGCGATGGCCTTGATGTCCTCGGGGCTCACGTAACCGCGCCGCCGCATGAACGCATGGGCCCGCGCAGCTTGATAGAGCGCGATGGAGGCGCGCGGTGAAGCCCCGAAATCGATGAAGGTCGAGAGCCCCCCGAGACCCGCGCCCGCAGGGTTCCGCGTCGCCGCGACGACATCGACGATGTAGCGGCGCACCGGCTCCTCCACGATGATCTCGTCGATCGTCTTGCGCACCTGCTCGAGGTCCTCCGGACGCAAGACCGGCTCGGGGACGGGCCGTCTGGCCTCCGAACCCGCACCCATGCGCTCCATGATGAGCAGCTCTTCGTGGGGCTCGGGATAGTCGACCTTGATCTTGAACATGAAGCGATCGAGCTGCGCCTCCGGGAGGTTGTAGGTGCCCTCCTGCTCGATCGGATTTTGCGTCGCGAGCACCAGGAACGGCTTGGGCAGCGGGTAGGTACGGTCACCGATCGTGACGTTCCGCTCCGCCATGGCCTCGAGCAGCGCGCTCTGAACCTTCGCCGGCGCGCGATTGATCTCGTCCGCGAGCAGCAGGTTCGTGAAGATGGGCCCCTGCTTGTTGCTGAACGTGCCGAGCTGGTGGTTGTAGATCACCGTGCCGAGAACATCCGAGGGCAGGAGATCGGGCGTGAACTGCACGCGTGAAAATTGCAGCTCGAGGCAGCGCGCCAGCGTGTTCACCGTGAGCGTTTTCGCCAAACCGGGCGCCCCCTCGAGCAGGACGTGCCCGCCGCAGAGCAGCCCCATGAAGACGCGCTCGATCATCTCACGTTGGCCCACCACCACTTTGTGGACCTCGGCGAAGAGACGCTCCAGGAACGCCGACTCGCGCTCCACCATTTCGTTGACAACCCGAATGTCGTACGCGCCGACGCTCATGAGACCTTCTCGTGTGGGAAAGGAAGAAAGATCGAGGGAAACCCCGGGGGCGCAGGCGCCAGGGGGGACGGGGGCAGGCTTCCGACCGGCCGCCGCGCGACCCCGTACGAGCGAGGGCCCCAACCGAAGCCGGCGCGGGGATATTCCGCCAACGCCAACCTTTTTCGCAAGTCGGGCCGCCCCGGCCCCAGGCCGGTTTGACGGCGGAAGTCCGGTGTTCTAAAACGCGTCCGGCATGAAACCTGACAATACCGATCGCCTGTTCGACAAGCGCGTCGTCCGTCGCAACCTGAAGGCGGGCCGGGTTTCCGACGAAGAGGTCACCGCCTACCTCGAGGCTTTGCCCGACGTGGGCGGGAACATTCGCCCGCGCGGTGAAGGTGGCGACGAAGACGGGTTCGAGCAGTCGTATCAAGGTGCGCCCCCGAACGCGTCCCCGCCTCCGGCCGCGGCCGCCCCTCTTCCGCCGCCCCAGTTTCCGCAGTACCCCCCCGTTTCTTACGCGCCGATCCCCGCGGCTCCACCACGCCCCGCCACGGTCCCGATGTCGAGCGTCCCCCCGGTCGCGCCGTATTCGGCCGCTCCGGCTTCGGCTCCCTACGTCGCCCCCGTGCCCGCGGTCGCCCCTGTGCCCGCGGTCGCCCCTGTGCCCGCTCCGGCGGTGACGGCGGTACCTGCACCCGCCCCCGCTCCCGAACCGATGCAGATCATTCCTGCGGCGCCGGCGAACACAGCCCCGACCATGGCCGCAGCCCCCGTGCAGAGCGCCCCAGTGTCCGAGCCCGACTTAGGCCCCTCGGACGACGACGATGACGAAGACGAGGACGTCGACGACGACGACGACGACGACGACGACGATTCGGCGGGCCCAGACGAAGACCCCGAGCCCTAGTGATCCCGGGGACGTGGGCTATCGACCCTCAGCCGGAACCCCTGACGGCGCGCGCCTCGGAGCGTTGCGCCGTGCATGGCCGCTCGTCCGCATCGCCGCATCGCTCCTCGTGATGACGCTGCCCGGCTGTCGCCGCGTGGATCGTCCGCTTCCGACCAAGGCCGGCAAGGTGCTCCCCGCCCCTGGCCCGAGCGCGCGTGCCCCGGACGAGCGGGCGAGCGAGCCCGAGCCTTCCGAGTCCCTCGTGGTCGCTCCTGGCCCCGACTTCGCCACCGTGGCCGAGCGGGTTCGGCCTTCGGTGGTGTCCGTCATCTCCACGGTGCCGCGCGAAGGTAGCCGCCGCAACAAAGTCGTGCGCGGGCTCGGCAGCGGAATCATCGTCAGCGCCGACGGCCAGATCGTGACCAACGAGCACGTCGTCGCGTGGGCGACCCGTGTCGACGTCGAGCTCTCGTCCGGCGAACGCGTCGCCGCACGCGTCCTCGTGGCAGAGCCCATGTTGGACCTCGCGCTCCTCAAGCTCGATGGCGACGTCGGAGGACTGACGCCGGTGGGCTTCTCCGACGAACCGCCGCGGCCGGGAGCGTGGGTGATGGCCATGGGCCAACCGTTTGGTCTCGGCCACACGCTCACCGTCGGGGTGATCAGCGGTCTGGGCCGCGACCACGACGACCTCGGTCAACCCGACGGTCTCCGCCCCGATGGTCTTTGGAACTTCATCCAGACCGACGCTTCGATCAACGTCGGCAACTCCGGTGGTCCCCTCGTCGATGTCCGCGGCCGCGTCGTCGGCATCACGACCGCCGTACGCAGCGACGGCCAAGGCCTCGCGTTCGCCACGCCCGCTGCGATGGGCCGCCGCTTCCTCGAAGAAGCGCGCACCCATGGGCGCGTCCGCCGGGCCAGGCTCGGGATCAAGGCGGAGAACGCCACCGGCCCCGAGCTCCCCGGCAGCCGCGGCTCCGCCGTTCGCATCACCCAGGTCGACGCCGATGGACCCGCTGCGGCCGCGAATCTCAAGCGCGGCGATTTCATCCTCGCGATCGATGGCGCCGACATCCGGAGAGTCTCGGACGTCGCCTACTTCGCTCAACTGCGAGGTGTGGGCGCGGCCCTACAGCTCACCGTCGTCGGCGCGGACGGGCTGCGTCAACAAGTGACGCTCGTCCCCACCGAGGGCTGACGTTCTCGCCGGTCCGTGGACGTGGTCGCCGCGTGACCTCGGAGCAGGGCCCTGGCCGCTGGACGGATCACCTGCTCGAGCGTCGACCGAGCGATCGCCTTCCGCTCGAGGATGCTCAGGTAACCGTGTGCGCGCATCTCGGTGGGATCATGCTCGAGGTGGGTCGAGGGGCCTAGCCCGACGTGGTGAGCATCGTCGTCGAACGTCGATTGCACCGCGTCGATGAGGGCGAGGTCGGCCGTGGATAGGACCCACGCGAGCGCACGCCAGGCGAGAGCAGCGTGCTCGAGTTCTTCCGCGGCGATCTGCGCCAGAGTTTGGCGCACGGCCGGATCGGTGGCGCGCTCCGCCGCTGTTGCGATGAGGGCCGCGGCAACGGTCTCCGCAATGCAGCCCTCCGCCGTGAGACTGCAGGCGATGGCTCGTGGAGTGAGCTCCTCGAGGCCTCCTGAGACGTCGAGGGGTCCGGGCTCGACCGGCGCTGCGGCGTAAGTCGACGCGAGCGTGAAGGCGATCTTTGCGTGGTCCATTTCCTCCCGAAGCGCTCGGTGGCTGCGTTCGATCAGGTCGGCCGGAGCTCCGATCGACAGGAGCTGCAAGATGAAGCGTGAGAAGGACGCTACGGAGGCATGCTCGCGGACCGCTTCGAGGCGCCAGACGTCCGCGAGCGCCGCGCGGGAGGCAGCCGTGAGGTTCGTGACGTCTGGAAGCGGACACTCCGCGATCCAACTCGATCCTGGCCGTGTCTCGGCCAAGCGCGGCGCTCCGTCGACGAGATACGGGCGTCCGACGGCGCAAGATCCTTCGACCGCGTAGCAGCACTCCCCGACGTCCGTGACGAAAGGTCCGCAGGTGATCTCGTGGCCCCACTGGCTGAGGCCACACTCGTAGCCCCAGAGGATGCACCCTTCTTCGATGGCGTCGCATTCCGCTTGGGGTGCTTCGAAGCACACGACTTGCCCTTCGGGGCACTCGGCGGGGGGCGTCGCGTACTGGCCCTCGGGGACGAGCGGAGGGCAGCTCTCCGGCTCGGGTCCAGGATCGGGGTGGTCGGGCGGACCCGCGCTTCCGATATCCAGCCGCACGGGATCTGGAGGTCCTTCGTTCGTGGTCGTCGATCCTGAATCGGACACGCTCGAATCGCTGGTCTCCGTGGACGTCGATTCGTCACCGCTCGAAGACTCCTCCGCGCCTTCGGCCTTGCCGGAGCTGGACGACGGACCCGTGTCGGCGACGGAGCCGCACGCCGAACTGCTGATCGCGATCGCGCTCACGCCGATCGCCTCGAAAACCCGCGCTCGCATCCAATCGTGCTTCTCCATCATGGAGATTCGGACACCCGAGTCGAATCTGCTTCCGGCGCGGAACCGAGCAATTGCAACAAATCGCCGCGAAGCCCCCCAGAGTGGGGATCGACGCGCAGCGCGGCTCACTGCTGGAAGAAGCAGGCCCCGGCGTCCTCCGGCATCTCGAGCGGCAGTTGCTCTCCGCCGAAGTGCACCGTGTAGGTTCCGTCTGCGAGCGTGGGGTAGTCGCATTGGACTTCGGCGCTCCCACAATCCTCCGTGCAAGAGGCAAGCGGTCCGCGATTGTCCTCCCACGAGATCTCGCTCGTCACCGTCAGCGCCGTCCCGTCCAAACGAGCCGTGCACTCGCCCCGCACATTCCGCGAGCAGCTGCTGCTGAGACAGTCCGGTGCGCGCACGGTCAACCGCGAAGGCTCGACGCCAAAGCAGACCGTGCCTTCGTCGACGAAGGTGACCGTCTCCCATGGACTGCAGGCGGACGCGAGCGCGACGATACCCATGAGACCGAAAGTGCATCGCAGCATGGTTGGGACGAGTGTCGGAGACTCGTCTGCGCAAAACAAGGCACCGACTCCGAGCACGCGCGACCCGACTCGGGGCGCAACCGCGAGCCTCCCGAGCGGCCCCATCCGCGAGGAGGATCTCGAGCTGCTATGCTGACCCGATGGGCGATGGCACTTGAGACCCGTCGACATCCGTCGGTCACCTTCGAGCGCAACCGGGACGCCGCGGTCGCCTTCGCGGTGTTGGCCGAGCTCGACCTCGGGCGCGATGCCGCGAATCTCCACCGCCCCGGCACCCCGGAACCCCCGTGGGCGCGGTCCTTGACGCACGCGTACCAAGCCGCTCCGAATCGCTTGCACTTGCACGCCCTCCCGCTCCACTGCGTCGATGGCACCTTCGCCGCGAGCCTTTCGGCATGGGGCGAACAACGCAGCGACCCGCGCGACCGTGCTGCCGCGACGCTCTTCCTCGAAGCCTTCGAGGCACGAGCCGGCACCCGCCCGGCGTGGCACGATCCGCCGCACGCCCTCGTGCCGATCTGGACGTCACTCCGGCAGGCTTTGTGGAGCCAACGCGGAGAGCCGCCCCCCTTGCGCGTGCTCGACTGCCCCGCCCTCGGCCGACACGGACGGGCGGGTACCACTGCGGGAGGCCGCGTCGTCGCCACGAGCCTGGGCGAGCCCGAGGAGCACGTCCTGTGTCAGGTGCTCCACGAAGAAATCCATGCGATCACCGATCCCGTCGTAGGCAGCGGTGCGCCCAGAGATACCCGCGTCGGCCATCCTGGCTTTGCGCAGCACGCCGCGCTCGAGCTGGCCGCGGTCGAAGTGGGCGAGGCGTTGCTCGCAGCCCGCGCGCCAACCTGGCTGCCGGCCTATGCTCGCTGGCGCCGTCGCAGCGGCGCCTGACGATCTCCTCGGAATGATCACGATCCCCAAGAACAGGTCCCCGAGCGCCCACGCGGCGAAGCGGTCTGTCTGCAGTGATCCGTTCGTCCACCCTCGCGGACGACCCGGAGGGTTCGCGTAGGGCGGGATGATGCGGCCCCTCGCACCCGCTCGCGATCCACCCGGGGGTCGCCAGCCTTGACCTTTCGGCCGCGTCTCGGTTCTCGAAGGCATGCCGGTATCCAACCCCCACGACTGGCACGAATCTTCGTTGTATCCGTGAGGGGGTTGCTCCCGATCGCCGCATCAGCCTCTCCGACGCCGACCTGCGGCATGGACGAAATTCGAAGACGAAGACCACTTGCAGGACGAGGTCAGAATTCATCGGTCGGGGCACGAGTGTGCGGCGCGACGGCGGCGCAGGCCGAGAGCTCCGAGCGCGAGCAAGAGGAGCGCACCTTCACGGTTGCCGTTCGGGCTCACGGTGCACAGCCAGTGACCGGGCCAACCGCCACCGCCGCTTCCACCCGTCGTCCAGCTTCCGCCGTCTCCACCGTCGTCGTAGCTGCCGCTGGAACCCTCGGACGATCCGCCGGACTCGTAACCCCAGTCCTCTTCGTCGCCGATGGATCCGGTGTCCTCCGTGCCGAACGTGGTGGTGGTCACTTCACCTTCGGTGTCCGGGTACTCGCCCGTGGTGGAGGGATATCCGTCGGTCTGACCGTAGTCATCGAAGCACATGCTCTTCGTCCGTCCATAACTCTCCTTCGCTGCCGTCATCTCCGATCCCTCCACGCCCGCGCACCAACATGGCTACCGGTCCATGCCAGCTGGCGTCACCGCCGCTCTAAGGTGCGATCACCCCCGCCAGGGCTTGCGCTCGAAATACGAGCGCAGCTCCTCCGAGACCTGCCCCGACAACACCACCAACGCAATGAGATTCGGAATGATCACGATCCCCAAGCACAGATCCCCAAGCGTCCACGCGAGATCCAACGAAACCACCGCCCCGAGAAAGTGCATCACCACGAACACCGCCCGGTACGGAACGACGGCCGCCTGCCCGAGCACATAGTGCGCACACCGATCCCCGTAGTAGCTCCAAGAGATCGCGGTCGAGATCGCGAACAGGAGCACCGAGACGACGACGACGTACCGCCCACCGCCCCCGAGCGGCGCCAACCCACGCTCGAACGCCAACATCGTCAGCGGCGCTCCGTTCTCGACCGCAGCTCCGTAGACGGTCGGGTGCTCCGCCACCGCCAAGGTCCCCGAGAACGGCTCGCGTAGCTCTGGATCGGCGAACAGACGCGGCACGACCACGCCGTGCCACGCGACCTGCGACTCACCTTGCAGGACGCCGTCCTGCACCACCACCCGCGTGGGCGGTGCCGCGTCACCGGACGTGGAACGGCTCACCCACGACACATCTCCCGAGGCGAGGTCGATGCGCGTCGGAATCTGGGCCTCGTGCGCCCCCGTCATCACGATCACGAGCGCGGTCATCGTGCAGATGATGATCGTGTCGATGAACGGTTCGAGCAGGGCCACGACCCCTTCGGACACGGGCTCATCGGTCTTCGCCGCCGCATGGGCGATCGGCGCGGATCCCTGCCCGGCTTCGTTGGAGAACAAGCCGCGCTTGACCCCCCACATCATGGTGACCATCACCGACCCCACCCCGGTGCCGGCGACTCCAGCTTGCGGGTTGAACGCCTCCCGCACGATGGTGACGAGCGCAGGACCGAGCGCGTCGAGGTGCATCGCGATCACGCAGAGCGAGCCCACGACGTAAATCGCCGCCATGGTGGGGGCCAAGATCGCGGTCACCCGACCGATCCGTTGGATCCCCCCGAGGACCACCAGGCCCACGAGCGAAGCCGAGACGAGGCCCGTGATCCACCCGGCGATCCCGAAGCTCGCGTGGATCGTGTCCGCGAGCGTATTCGACTGCACGCCGTTGCCGGTCAGGAACGCGCTCAACCCGAGGGCGATCGCAAAGAAGATCGCGAGGGGCCGCCACGCCGCGCCGAGCCCCCGTTCGATGTAATACATGGGCCCGCCCGAGACCGTCTCCACCGTGCTCCCGTCCGCCCGCGAAGCGACCACGCGATATCGCTGGGCGAGCGTGACCTCGGTGAACTTGGTCGCCATCCCAAGGAGCGCGGTGACCCACATCCAGAACAATGCCCCCGGCCCCCCCCAATGCAGGGCAATCGCCACGCCGGCGATGTTGCCGATGCCGACGGTCGCGGAGAGCGCGGTCGAGAGCGCCTGAAAATGGGAGACGTCCCCAGGATCGTTGGGATCGTCGTAGCGCCCGCTCGCCACCGCCACGCCGTGCCCCAAGCGTCGGATCTGCACGAACCCGAGGCGGACGGTCAGGAACAGTCCCGTCCCCAGCAGCGCGAGGACGATGAACGGAACCGTTTGGTCGCCCACAGGAATTCCCGACGACCAGACGAGCGTGTTGAGGGACTCGACGATGTCCACGGGGTCGAGGGTCCCCCCCCGAGGCGGCCTCTGCAAGTTGGCGGCAGAAACGGTGCGTGACCTTTCCGACGGAGGCATTGCGGTCCATACTGGTCGCCAACATGCGGTGGGCCTCGGCGATCTCCACGGCAGAGCGTTTCGACCTTGCGTTGGACCAAGCGCTCGAGTCCGTCGCGACCCAGCTGGAGGAGACGGCACCAGACCTGGTCTTCGTCCACGCCACCCCCGCGCACCGGCACCATTTCGCGGAGTTGCAACGCGTCGTGCGGCAGCGTCTTGGCGGGCCACGGCTGCTCGGTTGTTCGGCGGCCGGAGTGATCGGCGACGGCCGGGAGATCGAACATGGCCCGGCGCTGTCGCTCACGGCCGCCGTGCTGCCCGGGGTCGACTTGCACCTGTTCCACCTCTCCCCCAACGACGTGCCCACGCCGACGGCCGACGCCCGAAAATGGCACGAAGCCCTCGGGGCGGCGATGGGCGGCAACCCGCACTTCATCTTGCTGCCCGATCCGTTCAGCTGTGACGTCGAGCGGATCTTGAGCGGGATGGACGAGGCATTCCCGGACGCGGTGAAGGTCGGAGGCCTCGCGAGCGGCGGGCGGCAACCCGGGCAAACGGCACTCTGGGTGGACGACGACGTCCACAACGCGGGCATGGTGGGAGTCATGCTGGACGGCAACGTGTGCGTCGACACCATCGTCGCCCAGGGGTGCCGCCCGATCGGCAACCCCATGTTTGTCACCCGCGCGGAGCAGAACATCGTCTATGAGCTCGATGGTCGCCCCCCAGTCGATCTGCTCGATGAGCTCTACGCCCAGCTACCCGAGCACGATCAGCAGCTCATGCGCTACTCGCTGTTCTTGGGCCTCGTCTCCTCGGAGACCCAACAGGTCTACGAACACGGGGACTTCCTGGTCCGCAACATCCTCGGCATCGATCGCGAGCACGGTTCCATCGTCGTGGGCGCGAGGCTGCACTTGGGGCGCGTGGTCCAGTTTCACCTCCGAGACAGCGAGACCTCCTCGCTCGATCTCGACCGCCACCTGCAGCGGTACGTTCGGGACGAGACGCCGCCCCCGGCGGGCGGCCTGCTCTACGCATGCCTCGGGCGCGGCGAAGGTCTCTACGGCGAGCCCGATTTCGACTGTCAGGCCTTCGAGCGCATCGTGGGCCCGGTTCCCCTTGGCGGTTTCTTCTGCGCCGGCGAACTTGGCCCGGTCCAAGGCACGACCCATCTCCACGGATACACGAGCTCCTTCGCCCTGTTCCGGCCAAGACGGGCCCACTGACGGCGCCCTAGGGCTTCCCTAGGCTCGGCGCCTAGAAGCCGAGCTCCTTCTTGCGCTCTTCGGCCCCCTCGTAGGCCTCGGTCGTTTCCGTGACGCCGGGAAGACCGGGCGCGCGCTCTGCGTTGATGGCTTTCCACTTGGAAAGCTCGTCCGGAAGCTCGGTCTCGTCGAAGATCGCTTCGACCGGGCACTCGGGAACGCACGCGCCACAGTCGATGCACTCATCGGGGTCGATGTAGAGCATCTTGTCGTCCCCGTGGAAGCACTCGACCGGGCAAACCTGCACACAGTCCGTGAAGCGGCATCGCTCGCAGTTTCCCGTCACTACAAAGGCCATCAGCGTTTCTCCTTTTGGGCCGGGGATGGTAGCGGACATCCCCCGGGTGTGCTCCTACGCGCGCGGCCTTTCTGTGCCGCGCGAACCAGGCTACGCTAGTCCGGTGTGCGATATCGCGCAAGTGAACCCAACACCGGGTATACCGGTGACTCGCGCGCGGGGACTTCCTGTGGAAAAACGGCCCATGTCCCATGAAATGATTGTGGATTCTCTGTGCGTTAGGCTGTGGGCAAGCCTGTCGACAAAACCACGACCCGGCGCGGCGCGCCGCCTCGGTAGGCTCCTGGACCGCCGCATTTTCAGCGGCCTCCCGGTCAGCACGTGACTCATGGCACAGAGACGGAAAGGCTCGATCTCCGGCCCCATCATCTACGGCTCGAGCAGCGTGGTCCTGACGGTCGCGCTGCTGGTCGGGTGGATCTACATCATCGTCAAGAACTACGAGCTCACGCAGCAATGGATCGGAGGCAACGTCTGGCTGCTCGTCACCGGCATCGCTTCGCTCGTCGCGATCATGACGGTGCTCATCATCTTTTCGGTGTTCCTTGCCCGGCAGATCCTGGAAAATCGCCGTCAGTCGACGTTCGTGGACTCGGTGACGCACGAGCTCCGTAGCCCCCTTGCATCCCTGCGCTTGGGCCTCGAAACCCTCAATCGCCAGGGGTTGTCCGAAGAGCAGCGCGAGCAGATCCGCGTCCGCATGGTCAGCGACATCGAGCGCCTTTCAGCCTTCATCGACGACATCCTCGAAGCCACCCGCATCGAGCACGGCCGCGGCATGGTGGGCATAAGCCGCGTCAATCTCTTCGATCTCTGCCACCGCTGCGCCCAGGCCGCGACGCGGCGCCACGAGGTCATCGGAGATTGTATCGTGCTCGACATCGATCCCTCGCTCGAGCTCTCCACCGACGCGACCGCGTTGGAGGTCATCGTCAAGAACCTGCTCGACAACGCGGTGAAGTACTCGAATCACCCCGTCGAGGTCGAGGTCCGGGCGCGCGAGCTCACCGATGGCCGCATCCAGATCGACGTGCGCGACCGCGGCGTCGGCATCCCGCGCGGCCAACTGCACCGCGTGTTCGACCGGTTCTATCGCGTGGAGGACGAGAGCGTCCGTGCGCGGCGCGGCACGGGCCTTGGCCTCTACGTCGTCAAAGCCCTCGTCGCGCACCTGCGCGGCAAGCTGTTCGCCCAATCCGCCGGCCTCGGTTCCGGCACCACCATGACGGTCCTGCTCCCGTCCACCGCCAAAGGCCGGTAGTCCTCGTGCCCCCTGCCCCCCCAGCCCAAGCGAGGATCCTGCTGGTCGAGGACGAGGAGCACCTCGCCGCGGGTCTCCAGCTCAACTTCCAACTCGAGGGCTTCTCTGTCCTGGTCGCCCGGACGGGGCGCGACGCCGGGGCCGTCATCCTGCGAGAGACCTTCGACCTCATCGTCCTCGACGTCATGCTCCCCGACCTCGATGGCTTCTCGCTGTGCCAGAAGCTGCGCGACTCGGGCAATCGAACGCCTGTGCTCATGCTCACCGCCCGCGAGTCCGTCGCCGATCGCGTCGAGGGCCTCAACGTGGGCGCCGACGACTACGTGACGAAGCCCTTCGAGCTCACGGAGCTCCTCGCCCGCATCCGGTCGCTCCTGCGGCGGCGGCAGTGGGAACGCGTCGAGGAGGAACCCGCCGAGAGCGTGTACCGTTTCGGTGCCGTCGCCATCGACTTCAATCGCCACATCGCCACCGCCAACGGCGAGCCCCGCCACCTGACGAAGCTCGAGTTCGACCTGCTCCGCTACTTCGCGGACAACCCCGGTCGCGTGCTCAGCCGCGAGGAGCTCCAACAGCAAGTCTGGAAGCTCGACTATCCCAACCGCCGCATGGTCGACAACTTCATCATGCGTCTGCGCCGACATTTCGAACCCAACCCGAGCGATCCCGAGTACTTTGTCTCCGTCCGCGGCGCCGGCTACAAGTTCGTCCCCCCTGCCGCGGGCGGCACGGCCCTGCCATGAAGACCCTCGTCATTGCGAGCCAAAAAGGAGGCGTGGGAAAGACCACCCTCGCCCTCAACCTCAGCCTCGCCCTGGCCGAGGCCGGCGTGCGCGTGCTGCTCATCGACACCGATCCTCAAGGAGCGATCGGCCTCTCGCTGTCCAAAGCGATGACCGAGCGCATCGGCCTCGCCGAGTGCCTCGCGCAAGAAGCCACGTTGAAGGACGCCGCCGTCCGCACCTCCATCTCCGGGTTCTCGCTGCTCCCGCTCGGCCAGCTCCCCCCACGTGAGACCCACGCCTTTGCGGCCGCCATGGTCTCGGGCGAACGCATCGCCGACCTCTTGGATCAGGCCGAGCCCATGGCCGACCTCTGCGTCATCGACACCCCCTGCGGGTTTGGGGGCATCACGCTCGGCGCCCTGCGCAACGGCGACTTCGCCGTGTCTCCGATCCAGGCCGAGCCGATCGCCGTCCGCTCCGTCGAGCAGTTCCTCGCCATGGTCCGCACCCTCAACGAGGAAGGGTGCCCGATCCGCGTCGCAGGCTTCATCGTCTCCATGCTGCAGCGCGACCAGCCCGCCTCCCTCGAGGCCGCGCGGGAAGCCTGGTCGTCGTTCCCCCCCGAGCTCATGTTCCACGCCACCATTCCTCGCGACCCCGTCTTCTTGGAGGCCACGAGCGCCGGCGTACCGGTGGGGCTCCTCCGGCACCCGCGGCCGAGCGTGACCCACGTCTTCGATCTCATCGCCGCCGAGCTCGGCACCCGCATCGCCTTGTTCCCGCCCAGAACCGGCGGCCACGGCCTCCAACGCCTCGTCGACTGACGCCCTTGGGTTGCAGGAGCCACGCACCGTCGGCGATGCTTCCCCGATGGTGCGCTGGACCTTCCTCCGACACGCAGAAAGCGAAGCCAACGCCGATCAGTGGCTCTCCGGTCGCTGCGACATCCCCGTAACCGCGGCCGGCCGCGCGCAAGCCCAGCTCGCCCGAGCGCAGCTCCACACCCTCCCGTTCGTCCGCGCCTACAGCTCCGATCTCCAACGCGCCTTCGAGACCGCCCAGATCGCCCTCGACGGACACCCCGCGCCCCTCCTCTCGAGCCCCGCCCTGCGCGAGCGCTGCTGCGGTCACTGGACCGGACACGCGATCGAGGGGCTCCGCGCGCGAGGCCTCGATACCAGCCTCCGCGTCTGGTGGGAGCGACCGCCCGGCGGCGAGAGTCTGCTCGACGTCGCACGGCGGACCGTCGCCTGGATCGCCACCATCGACGATGGTCGCGACACGCTCCTCGTCACCCACGGGGCCCTCATGCGCGCCGTGTTCTGTGTCATCGATGAGCGACGCCGAGAGGACGTCGCCGAGGTTCGCCCGGAGAACTGCGAGATCCTCACGCGCGAACTGCCCGTGGGCGTGTGGGCGGCGTGGTCGCGTGCGCTCGAGGAGGAACACCGGCACGGGGAGGCGATGGGGCTCACGACACCGCAAGGGGAACTCGAGCCAGCGTTGACGCCGCTCGACCGCGGACCCTGCCTTTGGGGCGGGTAGGAGCCAGCGCTTCGAGCCCGACAGCGGGCGCTGCCGGTGGCGGAGCCATCGCGTGAACACCCCTCATCGACGACTTCGAAGGTCTCCCGCCCTGGATTCCCCCTGTCGAGGGACGACGGGGGCGGTGGACCGTGGTCACGGACGAGCGCCGCAGCATCTCTCCGGACCCCGCCGAGGGTGCGTTCTCCTACTCGGATGCCTCTTCGGCGCAAGGACGCTTCTCGGCCCCGTTGACGGGGCAAGGTCTCGACGATTGGGGAGCATCGCTCATCGCTGATAGCGAGAACACGTCATTGGAGTTCCAAGCGGTCTTGATCGACATCGCCGCCCCTGACGAAGGGGGTCTGTGTGACGCAACGTCGTGCTGGCCGCCGCATAGGAGTTTCGTGGGTATCGCTGACGATTGGCACCTCTACGAGGTGTACTTCGACGACCTCATGCCGGCAACCCACCACGGCACCGATCTGGACGTCCCATGGGACGCGTCACGCCTCGCGTACTTCCGTTGGCTGGTCCAGGGCAGTTTCGATCTCGGAATCGATTCCGTCTGTTTCATCGAGTAGTCACCTCGGACCCCGATCGCGCTGACCAAGGACGCGACGCGGGCAAAACGGCGAAAGTTCAGCACCGCAATCGACTCGCACGCGGACCCGGCACCTGACGAACGAGATTCGTGGCACCGGGGAACGCCGTGCCGGCTTCCGCGGTGCAGGGCATGCGACGTTGATCTAGAGTCCTCGCATGGTGAACGAACGCAAACTCGGCGCAAACGGTCCGGTGATCGCGCCCCTCGGGCTCGGCTGCATGGGCATGTCGGAGTTCTACGGCAAGAGCGATGACGACCAGTCGATCGCCGTGATCCACCGGGCGCTCGACCTCGGACTCCGCCTGTTCGACACGGCGGACATGTACGGGCGCGGGCACAATGAAACCTTGCTGGGACGCGCCCTGCAGGGGAGACGTGACCAGGCCATCGTGGCCACCAAGTTCGCCGTCGTACGCGGCGAGGACGGGTCGTTTCGCGGCGTGTGTGGGCGACCCGAGTATGTCAAGCAAGCCTGCGATGCGAGCTTGCAACGCCTCGGAATCGAACGGATCGACCTATACTATCAGCATCGCGTCGATCCCGAAGTCCCGATCGAAGACACCGTCGGCGCCATGGCCGATCTGATCCATGCCGGAAAGGTACGATGGCTCGGTCTCAGCGAAGCCGCACCAGCCACCATTCGCCGCGCCCATGCGGTCCACCCAATCACGGCACTGCAGACCGAATACTCACTATGGTCGCGCGACCCCGAGGATGCATTGCTGCCCCTTTGCGAAGACCTCGGGATCGCCTTCGTCGCGTATAGCCCGCTCGGTCGAGGTGTCTTGACGGGGACGATCCGCAAACCGGACGAACTCGAGCCCGGCGACTTCCGCAGGTACCTACCGCGGATGGCCGGAGAGAATCTCGACAAAAATCTTGCGCTCGTGGATCGGGTCACGCAAATCGCCCAGGCACGCGGCTGCACACCGGCACAGCTCGCCCTCGCGTGGTTGCTCGCGCGGTCCGGCATCGTCCTTCCCATCCCCGGGACACGCAAACTCTCGCGGCTGCAAGAGAACGTGGATGGTTCTCAGTTGATCTTGACCGCAGACGAGCTCGCACGACTCGACGAGGTTGCACCACCCGGAGCCGCCGTAGGCACGCGGTATCCCGAACCCTCGATGAAGGGCGTCGATCTCTAGAGGGGCGAGTGGTGCTCGGCCGACTATCGCTGCTTCCGCGTGACATCGAGCCCGAGCAGCGCGCCCATCGTCCCGGCGACGGGAAACACGACGAGCGCGAGGAGCAAGAAAACGATGCCTCCCATTCCGCAAGATGGGTTGGGCGGGGGCTCCGGCTCCCGGAAGAGCTCCAGCAAGGACATCACCCCGGCCACACCGGCGAGGAAGAACCCCGCCACCTGTGCGAGCGCCCGTGTCCCGTTCGCGGACCACGGATTCGAACGGAGGTGAGCTGCCCGATGGCAGGGCGCGGGCGCCCCCGCAGCCGACGGGAAAGCGTGGCCGCAATCGCACCCGTAGGACCGAGCAGGATTGATCAAGGAGCACCTTGGGCAACGCAGGTTCATCGGAAGTTCAGCATGAAAGACGGCGCGTCACGGGGAGGTCATCGATGGGTCACGCAACGCGATCGAGGAAACTTGCGCGTCGACGGCGCGCGCTCGAGATCATGCCGCGACGCGCTCGAACGCGCATCGAGACTTCCGCTGCGCTATGGCAAACTAGGGCAACAGGTCCAAGACGCCATGCAAATCTCCCCGTATCTGAACTTCCCCGGCAACACCGAAGAGGCCATGACCTTCTACGCCAAAGCGCTCGATGGCAAGCTCACCGAGGTCCACCGCTTCGGCACGATGCCCGGGAGTGAGAACATGCCCGAGGCCATCAAGAACCGCGTGATGCACGTGGGCCTCGACCTCCCCGGCGGTGGGCGGCTCATGGCCAGCGACACCATGGAAGGCATGGGACCGCCCTATGTCGCCGGCACCAACATGAGCATCTCCATCCACCCATCGAGCCGCGCGGAAGCCGATCGCATCTTCGCGGCGCTCTCCGAAGGTGGGGAAGTCGGGATGCCCCTCGCCGATCAATTTTGGGGCGACTACTACGGTCATCTGACCGATCGTTTCGGCACCCAGTGGATGGTCAACTACCACGGAGCGTGAGCCCGACTCACGCGAGTCCTCGAGCGCCGAGGCCACGACATCGGCGCATTCGCGTTCGTCCCGAGGTCGTCGAACTCCGGTCAGTCCGGGGGAAGCTGACCGTTCTTCGCCACCGGGACCATCAGGCGTGTGGCCTGGAAGAGGTCTACAGCGAACGGCGGCAACCCGGCGAAGAGCGGGTTGAGGTGGCTGAGCAGTAGCGGGAACACGGGAACGTTCCCCGCGACGGGGCGCACGTTGTACTTGAGGAAGTCCGCCCATTCCACGATGCCGAGGATCCCGGGCGGCACTTCCTGCTGGTTCTTGGCGATCGGAACACAGAGCTGCGGCGCCCGCTTGAGCTCCACCAACCGGTTCCCGATTCCAAGCTCGCGGATGACGGGGTTGAGATGGGTCAGCAGGACTTGGAAATCGACGCTGGGCGTCGGTTCCTCCAAGCGGTAGCAGGCGAGATCGAAGTGCGACACGAAGCGCTCGACGGCCTCGGGCATCGCCCTCTCGTTCTTGCGAACGGGGACACAGACCTGCTCCAGCTCCGCAAGCGTGACGTGCTCGTCGGGTAGATCCGTGAGCTCCGGGTTGATGTGGCTCAAGTCCACGCTGACATTGACCGGTGCGGCCTCCGCCTCGTAGCACGCCACGTCGACCCACTTGATGAGATCGCGGACCGGAGGGTCCGGAAGCTGACCGTTTTTTGCGACCGGAACGCAGACCTCCTCCAAGGGTCCAAGGTGCGCAACCTGGTTGGGAAGCGACCCCTGGAGGACGGGGTTGAGTTGTCGAATGAACAGGTCGTCGACGGGCGGCGGTGTCGCCGTCGCACGGCGGCACTCGAAGTCCAGCTCGCTGACGACCGAATAGGCGCTCGGAGCTGCCATCGCGACGGTGGGGCACAGGGCACAAAGGCCCAAGGTGGCGGTGAGGATGGATCGTTGCATCGGAAGGTTCCTTTGACTCGATCCTCCCTTGCCTACCGGGCCGTCGCGGATGACGGTCTCATCCGATCGGACTTCGTCCGGCAAAGGCGCGGCGCAGCGTGCGTGGTGCTTCGCCTAATCGTCGATCGCGAGCTCACTCCACATGACCCAAGGGATCGCGAGCTCTTCGTCGGTCCAGGTCTCCTTGCGATCTTCTTCCGCCTCTTGGAACGGCTCGGAGCTGCCCCAACCGTCGAAGGCCTCCTGGTCGCGGTAGTAGAACAGCTCGATGAACTTGGGGATATCGTCCGCGTTTTCATCTACGTCGGGGATCCGCTCGTAGCGGACCACCTTGGCCAATCCTTCGTATTCGAGGAGCCAAGGCACATGCGTCTCGTCCTCCCACTCCATCACCTCGTCTTCGACCTCCGGGTCGGGGTCGAGGGCGACGAACGTCACGATCGGGTGCGACCCGTCCGCGTCTTCGTTTTCGGACACGCTGACCGCTTTGAAGGCAGCTCGCCACGCCATGGACGCCTCGTCCTCGGTTTCATCGATCGCATCCGCAGCGTCCTCCGCTTCCGAACTCTCGACGAAATCTGCAGGCGCACTTTCGTTCTGGAAGTGGAAGAGCGTCAAGTAGGTGGCGGCCTCCAGGGTCCCCTCGAAGGGGCTCCCGAGCGATGCGTAGCTTTCCATCTTGGTGACATCGGGGTGACCGGCGAGGGTTTCGATATAGGTGTCATCGAACCAGTCCTCCTGCCCCTGCGCCACATTCGTGCCTTCGAACACAATGTATTCACCGCCACTGGACTCGGTTTCGCTCCCGCAAGCGACGAGATTGGCTCCCGAAAGAACCAGAAATGCAATCGCGGTCAGCCCGCGCCGTCGATCGAAGTCGTGTCTGTCAACCATAGCCAAAACCTCCCGTTCGCACCGCCCTAGTCCCGCCCGAACAGATTATGGTGACCCTACCACGAAAGAAAACCAACGCATTGCCTTTTTAGAACTGCAACTGCGACAAACGAACGACGGCACCGGGGGTTTCGATAGTCTACGGTCGACGCGTCGCGCATCGTTTGCGAGGTGTTCTAGGTTTGCGCCAATCTCAATCGACACAACGAGACACTTCTACGGATCGGTCGCCCTCGCACCGTGGCCTGAAGAACTCGTGGTGCTCAGCGGAAGCGCGACCGCACCTACGCCAGCGCGCTTCCGAGCACCACCGTATCCCGGATCCAGTCTCCGCTTCGTGAAATAGGTCGAAATCAGTTGAGATGAAGCGGTATTGCGACCAACGTAGTCGGGTGTCCACCCCCTCCGTGCCTCGGAACCCAGGCCAGAGCCACCCCGCAACCACGCCTCTCGCACCCGAAGAGATCGGCGAAAGGTTGGGCCGCCTCGAGCTCTTGCATCGCATCAGCCTCGCGTTGTCCTCGGAGAAGAACCGGGACCGCTTGATCGAAACGATCCTGATTGAGGCCCAGACGCTCTGCAATGCGGACGGCGGGACACTGTACCTAAAGAACGAACAAGACGACCTGCGCTTCGCGATCCTACGCAACGACTCGTTGAAGCTTTCCCTAGGAGGAACGACGGGGCAAGCGATCGACCTGCCACCGATCCCGATCCATGACCCCGCGACTGGCACGCCGAACTACGCCAACGTCGCGAGCTTCGCTGCGTGCACGCAGAGATCGGTCAACATCGATGACGCCTACACCGCCATCGGCTTCGACTTCTCGGGCACGCGCGCCTTCGACCTGCACCACGGGTATCGGTCGACTTCGTTTTTGACGATCCCCCTCCAAAACAGCGAGGGTATGGTGCTCGGTGTATTGCAACTGATCAACGCAAGAAATCGTGAGTCGGGACAACCGCAGGCCTTCCGCGCGGAAGACCAGCACATCGTCGAAGCGCTCGCCTCTCACGCGGGCATCGCCATCGACAACCAGAACCTGCTCCACGACCAGAAGCACCTGCTCGAGTCGCTCATCGTGATGCTCGCCGGAGCCATCGATGCCGAGTCACCGTACACGGGTTCACACTGCGAGCGCGTTCCGGTGCTCGCCGAGATGCTGACGCGATCACTGTGCGACGCGAGCGAAGGCCCGTTCGCAGCCTTTCACCTGGACGATGACGAATGGTACGAGCTGCGCATCGCCGCTTGGCTGCACGACTGCGGCAAGGTGGCCACCCCAACACACGTGATGGACAAGGCCACGAAGTTGGAGTGCGTGCACGATCGCATGGAGGGAGTGCGCGCGCGCTTCGAGGTACTCAAGCGCGATGCAAAAGTCACGCTTCTCGAAGCGGTTCTCGATCGTCCTACGGAGCGCGCGCACCTGGAGGCCGAGTATGCGCGAAACATCGCGGAGCTCGACGCGGAGCTCTCGTTTCTGACGCGCTCCAACATCGGCGGCGAATTTCTCTCCGAGCAACAGCGCGAGCGCATTCGGGAGATCGCCTCGCGTTGCTACGTACAGGGCGACGAATCACGACCGCTGCTATCCGAGGACGAAGTCGAGAATCTGTGCATTTCACGCGGAACCCTCAATGATTCCGAACGTCTGATCATCAATGGCCACATGGTCCACACGCTTCGTATGCTCGAGGCGCTCCCACTCCCGCGTCAGTTGCGACGCGTGCCCGAGTACGCGGGAGGCCACCATGAGCGCATGGACGGCAAAGGCTATCCACGCGGCCTGTTCGCGGGTGACATGTCGATTCCGGCGCGGGTTCTCGCCATCGCCGACGTCTTCGAGGCGCTCACCGCAACCGACCGCCCGTACAAGTCAGGCAAGACGCTGCGCGAGGCCATCCAGATCATGGGTGCGATGAAGCGCGACAACCACCTCGACCCCGATCTGCTGGACCACTTCGTGCGCGAGGGCGTGTATCGCCGCTACGCGGCCCGCTACCTTAGCCCGGACCAGATCGACGAAGTGGACGAAGCCGCACTCTTGGCCATCCGCCCCAATCCCTTCGAGTTGCCATCGGAGGAGGTGCGAAGACAACGCTGGCAAGGCTTCCTGCCGCAATATCGAGAGCTCGGCACCCGTCGCGTGCTCGACCTGCCGGAGCGGCGGTAGACGCCACATCCACGGCATCCTATGTTCACCGCGTGCAGTCCAGGCATCTTGCGACGATCGTCTGCGGAAACGCTGGCGTTGGAAAGAGTACCCTCGGCCGGCGCCTCGCAGCGGAGCAGCGGGCCGCGCTGATCGACATCGATACCTGCACGGAGCGGCTTGCCAAACTCGTCCTCGTCGGACATGGGCTCGATCCAGAGGACCGCGACTCGGCCGCATACAAGGGGCTTCTTCGCAATCCTGTCTACGAGACCCTCTTCGACATCGCCGTCGAAAACCTCGCGCACGTGCCGTGCGTCATCGTCGGTCCATTCACCTCGGAGCGCCGCGAAGCGACGTGGCCAGACCGGTTGAGGGCTCGCCTCGGGGGCCCGGTGAGCATCGTGGTCGTGTACTGCGACCTCGAGGAACGACGCCGGCGAATCGAGCGACGCGGCAACCCGCGAGACTCAGGAAAGTTGGAGAACTGGGAGGACTACGCGGCCCTCGGCATCGACCGTGACCGCCCGCCCTTCGAGCACGTCTGGATCGACACCACGCAGGACTAACGCACGCGATCCATCGTCATCAGGAAACCGCCGCTGAGGTGAAACTTGGGGCGGGTGCCGTCCGGGTGGAGCTCGACGACATCCGCGTTTCCGCCCGCGACGTAACCGGTCTGGGTGGTCTGAAAGTAGCTGATTCCATCGACGACATCCGCGGTACCGCTGACCTCCATGACCCCTTCCAGGGCCGGATACGGCTGCCAGGTACCCGCCGTTTGATCGACGAGGATGGACCGAAGACCCGCGCCCGCCCAAAACTCGTCAGGCTCTTCGGGCAGCGGAATGCTTGGGTCCCACGCGCGGGTCGCATACAGACTCCCGCTCACCGGAAGCCAAAAGTTGTTCACGGAGCTTCCGGTCACGGCCTCGTAGTCGAGCTGGTAGGTCGGATCGAACTGCGTCTGCCCAGCGTTCACCCGCAGCACACACGTCCGGATACCCTCCGGATTGTTGCCGTAGGCGAAGAAGTAGCCGAAGTAGCCGCCACCGTGAACGTAGTAGTCACCGTTCGCGTCGACGAATGAAGGGCCTCCGGGCAAGCAGCGCGGATCTTCCACGAAGACGGGCGGAGCGTCGGTGTGCGCATCTGCGATGGCCAATGTGACCGCAGGGTAGGCCGTCGCCGTCTCGAAGTTGCCGGAGAACACGTTCCAGACCACCTTGTCACCGATGACATAGCCATCGGAAGCCCAGGTCTCCATGTCGCTCGGGCGCGCCGGGAACTGCAGCTCGATGACGCTGACTCGCTCGATCGTGTCGGGATTCCAAACGATGATCACGCCGAGCTGCGGCGAGAAGGTATAGGCGCGCGTATCCGAGATGAATACCGTGTAGCTCGCGTTCGCGGACGCGATGCCGAAGTCCGTCCAACTGAAGCGCGGCCCGTCGATGAGCTCCAGGTTCTCGTTCACGTCGAACCGTTGCATCACACCGCCCTGCTCGACGAAGATGCGACCCCCGTGCACCATGGTGTTGGCGTTGCCGAACTCGCGGAACGCCGCGAAGTCCACGTTACCCTCTGGAACCGCGGGAAAAACCCGGAGATACGTAAGGTAGTCGTCCGGAGTGACGACCTGACCGGCGACGACGACCGCGGGGTTGGTGGGTGACGAATCCGCGCCGCTCTCACTCTCGCCGCTTTCGCCGGCTTGCCCGTCGTCGCAGGCACTGGAACCGCCCATCGCGAGCGCAAGCATGAGGACGAGGCGGACAACGTGGTCGGGTCGTGCTTCGGTCATGAGAAGGCTTTTCCGACGTCTACTTGCATGGCCGCCTCGGCCGCGTCAAGGAGATCAGTGCCGAGGCGCCCGCCTACAGCGGGTCCACGAAGCGGGCCATGATGGTCTTGATCTCGCGATTCGGCAGCCGGAGCTGGAGCTTGAGATGGGCTCCCGTCCCCGTCCATCCGAGGACCTCGGCCGTCCCGAACACCTTGTGCCGCACGAGCATCCCCACGTAGGGAGACACGCCTTCGGAGCCATCGATGTCAAGGTCGGGCACCACGTCGGGCACCTCGACGTCGGCGTCGTACTCGATGTCGTCCTGCCAACCGCGCTGCGGCGGCGCGGCGGGTCGGGCGGTCTCGGCGAGGCGACGCGCCCGGTCCGAAGCGGGCGTCCCCGGCCGGAGGGCGGCGATGCTCTCGGGCGGAAGATCGCGGACGAAGCGTGAGAGCTCGCCCACCTGGACCTGACCATAGATCCGGCGCCGCTGCGTGTAGCTCAAGGTCAGCTGCTGCTTGGCCCGCGTGAGCGCCACGTAGGCCAGGCGCCGCTCCTCCTCGAGCTGGACAGGATCCTCGAGCACGCGCGCGTGGGGGAACACGCGCTCCTCCATGCCAGCAACGTACACGCGCTCGAACTCGAGGCCCTTGGCGCTGTGGATCGTCATGAGGTTGATCGCGCGCCGGGCATCACCCTCGGAACGTTCGCCACCGACGAGACTGACGAGCTCGAGGTATTCATCGATGGTGCCCGCGGGCACCTCTTGGACGAACTCGCGGACGTTGCCGAGGAGCTCTTGCAAGTTCTCGAGGCGGGCCCGCGCCTCCTCGGAGTCATCGAGGGCGAGCATCTCGCGGTATCCGGTCGCCTCGACGATGCGCACGACGAGGGCATCGAGGGGAAGGCCTGCCATCTCCTCGCGCAACTCGGAGAGCATGACGACGAACGCTTCCACCTTGCGCGTGGCCGACTTGCCGAGCTCGGCGGCACCGGGACGCTGCAGCACCTCCCAAAGCGAGCACCCTTCCGCGGCCGCGACCGCGGCGAGCTTGGTCTGGGACGTCGCCCCAATGCCGCGCGCGGGCCGATTGAGGATGCGGTTCAGATGTGCGTCACTGCGAGGATTGCTGAGCACGGCGAGGTAGGCGAGCAGGTCCTTGACCTCCTGCCGCTCGTAGAACGCCACGCCGCCGACGATGCGACACGAGAGCCCCACGCGGCGCACCTCGTCCTCGAGCACGCGAGACTGCGCGTGGGTGCGATAGAAGACCGCGATCTCCTCGGGCTCGACGCCGTCGTCGACCGCCTGACGGGCCTCGCGGGCGATGAGACGCGCTTCGTCGCGCTCGGTCTCCAGCAGGAGGACGCGCACGGGGTCGCCCTCCCCGAGCTCGCTCCAGAGCGTCTTGCCCAAGCGCCCTTGGTTCTTGCGAATCACCGCATCCGCGCAATGGAGGATGCTCATGGTGCTGCGATAGTTCTGCTCGAGGCGGATCGTCTCGGTCCCCGGGTGCTTGTCCGCGAACCGGAGGATCTGCGCGACATCGGCACCGCGCCAGCCGTAGATGGATTGGTCGTCGTCACCGACGACGCAGAGCTCGGCCTGGACCGAGAGCCTGTCCACGAGCTCGGCCTGCACGGGGTTCGTGTCCTGGAACTCGTCCACGACGATGTGCAGGAACCGGCGCGAGAGCTGCAGCATCGGATCGAAGTCCCCGAGCTGAGCATCCGAGGGGCGGCCCGCCCTGCGCAGCAGCGTGACCGTGTGCAGGAGGAGATCTCCAAAGTCCACCGCGTCCGCGGCCCGCAAGCGGTCCTGGTAGACCGCGTACGCCTTGCCCACCACGGTCTTCACGGGCTCGACGAGCTCGAAACCCCCGAGTTCATCGGGGCGCAGGCCGAGGTTCTTGGCGCGGTCGATATGCCCGAGCACGCCGCGCGCCGAGTACAACTTGTCGGAGACATTGAGCTCCTTGAGCACCCGCGTCATGACGGCGGTTTGGTCCGCGGTGTCGTAGATCGAAAACCGCGGCGACAACCCGAGCGCGTCCCCGTTCCGACGCAAGATCCGGGCGCAGATCGAGTGGAACGTGCCCACCCACAGCTCGCGGGTGAGGTCGGGCTGCTCGGACTGCGCGACGATGCGATCCCGCATCTCCGCGGCGGCACGGTTGGTGAAGGTGACCGCGAGGATCCGCCACGGAGGTACGCCCTGCTCGATGAGAGAAACGACGCGATGCGTGATCACGCGCGTCTTACCGGTGCCGGCTCCCGCCAACACGAGGAGCGGTCGTCCGCGGTGCTCCACCGCGGCGCGCTGGGCGGGATTGAGCGACATCCGTGAGCGATGGCCATAACATCGACTACTGGGCTCGCGCAACCGCACCGGAGAGCGATGCGGCGCGCTGGATGAGCGCGACGAGCTCGGTGCGCCGCCCCTGTTCGTCCGCTCCTTTGGCGCCCTCGGCGAGGGCCTGCAGGGACGCGTACGTGGCGTTGCCCTTGTGCGGCGAATCGCGCAGGAGCATGCCGAACCCGGCGACCGCCGCGGAGAAGCGGAAGTCCGCGCTCGTCTGCGCGACGCTGCGATCGGCTTCGGGCACCGGGAAGCTGATCAGCTTGCTGGCGTGCCCTTGGGGCTCCTTGTAGCGGATCTTGACCGTGAGCATCTCGCCGGTCGCGGCTGCGGACGAGAGCTGCGATGCATCCTGGTAGCGCAGGGGATCGACCTGCGCGGCGACGTTGGCCTTGGCGGGCACGACCTCGTAGAGCGCCGTCACGGTATGCCCTGCGCCGATCTCCCCGGCGTCTTTGCTGTCGTCGTTGAAGTCGCGGTGCGCGAGCGTGCGGTTGACGTAGCCGATCAGGCGATAGCTCGCGATCTCGGCGGGGTTGAACTCGACCTGCAGCTTGACGTCCTTGGCGATCGTCACGAGCGTCCCGCCTGCTTGTTCCACGAGGACCTTGCGTGCCTCGGCCACGCTGTCGATGTACGCGTAGTTGCCATTGCCCTTGTCGGCGAGCTGCTCCATCGTGGCATCGCCCAGGTTCCCGGTGCCAAACCCGAGCACGGAGAGAAACACGCCCGACGCTCGCTTCTCTTCGATGAGCCGCACGAGGTCACCTTGGGACGTGGTGCCGACGTTGAAGTCGCCGTCGGTGGCCAAAATCACGCGATTGATCCCACCACGGATGAACGCCTGGCTCGCGAGCGCATACGCGGCATGGATCCCTTCACCCCCGTTGGTCGAGCCGCCAGCCGACAAGCGATCGAGCGCTTCGAAGATCGCAGATTTGTCTTGGCCCGAGGTCGGGGAGAGCACCACACCCGAGGCGCCGGCATAGACGACGATCGATACCTTGTCTTGGGGCCGCAGGTTCTCGACGAGCATCGCGAACGCGCGCTGCAGCAGGGGCAGTTTGTCCGGTGATGCCATGGACCCGGACACGTCGAACAGGAACACGAGGTTGCGCGCAGGGACCTGGGCTGCCTCGATCTCCTTGCCTTGGATGCCAAGGTGCACCAAGCGATGGCTCGCGTCCCATGGGCACGCCCCCACCTCGGCGCCCACGGAGAACGGCTTGCCGTCCGTGGGGTTCGGATAGGCGTAGTCGAAATAGTTGACCATCTCCTCGATCCGGACGGCGTCGGGAGGAGGCATCGCACCATCGAGGAGATAGCGGCGGACATTGCTGTACGAGGCCGTGTCGACGTCGATGGAGAACGTCGAACGCGGGTCGTCGGCGACCGCGATGAATCCGTTCTCGGCGATGTGGTTGTACTCCTCGGTATTGTGCAGGGACGCGTCGAAGTCGGGCCCGGGCAGCATCGAGACGCTCGGGGGCGGAGGCGCGGCCACGGATTTGGCCACGCGGCCCAAGCCTTGGCCGCCCGCGAAGTCGTCCTTGGACTTGTGGCGCGCCTTCTTGGCCTCGCTTTTGCGCGCGGGCTGGTCGGCGGGCGGGGGTGCGGTGCCCACCACGGCATCGCTCGGGACGGCCACGGCTTCGGAGGACGTGCTGTCTTGGATGCAGCCCACGAGCGTGACGGCACAAAACAACGCCCCGAGCGAGATGCCCGCGGAAACGCGGGCCACGGACGGGGCGAAGGTCAGGAGCGAGGCGGTGGAGTGGATGGTGCGTTGCATGGCGACGCCCTCCCGAACGCTCGAGTCGGACCGGAGGTCTCTCCGACCGCAGCACCGGATGCGAACGGCCGCGCGGGGCGCTACCCGGAGAACCCGCTGTGGGCGTCGAGTGCCCACATCAGCGCGTCCACCTGGGCCTGGGCTTTGCGGGCGGATCCGAGTCGATTGAAGTGGAGGTAGTCCGCCCGCGCGAGCGGCGGGTCGCTCTCCACGAAGTCGCGCATGGATCCGGCCCCCCCCATGAACGCGAGTCCATCCCAGAAGCCGCATCCAAACCGGGGCGCCAGGTCCCGCTGGATCTCGACGATCGCCATCAGGCGGGGACGGGGCTCCGGTCGCCCATCGACCAAGATGGGGAAGTCCCCGGGCCCGAGCAACAGGCAGCCGACCTCGGGCATCGCGCGGCGCAGGCGAGCCAGCACGGACGTGAGATGCTCGCGATAGGCCTCCAGCGACATGTCTTGCTCTTCGTCGGAGGCTTCGTTGGTGCCGTACGAGAACGTGACGAGATCGACCCCGCGGCGGACGATGCTGTCCGTCCAGATCGCTTCGTCCCAGTCGACATGGTTCGTCGCGCGGGTGCCATCGATCCCCAAGGTGTCGACCACGACGCCCGGCCGATCGGTCTCGGCGGCGACCCCGAACACGCGAACGTCGCCATCCCCGAGCGTCGTCACGCGCAGGACGTGAGGCCCCGGATCGACCGGGAACACGTGGAACGCCGCGGTCGAGGCCTCGGCCGCGGTGGAAAGGACCCCGCGATCGCGCCCGTCGATCTCCACCCGCAAGCTGCCGCCGCCCGGTTGGGCCAGCAGGTGCAACTCCAAGGTGGCGACCCGATCCCCGGCCAAGGCGCCGGGTTGCGTGCGGACCTCGGCCCATTGCCCTGGCCGGGAGGTGGCAAAGGAGGCGCCGAGGTAGCCGTACCGACCATCTCGAGGGCCGGTCCGGACCTGCGCATGCTGCTTCTGCCATCCCGAGCTCGCCCGGACCTCGACCTGCTGATGCGCATACCAGCGCGACAACGGGACGAGCGGCACGAACCCCGGACCGCCGCCGCCGAAGCGCGTTTGGACGTACTCGCGGAGGTAGCCCGTCGCGAGATCCGAAGCGGTGCCCGACGCCCCGTACATCGCGATCCGCACGCGCTCGCGCTTGCCCTCGGCCAGGGCCGCCAACGCGGCGTGGAAGCCGGCGAGCGACGAGATGCCTTCCGGCTCCGTGATCGGCGTGAACGAACCGGGCATCGCACCGGGCGGGTCACCGGCCGGTCCGAGGGCCGGTACCGACGACGCGCGCGTCACCGCTTCCCAGGCCCGCGCGTGCGCTTGCAGGGCCGCTGGCGGCAGAATGGGACCGTTTGCGGGGGGCAACGAGACGACCACCGCCTGTGGCTCGGCCGGCGGTCGCTCGGCCGGCGGTCGCTCGGCCGGCGGTGGAGGCGACGGAGCGGCCACGGGCTCGGGCGGCCGCTGCTCGGCGCTCGGCGATGGATGACACGATAGGCATGCCCACGCCCACGTCAGCAACGGGACCAAGCCGACGCCCAAGCGACGCGCGCCGACCTGCGCTCGTCCACCGAGCCGGCTCGCCGTTGCCACCGTTCGCACCCTTCGATTGTGATCCATGATCGAGCGTTTCGCCCGTTTTCGTCGTGAAACCGGGGGCGTGCAGATTCATGGGTGGAATGCGATGCTCCGCCGCGTGTCGACCCGTGCGACCACCGCGAACGCCCCATGGATTTCGGCCCTCCTTGCGAGCCTTCTGCTCGCTTGCACCGTGCGGCCGCAGCACGCTTCGACGACGCCCGACCCGGTCCAGGCTCAGGCGCCGGAACCCGCGCCCACGTCCGCTTCCGACTCACCAGAACCGGTCCCGGCCCCGCAGGCCGAGGCCGCCGAGCCCGGCGAACCGCTCGCCACGGGGGCACTCGAGATCTTCATGGGCTCCCCCGAAGACGACGTCCCTCCCGAGCTCGGAGGCGTGACGGACACGCTCAAGAACAAGCAGTACCTGGCAGGCAACGAGAAATCCCTGCACGCCTTCCACGACGCCATCAAGGACGTCGGGGGCGGCTATGTCGGCGTCGGGTCCGACCAGGCCTACCTGCTGATCGGCTGGGCCCGACCCGAGCTCGCATGGCTCGCGGACTACGATCCCGACGTCGTCCGCATCCATCGCGTCTATCGGGCGTTTTTCCTCCATTGCGAGACGCCCTCCGAGTTCATGGACGCGTGGACTTCGGATGGACGCGCGCTGGCTCACGCCGCCCTGGTCGCCGCCTATGGCGAGGACGAGGCCGACGCGCTGCGCCGGCTCTATTCGCACAATCGCGCGCGGATCTTCGTGCGCCTGCGCGAACAAAACAAACGGATGCAGCAGGCGGGGCTGACCACGTTCCTGAGCTCGCAAGCCGACTACGACTACCTGCGGACCCTCTTCACCGCCGGCCGAGTCCGCTCGCTCTTGGTCAACCTCCTGGACGACACGGGGCTGCGGGGGGTCGGCGACGCCGCGAAGGCGCTCGGCGTGCCGATCCGCGTGCTCTATCTGAGCAACGCGGAAGAGTACTGGAAGCGCTACTCCGACCAGTATCGCGAGAACATCGCAGCGCTCCCGTTCGACGAGCGGAGCGTGCTGTTGCGAACCTTGCTCATTTGGCATGTCAATCGCGACTACCGCTACAACTGGCAGTGGGGAACCGACTACCTCGCGTGGCTCGCCACGCCGGACGTCCGCAACGTGTACGACATCGTCCGAGATGCGCCCGAGGCCACGGCCGAGGTGCTGAACGCCTTCCAGACGCAGGGCCCCGCCGGGGTCGGGCCGTGACGCCCCCCGGGCCGTGACGCCCCCCGGGCCGTGACGCCCCCCGGGCCGTGACGCCCCCCGGGCCGTGACGCCCCCCGGGCCGTGACGCCGAGCTCGCGGCAGCTCAGCCCGGAGCTGCCGGAGCGCCCTCTGCCGGAGCGCCCTCTGCCGGAGCGCCCTCTGCCGGAGCGCCCTCGCTGGCCGTCTGCGCCAGCGTGGCAGCCTCCTGCAGGCTCGCGGCGCAGCGGAATCCAAAGTGGTGGAACGGATCGTTGTTCGGCACGTGCGTGCGCCGATGGATCGCGGTGGCGTACGTGCGATCCCAATACCAAGAGCCGCCCCGGACCACGCGCTCGTCGTGCTTCGGACAGGGCTCCTCTCCGGCACAAGGGCCCAGAGGATCCAGGCCAGCGCAGGCCGCTCCGCAGGCGCCATAGTCCTTCGAAGCCCAGTCGGCCACCCACTCCCACGAGTTGCCCGACATGTCGAACAGCCCGTACACGCCCGCCGGGCGGCTCCCGACCTCGAAGGTCCGCCCCTTGTCCGGGTGTTCCTTCCGCTTCTTGACCCCGCAGCTGCGCCCCTTGGCATCCTTGATGACGGCGCGCTCGCAGTCCGCGGGCTCGTTGCCCCACGGATGGAGCGCGCCATCGGGACCACGCGCGGCCTTCTCCCACTGCGCCTCGCTCGGCAAGTGCTTGCCCTGCGCGCGGCAGTAGGCGACCGCGGCGTACCAGTCCACGCCGGTCATCGGCTGACGCGGGCGACTGAAGTCGTTGTACAGCGGTCCGGCGCGCGGACACTCTTTGGTCGCCTGGCAGGCCTTGTACTCGGCGAACGTGACCTCGTAGCGATCCATGTAGAAGGTTTGGAGCCAGACCTCCGCCGCAGGGCGCGTATTCGCGGGGCCATCGTCCGAGCCGCGGATGAACGCGCCCCCCGGAATGCACGCCATCCCTGCCGGCTCCGCGCCGCACGGTTCGATCGCGGTCCCGTCGGGCGCGCGAACGATCGCGGGTTGTGGGGGGCTCGGCTCGGCCCCCGCCGATCCCCCGGTCGACGAAGGATCCGCGCGCTCGGGACTGGGCTTGGAAGCGGCAGGCTGCGGGGATGGATCGGCACTCTGCGGGGTCGGCTTGGCGCACGCACAGAGGAGCCCGATCCCCGCGGCCACGTGGAGCCAGCGACAAGGCATCGCGGGCTGCATACCACGGACGCCGACCCCGAGAAAAACGAACCGGCAGCGCAGGCTCCGCGAGACCGCCCGGGCAGGGTACAGTGACCGCTCGTGCACGCGTGAAGAGCTCGTTCCTCCAGAAGCTCGCGGGCCAAGGCGTTCGCGTGGTCGTCATCGGAGCGGGTTACGTGGGCCTGCCGCTCGCCGTGGAGTTCGCCCGCGCGGGCCTGCGCGTCACCGCCTATGATCGATCGTCGGGCAAGGTGGACATGCTGCAGGCGGGGCGCTCGTACGTCGAAGACGTGCGCGACGACGATCTCGCCCCCCACCTGCGGAGCGGCATCTTCGCGGCCACGACCGATCCCGCGTGCATCCGCGACGCCGATGCCGTCGTGATCTGCGTGCCCACGCCGCTGAGCAAGACGAAGACGCCGGACCTGAGCGCGATCATGGCCGCGCTCCACGACATCGTCTCGTTCCAGCATCCGGGCATGCTCGTCATCCTGGAATCGACGACGTACCCCGGCACCACGCGGGAGGTCGTCGTTCCGGCGCTCACCCAAGGGTACGTGCTCGGAGAGCAGGTATTCGTGGCGTTTTCGCCCGAGCGCGTCGATCCGGGCAACCCGGTCTATCACACGCGGAACACCCCGAAGGTGCTGGGCGGTGTCACGAGCGATTGCCTCGAGGTGGCGAGCGCCCTCTACTCCCGCGTGATCGAGACGCTCGTCCCGGTCAGCAGCGTCGACGTCGCGGAAATGGTCAAGCTGCTCGAGAACACGTTCCGCGCCGTGAACATCGGCCTCGTCAACGAGCTCGCGCGCCTGTCTGGGGCGCTCCACCTCGACGTGACCGAGGTCGTGGAGGCGGCGGCGACCAAACCGTTCGGCTTCATGCCGTTCTACCCGGGGCCGGGGCTCGGCGGGCACTGCATCCCCGTGGATCCGCACTATCTCTCGTGGCGGCTCCGAACCCTCAACCACGAGTCGCGCTTCATCGAGCTCGCCGACCAGATCAACAGCAGCATGCCGAGCTACGTGGTCCGGCGCGCGATGGAGGTGCTCAACGAGCGCTGCAAGGCCCTGCGCGGGGCGTGCGTGCTCGTGGTGGGCGTCGCGTACAAACCCAACGTCGGAGACGTGCGGGAGTCACCTGCCCTCGAGGTGCTGGAGCAGCTCGCGGCCGCGGGCGGCTCCGTCGAATACATCGATCCGCACGTCCCGGAGATCACGCGCCGCGACGGTGAGGTCCTGCGGGCGCTCCCCCTGGACACGCCGCTCTTGGGCTTCGACCTCGCGGTGATCGCCACGCACCACGCCGCGTTCGACTACGGACGGATCGCCCGCGAGGTGCAGGACGTCCTCGACACCCGCGGGGTGATGCGCAAGCTCGGGCAGGGACGCATCCCCGCCAACGTGCACATCATGTAACCCGCGCGCGCGGCTGCCGTCACGCGAGGCTCGAGTACACCGACTGGACGTCGTCGTCTTCCTCGAGGCGCATCACGAGCTTGAGCACCGCATCGGCCTCGTCCTCGCCGAGCTCCGTGGTCGTGTTGGGGATCCACTCGAACCCCGACGAGGCGACCTTGAGCGACCGCTCCTCGAGCGCTGCGTTGAGGCTGCCGAAATCGTCGCGACCGCAACGCAGCACCAGCTGGGCCTCGCCCTTGTCGTCCTCGCCGTCCTCGATCTGCTCCAGGCCGTGGTCGATGAGCTCGAGCTCCAGCTCTTCGCGCGCGATGCCCTCGGCGCGGAGGCGGAACACCCCCATCTGCTGGAACATGAACGCGACGCAGCCCGAGCTCCCGAGGTTGCCACCGCACTTGTTGAACGCGAGGCGGACATTCGCCACGGTCCGGGTGGGATTGTCCGTCGCCGTCACGACCATCATCGCGATGCCATGCGGGCCATAGCCCTCGTAGACGATCTCCTCGAAATCCACGACCTCACCGACCCCCGAAGCGCGATCGATGGCGCCCTGGACCTTGTCCTTGGGCATGTTCACGGCGCGCGCATTCTGGAGGACGCGGCGCAACGCAGGGTTCGTATCGGGATCGGGGCCCCCGGATTTCACCGCCATGGCGATCTGACGCCCACAACGCGAAAACGCCTTTGCGTCGCGATCACTGCGCTTGAGCATGGAGATCTTGCGGTTCTCGAACGTGCGCCCCATCGACTGATCCTGGCTCCTTTGCCGGCAGTTCTACTTCAGACGGGGTGGGAAACGCCACTCCAGTGCTACAGTGCGTCCGCGTGCAAGACGCGCCACCCAAGACGCCCGCGTGGGTACACCTCGCCTCGTGGTCCTGGCTTTTCGTCGTCGCTGCAATTGCGCTTACGTGGGGCGACGGACCCCGCCTCGACGGGGATCCGCAGCGCCCCCTCCCCCCCGAACATCGTAACGACCCCGGCGACGCACTCCTGCTCCTGGCGATCGCCGAGGGCAGCGAAGCTTCGACCGAGGACCTGCTCCTGGCCGCCACGCAACTGCGGGAACGGTTCGCCGATGCATGGGCGCCGCTCGGGCCCCCCGCCAACGAGATGGCCGGGTGGTTGGACGCCCACGCCCTCCTCCTGATGCCACCGCAGACCCACGGCGAGCTCCGCGAGCGCCTCGGCGACGCGGCCATCGACGACGCGGTCGCCATGGTGCGCGCGCGCATGTCCTCCCCGTTTTTTCTCGTCCATGGAGCCGATGCCCGCCGAGATCCGCTCGGGCTGCGCACGTTGACGCGGCAGGCCGCCGCAGGTTTCGGGCGCGAGCAATCCGCGACGCCGACCGGGGCGCAGACCACCGGCAGCGGCGACCTCCTGAGCGCGGATGGACGTGCGCTCTTGCTCCTGCTGCGGCGCCCCGCGGACGAAGTTCCGCTGTCCGAGCTCGCACGGACGCTCGAGCCCGCCGGACTCACCGTCGCGGAAGTCGGACACGCCAGCACGAAGGACCGCGCCTCTGCCCGTCTCGACCAGCACTGGCGACGGCTGCCGTGGCTGCTCCTCTGCGGCCTGCTCGCGCTCCTTTCGGTCCTCCATCGCCGCGCGCTTCCGCCGATCGCCCTCGTCGGATCGCTGGGGGCGCTCGTGCTCGCCACGGCGCGCCTCCACGGGACGCTGGAGTTCGCAACCTTGCCGGTCCTCGCCGCGCTCGCCGTGGTGCCCCTGCTGGCCCTGCGCCACGGCGGGCGCTTCGACCCGCTCGCGTGGCTGCTGCTCGGATCCGCGTGGGCGGGCCTGTGGTTCTGCCCAGTCTTGCCGTGGCCAACGTGGAGCTTCGCATGGCCGCTCGCCTGCTTGGCCGCGGCCACCGTGGTGGGTCTGGTCGGCGCCGGGTTGCGTCGCACGGGCGCGAGTCGTGGCGAAACGTCGCGGGCACAGCCGACCGCGATTGCCTGGCGCAGCGCCACGGTGGTCGCGATCGGCTCCGTGCTCGGCCTCGCCGCGTGGCAAGACGCCCGGTTCGCGCCGCTCCATACGAGCGAGCTCGATGCGCCACCGCCCGCCCTGTTGCGCAACTTCTTCGATCCTCGCGCCATCGTCTGGACCCACGTCGAGGCGAGCACGCCGGAGGCCGCCCTCGAAGCGGCGGCTGTGTCCGCGCGTGCCTGGCTGGAGCTCCCCCCGGGGGCCGTCGTGCGCGTCGACAGCCCCGGCAACATCGTCCTCCCCGCAGCCGAGATCGCGGCCCGACGCCATGCCCTGGTCGAGCTCGATCTGACGTCGCGTCTCCAAGTTCTCGAGGCCGCGTTGCAGACCCGTGGCTTCCGTCCCGCCGCGTTCGGCGAGTTTCTGCGCAGCGCCGCCAACCCCCACGTGGTCCCCTCTGCAGAGGCCGCCTTGCAGAGCCCGCTCGGACGCTGGATCGAGCGATACCTCGAACGCAACGGCGAAGAAACCACCGTGCGCACGGAGCTCTGGCTCCCCGAAGACGCCACCACCCCGCTACCCGACCCCGCAAACGGCGAACTGCGGGGTCCCGCGATCGCGGACCGCTCGCTCCGACCAGGGTTGCCGCGCGCCTTCGTCACGGCGTGGCTCGTCCAGCTCTGGATCGGCGCGCTCATGATCTGGCTGCCTCGCCGCGACCTACGGACGGCGCTCGTCGCTGCGGCGATGGGCGTGACTTCGGTCGGGTTCATCGCTGCGCTCGTGACTCGGGTGTTCGAACTTGCGTGGACGACCTCGGCGTTCCCGATGCTCCTCTTGGCCAGCGCCCTCGCGATGGTCTCGACCGTCAGGGCGCGCGCGGGGGGCTCTCGGACGGACGACGCCATACTGGCGCTCGCCCCCTGCATCGCTGGACTCGCGTTGGCCTCCCTGCGCGACCCGGAGTTCTACGCACCGGCGCTCGTGCTCGGGCTTTGCGGTGTCCTCTCGCTCGCGACCGGGCGATACGTCGCACCGGGCCTGCTGCCCAAGCCCACCCCGGAGAACCCGTGATGCGACGAAGGCTTCCGCCCGCAGCGTGCCGCCCATACGCGCCCCTGCCGACGCGCCGAACATGCCTCGTGGGGCTCCTGGGGCTCGCGGCGTTTGGCCTTCCGCTCGAAGCCCATTCGACGCCCCCGCCTTCGCGCCTCCAAAATCGCTTGGACCTCTGGCTCAACTTTGGGCGACGCACCCAGAATCTGGTGGCGCGCGCGGAGGTCCGCCGACGCAGCGCCCTACTCTCCTCGCCGCTCGTGGTGACGGGCACCCTCTTCGTCCGCGCACCGCACGAGGTTTTGCTCCGCGACGACGACCTTGCCGGCTCGAGCACATGGATCCACGATGGGGTCGTGGAGGTCGTCTCGCACCGGAAGGAGGCGCCTCGCGCTGCGCCCACCCAAGGCGATGCGACCGCGAACTGGCTCGCCCACCATCTGTGCATGCTGTTCGCTCCGCCGCCCGATCTCGATCTCGATCTCGCGGCGACCGCCCGGGTCAGCGTGCCCCCCGGGGCTGGGTATCGACTCGAGCTTTCACCACCCCGCGGGTCGGTGGCGCGCAAAGGCATCCGAACCCTCGGGGTCCATCTCGATCCCACGGCGGGTGCGATCCTCGAGGTCGTGATCACCGAGGCCCAAGGCGACGTATGGTCGCTGCGCCTCACCGATCATCGACAAAACGTCGACCCCGCGGACTTGGACACCGCGTTCGCCGAGCTTCAGCGACCCGCCGCTCCGTCCCCCTAGAACACCCTCCATGCCCCACCGCACCCGAACCATCGCACGGCTCGCAGCCCTTCTCGCGACGGCGGCGGCATGTTCCGACACCACCGAATCTTCCGCGGACGGCCACGGAGGATCCGCAGACGCGGATTCGGGAAACACCACCACGTCTGGCAGTACCACCATCGAGGTCACCGGCACCATCGATTGCACCTTCGACATTCGCACCTCGATGAGCCCAATCATTGCGACCGTGGGAATCGTCGAGTGGGCGGTCGACCTTCCGGGCGTCGAGCGTGCGGAGCTCCACTTCGGCCTCGATACCGCGTACGGCATGATCGCGCCCGTCGATCTCACGCCCGTCGGCGAGGGCTACCGGACACTCCTGCTCGGCATGAAGCCGCAGCGCGACTATCACTTCCGCGTCGTCGTGGTCGCGGGCGCCGAGATCTGCGAGAGCGACGATCACGTCGTCACCACCGGCGTACCGCCCAACGGCGAGTTGCCCGAGGTCACGGTCGAGGCCCACAATCCCGCCGCGCGTGCCCCCGGCTTCAAGGTGCTCAGCGACTGGGCAGACGGCCACGCGTTCATCCTCGACGGCGATCACGAGTACGTCTGGTGGTACACCATGGGCGCCGACCCGGAGGTCAGCCCCGACGTATCACGCGCCCGCATGTCCTACGACGGCAAGTCCATGTGGATGCGCAACGTCAATCTCAGCAGCGGGCCTCGCCAGGGCAAGAGCACCGTCGTCCGTGTGAGCATGGACGGCTTGGATCGCCAAGCCTTCACGATGCCCAACGGCCACCACGACTTCACCGTCACACCGGACAATGGCATCGCGTACATCGTCCACGATGGCGAAGGTTGCGATCAGGTGATCGAGCAGGATGCCCTCGGCAACCTGCGCGTCGTCTACGACCTCCGCGACTCCGTGATGCCCGTCTTCGAAGGTGGCCAGACCGATTGCCACAGCAACTCGATCCACTACAACCTCTTCGACGATTCGTACACGATCTCCTCGCTCAACTACGACATGTACACCAAGATCACGCGCGGCGGCCAGCTCGTGTGGCGGTTGGGCGGAGCACACAGCACATATTCGGGTGATGGCGCCGCGTGGGACCGGCAGCATGGTCATCACAACCTCTCTGCGGACCGCATGCTCTTCTTCAACAACGGCGAGCTCGGGCTCTGGTCGACCGCGGTGGAGATCCAACTCGAGGGCACCACCGCGCGGCGCGTCTGGGAGTACACCAGCGAGAACGCCAGCATCGTCTTCGGGGACGTGCAGCGCCTGCCCAATGGCAATACGCTCGTCACCTACTCGGACAAGGGCCTCCTCCACGAGGTGGATCCCGACGGCGCGCTGGTCCAAGTGACGCGGTTCAGCCTCGGCACGGCGGTGGCGTACGTGAATCACCGCCCCTCCCTCTACGGCCCGCCCCCCAAGTGAGCGTGGGACCCCGTCCTAGCTCGAAGCGCTCGTGTAGTCCCGCAGCGCCAACTTGAGCATCAGGCGGGACGCCACCGCGAGCACCGCAGCCACCAGCACGGCTAGCAGCGTCATCGTCCGGGCATCCACGCCGAGCAGCGCCCGGACCGGGACCGTCGTCATGAACGCGACGGGCACGACGTACGTGAAGACGATGCGATAGACCCCCGCAGGGAACGCGTCGATGGGGAAGCGCCCGGCGTCCATCAACGCCCGCAGCAGCTCCGTCACGTTGTAGATCTGGACGAACCAGACCGTCGTGCTCGCCATCATGAACCAAAGCGCATAGAGAATGACGAGGCTGCACAAGAGGCACACGGCACCCGCGACGACCCCGGCCGGGGTCAACACCACGTCGCGCGCACCATAGACGACGATCCCTGCCCCCAACACGAGATCGGGGACGCCCCACGGGGACACCCGCCGGATGCTCAGCCACAGCTGCGCATCGAATGGTTTGAGCAGCACGAAGTCGAGCGTCCCTTGTCGTACATGCTCCACGATACGGTTGAGGTTCGGCTGCAGGAACACCGCCGAGAACCCGGTCAAGATCGTGAAGACGCCGAGCACCATCACCGCTTCGCCCCACGACCACCCGCCGAGCGCCGCGTCGTACCGGAAGAACAGCGAGAGCGTGAACATGCTCGCGATGAGATTGAGCGTGCTGCCGATCACCGCGAAGGCAAAGTTCGTCCGATACTCGAGCTCGCCCGCGATCGAGGTCGACCAGAACAACTTGATCGTCTCGAACGTCCCCATCACGCTCCCATCGCCGAATACTGCGCCAGGCCGCGCCGCCAAAGCCACTGTTGGACGATCAAGAGGCCGAGCCCCCAAGCGCCGAGGCCCAGAAACGCTTGGGTGAGATCCACCGCCTGGCCCATCAAGACCTGCGCCGGTACGTAGACGAAATAGGGGAACGGGGTCCACGCGGCCACCGTCGCTACCCACGGAGGATAGAGATCGAGGGGCGCCAACATGCCCGAGAAGAAGACGTAGAGGATGAACGTGAGCGATTCGAGGCTACTCGCGCGCTCCACGAAGAAGCACAGCATCGAGAACGCGTACTGCAACAAGAACCGCACCGCGAAGCTCGAGACGATGAGCGGGACTGCGATCGCGAGGGTTTGCAGCGAAGGGAAGAACGTCGATTCGGGGTGCAGCCAAAAGCAGAGTCCCACGAGCGCGAGCACGAGGGGGAAGCGGACGATCCGCTCCGCGACATGGTTGGCCACATAGTTCCACACGGGCCCGATGGGCCGCAGCAGTGCGCTCGAGAGGCGGCCGTGGACGATGTCTTCCTCGAACTCCCAGATCACCCAAACGAACGTCAGCTGCCGCACCACGAGCACGGCCACGAAGTAACGCACGACGTCCACTTGCGAATACGGCAGGTCGCCCGTGCGGGCCGCCTCGCTCCATACCCCCATGAGGATGATGGGGAGCGTGCCAGACAGCGCCCAAAGCACCATCTCCGCGCGATATGTCGTCGTGAGGGCAAAGGCCGTGCGCAGCTGAGCCCAAAACGCGGAGAGCGTGCGCCTCATGACTCCGTCAACCCTTGGCCGCGCAACAGCGGCGCGATCACGCGTTCGATCTCCGGTTCCTTCACGTACAGGTCCACCGGGCGGAGCCGCTCGAAAATCGCGACGACGACGTCGCGTACGCGATCGCGATCCACGAGGAGCCGCGCCGTCGTGCCCTTGCGCTCGGCGATCTCCCCGAACTCACGCAGCGCCTCGTCTTTCGCCGGCTCGGCCAGGTGGAGCTCGATCTCTCGGTAGGGCGCAAAGCGCCGCGAAATGTCCGCGAGTTCGCCGTCGTAGAGGAGCTGCCCTTCGTGGATCAGGAGCACGCGGGAGCAAAGCGCCGTGATGTCGGCCATGTAGTGGCTCGTCAGCAGCACCGTCGCGCGAAACTCCTCGTTGTAGGTGCGCAGGAACTGGCGGATTGCCTCCTGGGCGTTGATGTCGAGCCCGAGCGTGGGCTCGTCCAGGAACAGCACCCGCGGATGATGTACGAGGGCCGCCAGCAGCTCGCACTTCATGCGCTCTCCGAGCGAGAGCTTGCGCACGGGCGTCGAGAGCAGCTCCGAGACCTCCAGCATCTCCGAGAGCGCCCCGATCCTCCGCGTGGCTTCGGCCTTGTCGATCGCGTAGACGGCTGCGTTGATCCGCAGCGTGTCGGCGGCCGGGAGGTCCCAGATCAGCTGCTGCTTCTGCCCCATGATGAGCGTGATCTGGCGCAGGAACTCGTGACGACGCCGGAACGGATCGAACCCTGCGACGCGCACCTTGCCGTGCGACGGCCGGATGAGGCCGCTCAACATCTTGAGCGTCGTGGTCTTGCCGGCACCGTTGGCGCCCATGAACCCCACGATCTCCCCCGGCTCCACCTCGAAGCTGACCGCGCGCACCGCTTCTACGTCCCGCATCTTCCGATGCACGAGGTGACGCAACGCTCCCGCCCACCCGGCCTGCTTCTCGGCGACCCGATACGTCTTGCCCAACGACTCTGCTGAGATCATCGACACGATGCGTTCCTAGCGAACCGCGAACCCTTGCTCATCCCCGCGGAGTGCGACGTCTTCGACGGCGACCCGGTCGACGCGTGCTTCGCTCGGGCCGTGCTGGCACCACGCAATGAGCTGGTCCACCGCGCTCGGATCCCCTTGCGCCTCGAGCCGCACGGAACCATCGGCCTCGTTGCGTACCCATCCGCGGAGCCCGAGCTCACACGCCTCCGCGCACGTGGAAGCACGAAAGAAAACGCCCTGCACACGCCCGTGGACGTGGATCGCGACGCGTCGCATGCGGCGGAGGGTACACGGATGCAACGGCGCGCGCCCCGTTGTGGCGGGTGCCCTGCGGTTTCAGGTCCGGCATCGTCTGCGTCCCCGCGCGGGGAGGCCGTCATTCCCCGCGCAAGCGCGTTCGGACCACCATGAGCGCCTCCCCAAGGAGGTTCTCGCCCCGCCATTGCGACCGCTCCAGCGCCCGTGGATCGTCCGCCCGCAACCCGATCCCCCAGATCCGATCGAGGGGGCTCGCCTCGGCGAGGATCTTGGTCCCCGTGCGGAGCAACACCTCGCGCATGCTCTGGTTCTGTCCGAACTTGGCCAGGTTGCCCGCCACGACGATGTCGTAACGGTGGGCGACCCAGACGGCATCCTCGAACCCACGGACCTGCCGTCCCAGGCGTTTGTGCGCCCGTGGATCGTCCGTACCGAGCATCTTCTTGCGGGTCTCCTCGTCTCCGAACAGGCGAGCCTTCTCCGCCATCATGAACTGCTCCGCGCACTGGTATGCGACCCCGTCCACCGTGAACGGTGACGGCGTCCACTGGCCGAACACCGCCGGGGGTTTCCAGAAGAACACGAAGTCTGGGGTCTCCAAGACCTCTTCACCAGTGAACGCTCCGTCGCCGTGGTCTTCGTTCGCCATCGATGCTCCGTACTCCGACGTGTGTCAGCCGTGCTCGCGCAACCAGACCGCCGCTTGGCGGGCGTAGTAGCTGAGGATGAGGTCCGCGCCCGCCCGCCGGATCGCGGTCAGGGACTCGAGCACGACCGCGCGTTCGTCCAGCCACCCCTGCTGCGAAGCCGCTTTGAGCATCGCATACTCACCGCTCACCTGGTACGCCGCGATGGGCAAGGTGGTCTCCTCGCGGAGCGCCCGGATCACGTCCAAATAGGGACCCGCGGGTTTGACCATCACCATGTCCGCGCCTTCGTCCTCGTCGAGCAGGAGCTCGCGGATCGCCTCGCGTACATTCGCGGGATCCATCTGATACGTCTTCTTGTCTCCGCCCCGCGGAGCGGAATCCAATGCCTCACGAAACGGGCCGTAGAAGGCGGAGGCGTACTTGGCCGTGTACGCCAAGATGGCGACCTCCGTGAAGCCCTCGTTGTCCAGCGCGGCCCGGATTGCTCCGACGCGGCCGTCCATCATATCGCTCGGCGCGATGATGTCTGCGCCCGCACGCGCCTGACACACGGCTTGCTTGCACAGTACCTCGATGGTCGCGTCGTTGAGGATGCGTCCGTCCGGCGCGACGATGCCGTCGTGACCATCCGAGGAGTACGGGTCGAGGGCGACGTCCGTGACGAGCATGAGCTCGGGCCAACGCGCTTTGAGCTCGCGCAAGCGCCGGGGGATGAGCCCGTTGGGGTTGTAGCTCTCCGTCGCCACCTTGTCCTTGCTCGCGTCTTCGATCGCGGGAAACAACACGACCATCGAGACCCCCGCCGCAACCGCCCGATCGATCTCGGCGAACAACCCCGACGCACCGTAGCGATAGCACCCCGGCATCGAGCCAATCGCGACGTCTCCCGCAGCCTCGTGGATGAACAGCGGATAGATGAAGTGCTCCGGGCCCAGCGACGTCTCACGGATCGCCTTGCGGATCGCCCCCGACTTGCGGTTCCGGCGGGGCCGATGGGTGATACCGAAGGGATCGTGACGACGCTCGGACATACGCCGAGGATACGGGCTTCCACGACCTCGGGCTACCCTGCTACGGATCGGCCAACCCGACCCCCATGACGACGTTTCGCCTCCTCGATCCCCATGGCGCACCGCAAGATTTCGAGATCTTGCTCGCGTGCATCGGAAACCTCTACCGCGAGCTGTTCGGCGAGGGGGCCGTGCCCACCGCCGAACTCCGCACCAAGCTCGCGCGGCAGCTCGCGGATCGTCCGGCGCATTGGGCCTTCGTCGGTACGCAAACGGGTCACGAGGAGCCCATCGCGTTCTTCACATTGGCCGAGTCGTTCGCCGTGTTCGCGCACGGGCGCTACGGGATCCTCAACGAGCTCTGGGTGGCTCCGCAGTGGCGCAGTCAGGGGGTCGGAGAGCTCGCGATTGCGAACGCGGCCGAGTTCGGGCGCACGCGGGACTGGGAACGCATCGACGTGACGGCCCCCCCGGATGCGCGCTGGGATCGAACGTTCGCATTCTATCAACGCCACGGGTTCACCCCGACGGGGCGCAAGCTCAAGCTGTACTTGTAAGCGCGCGGCGCGTCCCGGACACCCGGACCGCGCATCTACGAAGAGTTTCGTTGACTTTCTACGAAAGTCTTCGTATGGTGGCCCCGTGAACGAGGAGACACCGCGGCCCACGGCCGCAGAGATGGAGATCCTCGCGGTTCTGTGGGAACGCGGGCCTTCGACCGTGCGGCAAGTCCACGAGGTGCTGTCGGCCCGGCGCGCCTCGGGCTACACGACCGTGCTCAAGCTCCTGCAGATCATGGCGAGCAAGGGCCTCGTCGATCGCGACGAAACTGATCGTAGCCACGTCTATCGCGCAACGCACGAGCAGGGCGCGATGCAAGGGGAGCTCGTCGGCGACCTCATCGATCGCGCATTCCGGGGCTCGACGGCGGAGCTCGTGATGCGCGCGCTCACCCAGCGACCTGCCGATGCCCGGGAGCTCGCAGAGATCCGAATGCTGCTCGATCGCATGCTCGCCGAGCGCGAAGGGAAACGCCGGCGATGATCCCAGCCATCCTCGTCGCATTCGCGTGGGCGCTCGTGCATTCGCTGTGGCAAGGTGCCCTCATTGGAGGTCTCGCCGCGCTGGCGCTGCGCCGGGCCCGTAGGCGCTCCGCGGCCCTGCGCCACGCAATCGCCCACGGTGCGCTCTGGCTCATCGCGGGTGGGCTCGTGGTCACCACCGTGATCGCGTTGGATTCCGTCCGAGCGGCAGCGAGCGTCCGCCCCCCGCTCGCCCTCGGCACGCACACTTGGCCGCGCAGCGAAGTCATCGTCCTCTGCGCCTGGAGCCTCGGTGCACTCGTCCGCGCCACTCGGCTCGTGCTCGGCCTCATCGGTGTACAACGCCTGCGTCGGCGCGCACGGCCGCTCTCGAGCGCCTGGACGGACACGCTCGCGCGGCTTTCGGACCAGCTCGGCGTGCGCGCGCGCGTGGCCATTGCTGCAGTCGCCGATCTCGATGGGCCCATGGTGGTGGGCGTGTGGCGTCCCCTGGTGCTCGTGCCTCTCGCCCACGCCACACGGGTCCCTTCGGCCGCCCTCGAGGCCGCGCTCGCCCACGAGCTCGCGCACGTCCTCCGCCACGACTACCTCTTCAACGTGCTGCAATCCATCGTCGACGCCGTGCTGTTTTATCACCCCGTCGCATGGTGGCTCTCGGCGCGCGTTCGCCTGGAACGCGAGTTCGCATGCGACGAGCTCGCCGTGCCCCACGCCATCGATCGTCTCGACTACGCCTGCGGCCTCGCCGAACTCGAGGGCGCACGCTCAGTGGCCCATCCCGCCCTTGCCGCCCACGGAGGACCCCTCATGACCCGCATCACCCGTCTGCTCGAACCCACCTCGACCGTCTCCCCCCGCATCGCAGGCGCGGTGCCGTCGCTCGCCGGCATCTTCGTCTCCGCAACGATGGCGATTGCCATACCCGCCTGCGTCGGCCTGGCCGAAAGCGTCGACGAGCCAGAATCGGGCGACGCTGCCACCGACCACACGCGTACACCCGCCGAACCTACCGCCGTGCCCGTCGCGTGGCTGGCCAAAGAGCTCGCACCGATTGCCGCAGAGATCGAACGCGCAGCGAACGAACACCGCGTCGATCCGGCCCTGCTCGCGATCCTCACGTGGATTGAATCGCGTGGCCGCTCCGATGCAAAGAGCCCCATGGGCGCGCGTGGACTCATGCAGCTCATGCCGAGCACCGCGCAGCGGATCGCCGACGCTCGGGGCCTCGCGGACCATCGCGCAGAGCTCCTCGACGACCCGCGCTACAACCTCGACCTCGGGGCCTATCACCTCGCCGAGCTACTCGAGGAGTACCGCGCGGACGACCCGCTCGACACGATCGCACGCGCGGCTGCGGCGTACAACGGCGGCCGCACGAGCGCAGACGCATGGCTGCATGGCCAACCGCTGCCCGAAGAAACGGCGCGCTACAGCGAGCTCGTCGTCGCGCTGTGGAACGAACGCGAGCTCACCGAGAGCGCAACGCTCGCAAGACACGACCTGTAGGTCGCCTCGACGCCGAGTGCCCGATCTCGTCACGCGCCGTTCTCCGCGAAGCCGAGTGCGACGACAGTCCGCAGCAAAACACTCATCCTGAGACGGTCGCGGTTGGGACACTCGATCGAACTTGGTTTGGATGGTCAGAAAGGACGTTCAACCGCGCCGATCTGTGACGATCGGGGCGACATGCGAACTTGCCACGTCGCCCGGCTTGCGCGCGGCCACGGGTGAATATGGACACTCAGAAGAAAGGTCTTTCGATGCTCACCTCTACGCGTTCGCAAAAGCGTTGGACACTGACAGTCAGCCGCGCTGCCCCCTACTCCGTCGGGCTCGTCGAAGCTCGACTCCTGCGATTGGTTGACGTACGACGAGGGGCCGGTGGCGCATCCCGGATAGGGCTCGTACATGGTGTGTTGCACCAAGCGCCCTGTGTCAGCCCGGAAGGCCTCCGCGACCGTACCGAAAACCCTTGAGCACCGTGTCCGCCTCCGCCACGGCCAGACACTTGGATGCGACACTGCGGTGAAGCTCACCGATGAATGCCCAGATGGGATCGATGCGCTCACCCGCGATATTGGCGAAGCTCAGCGCAGCGACGATGTTGCGGGGCGTGAAGACGGCGGTGTCAGGATTGAACCAGCGTAGCGCCGTCACGATCCCGCGCACCGCCAGGTTGCTGGAGATCACGGCCGAGCGAGCGGGCTGGCCTTGACGGTGGGCCAGGACGTCGTTGACCTGCCCGCGTTGCAATGCGTTGGGTGTGCCTCCGTCGGTGAACGCGATCGCGGTGGCCGTGGCCGCCGGTACACACGCCCGGATGTTCTCGACGTAGGCATCCCACTCCAGATCGCTCGGCCTGGCACGGTTCTGCACGACGAGCACGACTGGACCGAGCTCGTCTCGGTAGACGCCTGTCGCGAGGTTCTGCCCCGCTGCTTGTCTCATCGTCAGCGATCGATCCCGGTGGGTGTGATGCCCAGCGAGCCGATCCGCACGGACACCGAGCGCGATCGACTGTACCTCCCCTGCGACCCGCCACCCAACGCCTGCGACGACGACCCCTCGAAAAAACGAAAACAACGTTCTCGATCGAGGATGCAGGCGCGTCGTGCGGGCAGCCCACACACTCGGACGCACCCGCATCACCGAGATCGAAGCGCCGCACGGCACCGCCTCGGACCCCGCCGCCACGAGGCCCCGAATCGACGAAGAACGCGAAGTCCGCCACGTCGCGGCCCGTGCGTGCACCGGTTCACCTCGATGACCCGTCCGAGGCTGGATGGCGCGTCGTCGGGAACATCGCTCGCAAAGTCGGAGCATGCACCACTGGAATCGACACCAGGAAGGAAGGTAAGGTCGAGTCGATGCAGCGCCCACGCAACGCACCGGTGAGCGCCTTGGACATCCCGCCGAGCGATGAGCCACGGAGGCTTGGTCCGCTGGGGCGCCGTTCCAACGGCTCGAAGCTTCCGCCGCGCACCTCCTGCTGGCCGTCGGGCGAGCGATGACGTCGATGGTCTGGGGTCCGCACGTTCCCTCTGCGGCGCGCGAGGAGCTGTTGATCGCCGGCACGGCAGCCTACGCAAGGGGTGCACATGCCCTGGCCGTCACCACGGTGGCTCCTCTGCTGCTCGATGATCCGCAGGACCCACGAGCGCGGCCCCTGCTCCGAGCGTGCGCCACGGAGGACGCACCGCCATGGGATCCGGCCTCACTCTTTTGTGCGTGTCTCGTCCGTAGCGAACAACCCGAGGACCTGCGCTGGGCCTTCTCCAACTTACTCATCTTGCTCGCCGATCACCCTTTGCTTCCGCACGCACCGCTCGCGGCGAAATGGGCGGCGGGGGTCGACGACGACGTGTTCGTCGCCCGATGCGTCAACCGCTATCTTGCGACCCAAATCCGGCGGTTTCCCAACATTTTTCGTCACTATGAGACGGAGCGTGCCGTCCTTCGTCTGGCGGAGCCGATCTTGCAGCTGGTGGAAGAGCGTCTCGACGACGAAGGATCGCTCGCGCTCGCGTCATCCGTGGCGCGCAAGTATGGTGATTTTCGCCGAGCCTTCGCCCTGGCGGAGCGCTTGGAAAAACGCCAGCCCGGATATGATGCCTACATTTCACTGGCCAATGCTCATCGAGCCTCCGGGCGACCCGAGCTCGCGCTACCCTACTACGAGAAGATCCTCGCGCACCAACCCGATGACCCCCAGATTCACCGTGACCGGGTCTACGCCCTCCTCGAGGCAAGTCGCTTTGGCGAAGCCCAAGCACGCATCGAGGCTGCGCCCGACCATCTCGGCCTCGGTTGGGGGTTGCATATCGCGCGCGCCCAACAAGGGCGAGAAACTCCACCGTTCCTGCAAGATCTGCTCCGCCACTATCCTGATTTGACGTCCGACGAGATGTGGACTTGCACCGAAGCCGAGGGCGGATGGTTGCCCTCCCCGACCGATGCGATCATTCGTCTTCTGCCGTCCGAGGGCGAAAGCGCGGTGCTCCACACCGTCAGCACCGACTTCGAAGTCCCAAGCGCGTGGGCGACGTTTCAAGCCATCGTGGAGATCCCTTCGTGCTCGGTGCTCGGGACCGCAGATCGCCGGCAGCTCGAGCCTCGCCCGGGCGGGCTGCGTCTATGGCACTGCAGGACCGAGACCGCCGAGGATGGCACCTATTCGGTCTACCCAGTCGAACCTGCCGTCCCACCGCCACCCCAAGAGCTCGCCCGCGTGATCGCGGAGATGGCCAGGACGCCCTACCTGCGGACCAGGTGGTGGACGAGGGCTCGAACGCTCGCGAACGCGGAGCGGCCGGACCCGATGGCCCTCGTGCAATGCATGGTTCATGTCGACCTGCGCGGCTCCACACGGCCCGCGGACCATCGGTTCGCCGTCCAAGTCGCCGCAGCGTTCGTGCTCGCACATTGCCCCGGCGGCGTGGGCCTGCTGATCGAGGTCGTCCGCGGCATCCCCGACTGGTCCGTTCGCGCAGCGTTGGTCGCCCTCACCGAGGCCGCCCTGCATGAACCCGAGCATCTCCTGAAGGTCCAGGCCGTGTTCTGGGAGCTGGCCAGTCAACCATCGAGCGCACTCCGCTCGTATGCTCCGACCATGGAGCGCTGCGCGGAGCGCCTTCCAGGCTGGTCGACGGTCCAGCGAAGCGCGCTCGCGATGCTGAAGGAGCCCGGGGGCGACGATGATTGAGGACCTGCTCGAGAGTGCCCGGCTCCCGCTCGAGGATGACGCGCTGCGCGAGCGCTACGCCACCTTCATGTCCGAACCCGAGTTTCTTGCCGGAGGCGGCGTCACGACGATCGTGAACGCGATCGCCCAACACCTCTTCTCCATCGATGATCCTTTTCATCGCGCTCGGCTGGCGCTTCGGGCCGGGATCGCGATCGAGCAAGGCGGACCCGTCGAGCCGCTCGCGCCCACGCTGGCGCGGCTCCTCCGCGAATGCTACGCCGACCTCGAGCCGCTGCTTCGCCACGCGCTTGCGTCGAGCTCGGGTGATGGCGAGGCGCTCGCGTACCTCCCCGATCACCCAAGAGCGGTCCGCGCGTGGCTAGGTGCCCGCTATTGCCACTTGGCCGCGATGACGACGTGGTGTCGGAGCGTCCCGGGGCGCATCGCCGCTCGCGGCGATTCCGCGTTCATGGATGGGCTCGCGCGGGTGAAAACCTCGGTTCCCTTGGCAGATTACGTCCACGCATTGCTCTCTTGTGCGGACGATGTTCGATTCGTGCTCCTCCACCGCGGTGCCGCGATGGGCTGGCAGCTCGTCGCCAACGGCATCCAAAGCCTCTCCCAGCTGCTGGTCCTCACCCAAGCCTGCTTGCCATCGAACGTTCTGGCTTGCGACGAGCTCGACATGGACGTCGTCCGGTATGCACGAGGTCGGCTCGATGCCTTTCCGGATCGTAAGACGCGCACAGGAGTCCTGTCCCTCGACTTTGGGCCTGCGGCTGCGGCAGTCGTCGATACCGTCGAGTTTCGGCCTCGGATCCACGCTGCGGCCCCTTTCGAGGTCCTCCCCACCATCGAAGGCACACCCATCCTCCTCGCGTGGAAGCCGACTTCTCCACAGCGCTGGTCGACGCACGAGTTCCCTGTCCTTCACGGAGCCTATGAAGCGAATGTGAACATCGAGCGTGAACTCTCCGCGTCCGAAGTCGACGCGTGGTTTCGACGGATCGAACGTCACTATCGCGATACCATCTCCGGTGGGTGAGCTCCGGCGACCCTTCCAAAGCCTTCGTTCTGCTCATCCACTCGGCAAGCGATTCATTGCGATCAACTCGATTCGCTCTCGACCACCGTCAACCGTGGCGCGGGACCGCGCGGGAGGTCCAACGTAAAAATGCACCCCCGGCTTGGAAGGTTCTGCACATGGAGCCGGCCGTCGTGGAGGGCCGTCGCAGCCACGCATCCAAGCCCCGCGACGGCAAGCCCGAGCAGGCGCGGGACTCGTCGGCGGTTCCTCGGAGCCCGTTGCGTGCTTGGAGGTGACCCATTCACCGCTTTTCCGAATGCGGCCGATGCGTCTGGCGATGAGGGTGCGTCCGGTGGCTCGGCGAGCTCCGAGCGCAGCGTCGCGGGGACGGCCAGCCCTTGCATAGGCTTCACGACGCGTTCCGTCCGCCCCGAGGAAGCCCTGCCCGATCCCCCGCGTCCGAGTTGTGCGAACGAGCGTTCGAACGCGCGAGTTGGACTTCGAATTCAGCGGCTGAACACTTCGTCGATGGAGGTCGCCGTCGCTGCCGCTCGAGCCCACGCTTGCAACTGCTCTGGGTCGCTGCACTCCGCGATCCGTTGCCGCGCCTCTTCGGTGAGCGCAATACCGCGGGCGTCGAGCATCAGCAGCAGCATTTCTCGACGACCGCGCTCGAGGCCGCGTTCGAGGCCGCGCTCGAGCCCTTCTTCGAGGCCCTCCTCGCGGCCCTCGTCGTGTCCCTCGCCGCGAGCCGCCGCGAGCGCTGCGATTGTTCCCTCCCGGATACGGGACTCCTCACGCAGCTGCTCGTCCGCCGACAACCGCTTCCACGCTTCTTGCGCTTCCTCGAGATAGCTGTGGGACATGGCCAATCGCTCCCGCTCGCCTTCGTCATCCAGGGCCAGGAATAGACCCCAGGCTTGCGCCTCTGTGAGAGGTAGTGTGCAACCGCTGCCGAATGCTGGCAAGCGCGCCAGCTGCAGGATGTGTAGCTCCAGGTCCGCACTCCACCGGCGCCACGTGCCCCGTGTCCGTAGGTCGATGACGGAATGGAACTCTGGCAAGTCCTCGCTCGTAAACCCTTGAAAGGCCACCAGGATCGCGGGCTTGATCTTGGTGTACGCTTCGCCCGCCCGCAACTGGGACGAGAAGCGCTTGGCGAGATAGAAGAGCATCCGCGCGCGATACCCGGGCTGTCGCCACAGCTGGACCTCCACGTTGAAGCGCCGTCCATCGTCCGCTCGCGCGACCACGTCCAAGATCACCACCTTCGCCGACAGATGGTCGGGCGCGATGCCTGGATTCTCGATCTCGAGAACGGCGATCGGAGGTACGAAGCTTGGGTCCGGACCGCCGTCTTGCAGCACCGCATTCAGAAGTCCTCGCAGGAGATGGGCACGACCTGGCTCGCCGAAGAGAGACTTGAAGGCTACGTCGTTGCGGGGCTGCCACATCGGACACTCGCTACCATCGCTGCGCGTGCGGGTCTACAGAACATACCGCCGGCCGCTTGGAATTTACATATCGGATGGGTGGGTGAGAAACCGTGCTCGCCCCGATCAGCATGAGCGAGCGTGAGGTCTCGCCGGAGCATCGTCGTCTCGCGGACGCCGGCAGTAGCCTTTGAACGATCCTGCCGCTGACGCATGGCTGCACGGACAGCCGCTCCCCGAAGAGACGGCCCGCTCGTCATCGCACTGTGGAACGAACGCGACCTGACCCACAGCGCGACGCTCGCGAAGCACGCACCGTAGAGCCGGCCGCGACGCGGGACGGAAGTCCCCGCGCAAACCCTCAATATGAGACGGTCGCTGTTGGGACACTCGGTCAAACTTGGTTTCGACCACCCGAATGGATGTTCAACCGAGTCACTTGTGACGGTCGGCTCGACGTGCGAGCTTGTCACGTCACCCGGCCTCGACGGCTCCGGGTGACTATGGACACTCCAGACGAAAGGAATCCCAATGCTCACCCCTACGCGTGCGAACAAGCATTACACACTGACAGCCAGCGCCATCACGCTATTCATTTCAGGGTGCGTATACACCCCTACCTCGGACGATCTCATCTGTCCGGGGACGACGTTCAACCTCGCGGGCTTCGCCGAGCATGCTGGAGCGACGCTACGGATCGAGGCCCTCCATGACAACGGGACGTGGAACACCGTCGCCAGCGCCGTCGCCTCGACCTCGCCGTTCACCTACGCCGGCAACACGGCCTACACGTTTTCGACGAACGTCACGCTCGGGAGCCAGTACTTCTCCAGTTTCAGTCCCGACGCATTCGCTACACTCCGAGTTCGAGAACTCGGAGGATCGCTTTCGTTCCTGGTCTCGTTCGACGGCGACGGTGTATCCTGCGTCTTCGACGAAGTCGGCGAAGGAAGCACCTGGTTCGCGGCCGGGTTCAACTGCGCCGGCGAGAACTCACCAAACATCGTCTTGACGTGCATCGGCTAGTGCCCCCCGGCGCCGACGCGTGCGTCGCCACGACGCCTCGCAACCCAGCAGCCTTCAATCCTCGAACACTTCGTCACTCGAGGTCGCCGTCGCGGCCGTTCGAGCCCACGTTTGCAACTGCTCGGGGTCACTGCACTCCGCGATCCGTTGCTGCGCCTCTTCGGTGAGCGCAATACCGCGGGCGTCGAGCATCAGCAGCAGCATTTCTCGACGACCGCGCTCGAGGCCGCGCTCGAGGCCTTCTTCTAGGCCCTCGTCGTGTCCCTCGCCGCGAGCCGCCGCGAGCGCTGCGATTGTTCCCTCCCGGATTGTTAGCAGTCGAGCAGGATGAGGTCGGCGAGACACAAACCGGTCACGCAGGACGATCTGCTCGACCGATCCGGATGAGCGGAACCGATCACCGGGACG
>Ga0315910_10000199_pt1 | contig 66684 bp, 50 predicted proteins | sample EdamamesoilMG_FD_204470 | JGI IMG/M metagenome (GOLD analysis project Ga0315910, IMG submission 204470) | Garden soil microbial communities collected in Santa Monica, California, United States - Edamame soil | ecosystem: Environmental > Terrestrial > Soil > Garden | place: USA: California... | reverse complement strand
CGCCTGCGACCGGGGCGTGGCAATTTTTGCCGGGGGGCGCCCGCGCGCGGCGCGCGCGGACGCAACGCGAAAAAAAAGTGCCAGGCACCGTACCGCCGGACTAGGCGAAGTCGCCGAACACGCGGCGCGAGAGGTCCGTCGCGAGCAGGCCGTCGGGGTCGAGCCGGCGCTTGAGCGCCTGGAACTCCGCCAGGCGCTCGGCCGGGAACATGCGGCGCGCGTCGTCGGGGCCGAGCACCAGGTCCTTGGCGAAGTAGAAGCGCCCCTGGGCCGCGAGCACGAGCTCCGTCAACTCGCGCGCGTGGCGCCACAGCGACGCGCGCGTCGCGGGCGTCACCTTGAAGTCCAGCGCGAGACTCCACCCGTCGCAGGCGTGCGTCAACCAGAACGGATCCGGCCGATGGCGCTTGAGCACGCACAGGTACGGCACGTGCCCCGCCGCCTGGCTGGCGCGCAGGATCTCCCGGAACACCTCGTGCGCCCGCGCGTGCGGCACGAAGGCCTGGTACTGGATCAACCCGCGCCCGCCGCGGCGGCCGTAGGCCCACTTCCAGTTCGGCACGTAGTCGAGCAGGAACGCGAAGGCCGCGTGCGCCTGGCGGTACGGCCCGCGGCGCGCTTCCAAGACGCCCAGGCGATGCTTGAGCGCGTTGAGCGCCGCCATGCCGGCGTCGTGGTTCAGGAGCCGCAGGGCGCGCCAGGCCTCGGACTTCGGCACGCCCAGGATGCTGGGAGGCAACTCCTGATGCCGCACGCTCAAGGTCTGCTCCGGCTGGCGGTCTTCACCGGGCTCGAGGTAGCGCGCCGCGTGGATCAACCCGCGGCCGAGGTCGGCGCCGCGCGCGAAGCCGTCGAGCCAGGCCACCAGGTAGTCGGCGCTGGTCCGGCGCGCTTCGATCTCCCCCAGCGCCTCGGCCAGGCCCGGGACGCTGATACCCGTGACCTCCAGCTCGCCCGAGTGGACCTTCTTCGTCTCGACCACGAGGCGCGTGAAGACCCCGAGCATGCCGAAGCCGCCGATCGCGGCGTGGAACACCTCGCCGTGGCGCGCGCGGTCGCAGGTCAGCAACTCGCCGCGCGGCGTCACCAGGTCGAACTCGCGGATCGCATCCCCGATCGTCCCCACCGCGTAGTTGTTCTTGCCGTGGATGTTCATCGCCGCCGCACCGGCGAGCGTCGGGAACATCGTCCCGCTGACCACGCGCGGCCACCAACCGTCGGGCAGGCTGCGCTTCCAGAGCTGCTCGACCGTGACGCCCGCCTCGCAATCGGCGACGCCGCTCGCCGGATCCCAGGCACGGATGCGGGCCAGCGCGCCGAGCTCGAGGACGTCGCCGTCGCTGGTCACGCTCGCATCGCCGTAGCTGCAACCCGCGCCGCGCAGCGCGAGCTTTCGGCCCGAGCGCCGCGCCGCCTCGAAGACGCGCGCCAGCTCCTCGACCGAGCGCGGCCGCAACACGCGCGCCGGCGCGCCCGCCGCCATGCCCCAGCCCTCGACGAACTCGTAGCTGGTCTCCACGCCGCGCGGCGCGGCGTCGAACCACCGGCGTGTGCCGACGCCCGCCATCTCAGACGTTGAGCTTCTTGAACAGGAAGCGCGGGATCGACTTGATCACCGTCGCGACCAGCCACCAGCGCCGCGGCACGAAGCGTTCGTTCGCCCGCGCGCGCGCGGCCACCAGGATCTGCCGCGCGGCCTCGTCGGCGCTGATCAGCCACAGGAGCTTGCCCATGCCCGCCGTCATGTCGGTGGCGACGAAGCCCGGCTTGACCGTGCAGACGTGCACGCCGCACTCGGAGAGCCGGTTGCGCAGCGCCTCGAGGTAGGTGTTCATGCCGGCCTTCGTGGCGTTGTACACCGGGTTGCCCTTGCGCCCGCGCTCGCCGGCGATCGAGCTGATCCCGACCAGCATCCCGTGGCGCTGCGTCTGGAACAGCCGCGCCGCCGCGTTGCCCCACGCGATGCACCCCGCGAGGTTGACCGCCAGCTGCTCGAGGTCCTTGGTCGTGTCGTACTCGTCGCGCGCGATCTTGGGCATGATCGCCGCGCCGTAGATCACCAGGTCGACGCCGCCGAGCTCGCGCGCCAGCGCCTCGAACACGCCCGGCACCTCGTGCGCGTCGACGACGTCGTGCGCGCGCACCACGATCCCGCCGCCGGACGCGCGCGGCAGCTCCGCGCAGCGCCGCGCCAGCTGCGCCAGCAACTCGGCGCGGCGCGCGACCGCCGCCACCTGCCAGCCCTCGCCGACCAGGCGCTCGACCAGCGCCGCGCCGATGCCCGAGCTCGCGCCGACGACGATCGCGCGTTTGCCCGGCGGCGCGCCGCGGAAGGCCGCCGGCTCGCCCGGCCGCACACGTTCGGAGATCGCGCTGACGCTCGTCATCGGGTCGGAGCGAGAGTATCGGTTCGCGCGCCACCTTTCCCGCACTCGTCGCCGCCGGCGCAGCTTGCATTGGCTCCCGCGGGCGTCATCCTGACCGCGCGGCCGCCCCCCGCACCCCCCACGCCGTGAAACTCCTGCGCCATCCCGCTTTCCTTCTCCTGCTCGTGGCCGCGATCGTGGCGCTGTTCCTGTTGCGCGGCGGCCCGCCCGAGGGCCCGGTCGCGCCCGCGGCTCCGGCCGACCGCACCCAGGCCCGCGAGGAAGCCGCGCGCTACTTCACGAAGTCCAACCGCGAGCTGGGCAAGGCGCGCGCCGCCCTGGCCCCGCTGGTCGCCGGCCAGGACGCCGCCGTCGAGGACCTGGTCGCCGCCGCCGCGGTCGAGTACGCCGACGGCCAGCTCGAAGCCACGCGCGCCTTCGTCGAGCGCGCCGCGCGCCGCGACGCCGACGCGCCCGCGGTGACCTTCCTCCAGGGACAGCTGGCGCTCGAGGCCGGCGACTACGCCGGCGCGCGGGCGAAGTTCGAGGCCACCCTCGCGCGCGTCCCGACCGACCTGCCGACGCGCCTGGGTCTGGCCGAGGCCGAGAACGAGCTCGACCACCTGCAGCGCGCCGAGGAGCTGCTGCGCAGCGTGGTCGACGTCGGCTGGGAGAACGGCGGCGGCTGGTACGTCTCGGCCGTGTACCGCATGACGCGCCTCTTGGTGCTGCTCGACGGCCGCGAGGCCGACCTCCAGCGCTACAACCTGCTCTTCACCGAGCTGACGGCGCGCGGTCTCAAGGCGCCCGACCGCGTCACGGTGCAGCTCGGGGAGCTGGCCGTCGTGCGTCCCCCGGCGCCGCAGGGCACCTCGGTCGCCGCACCCGCGCCGCTGGCGGTCCTGCTGCCGTCCGGCGCGCTGCCCGAGCTCGCGGGCGGCGAGACGCTGGAGGCCTGGGACCTCGACGACGACCTGAGCCTCGACCTCGTCAGCAGCGGCGGCGGCACGCTGCGGGTCGCGCTGCGGCGCGCGGGCGGGTGGCAGCTCGCCAGCGCGCCCGACGTGCAGCGCGTGCTGTGCGCGCTCGACCTCGAGAACCGCGACGGCGGGCCGAACGTGCAGGACCTCTGCGTGCTCGACGCGAGCGGCCGGCTGGCGTTCCTGCGCCTCGACCCGGCCGCGCGCGCCTGGTCGCGGCGCAGCGTGCGCACGCCCGAGGCCCCCGCGGGCGTGCTCGCCGCCGTCGTCGCGCTCGACTACGACCACGAGGGCGACCTCGACCTCGCGCTGGTCGGCGCCTTCGGCCTGCGTCTGTGGCGCAACGACGCGGCCAACCAGGAGGCCGGCAGCTTCAGCGACGCGACGGCCGAGTGCGAGCTGGCGCTCACCCGTCCGCTGAGCTGGTGCGTCAGCGAGGACCTCGACGGCGACAACGACGTCGACCTGCTGCTCGGCGGCCCCGGCCACGCGGTGGTCGTCGCCGACAGCCTGCGCCAGGGCCGCTTCGTCGACGTCGCCGCGCGCGTCTTCGCCAGCGTGCCGAGCTTCGAACGCGCGCCGTTGGTGCTCGACCTCGACGGCGACGCGCGGCCGGAGCTGCTGACGGAGTCGGGCACCTACCGGCGCACGCCGCAGGGAACCTGGCAGCACGCGCCGGCACCCGTCGCGCGCCACGGCGCCGCCGGCGCGCCGCGCGCGCACGACCTCGATCTCGACGGGGCGGTCGACCTGGTCCACGCCGGAGCGGCGGGCGCGCTCGAGGTGCAGCTGGCCTGCGGGCTGCCGACGGCGAGCACCTCGCCGCTGGGCGGCGCGGCGCTCCCGGCCGATGCGGGCCGGCGCCCCTGGACGATCGGCGACCTCGACGGCGACGGCCAGCAGGACCTGGCCGTGCTCGGCGCCGAGGGCCTGCGCTGGGTCAGCTTCGGCCGCGGCGCGCGGCGCGGCGTGCAGCTCAGCTTCCGCGCGCTGCGCGACAACAAGCGCGGCGTCGGCGCGACGGTCGAGCTGCGCGCGGGCACGGCCTACCGCCGCATCTACTGGCGCGGCCAGCCCGAGCTGCTCGGCCTCGGCACGGCCGCGGCGGTCGACGTGCGGCGCGTCACCTGGCCCAACGGCGTGCGCGACACCGAGCTGCGCCTGGTGCCCGACGAGCGGCCGGTCGAGGGCGCCCGGAGCGACGAGGAGCTGCAGCGCACGTGGCAGCACGTGCCGCAGTCGAACCAGCAGGTCGGCTCCTGCCCCTTCCTCTACACCTGGAACGGCGAGCGCTTCGTGTTCGTCACCGACGTGCTCGGCATCACGCCGCTCGGCCTGCCGATCGCGCCGGGGATGTTCGTGCCGCCGGACCACGACGAGTACGTCCTGGTCAAGGCCGAGCAGCTCGCGCCGCGCGACGGCCGCTACGTGCTGCAGTTCACCGAGGAGCTGCGCGAGGTGACGTACCTCGACTACGCCAAGCTCCTGGTGGTCGACCACCCGGCCGACACCGAGATCTTCCCCAACGAGCGCTTCACCTTCCCGCCCTTCCCCGAGCACCACATCCACACCGTGCGCGCGCCGCTGGCGCCCGCGCGCGCGACCGGCAGCGACGGCGTCGACTGGACCGCGGCCCTGGCGCGCGACGACGACGTGCACGCCGTGCCGTTCACGCGCGAGGCGGCGCAGTACGCGGGCCTGGCCAAGCCCTGGTTCCTGGAGCTCGAGTTCGACCGCGCGGCGGTCGAGCGCGCGACCCAGCTGCGGCTCCTGTGCACCGGCTGGTTCTACTGGTCCGATTCGAGCGCCAACCTGGCCGCGGCGCGCACGCCCGACGTGCGCTTCGTGCCGCCGCTGGTGCAGGTGCCCGACGGACAGGGCGGCTGGCGCGACACCGGGCCGCCGGTCGGCTTCCCGGCCGGCAAGACCAAGACGATGGTGCTCGACCTGACGGCGCTGCTCGACCGGCGCGATCCGCGGATCCGCCTCGCGACCACGCTGCAGCTGCACTGGGACTCGCTGCGCCTGGCGGTCGACGCCGACGACGCGCCGACCCAGGTGCGCGAGCTGCCCGTGGCGAGCGCGCGCCTCGCGCTGCGCGGCTTCAGCGCGCCGCTCGAGCACCGCGATCCCCAGTCTTTCGTCGAGCGGCCGGAGCGCTTCGACTGGGACGTGCTGGCCGCCGAGCCGCGCTGGGCGCAGCACCCGGGGCTGTACACGCGTCTGGGCGAGACCACGCCGCTGCTCCACGCGATCGACGACCAGTTCGTGATCCTGGGTGCGGGCGACGCGCTCGAGCTCGTCTTCGACGCGCGCGCGCTGCCGCCGCCGGCGGCCGGGATGCGGCGCGACTTCCTGGTGTTCCTCGACGGCTGGGCCAAGGACCGCGATCCGAACACGACCCAGGCGCTCGAAGTCGAGCCGCTGCCCTTCCACGGCATGAGCGGCTACCCCTACCGCCCCGACGAGCACTTCCCCGACGGCGCGGCCCACCGCGCCTGGCGCGCCGAATGGAACACGCGCCCCGCGCTCGACTGGATCCGCCCGGTCTCGCCGGCGCGCGAGCGCGAGTGGCTCGACGGCGGCGGCTGAGGCGCTCAGCCGCGTTCGCGCGCCTCGATCGCGGCGCGCAGCTCGGCGGTCAGCGGTCGTTTGGCCTGCGTCGCCGGGTCGTAGCACACCAGGCGCGCCACGCCCTCGCACCACACCGCGGCGTCGGCCAGCGCACGCACGCGGTAGGCCTGCGTGAAGCTGGTCGTGCCGACCGCGACCGTCGCGCACTCGACCTCGACCTCCGCGCCGCCGCGGCCGGGCTGCAGGAACACCAGGTTGGTCTGCGCCAGCAGGAACGGGAAGCGGTTGGCGCCGAGCAGCTCGCGGAAATAGCGGAAGCGCGCCTCCTCGAACAGCGTCAGGTACACCGCATTGTTCAACACCGCCTGGTTGTCCTCGTCGGACCAGCGGGTCGAGAGGCGCGCGCGGAAGCGCAGGCGTTCGGAGGGCGGCACGTCGGGGCGTTCCATCGAGGCTCCAGGTCCAGGCAGGGTTCCACGTTCACGTCGGCTCGCCGATCGCGCGCACGGCCCAGTCGGGCGGGCGCACGACCAGGAAGATGCCCAGGAAGACCAAGGCTCCCGCGACGAGCATCACGTCGGTCAGCTCCTCGCCCAGCAACAGGATCCCCGCGACGGCGGTGACGATCGGCTGCAGGTAGACGTAGACGGCGGTGGTCGAGGCGCGCACGCGCGCCAGCGCGAACGAATTGAGGAAGTAGGCCAGCGCGGTCGGGAAGACCAGCACGAAGAGCAAGGCCCAGACCGCGCGCGCGCCGGACGCCGCGGGGAAGAAGAACTCCTCGACCGCCGCGCCGGGCGCGAGCGGGCTGCCGGAGGTCGAGCGCAGCACCAGGAACGGCGTGAAGGCGGCCGAGAGCACGAACACCCAGGCGATCACCACCAGCGGCGGGTAGCGGCGCGTCAGCGGCCGCACGCACACGAGGTAGCAGGCGTAGCACAGCGTGTTGAGCGCCATCAGCGCGTTGCCCACGCCGTGCGCCGCGATCAGCTCCGGCCGCTCGGCCCAGAACAGCAAGGAGGCGCCGACCAGGGAGACGCCGATGCCCAGCGCGCGCACCCAGTGGAAGCGCTCCTGCCGCACCGCCGCCGCGACCAGGAAGGTGAAGACCGGGATCAGGCACATCACCAGGCCGGCGTTGACCGCGGTCGAGCGCGCCAGGCCCTCGAGGTAGAGCGTCATGTTGACCACCACGCCGAGCAGCGCGCAGGCCACGAAGCGCGGCAGGTCGCCGCGCTGGATGCGGAACGCGGGCCGGAACCAGAGCCAGGCCGTCAGCGCCAGCACCCCCGCGCCGAAGAGCATGCGCCACACCCCGACCGCGAAAGGCGTGAAGGCCCCGGGAGCGCAAGCCCAGATGACGAAGATCGGCGACAGGCCGAAGCAGGTCTGGACCACGACCAGCGCGAGGTGCGGCGCCAGGCCGGCCGAGGGCTCGGCGCGCATCGGAGCGGTCGCGGGCGCCGAGGGCATCGGGGCACCGTAACAAGCCCGCCACCCAGGGACTAGCATCGGACGCACCCATGGCGACTCGCTCGTTCGTCCGCACCTGCCTGCTGCTCCTGACGGGCGCGGGCTGTGCCGCGACGCTCGCGCCTACGCCGGCGGAGCCGACGCTCGCCGCCCGGACGGCGATGGTTCGCGCGGCGCTCGCGCAGCGCAGCTACGAGAGCGCGATCGAGCAGGTCGACGGCGCCGGCGCTGTCGGGGAGTCCGACCCCGTGCTCCAGGAACTCGGGGGCCGGGCGCTGCTCGGGTTGGCGGAGCGCGAGATCGAGCACGGCAGCGCCAGCGCGCAGACGATGGTGCTGCTCGAAGACGCGCTGCTACGCCTCGAGCGCGCGGAACCACGGCGCGAGGTGCTGCTCCATGCGGCGCGCGCGAGCTGGCTCCTGTCGCGCGGCGCCGAAGCCCACGAACTCGCGCACCGGGCCCGGAGCCGGGGCAGCGGCACGCCGGAGGGCTGGGATCTCCCCCTGCGACCGGAACGCATCGAGTACGACGCCGCCTGGCTCGCCCTGCGCCAGGAGCGCGCGGCCGGCCGGGGCGAGGAGGAGCTGGTGCCCCTGGTTCAGGAGTGCCTCGAGCACCTCGCCGAGCTGCGCGGGATCGCGCCGCAGGATCCCTGGGTCTGGCGTGCAACGGCGGTCGTGCTCGAGAGCTCTGGTCGCCCGGAGGATGCCTTCGCGATGCTGGACATCGCGCTCGACTTCGTCCCCGAGGACGCCGAACTGCGCGAAGACCTGCTGGCCCTCGGGATCCGGAACGCGGGTCGCGCCGATCTGCTGAAGCAGTACGAGCGGCGCTTGGAGGCGATCACGCAGGACCCCGTCCGCTCCGCCTTGGCCGGCCGGCTGGCCTTCGAGCTCGCGCTCGAGGCCGGCGCGAGCGCCGAGCGCGAGCGCCTGCTCGCCGCGGCCCGCTGGCACCTCGAACGGGCGCAGGACATCGCGTGGGCGCGCGATTACGAGCTCGTCGCCGCAGGGCGCGCCGGCTGGAGCGCGCTGGCCGCGGGCGAAGGCGAGCGCGCCCGCGCCGAGTTCGCGCGCATGGCCGCTGCCCGGCCGCGCGGGCTCGAATGGCGGGTCGAGGGTCGCCTGCCCTCCGGACGCGCGGGGCTGTGCACCCTGGCGGCCCTCGAGCTCTGGCGGGCGCGCCGCGATCCGCGCGCCTGGCGGGATTGGTCGCGCAGCGCCGCCCTGTTGTGCGCACACTCCGGCCCGGCTGGAGCCTAGACTCGCTGCGATGGATCCCCGCGAACCGCTGCAGGAACCGCCCGGCCACCCCGAAGCCTGGCCGCGCCTCGAGTCCGAGCACGGGCCGGGCATGATGATCTTCAAGCCGCGCTACGACCTGCTGCGCAACCCGCGCACCGAGCAGGTGCTCAAGCGCCTGGTGCTCGAGACGCCCGACTGGGTCAACGTCGTCGCGCTGACGCCCGAGCGGCGGCTGGTCTTCGTGCGCCAGTTCCGCTTCGGGACTTCGAGCATCACCTTGGAGATCCCCGGCGGCGTGATCGACCGCGACGAGGCGCACCGGAACGCCGCCGAGCGCGAGCTGCGCGAGGAGACCGGCTTCACCTCGACGCGCTGGAGCTACCTCGGTTGCGTCGAGCCCAACCCGGCCTTCCACACCAACCTGTGCCACCACTGGCTGGCCGAGGACTGCCGGCGCACGCACGAGCTCGAGCTCGACCACGGCGAGGACATCCGCATCGGGACGCTGTCGCTCGAGGAGACGCAGGCCGCGATCCGCGCCGGCGAGATCCGGCATGCGCTGGTGATCACGGCCCTGTCGCGCGTGCTGGACCTGCGCCATGGTTGAGCTCGCGCGCCGCGCGGCCGCCGTGCTGCTCCTGGCGCTGGCCGCCGCGGCGCAGGAGCGCGGCACGACGGCCCAACCCGGCGGACGCCTGCTGTTGATGAACGAGGGCTTCGCGCTCGGCGAGCGCGAGGCGCAGGCCTGCTTCGGCGCGTCCGCCGGCCCGCGCCTGGTGCTGTCGATCGCGGGCGAGACGCCGCTCGATCCGCTGGGCGAGGCCTCGCCCGCCGGCAGGCCGGGCAGCGTGCGGCGCATGGCGCTCGCCCCCGCCGCGGCGCGCACGCTCGACTGGACGCCGCTGGAGCAGGCCCTCGGCGAGGCGGCGCTGATCGAGCTGCTCGACGGCCGCTGGGTCGACTGGTGGCAGCTCGGATCGATCGACAGCCGCGCGACGCCGCTGGCGCTCGGCCTGCGCGAGGCGCACCGCCGCGGCACGCCGATCGTCGCCACGGGCGCGGCGGCGCGCTACGCCGCGGCCTCCTCGGTCGTGCCCTACGCCGAGATCGGCCGCAAGTCCGCCAATCCGCGGCGCGTCGATCTCTACGCGGCCTTCGAGGGCCTGGGCCTGACCGACCTGGCGCTCGAGAGCACGTCCGCCGCGGGCGATTCGCTCGAGCGGCTGCTGCGCGTCTTCCTGCGCAGCCCGCTCTCGCAGGCCGCGCTGTTGCACGGCCGCTCGGCGCTGCTGCTCGACGAGCGCGCGGACACGGCGCGCGTGCTCGCGCCGGCCGGCGCGGTCTGGTGGGTCGACGTGCACGACGCGCGCCGGCAGCGCGAGCTCCTGCGCGGCGGGACGATCTCGCGCGCGAGAGACGGCAGCACATGGAGCGCCGGGAGCAACGGCCGGCCCGGCGGCGTGCGGCAGATCGCGGCCGAGGGAACGGCCGAGGTCGAGCTGGTCCGCGTGCTCGCGCACCCGCGCGCGGCCGGGAGCGCCGGCGCGCGGGCGCCGGAGTCCGGTCCCTCCGCCACGCCCTTCGCGCGCGAGCGCTGGCAGGACTGGACCTCCTCGGCCGCCTGGACCGATCCGCGGCCGCTCGTGCTGCGCTCGGCGGGCGCGCAGCTGACGCTCTACCTCGACGGCGACACGGCCTGGGAGCGCGGGACGGACGGGGCGCCGCAGGGAGCGCCGCTGCTCGGGCTGCGCTTCGACGCGGCCTGGGAGTTTCCGGATCCGGGCCGCTAGCGGCTATCTTCCCGCGGTGCGCACGGTCCCCATCGTCCTGGTCGGCGGCGGCATCGCGGGCCTCGCGACCGCCTGGTGGCTGGCGCAGCTCGGCGCGCGCGAGGTCGTGCTGCTCGAGCGCTCCCCCGCGCTCGGCCGGAGCGCCACCGGCCACAGCGCGGCGATCCTGCGCAGCGCCAGCGACGAGCTGCTGCTCGAGGAGTTCGCGCTCGCCAGCGCGCGCTTCCTGTGCGATCCGCCGGGCGGCTTCGCGCCGCGCCCGCTGGTCGAACGCGTCGGCGTGGTGCTGCTCGGGCGCGGCCGCGAGTCGCCGCCGCAGGGTTGGGAGCGGCGCGTCGCGCACCAGCGCCACGCGCGCGCGCTGCAGCCGGCGGAGTTCGCGCGCCTGGCGCCCTGGTTCCGCGCCCACGGCGAGGACGCCTGGTACTTCCCCGGCGAAGGCCGCGTCGACGTCGAGCGGACCGTCGCCAGCTTCGCGCGCGGTGCCGCCGAGCGCGGCGTCGAGCTGCGCACGGGCGCCGGCGTCCTGCGCCTCGAACGCGACGGCGCGCGCCACGTGCTCGAACTCTCCGACGGCACGCTGCTGGCCACGGAGCGCCTCGTGCTCGCCGCCGGCGGCTGGTCCGCGCGCCTGGGCCGCGCCGCGGGCTCGCGCATCGAGCTCCAACCGACGCGCCGGCACCTCTTCCTGCTCGCCCCGCGCGCCGGCGTCGACGCGCGCGGCCCGATCGTGTGGAACGAGCGCCTGGGCTTCTACGCCCGGCCCGAGCGCGGCGGCCTGCTCGCCTGCGCCTGCGACACCGCGCCCGGCGCGCCCGAGCAGCACGCCGTCGACGAGCGCGCGCTGCGCGCCTTCCGCGCCGCCGCCGGCGAGCACCTGGGGTTGGACACCACGCCCGACGACGGCTGGTCGGGCACGCGCACCTTCGCCAGCGACGAGCGCTTCGTCATCGGCCCCGACCCCGACGTCGCCGGCCTGCACTGGGTCGCCGGCCTCGGCGGCCACGGCATCACCGCCGGCGCGGCCGCGGGCGAGCTCGCCGCGCGCCAACTGCTCGGCCTGCCGCACGAGGCGCGCTTCGCCCGCGCCTTCGCGCCGCGGCGCCTGCTCGGCGCGCTGGTGCCCACGCGATGAACCGCGACGACCAGGATGCCGAGGACACGCGGGACGGCCGGGACCGACCGGACGGCGCCGACTGGCCGCGCTTCCACGCCGCGCTCGACGAGCGCATGGCGGCCGCCTTCCTGGCGCTCGACGAAGCACTGGCCGCCTGCGGTCCGGCGCTCGCGTTCAAGCCGACGCCGGAGGAATGGAGCCCGCTGGAAGTCGCCGAGCACGTGACGCTGACCGACCAGTTCCTGCTGCTCCTGTCCGGCAAGCTGGCGCGCAAGGGCCGCGACCGCGCGGGACGCGGCGAGCACATCCCGAGCTTCACGCCGCACCTGACATTGCTCGACGAGCTCGGCTCCTCCGCGCGCCGCTGGGACGCGCCCGCGTCGATGCTCCCCAGCGGCCGCATGCCGCTGGCGCGGGTGCGCAGCACGCTGTTCGAGGACCGCGAGCGCTGCCGCGCCGTGCTCGCCTCGCTGCCGCCCGGCGCCGGCGCGCTGGCCGACGCCAGCTTCTCGCCGCTCGGCACGCGCTTCGACACCTACCAGTTCCTGGCGCTGATCGCGCTGCACGGCGAACGCCACGCGCGCCAGATCCGGCGCCTGACCGCCGCGGCCCAGGCCTCAACCTGAGGCGTTGCGCTCGAGGAACAGGAAGCCGTCCTTGTCGAGCCGCGCCTGGCGGCCGGTGCGGAACCAACCCTCGTCGAGCCGCGCGCGCGTCGCCGCCGCGTCGTCGAGGTAGCCGAGGAAGACGCCCGGCCCGCGCACCAGGAGCTCGCCCGGCTCGCCGGGCGGCAGGAGCTCGTCGACACGCCCGCCGACGACGCGCAGCGCGACACCGGCCAGCGCGCGCCCGACCGCGTGCGGCTTGGCGCCGACGTGGTGCCATTGACCGCTGTCGACGTCGTGGCGGCTGACCGTGGCCACCGGGGACAGCTCGGGCAGGCCCCAGCCGGCGTAGAGCGGCTTGCCGAAGTGCAGCTGCCAGGCGTCGAGCAGCGCCGGCTCGACCAGCGCACCGTCGCAGAAGGCGCAGCGCACGCTGGCGAGATCGGCGCTGGTCGCGTGGGCCAGGAAGCCGAGCACCTGGCCGGGCGTCAGCGGCAGGACCGTGACGCCGCCGTCGCGGCAGCTGGCGACCAGTTCCTCGATCGCGCGCGAGCGCGGCACGACCGTCGCGGCGCCGCAGACCAGCGGCAGCCAGACCTCGGCCAGGAGGCCGAGCGCGTCGTCGAGCGGCAGCGTCGCCAGCACGCGGTCCTCGGGACCGAAGGCGAAGATCTGCGCCAGCGACTCGACGTTGGCGATCAGATTGGCGTGGCTGAGCACCACCGGACGCTCGCCGCTGCCGGAGACGACCGCCAGCGCCTGGCGCGCGTCGCGCGCCGGGTCGACCACGCGCGCCAACAGCGGCCCGGGCAGGCAGCTCGCGACGCGCGCCAGGGCGCCCTCGGCCGGCCCGACCAGCGCGTGCAGCTCGTCGAGCGAGGCGCAGCGCGCACCGAAGCGCTGGCGCAGGCTCGGCAGCGCGTCGAGCGTCGCGCGCTCGGCGACCAGCCACCCGACACCCGCGGCCTCGAGGCGTTCGAGCAGGCGCGAGCCGTGCTCGGGATCGAGCGGCAGCGCCAGCGCGCGCGCCTGGGCCAGCACCACGCACAGCGCCGCCGCCGCGCGCCCGGGGGCGGCGATCAGCCCGACGCGCGATCCTGGAGGCGCTCCGCCCCCCGCGGCGGCGAAGCGGGACCAGCCCGAGCCGAGCGCGAGCACCTCGCGCGCCAGCTCGTCGTAGCGCAGCGTGCGCCCGGCCTCGAGCAAGGCCGGATGGCCCGCGTTCTTGCGCGCGCTGCGCACGAAGCGGTAGGCCAGCAGGCGCTGTTCCTCCGCGCGCGCCTCGCGGTGGCGCGCGACGAGTTCCTGCACCGTGTCGCGCACCTTCCAGGCCGAGCTGTCGTGCGGCAGCGCCGGCCCGAAGACCACGTCGACCGTGAACGGCAGCCGGCGCGGCAGCTTCCACACGAAGCGGCCGCCCGAGAACGAGAACAGGCTGCCCCACACGCGGTCGAGCGCCACCGGCACGATCGGCACGCGGCCCGCGCTGGCGATCGTCTCCAACCCGCGCATGAAGGGCATCAGGGCCCCCGTGCGCGTGATCACGCCCTCGGCGAAGATGCACACCAGGTCCCCCGCGGCGCAGCGCGCGCCCGCCTGGCGCAGCGAGGCGGCCTTGGCCTCGGGCGTGTCGCCGGTGGCGACCGGGATGGTGCCCATCATGCGCGTGAAGGCCCCGATCAGCGGCTTGTCGATGAAGTCGCGGTGCATCAGGAAGTACACCATGCGCGGCAGCGCGGCCCCGACCCACAAGCCGTCGATCATCGCCAGGTGGTTGGGCACCAGGAGCGCTCCGCCCTGCTGCGGCACGTGCTCGCGGCCGAAGGCGCGCACGCGGTAGACCGTGCGCAAGAGCGCCAGCACGCCCAGGCGCGCCAGCTCGCGGCGGGCGAACCAGGCGAAGAGCACCAGGGGTGCGGCGAGCACCAGTCCGCCGAGCATGGCGCGCATCCTGCGCGCTGGAGCGCAGGGGAGCAAGCACGGAGCGCGCGCGCGGGCTCAGTCGCGCGGCGTGTACAGCTCCCCGCCCGCGGCCTGGAACTCGCGGCTCTTCTCGGCCAGGCCCTGCGCGAGCGCGCGCTGCTCGTCGAGGCCGTGCTCGGCCGCGTAGCGCCGCACGTCCTCGGTGATGCGCATCGAGCAGAACTGCGGCCCGCACATCGAACAGAAGTGCGCCACCTTGGCGCCCTCGGCCGGCAGCGTCGCGTCGTGGTAGGCGCGCGCCGTCTCGGGGTCGAGCGCCAGGTGGAACTGGTCCTTCCAGCGGAACTCGAAGCGCGCCTTGGAGAGCGCGTTGTCGCGCGCGATGGCACCCGGGTGACCCTTGGCCAGGTCGGCGGCGTGCGCGGCGATCTTGTAGGCGATCACGCCGTCCTTGACGTCCTGGCGGTCGGGCAGGCCCAGGTGCTCCTTGGGCGTCACGTAGCAGAGCATGGCCGTGCCGTACCAGCCGATCACCGCCGCGCCGATCGCGCTGGTGATGTGGTCGTAGCCCGGCGCGATGTCGGTGGTCAGCGGTCCGAGCGTGTAGAAGGGCGCCTCGTGGCACCAGGCCAGCTGCTTCTCCATGTTCTCGCGGATCAGGTGCAGCGGCACGTGCCCCGGGCCCTCGATCATCACCTGCACGTCGTGCGCCCAGGCGCGCCGGGTCAGCTCGCCGAGCGTCTTGAGCTCGGCGAACTGCGCGGCGTCGTTGGCGTCGGCGATCGAGCCCGGCCGCAGGCCGTCGCCCAGGCTGAAGCTGACGTCGTAGCGCTGCATCAACTCGCAGATGCGGTCGAAGTGCGTGTAGAGGAAGTTCTGCTGGTGGTGCGCCAGGCACCACTTGGCGTGGATCGAGCCGCCGCGCGAGACGATGCCGGTGACGCGCCGCGCGGTCAGCGGCACGTGCTCCAGCAAGACGCCGGCGTGCACCGTGAAGTAGTCGACGCCCTGCTCGGCCTGCTCGACCAGCGTGTCGAGGTAGCACTCGATGTCGAGCTTCTCGATGCGGCCCTTGACCTTCTCCAGCGCCTGGTAGATCGGCACGGTGCCGATCGGCACGGGCGAGTTGCGCACGATCCACTCGCGCGTCTCGTGGATGCGCTCGCCGGTCGACAGGTCCATCACCGTGTCGGCGCCCCAGCGCACCGACCACTGCAGCTTCTCGACCTCGTCGGCGATCGAGCTCTTGATCGCCGAGTTGCCGATGTTGGCGTTGACCTTGACCAGGAAGCGCCGGCCGATCAGCATCGGCTCGAGCTCGGGGTGACAGCGGTTGGCGGGCAGGATCGCGCGCCCGGCGGCGATCTCGGCGCGCACCAGCTCGGCCGGGACGCCCTCGCGCGCCGCGGCGAAGGCCATCTCCTCGGTCACGATGCCGCGCCGGGCGTAGTGCAGCTGGCTGAAGTTCGTGTCGCCGCGCGCGCTGCGGCGCGCGACCCACTCGGCGCGCAGCTTGGGCAGGCCCAGCGCGGGGTCGTGGCCCTGCGGCCCGGTCGTGTCGTAGACGTCGAGCGGCGGCTCGCCGCCCGCCAGGTGGATGCGGCGCGCGGGCACGTGCAGCGTCTCGCCCTGGTGCACCACGGTCTGGTGGATCTTGTGCGAGCTCGGGAACGACTCGTCGAGCGGTCGTTGGGCGCGCGGGGGTGCTGCGGGTTCGGTCGTCTCGTGCATGGCTTTCCTACGCCGGCATGACCCGGATCAGGTTCGAGGGGTGCATCTCAGGCGCGACGGCGCCGCCCCCAGCGCTTGCGAGCCGAGATCCTAGCGCCGGGCGGCCTCGGCCGCGCGCTCGTGCTCGACCAGGCGCCACAGGTACCACGAGGCGACGCTGCGCAGCGGCGCCCAGCGCTCGGCGCGCGCGAGCAGTTCCTCGGCGTCGGGCCGCTCGGCGCGCCCCTCGAGGCGCCGCAGCCCCTCCTGCAGGCCCAGGTCGCCGCCGGCCAGCACGTCGAGCCGCCCCAGGCGGAAGATCAGGAACATCTGCGCGCTCCACACGCCGATGCCGCGCACCTCGACCAGCTCCTCGATCACGCGCGCGTCGCTGCGGCGCCCGAGCGTCGCCAGGCGCAGGCGGCCGTCCTCGACGCGCTGCGCCAGGTCGAGCAGCGCCGCGACCTTGGCGCGCGAGAGCCCCGCGCCGCGCAGGCGCTCGGGGTCGAGGCGCGCGAGCTCCGCGGGCCGCGGGCAGCGCGCGCCGCCGGTCCGGGGCGCCAGCGCCGCGACGCGCTGCCAGATCGTCGTCGCGGCGCGCGTCGAGAGCTGCTGGTAGACGATCGCCGAGGCCAGGGCCTGGAAGTGCGAGGCCTGGCGCGGGTTGCGCCGGTCGGGGAAGCCCGGGAAGCGCGGCAGCGCGCGCATGCGGCGGCCGAGCAGCGGATCGCGGCGCGCCAGCGCGGCGAGTTGAGCGGGGGTGGGCTTCATCGCACGGGGCCGGGAACACGAACGCCCCGGCGCGCGGGCCGAGGCGTCTTCGATCGGGAGCGGTGGAGCCCGGACGGGGAGCTACTCCTCCTCTTCCGCTTCCTCCTCGAGGAACACGTCGTCATCGTCGTCATCGTCGTCGTCGTCTTCCTCGTCCTCGTCGTCGTCGTCTTCGTCGGCATCGTCGTCGTCATCGTCGTCGATGTCGAAATCGAAGTCGAAGTCGCCGTCGAAGTCCTCGGAGGCGCGCAGGACGCGGGCGTCCTGGTCGGGGTCTCCGAGCGGGGCGTGACCGTCGTTCGAGGCGAAGTCGGTGCTGGCGTCGCGAAGCTGCATGTGGACCCTTCGGTGCCGGAGGACAGGAGGCCGGCGCGGGGAGGGGACCCGCCGTTCGGGGATCGGTACGGTGCGGAGTGGTGTGGGGCCGCGGGTGCGGCGCGCCCGGGGGGACCCGAGCGAGCGCATTCTTTTGCGGGGGGTGCCGACGATGTGCAAGAAAAAAAACTCCGGCCCCTCCGGGCCTCGGCCGGCCCTCGCCCGCGAGCGGTCGTTCCCGCCGGAACTCGCGGGACCGTGCGCTTTGACGGCCCCCGGCGACGGGGCTACCTTCCAAGCGCCGGGATGCGGGGGCGCGGGGCTTCGAGGCCGCGCCGCGCGCCGAGCAGCGCTTGAGCATCGCCCAGGATCCCGTCCGCGCGCTGGCCGCGCTGGCGCTCGCCCTGCTCGCGAGCTGCTCGCGCGAGGTCGTGCGCGCCGGGCGCACCGGCGGGTTGCGCCTCGCGGGAGCGGAGACGTGCACCGCGCGCGCGGAGACCGGCACCTGGAGCTGGTGGTACCCCGACGGCGAGCTGCGCGAGCAGGGTTCCTACGAGCACGGACGGCGCGCGGGCGTGTGGACGCAGTGGTATCCGAACGGGCAGAAGCGCGCGCAGGGCGAGCGGCGCTTCTGCGCGTCCACCGGCCGCAGCGAGCGCGAGGGCGTGTGGGTCTTCTGGCATCCGAACGGACGCGAGGCGGCGCGCGGCCTGTACTGCGCGGGCCTGCGCTGCGGACTGTGGGAGTACACCAACCAGGACGGCGGGCTCGACGGCGATGCGAGCGGCGAGTACGACGCCGATCGGAAACTCGATGGCGAACGCTGAGCGCGCACGGCCGCACGGCCTGCTGCTGGCCAACCTCGGCACGCCGGCCAGCGCGCGGACCGAGGACGTGCGCGCGTTCCTCGACGAGTTCCTGTCCGACCCGGCGGTGGTGCGCCTCCCGCGCTGGCTGTGGCTGCCGCTCTTGCGGCGCGTGATCCTGCCGCGCCGCTCACCGCGCAGCGCGGCGGCGTACCGGAAGATCTGGAGCAGCGCGGGCTCGCCCCTGCTCGTGCACACGCGCGCGCTGGCGCAGGCCGTCGAACGCACGCTCGGCCCGGCCTGGTGCGTCGCGGCCGGCATGCGCTACGGACGTCCGTCCTTGGCCGAGGGTCTGGCCGAGCTGCGCACACGCGGCGCGACGCGCGCCTGGGTGCTGCCGCTCTACCCCCAGCAGAGCGGCACGACCAGCGGCACGACGCTCGAACGCCTGGAAGCGCTCGAGCGCGCCGGCGAGCTCGTTCTGCCCTGGCGTGCGCTGACCATCGCCCCCGACGCGCCGGGCTACGTCGCCGCGCTCGCCGCGCGCGTGCGCGAGCAGCTCGCCGAGCCGCGCGGGGAGCTGGTCGTGATCAGCTTCCACGGCATCCCGACGCGCTACGTGCGCGCCGGCGACCGCTACCCCGAACACTGCGCGCGCACGGCCCAGGCCTTGGCGCAAGCCCTCGGCCTGCAGGCGACCGACTGGATCCTCGCCTACCAGTCGCGCTTCGGCCCCGAACCCTGGCTCGGCCCGGCGACGCGCGCGGTCGTGCTCGACGCCGCGCGGCGCGGCCGGCGCGCCGTGATCGTCACGCCGGGCTTCGCGGCCGACTGCCTCGAGACGCTGGAGGAACTCGGCGTCGCGCTGCGCGAAGAGGTGCACGCCGCGGGCGGACCGGAGCCGCTCGTCCTGCCGGCCCTGAACGACCACCCGCTGTGGGTCGACGCCGTGGCACGCGAAGCCGCGGCCGCGGAGGCCGGAGGGTGGTAGCGGTGGAGGGATTCGAACCCCCGACGCGCGGCTTATGAAGCCGCTGCTCTAACCAGCTGAGCTACACCGCCGCGGGCCCTCAGCGAAAGGGGCGAGGAGACTAGCCCCGCTCGAGGCCGAGCGTCAAGGGCGCGGGTCGCTCCCGGTCGCGCCCATTCGCGGCGCTTGCGCCGGAAAGTTGCGAGAAAGGCTGGCGGTTCGCGCGGCGCTTTCCGTTTAGGTCCGCCGTACGGACAGGCTGGCCTGGGTGGGCGTTCCCCCCGCCTGAGAAACGCCAGCCTGACCCCGCCCCGCGGACTGGAGAGATCCGCGGGACGGACTGGGGGACATCCGCTACGAGAGAGGAGGGCGCGCCGGGCCTCGGCCTGGCGCGCCTTCACCTTGCGGGCCGCCTCAGCGCACGGCGGGCACGCCGTCGACCGAGTGGTAGAGCATCGTCTTCTCGAGCACCTTCCCGCTCTGGCGATCGAAGATGCGGCACACGTCGATCGGCTTCGAGTACAGGTGCAGCGACACCCCGCTCTGGCCCGCCGCCGGCCGCACGCGGTGCAGCGCGATGTCGTCGCTGATGTACGCCACCTTGCCGCGCGCGAAGGCGCGCGTCGCCAGCTCCTCCAGCGGCCCGCCGCCGCGCGGCAGCGCGAACTGCGTCTCCTCGATCACGCCGTCGAGGATCCCCATCCAGCAGTTCTGCCCGGCGTGGTCGTGGATCGGGCTCTCCTGGCCCGCGCTCCAGCACAGCACCAGCATCTCGAAGTGCTCGTTGCGCGCCACGAGGTTGCGCGTGTAGCAGTCGGGCTGGAAGTGCCCGAAGCGCCGCCAGTCCTCGTGCGCGGCGGCGTACTGCGCCAGGAGCTGCGCGACCTTGCGTCCGCGCGCATCGCGCGTGAACTCGGCCACCAGGCTCTCGACCAGCTCGCGGATCGGCTCGCTCATCGTGTCCCCCCCCGGCTCTGTGCTGCGCCCGTCGCGGCGGCCGGTCGCACGCCCAGGATCGTCGCCAGCGCCGACTCGACGCGCTCCAGCGTCGCGCGCTCGGTCGCGGCCCCCAGGCTGAAGCGCAGGCTGGCGGACGCCAGCTCGTCCGTCAGCCCCATCGCGCGCAGCACGTGCGAGGGCTCGGCGCCCGGTCCCGCGCAGGCCGAGGCGACCGCCAGGCCCTGGGCCGCCAGCGCCGCCTGCAGCTCCCAGGCCTTGCGGCCCGGGAAGGTGACGTTGAGCGTGTTGCCCACGAAGGGCGCCGCCCCGTTGCGCCGCGCCTCGGGCGCCACGCGCCGGATGCGCTCCCAGAGTTCGTCGCGCAGCGCCGCCAGCGTCTCGCGGCTGGGGAAGGCGCCCGCCGCGTCGAGCTCCAGCGCGCGCGCGAAGCCGACGATCGGCAAGGGGTTCTCCGTGCCGCCGCGCATCCCGGATTGCTGGCCGCAGCCGTGGATCAAGGGATCGAGCTCGACGCCGCGCCGCAGGTACAGCACGCCCGCGCCCTTGGGCGCGTAGAGCTTGTGGCTCGAGAGGCTGAGCAGGTCGCAGTTCAGCGCGCGCACGTCGAGCGGCACGCGCCCGACCGCGCACACCGCGTCGGCCAGGTAGCGCACGCCGCGCTGGCGGCACAGGGCGCCGATCTCGGCCGCGGGTTGCAGCGCACCGGTCTCGTTGTTGACGACCATCACCGCCACCAGCGTGGTCGTCGGGCGCAGCGCGCGCTCGACGTCGGCCAGCGCCACGCGCCCCGCGGGACCGACCTCGAGCCAGGAGAGCTCGACCCCCTGCTGCTCCAGGTAGCGCGCGGTCGAGAGCACCGATTTGTGCTCGATGCGGCTGAGCACCAGGTGCGGCCGCACGTCCGGCCGCAGCCGGCGCGCGACGGCGACGCTGCCGGTCAGCGCCCAGTTGTTCGATTCGGTGCCGCCCGAGGTGACGAAGATCTCCTCCGGCGCCGCCCCCAGGGAGCGGGCGATCGTCGCGCGCGCGGCGTCGAGCGCCGCGCGCGCCTCGCGGCCGCCGGCGTGGGCCGCCGAGGGGTTGGCGTAGCAGCGGTCGAAGAACCCTTGGCAGGCCTCGCGCACCGCCGGGTGCACCGGCGTCGAGGCGTTGTAGTCGAGGTACAGCTGGGCCGTCATCTCTGCTCCTGGCGTCCGTGGCGCTCGACGAGCTCGATCCCCCCGCGCGCGACGGCGAAGAGGATACAGGCCGGGTTCTCCGCCCCGACAGGCCGATCCGCGCGGCCGAGCGCGACCGGCGCGTGGCTCGAGCCGGCCTCGTAGCGCAGGTAGGTTCCCGAGCGGTGCTCGCCAAGCTGGTCGCGGTACCCGCCCTGGAGGATCAGGACGTCCTCGACCCCGACGTGGCGGTGGGCGGGGTAGCCGCGGCCGGGGGCCATGCGGATCAGGACCGCAGTCTCGCGCGCGCCCGGGGCCCCGGGGGCCCCCGCACCCTCGGCCCCCACATGGAGCGGCAGCCACTCGACCCCCGGATACGAGGTCGAGCGCCAGGCGACCCCCGCCCCGTCGACCTCCAGCGCCAGACCGGCGATGTGCATGCGCCTCAGGATACCGGCCGCGGCCGGGTCGGGCCCGGACCCGCGGCTCAGGTCAGGGGTAGGCGGCCGGGGTCCGAGGAGCCCCAAGGGCTGGTCCGACCCCAAGTCTCACTTGACGGAAGAGGCTGAAAAAAAAATCCGGGACACTCATCCCGGTGTGCGTGAGGGCTATGATGGCGCCGTGCGAGGTGATGAATCTCGCACGCATGTGAGTCCCATCAAGAGGTGCCGCACTTTGCGAGCGGTGTGACACCCGGGAAGCTTGATGGAAACTCCTCTCTCCCTCGGGCCGGTGATCCTCGGATCATCGGCCCCCTTGCTTGATGGGCGCGTTCGCAGCGCTGAAGTCCTGAAGGAAAGCTTGCGCAGTGCGTGCGCCGCGCTGACGGCGGCGATCAGGGAGCGATCGTCCAGGTGTGCGTCGCGCCGTCGGTCTCGAACAGCGTCAGGCGCCGCGAGGTCGTGTCGTAATTGAAACTCGCCGGCGCGCCGTCGCGCAGCACGTTCGAGGGCGCGACCGCGTAGTCCTCGAGCACGAGCTCGTCGCCCGTGCCGTCGGCGCTGGCGAGCACGACGGTCAGCGGCCGGGTGGTCAGCAGCCCAGCCTGGTCGCAGTCGACGCGCAGGCGCTCGAGGTTGCGCGTCGCCGACAGCTCGAAGCGGTTGTTCGCGCCGAACACCTTCCAGGTGAAGGGCGTGAAGTCGCCCGCCTGGTCCTGCTCGACCTGGAAGCGGAACCAGACGCCGTCGGCGTCGGCCAGGGTCGAGCCCGAGCTGGGCAGCTGCAGCTGGAACTGCTGCAACCAGTCGCACACCGCGGTCTCGTCGAGCGTGTTCCAGGTGTGGTTCTGGCCCGGGACGATCACCAGCGTGTTGAAGGTGTTGCGCGTGCGGATCAGCTTGTGGAGCTCGTCCGTCTGCTCGTACAGGTACTGCAGCGGCTCACCCGCCGCGGCCCAGTTCAGCACCGGGACGTGGGCCAGGTTGCGCGACATGTCCGTGCCCGGCAGCACGGCCCCGAGCAGCGGATCGAGGTCCATCTGCGAGCAGCGCAGGTAGGCGAACTTGTTGGCCTGCGGCGGCCCGCCGTACCAGAAGTCGAGCACGTCCGGCCCCTCGAGGTTGCTGCCCGGCGTAGGCAGGTTGTCGTCGGCATCGTTGTCGTCGGGCTCGTGCGCGTAGACGTGCGGCAGGGCCACGGCCCCGGTGTGGTTGGCGAGCGCGGCGAACATCACGCCCGCCGGATCGACGTGGCGCGCGGCGTAGCCCAGCGCGCAGCCGCCGCCCATCGAGAAGCCGACGCCGTAGACGCGCGTGCGGTCGATCGCGAACTGCGAGGTGACGTAGTCGATCGCGGCGCGCACGTTGACCTGGCTCTCGAGCGAGTTGAAGCTGACCTGCGAGGCGCCCAGCGGCGCGATGCAGTACCAGTTGCGCGCCAGCGCCTCCTGGAAGAAGCTCGTGCGGTTGAGGATCGCGTTCTGCGAGACACCGTACTGGTGGAAGGCGACCAGCAGCGGAGCGGGCGTCGTCGGCGGCAGGTTGGGCACCTGGAGCATGAACTCCTCCTGGTAGCCCGAGCCGGTGTTGCTCAGCGTGATCGTCACCTGCCCGGCCGAGGCGAGCACGGGGTACATGCGCACGACCAGCCCGCTGCCCTCGAGCGCGGCGCCGGCGGTGTCGAGGCGCGCGCCCATCCCGCGGGCGCCGGTGCGGAACGAAGGCCGGCCGCGCGCCTCGAGCGGCACGTCTGAGCTGCCCGGCTTGGGCACGAACTTCGGGTTCGGGACCGTGACCACGCCCAGGTCGAACTCCTCGGGTTCCTCCGCCGGGCCGCCGGTGTCGGGCGGCGCCTCGGGCGCGGGCGGATCGTGCGGGGCGACACTGGTCGACGACGGGTCGGGGGCCGCGGCACGGCTGCAGGCGGCAGCCGTCAGGCAGGCGATCGCGAAGAGCTTCTTCATCCCGGAGGTGGTGGTGCGGCGCGTGCGGCGCGCCCGGAGAGCCAGCGGCGTGGCGGAGGCGACGCGGGCCGTCGGGCGGTCCTCCTGTTTCACTGTACCCCAGGGTGCGGCCGGGGGGTGGGGCTTCAGCCCCGAGCGGCCTCGAGGTCGGAAAGCAATTCCCGCAGCACCCCGTAGCGCAGCCCGCGGCCGCTCGCCAGCGCCGAAGTGCTGCCGAGCCGCTCGAGGGCCTCGGCGAGGCACACCAACCCCGCGGGCAGGATCGCAGCGCGCTCCGGTTCGATCGGGAAGGCGCACCTTGCCTCATGGGGCAGGTCCGCCAGCCGGCGCGCCCAGTTGCGCGCCTCCTGCGCGCGGATCCGCACACCCTCCGCGCGCTCGGGATCGAAGGCCGCGAGGCCGGCGCTCAGGCAGGCCAGGTTGACCGCCGTGCCGCCGAGCGCGATCACCGGGCCGTCGCGCACCGGCTCGGGCAGCGGCAGCGCGGCCAGCGCGGCGCGCGCGGCGGCGCACAGCGCCTCGAAACCGCCCGGCCGCAGCGCGCGCTCGCCGAGGTAGGTCTCGCTCAGCACCACCGCCCCCACCGGCGCCGAACAGCGCGCACGTCCGCCGTCGGCGATCAGCTCGGTGCTCCCGCCGCCGACGTCGATCACGCGCGTGTCGCGCGCCGCGCCCTCCCCCCCCGTGCCCCCCACCGCAGCGGCGTAGGCCAGTCGCGCTTCCTCCGCCTCGCTGGCGATCGCGATCGTCAGGCCGAGCTCGCGCGCGACGCGCGCGGCGAACTCCGGTCCGTCGCTCGCGCGCCGGAACACCGCCGTGCCGACGGCGCGCACGCGCGCGGCGGGGATCGCGCGCGCCGCGAGCTCGCCGGCGAAGTCGCGCAGCACCGCCAGGGCGCGCTCGACCGCCGCGCCGTCCAGGCGTCCGTGCGCGGCGACGCCCTGGCCCAGGCGCGGCGTCGCGCAGCGATCGAGCTCGATCTCCAGCCCGCCGTCCCCCCCGCTCGCGCTGGCGGCCGCGCGCCGGCCGATCAAGAGCAGGATCGTGTTCGTGCCGACGTCGAGGGCGGCCGCGGGGCGGGCGAGGCTCACGGCCTCACACGCTAGCTTGCGTCGTGTCGAGGAACGAGCCGTAGGCGCGGCCGTCGAGTGTCAGGACCTGCACGCGCAGGCCCGCCTGGTCGAGCACCGCCAGGCGCGGCGGCTCGCCCGCGACCTCCTCGAGCGCCACGCTGCAGGGCTCGACGAGCTCGAGCTCCTGCGCGCCGTGGCGCGCGACCGTGCGCTCGAAACGGCCGCCGGCGTCGAAGAGCAGGAGCGCCGGCCGCTCGCCGGCGTGCACGACCAGGAAGCGTCCGCCGGCCAGGATCGCCACGGCGACGGGATCGAAGTCCTCGCCGACGCCGGGTGCCGGCGGACAGCGGAAGGCGAAGTGGAACTCGCCCTCGCGGAAGACCTGCACGCGCTGCGCGGCGCGCTCGCACACCGCACCCAGGCCGGCGCGCAGCGCGACGCCCGCCAGGCCGCGGAAGCGTCCCTGCGGGTCGCCCAGCGGGCGCAGCGAGAGCGCCAGGCGCTCGTGCGGATCGAGCAGGTGCAGCGCGTGGCGCCGCTCGCCGGAGCTGGCGACCAGGAGGCGCGTCTCGCGCTCGACGCCGCTGGCCGCGACGCCGACCGGGCGCCCGAGGCTGCCCGCCGCGTCGCGCGCGCGGCCGGCCTCGTCGCGCGCCTGGAAGCGCTCCTGGCCGAAGACGTCGAAGCCGCGCACGGCGGCCGAGCTCGTGTCCGCCAGCCACAGGCGGCGGTCCTCGTCGACCGCCAGCGCGCGCGGGTCGACCCGCGCACCGTCGAGGCCGCGCACGCGGAAACCCGCGGACAGCGGCCGGCCGTCGAAGTCGAAGGGCTGCACGTGCGCGCGCGCGCCGGGCCGCGCCACGTACAGCACGCCGCGCATGCTCGCCAGGGCGCCGGACATCGCTCCATGTTAGCCGAGGCCGCGCCCGTGCGGTCCGGCCGTCGCACCGAAGTTCAGCGCGCGCCCGCTGCGCCGATCGCGACCGCGTGCGCCGCGCCCGAGGCCAGTTCGAGCGCGCCCGTCGCGTCGGTCCAGCGCCAGCCGGGCGCGGTCGCGACCGCGCGCACCTGGCCGTCGATCACGCTGATCGCCGCGCTGCCCGCCGGACCCTCGAGCACGCCCGCGGCCGTGCCGACCACCAGCGGCCCGCTGCACAAGAGCGTGCCGGCGAAGAGCCGCAGGCGCGGCGGCTCGCTGCGCTCGAACAGGAAGGCCGCACCTTCCTCGGCCCAGACCGTGGTCGCGTCGCAGCCCAGGCGCACGCGTCCGCCGGGGCCGACGGTGCACACGGCGCCGCGCTGCAGCGTCCACGGCCCGGACTCGGAGCCCAGCGCCGCAGTGCCGACGTGCACCTCGCCCGCGAGCCAGGCGAGCTGAGCCACGTGACCTCCGGCGGCCGGGCTGACCAGCGCGAAGACCGCCAGCAGGCCGACGGCCGGCAGCACGACGCGCGCCAGCGCGCGCCGCGAGCCGCCGCGGGCGCCGATCTCGGCGCGCGCCAGTCCCGCCAGACGCTCGCGCTGCGCGGGCGTCTTGCGCGCGCCGCGGTGCAGCGTCGCCACCAGCTCGACCTCGGCGCGGTAACCGTCGCGACAGACCGCGCAGCCCGCGACGTGCGCACGCCACGGCGGATCGACGTCCTGCGCCCCGCCGGCGCGCACGAAGCGCCGCGCGGCGGCCAGGGCCTCCTCGCAGGCGGAGGCGGGTCGGGACGGAGCGCCGGACATCCTGCGCTCTTCGACCGGCGGCCGGATCGGCTTGAGCCGCCCGAGCGCCGCGAGCCGCGGCCGGGTGCCGTCCTAGGCCAGGCGCCGCTGGGCGCAGGCGATGCGCGCCAGGGCCCGCGCGCCACCCAGCCAGGCGATCATGTCGAAGCAGTCCGGCCCGCCCGCCCGGCCCGACAGCGCGCAGCGCAGCGGTTGCAGCAGGTTGGGCAGCTTGAGCTTCTGCTCCGCGACCCAGGCCTTCATGCCCTCGCGCAGCGCCGCGGCGTCGACCTCGCGCGCCACGCGCGGCGCGAGCCAGGCCTGGAAGCCTGCCAGCGTCGCGACGCGCGCCTCGTGCTTGCGCGCGTTGGCCTCGGCCTCGGGCTCGTAGACCAGCTCCTCGTCCTTGGCGAACAGGTAGGCGATGCGGCCGGGGAAATCGGAGTACACGAGCATGCGCTCCTTCTCGGCCAGCAGCACCGAGGCCAGCCAGGCGCGCCGCGCCGGCACCTCCTCGGCGCGCAGGAGGCCCGCGGCGACGGCGAAGGGCGCGCAGTGCTCGACCAGCTGCTCGGGCGTCTCGCGCCGCAGGTACTCGCCCGCCATCCAGCGGAACTTGTCGATGTCGAACACCGCCCCGGCCTTCGAGACGTCCTTCAGCGCGAAGTGCCGCACCAGCTCGTCGAGCGTGAAGATCTCCTGCGTGCCGTTGAGCGCCCAGCCCTGCAGGCACAAGAAGTTGATCACCGCGTCGCGCGGATAGCCCTTCTCGCGGTAGTCCAGGAGCGCCGTGTCGCCGCTGCGCTTGCTGAGCTTCTTGCGGTCGGTGCCGAGCATCAGCGGCAGGTGGCCGAAGGCCGGCGGCGTCGCGCCCAGCGCGGTGTAGAGCAGCACCTGCTTGGGCGTGTTGATCAGGTGCTCCTCGCCGCGCAGCACGTGGGTGATGCGCATGTCGATGTCGTCGCACACCACGACGAAGTTGTAGGTCGGGTTGCCGTCCGAGCGCACCATGACCCAGTCGTCGACGTCCTTGTTGTCGAAGGTCACGTCGCCGCGCACGTGGTCGACCAGCGTGGTCTGGCCCGCGGGCACGCGGAAGCGCAGCACGCAGGCCTCGCCCGCGGCGGCGCGGCGCGCGGCCTCGCCGGGCGCCAGCGCGCGGCAGCGCTGGTCGTAGGCCGAGCCCTGGTGCTGCTCCTCGGCCTCGCTGCGCATCTCCTCCAGGCGTTCGACCGAGCAGAAGCAGCGGTAGGCCTGGCCGCGCGCCAGCATCTCGGCCGCCACGGCCTTGTGGCGCTCGATGCGCAGCGCCTGGTGATAAGGCGCGTAGGGACCGCCGACGTCCGGACCTTCGTCCCAGTCGATGCCCAGCCAGCGCAGGCCGTCGAGGATCGCGCGCTCGTGTTCCTTGGTCGAACGCTCGGGGTCGGTGTCCTCGATGCGCAGCAGGAAGCAGCCGCCGTGCTGACGCGCGAAGGCCCAGTTGAACAGCGCGGTGCGCGCGCCGCCGATGTGCAGCTTGCCGGTGGGGCTGGGTGCGAAGCGGACGCGGACGGGCTGGGTCAAGGCGGGATCTCCTGGCGAACGGGCGCGCCAGGGTACGGCAGGCGCGCGGCGGCTCCTAGTTGCTGCAGGGCGCGCGGCCGTGTTCTAGAGTCTCGCCATGTCCACCCGCACCGCGCGCCCGACCCGCGACCTCGTCCGCCAGGCTCCCAAGGTGCTGTTGCACGAACACCTCGACGGCGGGCTGCGACCGACGACCGTGCTCGACCTCGCGGCGCGCGCCGGCTACCGCGAGCTGCCCGAGTCGGACCCCGCGCGGCTGGCGGACTGGTTCGCGGCCGGCGCGGCGCGCGGCAGCCTGGCGCTGTACCTCGAGGGCTTCCGCCACACGATCGCGCTGATGCAGACGCCCGAGGCGCTCGAGCGCGTGGCCTACGAGTTCGTCGAGGACATGGCGCGCGACAACGTCGTCTACTCCGAGGTGCGCTTCGCGCCGCACTTCCACACCCAGCAGGGCCTGGGCCTGGACGGCGTGATGACCGCGGTGCGCAAGGGGCTGGTGCGCGGCGAGGAGGCCTTCGGCGTGCGCGTGGGCGTGATCGTGTGCGCGATGCGCAACCTCTCGTCGATGCTCTCGTACCAGATGGCCGAGCTGGCGGTCGCCTGGCGCGACCGCGGCTGCGTGGGCTTCGACCTGGCGGGCGAGGAGGCGGGCCACCCCGCCAAGCACCACCTCGACGCCTTCCAGCTGGTCAAGCGCATGAACTTCGCGATCACGATCCACGCCGGCGAGAGCTTCGGGCCGGAGAGCATCTGGCAGGCGCTGCAGTACTGCGGCGCGCACCGCATCGGCCACGGCACGCGCCTGATCGAGGACATGGTGCTGCACGAGGGCCAGGTGCTGCGTCTGGGGCCGCTGTCGCAGTACGTCCTCGACCACCGCATCCCGATCGAGGTCTGCCTGTCGTCGAACGTGCACACGGGTGCCACGCCCACGCTGGCCGAGCACCCCTTCCCGCACTACCTGCGCAAGGGCTTCCGCGTCACGCTCAACACCGACAACCGGCTGATGAGCCGCACCTCGATGACCGACGAGCTGCTGCTGGCGGTCGAACACTACGGCTGCACGCTCGACCTGCTCGAGAAGCTGACGATCAACGGCATGAAGTCGGCCTTCGCGCACCACGACGAGCGCATCCGGCTGATCTACGAGCGCATCAAGCCCGGCTACGCGGCGCTGCGCAAGGCCGGCGCCAGCTCCGCCGCTCGCTAGGGGCGCGGCTCAGTAGCTCGCGCTGACGAAGGGCGAGCTGTCGTAGGCGCGCGCGTGCGGCGCGCCACCCGGGGGCGCCTCGATCGCGTGCACCACGAAGTACAGCGCCCCCGCGCCGCTCGGCGCCACGCCGACCAGCGGCACCAGGAAGTCCGCGCTGCCCGACGGGGTGGTGGCGACGCAGGCGTTGGCCTGCACCAGCGTCAGCTCGCCGGTCGCCGCCTGGTGGTAGACCGAGGCGTCGATGCAGTAGCCGCGCGGGGCCGGCGCGCCGCCCTGCTGGAGCTGGACGGTGACCGCCCAGTCGTCGCTGCCGGGCTGGCTGCCCGGCAGGAGCTGCACCGCGTAGGAATCGATGCGCACCGGATCGGCGAAGGTGCGCGCGGCGGTGCGGAAGGTGGCGCTGGTGTCGTAGGTCAGGTTGTTGGCCGGGTCCTTGAGGCGCAGCGTCAGCGCGTAGTCGGTGTCCGGCTCGAGCTCGCCGAGCACGACCGAGAAGCGCGTCTCCTTGTGGGCCGAGAGCGGCAGGCGGTTGACCGGGTACTGGCCGTTGTACGAGACCTGCAGCTGCACCGGCTCCGAGACCTCGATCTCGAACTTCAGGGTGTTGGTGGTGGCGTAGATCAGCCGCGCGGGCCGCACCAGCTGCGGCGCCACGTTGTCGGGCGAGTTCGGGTTCGCCACCAGCGGGTTGGTGCCCCAGCGCAGCTCGTGGCCATCGGGGAAGGCGTCGAAGTCCATGTTGCCGCGCTCGGGGTTCAGGCCCGCCGCCAGCTCGTCGAGGTCGTAGGCGCCGTCCATGTCGCGGTCGAGCGCGTAGGCGTGGCCCATGTCGCGCGGCAGGCCGAGGAACGTCACCGGCCGGCCCGTCCGCGCCTCGGCGATCAGCTGCGCCGGCGTCAGGCCGGCCGCCGCGGCCGCCGCCGGCTGGAACGTGCCGCTGCCGGGCTGCCACAAGAGCGCGCGCGGATCGAAGCGCCAGTCGCGCAGGCGCGGCGTGCGCAGCGCGACCAGGTCGCAGTGGCCGGCCGCTTCCTGCTGGAGCAGGAAGGCCAGCTCGTTGGCCTGCACGGCGGCCGCGTTGGCGGTGTGCGCCGTGACCTGGAAGGCGGCCGCAGGCGCCAGCCCGGTGTCGAAGGCCAGCAGGTACGCCTCGAGCTGGTCGATCTCGGTCGCGCTCAAGGCGAACAGCGCCTGGCCGCCGCCGTGCAGCGCCTGGCCGAGCACCGCGCGCAGGTCGGGCAGCGCGCCGGCATGTCCGAGGCCGGCGCCTTGACGCGTGCGCGTGCCGAAGTCGCCGCCGATGGTGAAGGGCTCGCTGAGCTTGTCGCCGACGCCGCGCAGCGAGGGCACGTCGAGCGTGCGCACGCGCGCGCCGGGGTTCTCGAGCACCACCTCGCCCGAGCTGCCCAGCGGCAGCGCGTGGCAGGCGGAGCAGCTCAGTCCCTGGAACACCGCGCGCGTGCGGAACACCGTCTCGCCCGCCTTCTGCTCCGGGGTCAGCGTGCGATCGAGGTTCTGGCGCGGGTTGGGCGGCAGCGCGATGCGCGTCAGGTAGTGCTCGACGTAGCCGAAGTCGGGGCCGATGTCGGACGGCACGCCGCCGACGCGGTGGTCGAGCAGGCTGGCGAAGGCCGCGTTGAAGTCGGTCAGCTGGCCGCGCTCCCCGCGCCAGTGGTAGGGACCGGTCTCGCCGATGCGGCGCATCGACTGCGTCACCAGCGGGCCCTTGACGTCCAGGCCGAGGTTCAACTGCTGCGCCGGCGTGCCCTCGGGCTCCAGGTACAGCGACAGGTCCCAGCTCAGCCCGTCGGTGTGGCCGTCGACGTGGCACGAGGCGCAGGACGAACTCGACGAGCCCGAGAAGCGCGCGTTCGAGAACAGGTGGCGGCCGAAGCGCTCGCCGCCGGAGAGCAGCGTGAAGCCCAGCGCGAGCCCGGGCTGCAGCACGAAGGTGTAGGGGCCCGTCAGCGGCAGGTCCGCCAGCCGCACGCGGGCCAGCGCGACGTCGCCCATCGCGTAGATGTACAGCCACTCGCCGTTCGCGTCGGCCAGCACCGTGCGCGGGCCGGTGCCGCGCGGGTAGTCGAGGCGCGGCGGCAGCTCGAGCGTGCCGAGCCAGACCAGCTCGCCCGGCCGGCGGATCTCGAGCACCGCGACGTTGTCCGTGCCGTAGCCGCTGACGTAGACCCAGGGCCGGCGCGGATCGAAGGCCAGCCCGGTCGGCTGCGCACAGCGCACGCCCGGCGGCGCCAGCGCGTCGAGGTCGACGATCTGCGGCGGCGTGTGGCCGGCGACGTCGACGATCGTGATCCGGTTGCGCACCACCTGGCCGTCGACGAAGTTGCGCTCGCCCCGCACCTCGGCGTTGAGCGCCTCGGTGTTCGGAATCCACAGCTCGCGGGTGCCCGGCCGGCGGTGCAGGTTGAGCAGCACCGTGCCCAGCCCGGTCCACGGGCCCGGCAGCAGCGTCTCGAGGCCCGGCTGCGCGCCGTGGCGGATGGCGAAGAGGTCCTCGTCGGGCAGGGCGGCGAGCCCGGGACCCGCCGGGCGCTCGACCGCCACGACGTCGTCGACGTCGGTCGGCTGGCCGCGCGGCGCGCTGCCGTTGCCCGACAGGAAGGGCACGACGTAGGTGACCGCGTCGATCGCCGCCAGGCCGCGGGGGCTCTCGCCCGGGATGCGGATCGAGGCGACGACGGTGTAGTCCAGGGTGCGCAGCACGTCGACGCGCTCGTCGCCGGCGCAGCTGACGAAGGCGCGGTCGCCGTTCGCGCTGAACACCAGGCCGTAGGGCTCGGCGCCGACGCGCACCGTGCGCACGATCGCGCCGCGCTGCGGATCGACGACCGTGACGCACGCGCCGATGCGGTCGGCGATCCACAGTTCGTCGGACCCCGGCCGCGCCGCGATCGAGGCGGCACCCAGGCCCAGCGGCAGGTCGCGCGCCAGCTCCCAGCGCTGCGTGTCGAAGATCGAGAGCCGCGAGCCGGCGGTGTTCAGCGCGTACAGCCAGCGGCCGTCGGCCGAGAGCACGAGCGGCGCCAACGGCGCGGTCTCGAAGCTCATGTAGCGGCCCTTCTGGTCGTCGAAGGGTTGGGCCGCCGGGAACTGCGCGAGGAGCGGCGCCGCGGACGACAGGGCACAGACGGCAGTCCGCACCCAGTTGGGGAACCCGGGGAAGCGCATGGGCAGGTCTCGCTGCGAGAAGAGTAGCGCCACCCGGGCGCTCAGGGCGGCCGAGGGGTGCGGGAGTCGGGCGACAGAACCTTTTTCGATGGAATCGGGTCGGCCGTCAAGGATGGCGCGCTTCGACCACCGTGCGGATGCCGCCGCGCATGTAAAAATCGCCTTCCACGACCATCGACCGCGGCGCGAGCAGCGCCACCAGGTCGTCGAGCACGCGGTTGGTGACGTCCTCGTGGAAGTGGCCCTCGTCGCGGAAGGACCACAGGTAGAGCTTGAGGCTCTTGAGCTCGACGCAGCGCTCACCCGGCGTGTAGCGGATGCGCAGCGTGGCGAAGTCGGGCTGGCCGGTCTTCGGGCACAGGCAGGTGAACTCCGGGCACTCGAAGCGGATCTCGTAGTCGCGGCCGGGGCGCGGGTTGGGGAAGCACTCCAGGCTCTTCGTCGGTCGCGTCGACATGCATCGCTTTCAGGGCACGCGGTGCCCGCTGTGGCGCGCCAGGGTAGCGCCGCCGAGCGCGTACTCCAGCGACCACGCGATCGAGGGCGAGCCGCGCGCGCGCGCCGCGGCGGCGAAACGCTCCGCCCCCGTCGCCACCAGGCGCGCGGAGTCGGAGTCGAGCACCTCGAACACCTCGCAGCGCAGCGCGGCCGGGTCGCACAGCACCAGGCGCCAGCGCGCCTCCCCGACCAGCGGCTCGGGCAAGCGCGGCGGCGCGCCGGCGAAGATCCAGTCCTGGCCCTCGACGCGCGCCGCGCCCAGGCCCTCGAGCGCGGCCGGAGTCGCCAGGATCTCCGCGCTGGCGGGCAGGGCCAGCGCGCCCTCGAACCACAGGCGCGCGATGCTGCGTCCGCAGAGCCAGCGCAGGTCGCGCGACAGGTCGAACCAGGCCTGCGGGCCCTGCGGCCCGGCGATCCACACCCCGTCGGCCGCCGCGGCGGCCAGCGCGGGCTCGCGCGCGTGCCAGGCGACGCGCGGCGGCGCCTGCGTGGCGCTGCCGACGCGCGCCGTGACGCGCAGCACCGCGATACCGGAGGGTTCGGCGTCGAGCTCGGGCGAACGCGCCTCGCCGCGCCAGCTGCGCACCTCGGCGGCGCGCCCGAAGGCCGCGACGCGCACGCCGACGAGCGGCGCGCCGGGGGCGGGCTCGAAGACCACGATCCAGCCCGCGGCCCGCAGCGTCGCGCTCTGCGCGTCGACCAGGCGCTGCGCGACGGCGCCGGCGTCGGCGGCGCGCACGTGGAGCGGGGCCCCGCCGGCCTGCGCGCCAGCGGCCGGCGCGCGCAAGCCGGCGTGGAGACTCCAGGGCAGCGCGCGCTCGAGCCCCGGCGACCAGCCCGCCTCCGGGCGCACGACCCACAGTTCCGCCGCGGGACCGAGGCGCTCGGCCTCGCGCGTCAGCTGCAGGCGCCACTGCGCCAGCTCGCGCGCCGCGTCGGCGTGCTCGGGCGCTTCGCGCCGGCCGATGAAGGCCCAGGCCGCGACCAGCACCAGCGGCAGCACCCAGCGCCGCCGGCCGGCGAGCGGCGTCGCCGCGGCGGCCAGCAGCGTGGCGAACACGAGCAGCGCCGGCAGCAGCACCAGCGCCGAGGGCGCGTGCTCGGGCGTCACGCGCACGCGCGGGTGCAGCGCCAGCGCGCTGAGCAGCGCCAGCGCCAGCGCGGCGCACAGCGCGGCCCACATGCGCGGCGCGGCGCGCGCGGCGAGCACCGCCGGATGCACGACCAGCGCGAGCACCAGCGCCAGGCCGACGCGCCGCGGCAGATCGTCCTCGGCCACCGGCAGGAACAGGGCCAGGAGCTTCTCGCCGAACAAGGGCAGCGCGCGCGCCAGCTCGTCCCAGCCGAAGGCGGCCGACTGCGCGCTGGCGGCCAGCACCGGCCGGCCCGCGACCAGCCAGGTGGCGCCGATGCACAGCGCCGCCGCGACGGCGGTGGTCAGCGCGGTGCGCAGCGCGCGCGCCACCGGCCGGTGACGCTGGGCGCTGGTGTACTCGAGCAGCGCGTAGACCAGCACGAACCAGGCCGCGCTGCGGCTGGCGAGCGCGGCCGGCACGAGCAGGGCGAAGGCCCAGGGCAGGCGGCGGTGCGCGTCGCGCTGGCGCGCCGCGAGGAACAGGCTGGCGCCGACCACGCCGCACAGCGAGGCGCACAGCACGCCGAGCGCCTCGTGGCGCGCGACCAGCACGCGGCTCAGCGGGTGCAGCGGCACGAACAGCGCCGCGGCGCGCCCGGTCCACACCGCGCCCTCGGCCCCCAGCCAGGGCCCCAGCGCCGCGCGCGCCAGCGAGCCCGTGCCGAGGCCGAGCAGCACGAGCAACACCAGCTGCAGTCCGCGCGAGGCCGCGAAGGCCGCGACGTCGCTCTCGCAGGGCAACCCGCGCAGCGCGAGCGTCAGGCCGCGCACCAGCGGCGCGTGCACCGTCGGCAGCTCCGCGCGTGCCGCGGCGGGCAGCTCCTCGGGCAGCAGCGCGGCGACGTACGCCAGGTCGTCGGGCGACGGCCCGGCGCCGAGCTGCTGCGCGTGGACCCACAGCGCCAGCACGACGAGCAGGACGAGGTAGCCGAGCCGTCGTGTCGGGGCCGTCATCGAGCTCGGGATTCTAGGAGGCGCGCCAGGCAGGTCCTACGGCGCTCCGCGCTGGGTCCCGGCGCGTTGCGCGCTATGCTGCGCACGATGTTGTCGACCTTCCGACCGCTGTGGGAGGCCGCGCGCGGCCTCGATCTCGCGAGCCCGGCCGCCGCGCGCGGCGAGCTGACGCGCCGCTTCGACCCCGCCGGTCCCGCCGGGCAGGCGCTGGCGCGCGAGCTCGCCGGCCTGCTGGCCGAGGGGCGCATCGCCGAGCGCGGCGAGCTGCCGGTCAAGTGGGGTCGCGTCGCCAAGGCGGCCCCCGAGAGCGAGGGCTTCTCGATCGACGTCGTGCTGATGAACGGCCCCGGACCGCGCCACCGCCACCCGCGCGGCGAGGTCAACTACTGCATCGCGCTCGACGGCCAGCCGACCTTCGACGGCCAGGCGCCCGGCTGGGTGGTCTTGCCCCCGGATTCGGCCCACGTGCCGACCGTCGCGGGCGGGACGATGCTGATCGTCTACCTGCTGCCCGGGGGCGCGGTCGAATGGATCCAGTGATCGCGCCCGGCGGCGCCCGATTTCCCGGAGGAAGAACCGACGCCTCGGCCCCGAGGCCGTACCCGGTCGATAGGATCGAGAGAGCCATGAGGCGCCCCCAGCACCCTGCAGGCAACCCGCACGCGCCGCGCCGCGCGTGGTGGACGGCGCTGCTCGTGGCCTGGGCGCTGTGCGTGCAGCCGGCCTTCGCGCTGCGCTTGTCGTGCGCGGCGGTCGGCCAGCTCTGGCCCGCCCAGTGCTGCTGCCAGGCCGAGGTGAGCGAGGCGCCGAGCTGCTGCGCGCCGGGACTCGAGACGGGCGGCGAGTCGGCCCCCGCGCCGCACGGTCCCCAGCTCGCTGCGGAGCGGCCCGACTGCAACTGCGCCCTGGAGCTCGACGCGCCGGCACCCGCCGTGCCCGCCGCGCCCGAGCTGCAGGCCGGCACGCCGCTGGCGGTCCACGCGTGGATGCCGCTGGCCTGCGAGCCGCTCGCCGCGCTCGCGCGCGCCCGGGCTGCCTCCAGCGGGCCGCCGCGAGCCCGAGCTCCCGCGAGTACCGGGCCGCGCGGCGCGCGCGGCCGCCTGTTCCAGTTGCAGCAGCAGCGCTGTTGAGCGCGGGCGGAGCTCCGCACGATGCGGAGCGCGCGGCATGCTCCGCGCCCGCCCTGCGCGCCCCGACCTGGGGAGGCGCACCCGCTTCGAACCCGGCGCACGGGGTCCGTTCGTGCGCGCTGCCCGCCCGTCTCCTCCGCCGAGGACGACCATGGAACACCGACTGCTGCGACTCCTGCCGCTGGCCCTGACCCTCGGGGCCTGCACCTATCTGCCCGTCGGCCACGAGGCCGAGCGCCTGCGCGCCGCCCAGCTCGGCGCGCCCTACGCCGCACCGTACGAACAGCGCGAGCTGCCGGACCTGCCGGCGGCGCCCGCGTTGCCCGAGCTGTGGGCGCGCACGCTGCGCTCGCACGGCGAGCTCGAGGCGCTGTGGCACGAGTGGCAGCTGGCGCTGGCGGGTGTCGAGCGCGACGCGACGCTGCCCAACACCGCGCTGGAACTCGAGGCCGAGACGATGCTCGACGGTGCGGGCTGGGACGACACCACGCTGCGCCTCGGCTTCGATCCGATGCAGAGCTTGTGGCTGCCGGACAAGGCGCGCGCCGCGGGCGAGCGCGCGCTGGCCGAGGCCCAGCGCGCGGGCGAGGCCTTCCTGCTGCGGCGCGCGGGCCTCAAGCGCGAGCTGTGCGAGGCCTGGCTCGAGTGGCTGGCGGCCGAGCGCGAGGCCGAGCTGCTGCGCGGCGCGCTGGAGCTCGACGAGCTCGAGCTGCAGGCCGTCGACCGCGCGGCCCTCGCCGGGCGCGGCGGCGCCGAGCTGGTCGAGACGCGCCTGGCCGCCGTGCGCGCGCGCGACGAATCGGCGCGCGCCGAGACGCGCCGCGCGGTGCTGCTGGCGCGGCTCAACGTGCTGCTCGCGCGCGAACCCGCGGCGCCGCTCGGCCGGCCGGAAGCCTGGCCCGAGCGCACGCTGGCGCTCAGCGGCGCGGAGCTCGAGACGCTGGCGCTGGGCCACGACGCGGCGCGCGCCGCGGCGCGGGCCGAGGTGCGCGCCGACGCGCGACGCCTCGCGGAGGCCGAGCTGGCGTGGCTGCCCGACATCAGCCCCTTCGCCGGGCTGACCGGCGGCAGCGACGCGTTCCTCGGCCTGGCCCTGGCCTGGCCGGCCGCCGGCGCGCGCGTGCGCGCCGAGGTGCGCGCGGCGCGCGAACGACTGGCGGCCAGCGCGGCGCGCGCGCGCACGGTCGCGCTCGAGCGGCCGGCCGCGCTGCTCGCGGCCGACCTCGCCTGGCGCGACGCGCAGCGCGCCGCGCTGTGGTACGCGCAGGAGCTGACGCCCCTGGCGCGCCAGCTGCGCGCACAGAGCGAGGCGGCCTTCGCCGGCGGCGCCAGCGGGCCCGGCGGGACGCGCGACTGGCTGGCGGCGCGGCGGCTCGAGCTCGAGGTCGAGCGCGCGCTGGTGACGGCGCGGCGCGAGCGCGAGCTGGCGCTGGCGCGCGTCGAGGAGCTCCTGGGCGTCGACCTCGAGCTGGTGGGAAGCGAGGTGGTCCGTGGTTGAGCACGCTGCGCGGCGCGGCGCTGCGCGCCTGTTCCTGGTCGCGGTGCTGGCGCTCGGCGCCGGGCTGGCGGCCGGCTGGCTGCTGTGGGGCCGAACGCGGACGACCGTCGCCCCCACCGTCGCCGCGGACACGCTCTACACCTGCGGCATGCACCCGCAGGTGATCCAGAAGCAGCCCGGCCTCTGCCCGCTGTGCCAGATGGAGCTGACCCCGCTGGCGGTGGGGACGGCCCAGGCCGGCGCTGCGGGGGGGAAACCCGCCGAGCGCCGCGTGCGCTACTGGCGCGACGCCGCCAGCGAACCGCCCTACGTGTCCGCGGAGCCGGGCACCTCGCCCGCCGGGCGCGCGCTCGTGCCGGTCTACGCCGAGGAGCTCGCGGCCGGCGACGTGCTGACCATCGATCCGCGCGTGGTGCAGAACATGGGCGTGCGCACGGCGCGCGTCGAGCGCGGTGCGGTGGTGCGCAGGCTGCGCCTGCCGGGCGTGGTGTGGGAGCCCGAGCCCGCGCACCACGACGTGACCCTGCGCGTTTCAGGATGGATCGAGAAGCTCTTCGCCGACACCGACGGCATGCATGTGTTGCAGGGCGCGCCGCTGTTCGAACTCGCCAGCCCCGAACTCGCGGCGGTGGTCGAGGAGCTGATCGCCGCGCGCCGCGCCGCAGCCCGGCCCGACGCCGGCGCGCACGCGGCCGAGTTCCTGGCGCTGGCGCAGCGCCGCCTCGCGGCCCTGGGCCTGGCGCAGGCCGAGATCGAGCGCCTGGCGGCCCTGGAGGCCGCGCCGCGCACGCTGACGATCGCCAGCCCGATCGCCGGCCACGTGATCGAGAAGGAGGTCGTCGCCGGCTCGCGCGTCGAGGCCGGCCAGCGCATCCTGCGCCTGGCCGACCGCACGACGATGTGGGTCGACCTGGCACTGACCGCGGCGACCTCCGGGCAGGTGCACGTCGGCGACCGCGCGCGCCTGACCGTCGACGCGCTGCCCGGGCGCGTGTTCGAGGGCCCGGTCAGCTTCGTCCACCCGCACGTCGATCCCGAGACGCGCGCGGCGCTGGCGCGCATCGTGCTGCCCAACGCCGACTGGGCGCTGCAGGAGGGCATGTTCGCCATGGCGGAGATCTCGGCCGCCGTGGCGCAGGACGCGCTGCTCGTGCCGCGCGAGGCGGTGATCGACACCGGCGCGCGCCAGATCGCCTTCGTCGTGCTGGCCGACGGCTCCTTCGAGCCGACGCGCGTGCGCCTGGGAGCGGCGGCGGACGGCGGCCTGGTGCAGGTGCTCGAGGGCCTGGCGCCCGGCGAGCGCGTGGTCACCAGCGGCCAGTTCCTGCTCGACTCGGAGAGCCGCATCCGCGAGGGCGTCAAGAAGTTCCTGGCCGGCGGCCTGGGCCGCGCCGACACCGGCGGGCTGCGCCGCCTCGAGGAACCCGAGGCCGCCGTCGCGGCGGTCGACGCGGTGCTCGCGCCCTACCTGCAGCTGGTCGCGCACTACGCGCGCGAGGGCGAGCCGCCCGCACCCTTCGACGCGCTGTCGCTGGTCACCGCCAGCCAGCTGCTGGTCGACGCCGCGCGCGGCCCGACGCGCTCGCGCGCCGAGGAGCTGCGCGCGCGCGCCTGGGAGCTGCTCAACCAGCCGACGGCGCGCCAACGCCAGCTGCTGCGGCCGCTGTCCGAGGCGCTGATCGCCATCCTGCGCCGCGCGCCGTCCTCGCAGCGCGTCTACCTGGTGCACTGCCCGCACGCGCCCGGCTCGTGGCTCTCCGAGCGCGACGAGGTCCAGAACCCCTACTACGCCGACGCGATGAAGCGCTGCGGCACCGTCGAAGGCGTCTTCGAGGCCGCACCGGCGGTCGGGAAGCGCTGAGATGCTGCGCTCCGTGCTCGAAGCCGCGGTGCGCCACCGCGTGCTGGTGCTGCTGCTCAGCGCCGTGCTGGTGACCTTCGGCCTGTGGGGCGCGCGCGCGCTGCGGCTCGACGCCCTGCCGGACCTCTCGGACGTGCAGGTGATCGTGGTCAGCGAGTACGCCGGCCAGAACCCGGAGGTGGTCGACGCGCAGATCACGCAGCCCCTGCAGCAAGCCCTGCTGGGCGTGCCGGGTGCGACGGTGGTGCGCGGCTACTCGATGTTCGAGCTGTCGTTCGTCTACGTGCTCTTCGACGACGACACCGACATCTACTGGGCGCGCAGCCGCGTGCTCGAGTACCTGAACTTCGCGCGCGACCGCCTGCCCGCGGGCGTCGAGCCGCGCCTGGGTCCCGACGCGACGGGCGTCGGCTGGGTGTACCAGTACGTGCTGCTGCCGGGCTTCTACTGCCCGGCGCACCCGGCGGGCGTGTGGACCGACCCCGCGGGTCCCGCCGACGGGGCGACCTACGCGCGAGCGGAGGACGCGCCCGAGGAGGCGCGCGAGCGGCTGGTGCGCGTGCGCGCCTTCGACCATCCCGGCCGCTGCGCGCTCGACGGCATCGAGCTGCTCGAAGCGCGCCACGACCTGGCCGAGCTGCGCAGCCTGCAGGACTGGTACCTGCGCGCGCCGCTGTCCGCGGTGCGCGGCGTGTCCGAGGTGGCGCCGATCGGCGGCTTCGTCAAGCAGTACCAGGTGGTGCTCGATCCGCTGCGTCTCCTGGCGCGCGGGGTCGAGCTGGGCCAGGTCATCGACGCGATCCAGCGCTCGAACGCCGACGTCGGCGGCTCGGTGATCGAGCTCTCCGAGAACGAGTACATGGTGCGCAGCCGCGGCTACCTGCGCGGGCTCGAGGACCTCGGCCGCGTGCCGGTCGCGCTGGGGACGAACGGCACGCCGGTGCTGCTCTCCGAGCTGGCCACGCTGGAGATCGGCGGCGAGATGCGGCGCGGTGTCGGCGAGTTCGACGGCCGCGGCGAGGCGGTCGGCGGCGTGATCGTCGCGCGCTTCGGCGAGAACGCCTACCAGGTGATCGCCGATGCCAAGCAGCGCCTCCACGAGCTCGAGGCCGGCCTGCCGCCGGGCGTCGCCGTGCGCGCGACCTACGACCGCTCGCAGCTGATCGAGCGCTCGATCGGCACGCTGCGCTCGGCGGTGATCGAGGAGCTCCTGGTCACCGCACTGGTGTGCCTGGTGTTCCTGGGCCACCTGCGCAGCGCGCTGGTGGCGATCATCGTGCTCCCCATCGGCATCCTGGTCTCGGTGCTGGTGATGAACGCGCTCGACATGAACGCCAACATCATGAGCCTGGGCGGGCTGGCGCTGGCGATCGGGGTGATGATCGATTCGGCGGTGGTCATGATCGAGAACGCGCACAAGCACCTCGAGCGCGAGGACCAGCGCCGTGCGCGCGGCGAGCCGGCGCGCGAGCGCGCGCTGGTGGTGCTCGACGCGGCCCAGGAGGTCGGACCGAGCCTGTTCTTCTCGCTGCTCGTGATCACCGTCGCCTTCCTGCCGATCTTCGTGCTCGGCGGCCAGTCCGGGCGCCTGTTCGAGCCGCTGGCCTGGACCAAGACCTTCGCCATCGCCGCCGGGGCGCTGCTCGGCATCACGCTGGTGCCGGCCCTGCTCGTCTGGGTGCTGCGCGGCCGGATCCCGCGCGAGGAGGACAACCCGGTCAACCGCTGGTCGATGCGGCTCTACGAGCCCTTCTTCCGCTGGGTGATGGCGCACCCCTGGGCCACGCTGGGTGCCGTGCTGGTGCTCGGCGCCTCGACGCTCTGGCCGCTGCGCCAGCTCGGGTCGGAGTTCATGCCGCCGCTCGACGAGGGCGACCTGCTCTACATGCCGACCACCGATCCCTCGGTCAGCGTCGGCAAGTCGCGCGAGATCCTGCAGCAGACCGACAAGCTGATCCGCTCTTTCCCCGAGGTGGTCAGCGTGCACGGCAAGATCGGCCGCGCCGAGACCGCCACCGATCCGGCACCGCTCTCGATGCTCGAGACCGTGGTGCAGCTGCACACCGACCGCGAGCGCTGGCGCACGCGCAGCTTCGAGCGCTTCCACGCCGGCTGGCCGGCCTGGCTGGCCTGGCCCTTCGAGCACAGCTTCTGGCCGTCGCGCGCGCCGATCACGACCGACGAGCTCTTGTACGGCTGGCAGGACGCCGACGGCAGCATGCACCCCGGTCTCAACCACGCGGTCAGCCTGCCGGGCATCGCCAACTCCTGGCCGCACCCGATCGAGAACCGGATCAACATGCTCTCGACCGGCATCAAGACGCCGGTGGGGATCAAGATCATGGGCCACGACCTCGAGCAGCTCTCGGAGCTGGCCGAGAGCACGGCGGTCGCGATCCGCAGGATCCCCGGCACGCTCTCGGCCTACCCCGAGCGCGTGTTCGGCGGCCACTTCCTCGACTTCGACGTCGACCGCGAGCGCGCGGCGCGCCACGGGCTGACGGTCGGCGACGTGCAGGAGTGGATCCGCACCGCGATCGGCGGGATGCAGGTGACCACCACGGTCGAGGGCCGCGAGCGCTACCCGGTGACCGTGCGCTTCGGGCGCGAGCTGCGCGACGACCTGCCGGCGCTGCGCGAGCTGTTGTTCACCACGCCGGCCGGGACGCAGGTCGCGCTGGGCGAGGTGTGCGAGCTGAAGATCCGCGCCGCGGCGCCGATGATCCGCACCGAGAACGGCGAGCGCACCGCCTGGGTCTTCGTCGACATCGCCGGGCGCGACCTGGGCGGCTACGTGGCTGAGGCGCAGCGCGTGGCGGAGCGCGAAGTTCCGATGCCGGCCGGCTACCGGCGCGTGTGGTCGGGCCAGTTCGAGAACCTGGCGGCCGCCAACCAGCGCTTGATGATGGTGATCCCGATCACGCTGGCGCTGATCGTGTTCCTGCTCTACGTGTCGAACCGCAGCTGGTTCCGCGTGGGCGTGATCCTGCTGGCCGTGCCGTTCTCGCTGATCGGCGCCTTCTGGTTCCTGTACGCGCTCGACTACGACATGAGCCTGGCGGTGTGGGTCGGGATCATCGCGCTGCTCGGCATCGACGCCGAGACCGGGCAGGTGATGCTGCTGTACCTCGACACCACCTGGGAGCGCTGGAAGAAGGAGGGCAAGCTGCTGACGCGCGCCGACGCCTGGGCCGCGATCCACGAAGGCGCGGTGCAGCGCATCCGGCCCAAGACGATGACCGTGGCGACCGACATGCTCGGCCTGCTGCCGCTCTTGTGGGCCACCGGCAGCGGAGCCGACGTCACGCGCCGCCTCGCTGCACCCTTGATCGGCGGGATCACGGTCAGCTTCCTGATGGAGCTGCTGGTCTACCCGGTGATCTTCTTCCTGGTGCGACGGCGCGAGTTGCCGCGCTGAGCGGCGCGAGCGGGCGCGGACCCGTCGCGCGTCCGCGCCGGAGCGGTTACCCTTCTCGGTTCCGCGCTAGAAGGCGCGGCGCCGAGGAGCGCCCCGCGCACCCCCCATCGAGACCGCCCCCACCATGACCCTCCCCAGCCCGTTTCGCGCCCGCTGCCTGCCCCTCCTGGCCCTCGCCGCCGCCCTGCTGAGCGCCCCGCGCGCCCAGGCCGGCACCTGGTACGTCGACGTCAACCTGGCGACCGGCGCCAACAACGGCACGAGCTGGGCCGACGCCTTCCGCACGGTCGACGGGGTCGCGCTGGCGCTGACCGCCGCGAGCGCGAACGACCAGATCTGGGTGGCGCAGGGTGTGTACAAGCCGACCGCGACGGCGACGCGCACGATCTACCACAACCTGAAGACGGGGGTCGAGGTCTACGGCGGCTTCGCGGGCGGCGAGACCCTGCTCGCGCAGCGCGACTTCCAGCTCAACCAGACCACGCTTTCGGGCGACCTCGGCAACAACGACGGCTCGGCGATCTTCACCGACAACTCGTTCCACGTGATCAACGGTAACGCCGCGGCGGCGACGGCGGTGGTCGACGGCTTCGTGATCACCGGTGGCAACGCCAACAGCTCGGCCAACCAGGACCGCGGCGGCGCCTTCCTGCTGATCAGCGGCAGCAACGCGACCTTCCGCAACTGCACGGTGATCAACAACCGCTGCACCTTCGGCGGCGGGGCGGGCTACATCAACGGGTCGAGCCCGACCTTCGACAACGTGCGCTTCGAGTCGAACCAGGGCGGCTCCTTCGGCGGCGCCTTCGACATGGCCTCGGCGAGCAACGTCACCTTCCGCCGCTGCGTGTTCCTGGGCAACACCGCCGCGCGCGCGGGCGCCCTCGAGATCTTCTCCTCGACCAACGTCAACATCACCAACTGCCTGTTCGCCGGCAACATCGCCACCGGCGTCAACGCCGGCGGCGCGGTGTGGGTCGGCTCGAGCTCGACGGCCACGCTGCGCTTCTGCACGATCGTGTCGAACAGCTCGCCCGCGGGTGCGGGCGCGGGCGTGCTGGTGACGGGCGCCACGGCGACGGTCGCCAACTCGATCCTCTACTTCAACTCGGGCCCCGGCGGCGCCCAGACGGCGATCAACCAGGCGACGGGCGCGACGGTCACCTACTCGTGCGTGCAGGGCGGCCTGGCGGGTACCGGCAACATCTCGGGCGTGCCGCAGTTGGTCAACCCCGGGCTCGGCGACTACAGCCTGGCCGCCAACTCGCCCTGCATCGACGCCGGCAGCAACTCGGCGATCCCGGCCGGCACGACCGTCGACCTCTACAACAACAACCGGCGCGTCGACGATCCGTCGACGCCCGACACCGGCCTGGGCACCGCGCCCCTGTGCGACATGGGTTGCCTCGAGTTCCTCCCGCCCCCGCCGCCGCCCTTCGGACCGTTCTGCTTCGGCGACGGCACGCTGACCGACCACACCACGCCCTGCCCCTGCGGCAACAACGGCAGCGCGGGCCGCGGCTGCGCCAACAGCTTCGAAGCGGGCGGAGCGCTGCTCAGCGCCACGGGCACGGCCGCGCTCGACAACGTCGTGCTCGAGTCGAACGCGACGCCGGGGACCGCGTTCACGCTGTTCCTGCAGCACGACGCGCTGGCCGACGTCACCTTCCACGACGGCACGCTGTGCGCCGGCGGCACGCTGGTGCGCCTGCGCGGCCGCGCCGCGGTCGGCGGCCAGGCCTTCTTCCCCAACTCCAACTTCGCCAACGACTCGACGCTGACGCTCTCGCAGCGCGGCTTGGTCACGGTCGGCAGCGGCGCCCTGCGCTACTACTCGGCCTGGTACCGCAACGCGTCGACGACCTTCTGCCCGCCCGCGACGGCCAACGTCACGAACGGCTGGCAGATCCAGTGGTGAGCGCGCGTCGGGCCTAGAGCCCGCCGCCGAAGCCGCGCGAGCGGTGCGCCGGCCCGTCCGAGTGCCGCGGAGCGTGCTTCGGAGCCGACGCGCGCGGCGGGTGGGCGTGCGAGCGGCGCTCGCCGTGCGAGGAGGACGAGGGGCTCGCGCGCCCCGGGCCGTGGCTCGTGCGAGCCGGACCGTGCCCCGTGCGAACCGGGCCGTGGCTCGTGCGAACCGGGCCGTGGCCGCCGCGGGCAGGCCCGTGTCCGCCGCCGTGGCGCGCGGGCCCGGAGTGCGAACCGCGCGGCGCGTGGGAGCCGGCCCCCGCGTGGCTGCGGCGCGGGCCGCCGGCGTGCCCCGGACGGACCGACGGACCGCGTGTGGCGGGGCGGTCGCTGCTGCCGGAGGCGACGCGGCCCAGGTGGGCGCGGCCCGGCGTCGCGGCGTGCGCCGGACGGTGGGCCGCCCCGTGCGCAGGGCGGTGCGACGGGCCCTCGGAGTCGCGCGCGAAGGTCTTGCCGCCGCAGGCGGCCTCGGAGGGGATGCGCTGGCGCGTGATCTTCTCGATGCGCTTGAGCAGCTCCTTCTCCTCGCCCGAGCACAAGGACCACGCCTGGCCGGTGGCCGAGGCGCGCGCCGTGCGGCCGATGCGGTGGACGTAGCTCTCCGGGTCGACCGGCATGTCGAAGTTGATCACGTGCGAGATGCCGGGCACGTCGATGCCGCGCGCGGCGATGTCGGTCGCGACCAGCACGCTGCCCGCGCCGCTCTTGAAGCTCGACAGCGCGCGCTCGCGCGCGTTCTGCGACTTGTTGCCGTGGATCGCCTGGGCGGTGATGCCGTGCTGCGACAGGCTCTTGACCACCCGGTCGGCCCCGCGCTTGGTGCGGGTGAAGACCAGCGCGCGCGTCACCGCGGGGTCGCTGAGCAGGTGCGCCAGGAAGCTGTTCTTCTGGTCGCGCGCCACGTGGAAGAGCTTCTGCTCGACCTTCTCGGCGGTGGTCGCCGAGGGCGCGACGGCGACGCGCACCGGTTCGTGCAGCAGGCGCGCCACCAGCGCCTTGATCTCCTCGGGCAGCGTGGCGGAGAAGCACAGGGTCTGGCGCTTCCTGGGCAGCACCTCCAGGACACGCTTGACGTCGGGCAGGAAGCCCAGGTCGAGCATGCGGTCGGCTTCGTCGAGCACCAGCACCTCGAGGTCGTTGAAGCGCACCGCGCGCTGGCCGAGCAGGTCGAGCAGGCGTCCGGGCGTCGCGACCAGCACGTCGACGCCGCGCGCGAGCAGCGCCTTCTGCGGCCCGATGCCGACGCCGCCGAAGACCACGCCGGAGCGCAGGCCGAGGTGCTTGCCGTAGGCGTTGAAGCTCGCGCCGATCTGCGCGGCGAGCTCGCGCGTCGGGCACAGGACCAGCGCGCGCACTTCGTGGCGGCCGCCGCGCGCGACCGGGTGCGCCGCCAGGCGCTGCAGGATCGGCAGCGCGAAGGCCGCCGTCTTGCCGGTGCCGGTCTGCGCGATGCCGAGCACGTCGGAACCGGCCAGCACCGGCGGGATGGCCTGGACCTGGATGGGGGTGGGAGCGTCGTAGCCCTTCTCGTGGAGGGCGCGCAGCAGAGCGGGGATCAGTTGCAGTCGTTCGAAATTCATTGAGGGGCGCCTCGGAGGGCGCCGGATCGCGTCCGCCGTCGCCGGCGGTCAAGCGGGGTGCGCTCGTCGAGCGCGGAAACGCAGCAGACCCGGACTGTTCCAGCCCGGGTCTGCGACATGGACGTGGTAGATGCGCCGGCCCTGCCCGCGTGGCGGGGGACCGACCTCCAGAGCATGCACGCTGGCCCGGGTGCCCGTCAAGGCGCGCCCTCGGGCCGCCTGGGGCGCCGCGGCCGCGACACAAATCCGACGCTGGGCTTGCGCGCACACGCTCGAAGCGGGCAGACGCCGCGAATCCGGGCTCGGCGAGCGGGGTAGGATGCCCTCGGTCCCCCTGGTCCAACCTCAGGCAATCACACCATGTTCCGACGCGCTCTCCTCCGTTCCTCCCCCACCGCCCTGGCCGCGGCCACCCTCGCGGCCGGCCTCCACGCCCAGACCTTCACCGTGCTCAGCAAGGACGCCGACGTCATCGCGGGCGTCGGCGCCGTGACCGCGATCGACGACCTGACGGTCGGCGACAACGGCACCTGGCTGGTCAAGGTCGACACCGATTTCGTCGGCACCGGCGACGGCGTCGTGCTGACCAACACCGGCATCCACTCGCGCGAGACCGACGCGCCGCCGGCGATGTCGCCGCTGACGATCAGCTCCTTCGGGCCGCTGCACATCGACGACAGCGGCCGCGCGACCTGGAACCTGAACTTCGCCCCGACCACCGCCAACGACACGGGCATCTTCCGCAACCAGGCGCTGCTGCTGCGCGAGGGCGCGATCTCGAGCTCGCCGGCCTTCACCCCGGGGACGGCCTACATCGGGTTCTTCGGCGCGTGCAACAACGGCGCCAACGAGATCATGGTCCTGGCCTCGATCGAGGACATCAACATCGCCACGACGGTCGACCGCGCGTGGGTGAGGCTGACCGTCGACGGCAGCGACAACCTGCTCTCGGAGACGGTGCTGCTCAAGGAGGGCGACTCGATCCCCGGGCTGGGCCTGGTGGTCGACTACTCGACCAACGTCCATGACTGGGCCTTCAACCGCAACGGCGAGGTGATCTACACCGTCGACACGGACGCCGCGACCACCTCCGACTGCGCGATCATGCGCGACACGACCATCCTGCTGCGCGAGGCCGATCCCTCGGCGGCCGTTCCGGGCCGCTCGTGGGCGACGGTCCTCGGCTGGCAGGTCGCGCAGAACGACGCCGGCGACTTCGCCTTCCTCGGCGACCTCGACGGCGCGACCACCGACGACGCCCTGATCTGCAAGAACGGCACGACCGTGATCGCGCGCGAGGGCTCGAGCCTGCCTTCGATCGGCGGGGTCTTCACCTTCACGAGCTTTGGCTCGGGCCCGATCGCGATCGACACCTCGGGCGACGTCTACTGGACCGGCGACTGGAACGACCCGGTCACGACGCAGGACGTCGGCATCTTCCGCAACGGCGATCTCCTGGTGCAGGAAGGCGTGACGATGGTCGGCGCGTCGCTGGTCGAGTCGATCGGCACGGTGCAGTCGAACTTCGCGATCAGCCCCGACGGCCGCTGGCTGGTCTTCGAGTGCAAGCTGACCGGCGGCGTCGACGCGGCCGTGCTGGTCGACCTGGACACGAGCTCGGTCGAGGCCTTCTGTGCCGGCGACGGCTCGCTCGTCGACCACACCACACCCTGCCCCTGCGGCAACGACGCGACCACGCCCGGCAACGGCTGCGCCCACAGCTTCGACGCGGGCGGCGCCAACCTGGCCTGGACCGGTGCCCCGGCGACCGACGACGTCATCCTGCAGTCGAGCTTCACCCCGTCCGCGTCGTTCACGCTCTTCATGCAGCACGACTCGCCCGGCGACGCGGTCTTCCACGACGGGGTCCTGTGCGCCGGCGGCACGCTGGTGCGCTTGCGCGGCCGCAATGCGGTGGCGGGCGCGGCGAGCTTCCCCAACTCGACCTTCCCCAACGACGCGACGCTGACGCTCTCGCAGCGCGGCGGCGTGACGGTCGGCAGCGGCGCCCTGCGCCACTACTCGGCCTTCTACCGCAACGCGTCGACCACCTTCTGCCCGCCCGCGACGGCCAACGTCACGAACGGGCTGAGGATCGTCTGGTAGTCGCGGGCCTCACTTCTTCGCGTCGAGGTACTCGAAGAAGGTGCGCACGAAGTGCTCGAGCTGCGGCCGGTGCTCCTGGCCGAAGCTCAGCAGCATGATGTGCTCGACGATCTTGCGCACGGCCGGGCTGGTGCCCTCGACGGGTGCCTCGCCCGGCTTGCCCACGTCCAGGGAGACCGAAGCGCCGCCGCCGGCCTTGGCGATCTCGTCGAAGGCCTTCTGTGCCGCGGGCGCGGTGTAGATCAGCGAGGTGATGAAGGGCCGCAGGCGCTCCTCGCGCGAGTCGGGCCGGCCGCCGGTGCGCGGCGCGCCGGCCTTCTTGACGAAGGGCGCGTCGTGGGCGCGCTTGACCAGCTCGAGCAGGCCGGCCTGGCTCTCGGCGTGCGGCGGCGCGTCGCCGATCACGAGGATCAGGCGGTTGGCCTCCTTGTTCCAGCCCATCTTGTCGCTGAGCGCCGCCTCGACGCCCTTCTCGACGCGCTCGGGCATGTCGCCGCCGCCGCCGGCGGTCAGGTTGCCCAGGCGCTGGTGCACCGCCTCGGGCCCGCGCGTCAGCGGCACCAGCAGGCTCGCGCCGTCGCCCAGGTCGCCGAGGTCCTTGTACTCGACCAGCCCCAGGCGCAGCTTGGGCGCCAGGTTGGCGAGCATCGCGACCACGCTGGCGACCGCGTCGCGCGCGGTGTCGATCGCCTGCTGCATGCTGCCGGTGGTGTCGATCACGATCGCGACGTCGAGGCCGGCGTCGCGCAGGTCGAAGGCGCGCTCGACGAACAGGTGCGCGGTGGTCTTGTGCGCATCGGCCGCCTCGGGCGCGGGCGGCGCGACCCAGGCGGGCGGCGCGAAGGTCTTCTGGTGGACGCTCCACCACTTGCGCCAGGCCTCGCGGTCCTTGGCCTCGACGCCCGGCGCGAGGCGTGCGAGCGCCTCGAGCGAGCGCTCGCGCACCAGCGGGTGCTTCTCCTTCGAGGTGCGGTCGACCAGCTCGTCGATCAGCTCGACGTTGGCGATCCGCGCCGCGGCCTCGGGCTGCATGCGCCGGATCAGCTCGAGCGCGTAGGGCTGCAGGCGCTCGTCCTTGTCGCGCAGCGCCGCCAGCACGACCTTCGCGCCCGCGGGCGCGAAGTCGTCGCCCAGCGAGAGCAGCACCATCGCGCGCAGCGTCCAGGACTCGGCGCTCTCGTAGGCGCGCACGATGCGCTCGGTAGCCTCGAGGTCGAGCGGCTTGGGCGGCGGCGGGGCCTCGACGGCCGGGGCCGCGGGGGCCGGGGGCTTGCCGGCGGGCGGCAGCTGCGCCGCGGCGGCGAAGGCGGTCGGGGCGAGCAGGAGGAAGGGCGTGAGGAGCGCGACGTGCATGGGGGCTGCCGAAGCTGGGTACCCGGGGGACGCGGGGTGGTTTCCTCGCTCGTTCGATTGCACAGCACGGGCGGCCGTAGGGTCAAGGCGCGGAGCGCCAGAGGTGCGCGCCGTCGGCCGCGCTAGCATCCGGGCCCGCGATGCAGCACCTCTATCCGCTCTCCTGGCTGCTGTACGGCCTGCTGGTGATCGCCAGCGGCTGCTGGCGCTACGCCGCGCGTCCAGGCGGCGAGAAGGGCCTCTACTTCGGCCTGGTGATGGGTGCCTTGGCGATCGCGGCGCACGTGCTGCTGCACCGCGGCCACCGGCGCAGCGCGCACGTCGCCGGCTTCACCAGCCTGGGCGTCGTCACCGGCTGGTTCCTGTACGAGGCCTTGATCCGCGACGGCGGCAGCCGCGAGCCGCGGCTCCTGATCGTCGCGGCGCTCGGCCTGCTGCAGGCGGGCTACGCGCTGCGCCAGCGCCGGGCACGCTGAGCGCGGCCTGGAACGCGAGCGAGGATCGGCACCCGGTCGGGAACCGATCCTCGGCGCGGCCGCGCAGGCGCTCAGTTGCCGATGTCGGACGCCGCCGCGGCGTCGACGATCGCCTCGGCATCCTCCGCGAGCAGGTAGCGCTGCGCCACGAGCTCGCCGGCGCGCGACGCGATCGCCGCCACGTAGGCGTCGTGGTCGGTGAACGTGTCCGTCAGGTCGACGTGTGCACCGGCCAGCGCGCGCAGCAGGCCGAGGATCGAGCCGTCGAGGTAGGAGGGCGCGACCGGCAGGTACAGGTTCTCGCCGACCGCGACCGCCGGCAGGCGGTAGCCCGTGGTGCTGACGGCCTGGCCGCCGACGTGCGTGACCAGCGCGTTGCCCTTGGCGTCGCGCACGATCTGCGGGTCGTTCGGCGCCCCGAGCCAGAGGCTCGGCGGCGGCTGGATCCCGTCGCACCAGGCGTCCCCGGCGACGAACAGCGCCCGGAAGAAGGGCACCCAGTCGGCGCTGTTGGCGCTCAGCGGATCGGCGAGACCGAACTCGAGCGCGTCGATGTCGCGCAGGTGCGCGGCCCCGGCGAACTGGTAGAGGCGGTAGTTCGGTTCCTCGTGGCGCGTCTTGTGGGCGCCGAGGAGCAGCACGTCGGTCTCGGACTGGAAGTCGATCTCCAGGCCGGCGCCGGCCAGCGGCGCGCGCTCGGTGTTGAGGAAGCCGACCACGTTGCCCGTGGTGTGCGCGAAGCCGTTGCCGGTGCCGCCGACCAGGGAGAAGTCGAACAGGCCGACGCCGATGTGCTTGCGCAGCAGGCCGCGCAAGCGGTAGCCCGAGGCCGAGTAGCCGAAGGCCGCCCGGCGCTGGATCGTGCCCAGCGCCGCGAGCGCCAGCGGGTCGACGCGCAGCGCGCGCTGGTAGGCGACGACGATGTCGAACTCGTCGCCCGCCGAGGTGATGAACTCCGACGAGGTGTCGAGCAGGTCGTCGGACCAGGGCCGCGACGGGTCGGCGACCGGCGAAGTCTGGCCGATGCACTCGATGTCGCAGCGCACGGTGGCGTACGACACGCCGCGGCCGAACAGGAAGGCGTCGCTCAGCGTGTAGCGCGCGTCGGCCTGCTCCTGGCCGACCAGCGTCGGGATCGTGCTCGGCACGAGCCAGTCGAAGAGCAGGAGCCCCGCGCCCTCGGCCGGGTTGGTCGGCGCGATGATCTGGCACGGCACGCGGTACGGATGCTGGTTGTTCGTGACGCCGGCGAACATCGCTTCGTAGCGCGTGTAGGCGACACCGGCGAAGGTGCCGAGCGGCGCCGAGACCCAGGTGTCCGGGTCGATCTGGCCGCCGGCGGAAGGGGGCGCAGCGGGCGCCGAGGCGTGGCCGGCGGGCAGCAGCGTGGCGAGGGGCAGGACGAGACACAGGAGTCGACGGACGAGGGCGGGATGCATGGCGGGATCTCTGGGCTGGCGTGAGGGAAGGTGCGGGCGAGGGACGCAGGGTCGCTCCCCCCTGCCGCACACCCCTCCGTGCGCCGTCCGCCGGCCGAACCCCTCACCCCGCGCGCGTTTTCCCGTCACTCCGCGTCCGCCAGCTCCGCGTACAGCCAGGCGCGGGCGAAGCTCCAGTGCCGCTCGGCCGTCGCCAGCGAGATCCCCAGCGCCGTCGCCACCTCCGGCATGGTCAACCCGGCGAAGAAGCGCAGCTTGACGACCTGCGCCTTGGCCGGATCCTCGGCCGCCAGCTTCTCCAGCGCCTGGTCGAGCGCCAAGAGGTCGACCGAGGGCTCGCCGCCGACGACGCACTGCGAATCGAGGTCGACGCGCTGCTGCGCGCCGCCGTGCTTGAGCCGCTGCTTGCTGCGCGCGCTCTCGAGCAGGATCCGGCGCATCGCCTCGGCCGCGGCGCCGAAGAAGTGTCCGCGGCCGTTCCACGGCACGGAGGCGTCGCCGCCGACCAGCCGCAGGTAGGCCTCGTGCACCAGCGCCGTCGCCTGCAGCGTCTGCCCGCTGCGCTCGCGCGCCAGCAGGTCCCCCGCCAGGCGGCGCAGCTCGCGGTAGACCTCGTCGAGCAGCCGCTCGGTGCCCGAGGCGTCGCCCTGCTGGATCGCTTCGAGGATCCGGGTGACGTCGCGCATGCGGGGCAGGGTAGCGCAAGCGCGGGCGGCCTGCCCGCAGCGCGCGAGCCTCAGCGCGGAGCGAGCTCGATCCCGAGCAGGCGGGCGGCCTCCGCGCGCGCCCGCAGCGTGTCCGGGTCCCCGGAGCCCGTGCGATCGAGCTGTTCCGCGCCGCGCTCGAACGCCGCCCGCGCCGCGGCCGCGTCGCCGAGCCGGTGCTGCGCCATCGCGGCGAAGAAGGCGTCGAAGTCGCTGTAGCGCGGATCCTGCTCGGACGCGAGCTGCAGCGCCGCCAGCGCCGCCTGGTCCCGGCCGGCGCGCAGCAGCGCCACGCCGAGCGTGCGCTGGTGACTGCTGACGCCGGGCTCGAGCTCGAGCGCCTGACGCGCCAGCTCGAGTGCCCGCGGCGCGTCGCGCCGGCGTTCGTCCGGACAGGTGGCGAGCAGCATGGCGAGCACGTCCGCGAGCTGCGCATCCGGCGGGCCGAGCCGCAGCGCCTCCCCCAGCGGCTCGATCGCCTCGTCGAGCTTGTCCTGGAGTCGCAGCGCCACGCCGAGCAGCGCGTGGGCGTCGCGACAACGCGGATCGACCTCGAGCGCCTTGCGACAGGCCACGGTCACCTCGTCGTAGCGGCGCATCTCGAACAGGCTGGTGGCGACGGCCAGCTGCCGCAGCGCGACGGCGGGCTCGAGCTCGGCCGCGCGCCGCTTGGCGGCCAGGGCTTCGTCGTGCCGGCCCTGCTGGCTCAAGGCCACGGCCAGCGAGTGCTGGGCGCTCGCGTTCGCGTGGTCGTGCTCGAGGATCCGGCGCAGGGCCGCCTCCGCCTGCTGCGGCTCCTTGCGCGCGCTGTGCACCCGCGCGATGCCGAGCCAGGCGTCGACGAAGTCCGGGCGCAGCGCGACGGTCGCCTGGTACTCGACCAGCGCCTCGTCGCCGCGCCCGTGCTTCCACAGCAGCTGGCCGGCGTTGAAGCGCGCCAGATGGAGCCGGGGATCGAGCGCGGCGGCCCGGCCGTAGCAGGCGAGCGCCGCCTCGTCCTGCCCGTCGTGCGACAGGGCATTCCCCAGGACCAGGTGACCGATCGCGTAGCGCGGGTCGAGCGCGACGGCCTGGCGACACAGGGCGAGCGCCTCGGCGACGCGCGCGGGCTCGCGCGTGCTCAGCAAAGCCGTGCCGAGGTTGCCGTGGGCGACGGCGTTCCCGGGCTGGAGCTCGATCGCCTTGCGGAAGGCCTCGGCGCTTGCAGCGTTGTCGCCCAGCTCGCCCAGGGCGTTGCCCAGCGAGACGTAGCCCTCGGCGTCAGCGGGCCCGAGCGCGACCGCGTGGCGGGCGACCGCCAGCGCTTCCGGCAGCCGCTGCTGGCCGCGCAGCACGTTGCTCAGGCCGCCGTGCGCGTGGACGTTCTGCGGCTCGAGCTCGATCGCGCGCCGGAAGGCGTCGCCGGCCGGCTCCAACTGCTGCAGCGTGAGCAGCGCCGAGCCGACGCCGAGCCAGGCCAGCCCGCTCCCGGGATCGAGCGCCACCGCGGCGCGCGCGGACTCCAGCGCCGCGTCCGGCTGGTTCAGGTCGATCAGCGCCCGGCACGCGTTGGTGTGCGGCACCGACAGCGTCGGGTCGAGCTCGATCGCCCGCCGCGCGCTGGCGAGGGCCGCCTCGGGCTCGCCGCAGTTGCGCAGCACGTTGCCCAGGTTGGTGTGGGCTGCGGCCGAGTCGGGGCGCAGCGCCACGGCCGCGACCAGGTAGGGCAGCGCGGCGCGGTGCTCGTCCTGGCCGAGCAGGTCCCCGCCGAGCTCGAAGGCCAGCCAGAAGTCGCCCGGGTGCGCGTGCTGGGCCGCGCGCAGCAGGCGCAGCGCCGCCTCCGGCTGCGCCGGGCCGAGCGCCCAGGCGAGGTTGACGATCGTCGCCGGCGGCTGGGCGCGCACGTCGATGGTCGCGGCCAGGCCGAGCAGCGTCGCCGTGTCGAGCACCGCGCCCGCGGAGCGGATCCCGCAGCGCACCGGCTCCGGATCGAGCGCGTTGGCGACGCGCACGATGCGCTGGCAGTCGGCCGATACGCGCGTCGCCTCCAGCGTGCGCCGCGCGAGGTCGTCGAGTCCCGCCGCCAGCGGCAGCGCCAGTGCGGGCGTGGTCTGGAGGCGCGCGACGATCGCGGCCAGCGGGTCCTGCGCGAGGTCGACGCCGTGCTCGCGGAAGGCGCGCGTGTAGCGTTCGACCGAACCGGCGCTGTCGAAGCCCCCGACGACCCACAGCGACTGCTCGGCGCGGATACGGTCGAGGCGCTCGACGAACTCGAGGTCGGCGAGCAGCACGCGCACCCGCTGCGCCGTGGCCGCCTCCGCCTCGCCGCTGGTCGCGGCCGCGTCGGCGCGGCGCGCCGTCGCCAGCGCGGCGGGCCAGGCCTGGGCCGCCATCTGGCGCTGGGCCTCGGCCAGCAACTCCTCGACCGTGGCGAGCACACGCGCGCCGCGCTCGGCCGCCACGCGCGCGGCCTCGGCCTCGCGCGCGCCGCGGTCGCGCAGCGCCCAGCCGACGCCGCCGATCGCGACCAGCAGGGCCGCGACCAGCGCGCTGGCGGCGACCAGCGCGCCGCGGCGGCGCCGGGCGAACTTGCGCAGCCGGTAGAGCGCCGAAGGCGGGCCGGCGAGCACCGGCTCGTGGGCCAGGAAGCGCCGCACGTCCTGCGCCAGGTCGGCGGCGGTCGCGTAGCGCCGGTCGCGGTCCTTCTCCAGCGCCTTCATCACGATCCAGTCGAGTTCGCCGCGCACGAGCTTCGCCAGGTGCCGGCGCTCGACGCCGCGCTGGGCCGCGATCTCTGCCGTCGCCGCGCCGGGCTCGCGCAGGCGCGTGCTGGGCTTGGGCGTCTCGTCGTCGGCGATCCCGCGCAACACCTCGGCCAGCGAGGACTGCTCGAGCAGCCGGCGCGACAGCGGCGTGCTGCCGGTCAGGAGCTCGTAGAGCAGCACGCCGAGCGAGTAGATGTCGCTGCGCGTGTCGATCCCCGCCGCGCTGCGCGCCGACTGCTCGGGGCTCATGTACTCCAGCGTGCCGAGCAGGCCGCCCTGCTGCGTCAGCGCCGTGCGCTCGCCGAGCCCGGCGTCGATCGCCTTGGCGATGCCGAAGTCGATCACCTTGGGCACGGCGCGGCCGTCCTGCAGCGTCACCAGGACGTTGGAGGGCTTGATGTCGCGGTGGATCACGCCCTTCTGGTGCGCATGTTGGATCGCGTCGGCGATCTGCGCGAAGAGCGCCAGCCGCTGGCGCACCGGCAGGCGCTGTTCGTCGCAGTGGCGCGTGATCGGCACGCCGGCGCACAGGTCCATCACGAAGTACGGCCGGCCGGCCGCGTCGGCGCCGCCGTCGAGCACGCGCGCGATGTGGGGATGGTCCATCAGCGCCAGCGCCTGGCGCTCGGCCTCGAAGCGCGCGACGACCTGGCGCGTGTCCATGCCGGCCTTGATCAGCTTCAGCGCGACCTCGCGCCGCACCGGCTCGAGCTGTTCGGCGCGCCAGACCGTGCCCATGCCGCCCTCGCCGAGCGGTTCGACCAGCCGGTAGGCGCCGATGCGCTGGCCGACGCGCTCGGGGTTCGCCGGCGCGGCGGCGGCCTCGGGCGCGACAGCGACGTGCGCCGCGTGCTCCAGGAAGGTGCTCTCGTGCGCCTCGAGCATCTTCCCCAGGCGGCGCAGCAGCGCCGGGTCGCCGGCGCAGGCGCGCTCCAGGTAGGCGGCGCGCTCCCCGGGCGTGCCCTGTTGGAGACACTCGAAGAAGAGCTGCTCGAGGGACGGGGCCATGGGAGGGCGCTTCATCGTATGCGCGCCGGGCCGCCGGGGCAGCCGGGCCCGCCGGGGCGGCCGGGGAGGCCGGGGCGCCCGGGGAGGTAGGATCGTCGCCCGCCGCCATGCCCATCACCATCCGTCACGCCGCCGAGCGCGGTCACGCCGACCACGGCTGGCTGACGAGCCGCCACACCTTCAGCTTCGCCGACTACCACGACCCGGCGCACATGGGCTTCCGCAGCTTGCGCGTCGTCAACCAGGATCGCGTGCAGCCCGGCCAGGGCTTCGGCACGCACCCGCACCGCGACATGGAGATCTTCAGCTACGTCCTCGAGGGCGCGCTGGAGCACAAGGACAGCCTGGGCAACGGGCGCGTGCTGAAGCCCGGCGAGATCCAGCTGATGAGCGCGGGCACGGGCGTCACGCACAGCGAGTTCAACCCGAGCCGCACGCAGGCGCTGCACTTCCTGCAGGTGTGGATCGTGCCGCGCGAGCGCGGCCTGCCGCCGAGCTACACCGAGTGGCGCCCGAGCGGGACGGCGGCCGAGGCGCGCGACGTGCTGCTGATCTCGCCCGACGGCCGCGAGGGCAGCGCGCGGATCCATCAGGACGCGTTCGTGCACCGCCTGCGGCTGGCGACCGGCGAGCGCGCCGAGCACGAGCTGCGGCCCGGGCGCGGTGCGTGGCTGCAGCTGATCTCCGGCACGCTGGCGCTCGGCGACCAGCTGCTCGAGACGGGCGACGGCGCCAGCACCGAGGACGCGGGCCGGCTGGAGCTCGTCGCGCGCGAGCCCGTCGAAGCGCTGCTCTTCGACCTCGGCTGAGCCGCGCGCGCCGGCGGCGAGCCGGGCATTGCACCGCCGGCGGGCGCCGGGGTAGAAGCCCCGCTTGGCCTCGAACCGCACCCCGCCCCGCAGCGCCGCCGACGCACTCGCCGCGCTCCGGGCCGGCAACGCGCGCTTCGTCGCCGGCACGGCGCGCTTCCCCACGGTGCAGAAGGAGATCCTGGCCGAGCTCGCCAAGGGCCAGCAGCCCTACGTCACGATCCTCGGCTGCAGCGACAGCCGCGTGCCGCCCGAACTGGTCTTCGACGCGGGCTTCGGCGAGCTGTTCGTGATCCGCGTCGCGGGCAACGTGCTCGGGCCCGCGATCCTCGGCACGCTGCAGTACGCCGCCTCGCACCTGCACACGCAGCTCTTCGTGGTCCTGGGCCACGAAGGTTGCGGCGCGGTCCGGGCCGCGGTCGCGACGCGCTTCGCGGGCGAGAAGCCCCTGAGCCGGATCGAGGTGCTGCTGGAGAACGTGCTGCCGGCGCTCGACGGGCTCGACGCGGACCAGCCGCAGCAGGCGCTGCTGCACCAGGCGGTCGAGGCCAACGTGCGCCACACGGTGCGCGAGCTGCTCGCCACGCCGGAAGCGCGCGCGCGCCTCGAATCGAGCGGCATGCAGCTGATCGGCGCGGTCTACGACCTCGAGTCCGGGCGCGTGCGCTTCCTCGACTAGGCGGGGCGGCCGGGCCTGGCGCGGGGAGCGCGGCAGGCGCTGATAAAGTCCGGAAGCGTGTCGATTTCGCCGTGGCCCGTTCGACCAGGCGTGTTCCCCTGACCAAACTGGAGCCTGCCATGAAGTACCTGTGTCTGGCCTACGGCGACCGCGCCAAGATGTCCAAGCTGTCCAAGTCCGAGTTCGAGGCCCTGGTGGCCCGCTGCAAGGTGCACGACGCCGAGCTGCAGAAGAGCGGCCACTACGTCTCCGCGCAGAGCCTGGAGTGGGACGTGACCACGATCCGGGCGCGCGACGGGAAGACCGTCGTCACCGACGGGCCCTTCGTCGAGACGCGCGAGACGGTCGGCGGGCTGGTGGTGATCGAGGCGCGCGACCTCAATGAGGCGATCCGGATCGCGTCGCTGCATCCCGCGGCGCACCTCGGCGAGCAGCTCGGCTGGGGCATCGAGATCCGGCCCATCGCCGACGGATGCCACCAGTGAGTGCGCGAGCCGCTTGAACCTGCGGTGGACGCTTCCCAGGACACGGCGCAGCTCGCGCGCGCGGCGGTCGAGGCCGCCTGGCGCGCGGACTCGCGCCGCGTCCTCGCCACGCTGATCCGCCTGCTCGGCGACTTCGACCTGGCGGAGGAGGCGCTGGGCGAGGCCTTCGCGACCGCGCTGGAGAGCTGGCCGCGCGAGGGCGTGCCGCGCAACCCGCGCGCGTGGCTGGTCTCGACCGGCCGCTTCCGCGCGCTCGACACACTGCGCCGGCGCCGGCACTTCGACGCGCTGGCCGCGCGCCTCGTCGAACGCGTCGAGGCGGAGCCGGACGAGCACGAAGACGTCGAACTGGCCGACGATCGGCTGCGCCTGATCTTCACCTGCTGCCACCCCGCGCTCGCGCCCGAGGCGCGCGTGGCGCTGACGCTGCGCGAAGTCTGCGGCCTGACGACCGAGGAGCTGGCGCGCAGCTTCCTGAGCTCCGCGCCGACCGTCGCCCAGCGCATCGTGCGCGCCAAGGCGCACATCCGCGAGGCGCGCCTGCCCTACCGGGTGCCCTCGCGCGCGGAGCTGCCGGCGCGCCTCGACGCGGTGCTGCAGGTGATCTATCTCGCGTTCAACGAGGGCTACTCCGCCTCGACGGGTGCGTCGCTGACGCGCGCCGCCCTCTCCGGCGAAGCGATCCGCCTCGGCCGTCTGCTGGTCGAACTGCTGCCCGAACCCGAGGCCCAGGGCCTGCTGGCGCTGATGCTGCTCCACGACGCCCGCCGCGCCGCGCGCGCGACGCCGGAAGGCGACCTGATCCTGATCGAGGACCAGGACCGCTCGCTGTGGAACGCGGCGCAGATCGCCGAAGGCGGCGCGCTGGTCGAGCGCGCGATCGCGACCCGCCGCTTCGGCGCCTACACGCTCCAGGCCGCAATCGCCGCCGTGCACGCCGAGGCGCCGAGCGCCGCCGCGACCGACTGGGAGGAGCTCGTCGCGCTCTACGACCTGCTGTTGCGCGCGCTGCCGACGCCGGTGGTCGAACTCAACCGCGCGATGGCCCTCGCGATGCGCGACGGCCCCGCCGCCGGCCTGGCGCCGATCGACGCCCTGCTCGCGCGCGGCGAACTGCGCGACTACCACCTCGCCCACGCCGCGCGCGCCGACCTGTGCCGGCGCCTCGGCCGCGCGACGGAGGCGCGGGCGTCCTACGAGCGCGCGCTCGGACTGGCCCGCCAGGAGCCGGAACGCCGCTTCCTGGAGCGCCGGCTGCGCGAGCTGTCGAACTGACTCGGGCAGGTCGAGGGCGGCCTCGGGTTGCGCCGGGACGCGGTCGTCGAGGACGATGAGCAGCCCATGAGGAGTCCGCTCGTCCCCGTCGCCGGCCCGCTCCTGGCGCTCGCCGCGTGCCAGGCGCCGAACGCGACCGGGCTCGAGCAGGCCGGCTCGACCTTCGGGTTCCTGTGCGCGAAGTACGACCGGAACGGCGACGGCGCGGTCGAGCCCGCCGAGTACACGCGGGATCGCGAGGGCTTCGCGCGGCTCGACGCGGACGCGGACGGGAAGCTGACCGCGGCCGACTTCCCCGACGAGCGCTTCGCGCGCGAGCTCGGGATCCGCGACCTGCCCGCGGAGCTGCGCGAGCGGCTCGGCGCGCGCTACGCGGCGCGCGCGGTGGTGCTCGCGTACTTCCGGCCGGAGTCCGCGCCGGGCGAGCCCGTGCTGACGCGCGCGGCGCTCGAGCAGGGCTTCGCGCGGCTCGATCGCGATGCCTCGGGCGTGTTGGACGCGGCGGAGTTCGCGCACGCGACCGCGGCGCTCCCCTGGGGCGGACCGGGGCAGGCGTGGGAGGTGCTGGTCGCGGGCGTCGACGCGCCGCTGCCGGCGGAGCCCGCGCCGGGCGAGGCGGCGGGCGAGGAGGCGCGCCCGGCTGCGCCGCCGGACGGACTCGTCGCGCGCGACGAGCTGCTGCGCTACCACGCCGAGATGTCGGGCCCCGAGGGCCTGCTGCGCGGCCCGCCCGGCGTCGATCCGCTCGCGGTCGGGCCCGGTCTCGCCGGCGACGGTCCGCCGGTCGGCACGCTCGCGCCGGACTTCGAGCTCGCGCCGCCGCAGGGTGGCGAGCGCACGAGGCTCTCGGGCTGGCGCGGGAAGAAGCCGGTCGCGCTGGTGTTCGGCTCCTATACATGACCGCCGTTCCGCCACGCAGCCGGTCGGCTGAAAGAACTCCACGCGACGTACGGCAGCCAGGTGCAGTTCTACGTCGTCTACATCCGCGAGGCCCACGCGCTCGACAGCCGCTCGCCCTCGGGCGGCGGTTCGAACCCGATCCTCGAGGATCCGCGCACGCTCGCCGAGCGGCGTGAGGTCGCGGGCTCCTGCCTGGCGAAGCTCGAGCTCGGCCAGCTCCCCGCGCTCGTCGACGACCTCGACGACGCGGTCAGCGTCGCGTACGCCGCCTGGCCCGATCGCCTGTACCTCGTCGACGCCCAGGGCCGCGTCGCCTACCACGGCGGCCGCGGCCCCTTCGGCTTCGCGCCGGAGGAGCTCGCGCGGGCGATCGCGGACCTGCTCGGGCGGCCCGCCGACTAGGAGCGGACCCGCTGGAGCGCGTCCCCACCAGCCAGCGGGCCGGTACCATGACTCCCCCATGACGCGTCCCGGCCAGGCCACCCGCGAGATCGTGCTCTTCGGCGTGTGCAGCGGCGTGCTGATCGCCGCCCTGCGGCTGGCGGAGTACCGCTTCCTCGTGCTCCAGCATTCGGTCGAGATCTACGGCGCGATCGTGGCCGCGGTCTGCGCCGGCTTGGGGATCTGGCTGGGCAGGACGCTCACCCGGCGCACGCCCGAGGTGGTCGTCCGCGAGGTGCCGGTCGAGGTGCCGGTCGAGGTGCGCGTCGAAGGTCCCTTCCGCCTGGACGAAGCCCGGGTCCGGAAGCTGCAGCTGACCCCGCGCGAGCTCGAGATCCTGGGCCTGATCGCCGAGGGCCTCAGCAACAAGGGCATCGCGGAGCGGGTGTTCGTCAGCGAGAACACCGTCAAGACCCACGTCAGCCGTGTCTTCGACAAGCTCGGGGCGCGCCGGCGCACGCAGGCGGTGCAGCTCGGCAAGACCTGGCGCTTGATCCCCTAGACCGTCGCCCGGTCGGGTGATTTCGCGGCCGCCGGGGCGGAATCACCCGAAGGCATGACGCGCGCCGGCCCGCCCGGCCGGTACGTTCCCGCCCGCGTGAACGGTCGTCGTTCGCGCGAGGAGGACACCATCCAGATGAAGAAGACCGTTCTGACCTATGGACTGATCTCGGGCCTGATCGGCGCCGGGCTGATGCTCGCCCACGTGCCGTTCATGGACGGGGGCACCGGGAGCCTGATCCTCGGCTACGCGGGGATCGTGCTGTCCGCGCTGCTGATCTTCTTCGGCGTGCGCTCGTACCGCGAGAACGTCGGCCAGGGGAAGCTCTCCTTCGGGCGCGGGTTCGCGGTCGGGATCCTGATCGCGCTGATCTCCTCGACCTGCTACGTCGCGGCCTGGGAGGTGGTGTACTTCAGCTCCCCCGAGGTCGCGGACCACATCTTCGCCGCGCCGATCGAGGACATGAAGGCGGCCGGGGCGCCGCAGGCGGAGATCGACGCGGCGGCGCAGGAGCTCGAGTCGTTCAAGCAGCTGTACGCCAACCCGCTGGTCAACGTCGCCTTCACCTTCGTCGAGCCCTTGCCGGTCGGGATCCTGATGACGCTGATCTCGGCGCTGATCCTGAAACGCAAGTGAGGCCGCGGGCCGGGGCGGGCCGGGGTGGGCCCGGCGAGCTACCATGGGCCGGCGCGCGCCGGCCGCGGGCCGGACTTCCCCCCCCCTTCGAATCGCCCAGGAACCCGCTCGCTTGCCGTCGAATCCTCAGCTTCCCGAGGACGCGACCCGCCCCGGCCTGCTCGACCTCGCCGCCGAGCCCGCGCCGGATCCGGGGAAATCCTGGCAGTCGGGGCGACGCTCGGACGCTTGGTGGGCGTTGAGCCGCCAGCCACCGCGCCCTGAACCCCGCCCGCTGAGCTGACCATGCCCGAGATCCCCCGCCAGCGCGTGCGTCGCATCTTCATCGAGCTGGCGGAGCTCGCGGAGTCCGAGCGCCCGGCGGCGCTGGCGCGCGCGTGCGGCGGGGACACCGCGCTGCGCGCCGAGGTCGAGGCGCTGCTGGCCGCCGATCGGTCCGCGGGGGACTTCCTGTCGAACCCGACCGCCAGCGCGGCGCGCGGTCCGGCCGCGGCGGATGCGGCCGCGGGCGAGCACGCCGGCGCGCAGATCGGCCACTACAAGCTGCTCGAGCAGATCGGCGAAGGCGGGATGGGCACGGTCTGGATGGCCGAGCAGCGCGAGCCGGTCCGGCGGCGTGTCGCGCTCAAGATCATCAAGCTCGGGATGGACACCAAGCAGGTCGTCGCCCGCTTCGAGGCCGAGCGCCAGGCCCTGGCGCTGATGGACCATCCGCACATCGCGAAGGTGCTCGACGCGGGGGCGACGGAGACCGGCCGGCCGTACTTCGTCATGGAGTACATCCGCGGCGTCCCGATCCTCGAGTACTGCGACCGCGAGCGGCTCGACACGCAGGCCCGGCTCGAGCTGTTCACCGGCGTGTGCCACGCGATCCAGCATGCGCACCAGAAGGGCATCATCCACCGCGACATCAAGCCGTCGAACGTCCTGGTGACGCTGCACGACGGTGTCCCGGTGCCCAAGGTGATCGACTTCGGCATCGCCAAGGCCACGAACAGCGAGCTGACGACCAAGACGCTCTTCACCGAGCACCGCCAGATGGTCGGCACGCCGGCCTACATGTCGCCCGAGCAGGCCGAGATGAGCGGCCTCGACATCGACACGCGCAGCGACGTGTACTCGCTCGGCGTCCTGCTCTACGAGCTGCTGACCGGCACGACGCCCTTCGACACGAAAGCGCTGCTCGAGAGCGGCTACGCCGAGATGCTGCGCGCGATCCGCGAGGACGAGCCGCACAAGCCGAGCACGCGCATCTCGTCCTTGGGCGACACCGGCACGCGCACGGCGCAGCAGCGCCGCGTCGAGCTCGAGAAGCTGAGCCTGCTCTTGCGCGGCGATCTCGACTGGATCGTGATGAAGTGCCTCGAGAAGGACCGCACGCGCCGCTACGAGACCGCCAACGGCCTCGCGGCCGACATCCGCCGGCATCTCGCCGACGAGCCGGTCAGCGCCGGTGCGCCGAGCGCCTCCTACAAGCTGCGCAAGTTCGTCCGGCGCAACCAGCGGCACGTGATCGCGGCCTCCGCAGTGCTGGCGGCGATCCTGATCGCGGTCGTCGGCGCGTCCTGGGGCTGGGTGGAGCTGAGCCGCAGCCGCTCCGCGCGGATGGTGCACCAGCTCGAGGACGAGCAGCGGGCGGCGGCCGAGAACGTGCGCCTCGCGCGCAATGCCGAGGCCGCGACGGCCCTGCTCGCCCAGTGCGAGCAGGCGCTGCGCGCGGGCGACGCCGCCCGGGCCAGGATCGCGATGGACGCCGCCCGCGAGCGCTCCGCCGCGGGCGGGGGCGCGGAGTATGGCGAGCGGCTGGCGCGTCTCGCCGCCGACCTGGAGCTGCTGGTCGAGCTCGATGCGATCGACCAGGAGCGCTGGACCTGGAACCAGCACGGGTTCGCTCCGATGAAGACCGTGGTGCCGCGCTTCCGGGCGGCGCTGGCGAAGTTCGGCGTCGATCTCGAGCTCGTGACGGTCGAGCGCGCCACGGCGCTCGTCGCGGCGTCGGCCGTGCGCGAGAGCATCGTGGCCCGGCTGGACTGGATCCTGTGGGAACGGCGGACGCCGACGACGACGGCCGCGGCCCACGCCGTGCTGCGGCGGCTCGACGACGATCCGTTCCGCAACCAGGTGCGCGACACCTTCCTGCTCGCGATCAGCGAGGCGAACTCGAAGCGCTTCGCCGAGCTGGTCGACAGTCCGGCCGCCCTGGAGCAACCGCCGGAGTTCGCGGCCTTCCTGGGCGAGTTCAAGCAGGTCCCGGAGGCCCGGCTCGCGGAGCTGCTCGAGGCGGCGGCGATCCGGCGCCCGAGGAGCTTGACGGTGCTGATGACGCTGGGCCGGCTCGCCTTCGCGACCCCGGACCCGCGCGACGAGCTGCGCTGGTGCCAGGCGGCCCTCGCCGCCGCGCCGGTGAACTTCGCGGCCCACGGCAACCTCGGGATCGCCCAGAAGACCAACGGACGGCTGGACGAGGCGATCGCCAGCCAGCGCCGCGCCGTCGAGCTCGACGCGCAGAGCGCGGTGGCCCACCTGAACCTCGCCAACGCGCTCTCGCTCTCGAACCGCTTCGACGAGGCCCTCGCGAACCACGCGAAGGCGATCGAGCTCCAGCCGGACCACTACGAGCAGTTCTGCTGCCTGGGCAACACGCTGGCCCGCAGCGGCCGCTACGTGGAGGCGCTGGCGGCCCTCGAGAAGTCGATCGCGCTCGAGCCGGAGCACGGGGAAGCGCACTACACGCTGGGCGTGGCGCACCAGTCGCAGGGCAAGCTCGACCTGGCGCTGGCCTCGTTCCGCAAGGCCGTCGAGCTCGAGCCCGACTCGCCTCTGGCCTGGCTCAACATCGGCACCGCGCTGCGCAACCAGGGCCACCTGGTCGACGCGATCGGCTACTTCGAGAAGTGCATCGAGCTCGATCCGCGGAGCGCGGCGGCGCAGGCCAACCTCGGCGGCGTGCTGTCCCAGTTGGGGCGCAAGGACGAGGGCATCGCCCTGTGCCAGCAGGCCATCGAGTCCGACCCGGCCTACGCGATGGGCCACTACAACCTGGGCACCACCTACCTCGTCTACGGCCCCATGCACCTCGCCGTCGCCGCGCTCGAGCGGGCCGTCGAGCTCGACCCGGGCTTCGCGGATGCACACTGCAACCTGGCCCAGGTGCTGCGGAACCAGGGCCGGCTCGAGGAGGCGCTCGCGGAGTACGAGCGCTGTCACGAGCTGGGCAGCCGGATGCCCGACTGGAAGCACGACTCCGCGACCTGGGTGCGCGAGACCCGCGAGAAGGTCGCGGCGGCGGCGCGGCTGGAGCCCAAGCTCCTCGGCTGGGTCGCGGGCGACTACGCGCCCGCGGACGACGCGGAGCGCCTGGAGCTCGCGTACCACGCCCAGAACAAGGGCCGCTACCACGCCGCGACGCGCCTCTTCACGGCGGCGCTCGCAGCCGACCCGTCGCTGGCCGAGAAGGTCGGTGCCAACGTGCGCTACAACGCCGCGTGCGTCGCGGTGTTGAGCGCCGCGGGCCAGGGCGAGGACGCCGCGGAACTCGGCGAGGACGAGCGCGCGCGCCTGCGCGAGCAGGCCCTGGCCTGGCTGCGCGCGGACCTGGACCTCGCCGCCCGGGTGCTCGCCGCGGGCGACAGCACGAACTGGGGCCGCTGGTTCTGCAGCTACAGCCCGACGAACGTCGACCTGGAATCCGTGCGCGCCCCGGCCGCGCTGACGCGGCTCCCCGCGGGCGAGCGGGCAGGGTTCCGGCTGCTGTGGGCCGACATGGCGGCGCTCGCGAAGAACGAGCCGCTCGCCAGCCCGGGCGCCGGCGAGTTCGCGCGGACGACGGTGCAACCCGCGGCCGCCCGGCGCGGGGACCAGGCCGAGATGAAGCGCCTGAACGAGGTCGGGGCCGCACAGTACGCGCGCAGGGACTACGCGGCGGCCGAGGCGTCGCAGCGCAAGCTCCTGGAGGTGCTCCAGCGGCTGCACCGCGGCGATCACCGTGAGACCGCGCTGGGCTTGCAGAATCTCGCCCTGACGCTGCGCGACAGCGGCCGTCTCCCGGACGCCGAGCCGTTCCAGCTGCAGGCCTTGGCGATGTTCCGGCGGCTGGCTCCGGACGACAACGGGGACGTGGCGCTGGCGCTGCACCTGCTCGGGACGATCCGGGAGGGCCTGGGCCAGTTCGCGGAGGCCGTGCGCTCCTACGAGGCGGCGGTGGAGATCAACCGTCGGCGCCTGACGGCCGACCATGCGGACCTGCTGAGCTCGATCTCGGCGCTCGCTCGCGCGCTGTACTTCAGCGCCAGCTACGAGCGGGCTGCCGCACTCTACGAAGAGGTGCTCGCGGTGCAGGAGGTCAAGCTCGGCCGCGAGCACGTCGACACGCTGATGACGATCGGGAACGTGGGCGCGAACTACCGCGTCCTGGGCCGCGCCGCGGAAGCGCTGCCGCTGCTGGAAGAGGCCTGGAAGCACGTGCAGCAGTACCCGCAGCTGCAGTTCGTCGATTGGCACCTGTTCAACGCCTACGTGCAGACGGGGGACAAGCCGAAGGCCCTGGTGCTGCTCGAGGAGTTCCTGGCCGAGACCCGCGCCACGCTCACGGCCGGCAGTCCCGAACTCGCCGCGCGGCTGACCTCCACCGGCTTGGGCTTGCTCGATCTCCAGGCCTTCGACGAGGCGGAACCGCTGCTGCGCGAAGCCCTGACGATCCGCGAGCGGTTGCAGCCGGAGGTCTGGTCGACGTTCAACACGGAGTCGGCGCTCGGCGAGGCCCTGTTCGGCAAGCAGCAGCTCGACCAGGCCGAGCCGCTCCTGCTCGACGGCTATCGCGGCCTGAAGGCCCGCGAGGCGAGCATCCCGCCGGGGGGCCAGTTCCGCCTGGGTCAGGCGCTCCGGCGCCTGGTGTCGTTCTACGCAGCGCGCGGCCAGGCGAGCGAGGCGGCGCGTTGGCGCCGGGAGCTCGAGCTCGCGTCCCCGGCCCAGACCGGCGCGGAGGGCGTCAAGCGATGAGCGAGGCGTTCACGACGGGTTCCGGCGAACAGGCCGGCGCGCAGATCGGCCGGTACAAGCTGCTCGAGCAGATCGGCGAGGGCGGCATGGGCACGATCTGGATGGCGGAGCAGCGCGAGCCGGTCAAGCGGCGCGTGGCGCTCAAGATCATCAAGCTCGGCATGGACACCAAGCAGGTGA
>Ga0315910_10000198_pt1 | contig 67292 bp, 43 predicted proteins | sample EdamamesoilMG_FD_204470 | JGI IMG/M metagenome (GOLD analysis project Ga0315910, IMG submission 204470) | Garden soil microbial communities collected in Santa Monica, California, United States - Edamame soil | ecosystem: Environmental > Terrestrial > Soil > Garden | place: USA: California... | reverse complement strand
GGGTTCGGCATCGCCGACTACCAATTCGACAACGCCAACACGCCTGCGGGCAGCGACGTCGAGAAGTTGCTCGACGATCTTTGCGACAGCTCGACCTCGACCTGGACCTTCACCGGCCTGACCAATGGGCAGTACGACGTCTACGTCTACGCGTGGGCACCCGACAACCGCACGACGTTCTTCAGCGACGTCTCGGTCACGGGCGGAAGCGCAGGCGTCGTGCACTGCGGCGGCTCGAACTGGTCGGGCACGTTCACCACGCCGGCGATTTACATGAAGGACTCCGTGCTGGTCACCGGCGGCACGCTCGTGGTCAACATGGCGAACCCGGTTCCGGTCACGCCGACCAGCATCAACGGCTTCCAACTGGTGCCCAGTGGCTGCTCCGCGCCGACGTCCTACTGCGTCTCCAAGCCGACCTCGATCGGTTGCAACCCGGTGATCGGCTCGATCGGCACGCCTTCGGCAACCGCTGGCAGCGGCTTCTTCGTGAATGCCACGCAGATGATCAACAACAAGAACTGTCTCTTGTTCTACGGCACGACGGGTCAGGCCGCGGTGCCGTTCCAGGGCGGCACGCTGTGCGTGAAGACGCCGATCAAGCGCACGCCGGGAACCAACACCTTCGGCAATCCTCCGCCGAACGATTGCTCGGGCGTTCCCTCGATCGACATGAACCTGTTCGCGGCTGGCGGGCTGGGCGGTACGCCGCTGCCGGCGCTCCTGATCCAGGGCACGGTCGTCAATTGCCAGTGGTGGGGTCGCGATCCGGGTTTCGTGGCGCCGAACAACACGCAGTTGTCCGACGGCCTGGAATACACCGTCTGCCAGTGATCTGAACTGGAGCGCCCGGTGAATCCACCGGCGCCCACGCGAGGCCGAGCACGCATCGCCGTGCTCGGCCTCGCTTCGTTGCTGTCCCGGGATCGCTGCTCAGGGCAGCGTCAACTGCTGGCCGAGCACCTGCAGCAGCGGCCACCCCGACGAACCACAGAAGACCTGCAGCCCGCCTCGGCTGCTCAGGAACTCATCGGCAGCTCCGATCGCATACTCATCCGTCCCATCCGCGTCGAGGTCGGGGAGCCGGACGATCGAAGCCCCGAAGCCGCCGGGTCTCACCCACTCGCAATCGCGGAAGTTGCTCCGGTGCCGTCGCCGCTCCTTGCTGCCGCCAGGACTGTAGAAGACACAAGCCAATCCATGGGGATCGTCGCAATCCTCGTGGCCAGGCGCGCCGATCGCGACGTCGTCGTGGCCGTCGCCGTCGAGGTCGTCGAGCACGGCCATGCTTGCGCCGAACTGAGTGTCTTCGCACCCGCAGGAAGGCGGTTCGTCGCGGTCGTGCGTCAGCGGAAAATCGGGCGCGCGGAAGCACTGGAACATGCCGCGCGAACGGTCGTCCTTGCCAAAGCCGCCGGAGGCGACGGCGATCTGATTCCAAGGGCCGGCATCGAAGGACGGCATGCCGGCGACGGCGCGGCCGAGGGCCTGTGAGGACCAGCGGCCCTCGATCACGCCAATCACGAAGCCGTCGATCGGAGAAATGACCATCACCAGCCCCGCGCCGACCTCGTCGATGCCGGGGGTGAAGGCGGGTGCGCCGATCACCAGGTCGCACACGCCGTCTCCGCTCAAGTCCACCGCCGCATCGAGCGCGTGCCCGAATCGGCAGCCGGCCTGCGGCCCCGGCAGGTTTGCGAGCAGCTTGCCGTCGCGCGACGACACGACGAGCACGCAGCCTGCGCGATCCTCCAGCCCGCGTCCGAGCGGCGCGCCAGCCGCGAGGTCGCGAAGCCCGTCGCCATCGATGTCTTCGAGCAGCGCGAGGCTCGCGCCGAATTCCGCGCCCGGTTCCAGGCCGTCGTAGACGCGCAAGCGCAGCCCGTCGCGGCCGCTGAAGCACTCGATGCGACCGCGGCCCTCGTGAGCGCCAGGCGAACTGATGACGAGATCGCACACGCCATCGCCGTCGATGTCGTCGATCGCGAGCATGCACGCGCCGAAACGATCGAAGGGGCCGGTTCCGTGCCAAGCACGCAATACACGTCCGGTCGCGGGCTCGATCGCCCAGACCAGGCCGCGAGGGATCGTGAGGTTGCCCGAGGCATTCTTCGGGTCCGGGACGGCGATGAGGAAGTCCCTGGCCACACCCTTGGCGGCTACGAGCAGTTCCTCGATGCAGTCGCCGTCCAAGTCGGGGCTCACGCCAAGCGAACTGCCCACGCCCGCCGCCTCGCGCCCGCCGCGCCAGGTGTCGGTAGTGAGCCGCCGGTTCTTGAAGCTGGACCAGAAGGCCTCGAGACCCTTCTCGCGCTCGATCACCAGCGACGGCCGTGGATCGCCGTCCATCGTTCGCGCCGGGTCCACGACCCGTTGCGCGCCGCTCGCGGTCCCCGCCAGCGAACCGAACGCGACTAGGGCTTCCAGCCAGAGGCCTCGCGCAACGAGCGGAATGTAGCGGCACTTCGATTCCAAGCTCCGCTGCTTATCGCGGAGCCTCGCAACGCAACGCACGAACCGGATCGTCAGGGGTGGGCGCCCCGCGGTCTCACTCTTCGCGTCGGAACTCGAAGCCCTTGGTCTTCAGGCCGGTGACGCGACCGGCCTTGCGCACGAAGTCGAAGCTGCGTTGCGGCGCGGCGCCGGCGCACTCGAAACGTTCGCCGCCTTGGGGCAGGAGCCGCAGCGTCGCCGGGAACTCGGGGCCCTTCCAGTCGAGCAGCTCCAGGCCCGCCGAGCTGAAAGCGAGCTTCACGCGGCCGCTCGCGCGTTCGTGCGCAAGCGCGAGGAAGATCTCGACGCGCTCGCCCGCGTAGCTGGTCCCCAGCACGCTCACCTGCTTCAGCGGGCCGCGCTCCTTTTCGTATTGCGGGTAGATGCTCAGGCGCACGTCCTCCGGCCAATCGGCGGAGATGCGCTTGGACATCTTCTCGCGCAGCAGCTCGACGTCGCCCTTGGCGATTTTCTCCACGAGCTTCACGGCCGTTTCGCGCAGCCCGGCGACGTCGGGGCTCCACGAACCCGGCCGCGACGGCGCAAGCGTGTCGAGCAGAGCTTGGCCCTCGATGCCCGCGATCAATACGCCGTCGTCGACGCGCACGACGAGCTTGCCGCCCTTGGTCGCGAAGTTGCCGGCGAAGGCGGCGAGTTGCTCGGCGGATAGCGTCACCGACTCAGGCACGGGATGGCGCAGCGGCCGGCCGAAGAGCAGGCACTCGAGGTTCAGCCCCATCTCCCACGCGCGCACGTCGTCGGTGTTCGAGAGCACGGCGATGCACGCTCCGGCAGCCGGGAAACGCCGGAAATCGCAGGCGAACCCGCGCACCGAACCGCCGTGCGACTGGCGTTCGCTGCCGCTGTCGGCGCGCGTGACGTACCAGCCGCAGGCGTAGTCTTCCTTGGCCACGGTGAACAGGCGCTTGCGCGCCTTCTCGCCGAGCACGCCGTCGCCGGCAAGCGCGCGGTCCCAGCGAAACAGGTCGCCCACGGTCGTGACCACGCCGCCCATGCCGCGGTACTGGTAGCCGAAGGAGCGATAGGGGTGCTCGAGCGCGCTGCGCGGCGCGCCGGCAGTCGTGCGTCCGATCGCCGCGCGCTCGCGGGACAGATCGGCGTCGCCGGTGAAGCCGGTGTCCTGCATCCCTGCGGGAGCGAAGAGCTCGCGCTCGCAGTAGGCGGTGAAGCTCTCGCCGCTCGCGCGCTCGACGATCCCCGCGAGCAAGGCGTAGCCGCCGTTCCAGTAGGCGAAGCGCGCACCCGGTTTCTCCTTCGGTCCGTCGGCGAGGTAGGCCTTGAGCGCCGCTTCCAGGTCTTCGCCGCTGCCGGCCGTGTTCTCGCGCGGCACGCCCGAGGTGTGCGTGAGCAGCTGCTGGATGGTGATCTTCTTCGAGTGCGCGGGCACGCCCGGAAGCCGCGCGTCGATCGGATCGTCGAGGCTGAGCTTGCCCTGTTGCTCGAGCTTCAAGATCGCGGCGGCGGTGAACTGCTTGGAGAGCGAGGCGATCTCGAACAGCGTGGATTCGTCGTTCGCACGCAGGCCATCGAGGTCCGCCTTGCCGTAGCCGCGCGCGAGCAACGGTTTGCCATCACGCGCGACCAGCGCCGCGCCCGACCAGCCGGCGCGCGCATAGCGCGCGAGTAGCGCATCGCACTCGGAAGCCACGCCTTGCGCGAGCGTGATTGGCGCCAGCGTCAACAGCAGCGCCGCAGCTTGTGCCCAGGGGCTCGATGAAAGTCGCATGGCTTCGATTACCTCCGCCGTCCCGCGTGCGAACGTACCGCCATCCTACCCGGAGGCCGATCCTGCTTGGCTTGTTGTGCGCGACGAAGATTCTCGCAGGCCAGGGCGCTGGCCACGATTGAATGGTGGAGACGCAGCCCGCGCCCGCGCGCATTGCCATGGTCCCGCCGCGCACACGAGCAAGCTCGGCAACGGCTTGATCGAGCGCAGCTTCCTCACGGCGCCGAACGCGGCGACCGTCGATGAGCCGGGTGCGTCGGCGCTGAGATCCGCGGTGCGGCGAGCCACCCCGGTCGCTTCGAGGCAATCGGGATGCACGCTTGCTTGACGCAGCGCACGCGTGCGTCGATGCTGCAGCGCATGGCGCCGCGGACCCGCAGGCTCTCGCTGGCCGTCGCTGCCACGCTGCTGGCGCTGCTCGCCGTGGAACTCGGCTACCGCGGCCGGCTGGCGTGGGGTGGCGCGGCCTACGGCGCGCGCGCCGCGCGTGCGGAACTCGCGGACCTCGAGCAGTGGATGAGCACCCAGTCGCTCGTCGCGGGCCCGCGCGTCGAAGGACGCACACCGCAAGCGCGAGGCCAGAAATTGCACCCCTACCTGGGCTTCGACGCTCCCGCGGAACGCGATGCGCTCTCCGCGCAGCTGGATTACTTCGCGGGAGCGGAGGCGGACGAGGCCTTCGACATCGTCCTGCTCGGCGGTTCGGTGGCGGCCGTGCTCGGAGCGATGGCAGGCGCGCGCTTCGTGGAGACGCTCGGCGCCGATGCGCGTTTCGCGGGGCGGCGGATCAACTTCTTTCCGCACGCCTGTGCGGGGCATAAGCAGCCGCAGGCGCTGATCCGGCTCGGCTACCTCTTGTGCCTGGGGATCCGCCCCGACGCGGTGATCGAGCTCGACGGCTACAACGAACTCGCGGTGCCGAGCCTGAACGCGCAGCTTGGCGCCCATCCGAGCTTTCCGAGCGCGCCGCAGTGGATTCCGCTGCTCCACGATGCGCGCCTGGATCTGCCCATGATCGATGGCCTGCTCGCGATCCGCGACGCGCAGCTCGAGGCGCAAGCGATCCTCGAGCGAACGCTGCGCTACGGGCTGTTCCACAGCGCGATCCTGGGCCGCGCGAGCTTGGGGCGTCTGCACGATCTGCGCAACGAGATCCAGTCCGTGCAGTCGGCGGTCGTCGACGCGCTCAGCGCCGGGGTCGGCGCATCGCTGCCTCCCGGACCCGACTTCGACCCCGATCCCGCGGCTCTGGTCGAACAGTCCGTGCGCGCCTGGGCCGAGGGCTCGATGTCGATGCACGCGATGTGCGCGAGCCGCGGCATCCACTACCTGCACGTGCTGCAGCCCGCGCTGCACGACACGGGATCGAAACCGGCGACGGAGTCGGAGCTGCGCAACGCGGATCGCGCGGCCACGCCGGCGATGATCGACGCGATCGCGCGTGGTTATCCCAGGCTGCGTGGCGCGGGAGCGCGGCTGCTCGAGCTGGGCCTTGCCTTCCACGACGGCTCGCGAGTGTTCCAGGACCACCCCGAGGAGCTCTACTCCGACGCCTGCCACTTGCACGAGCCGGGCAGCGAGTTGCTGATCGACGCGATCCTCGAAGCCTTCCTCGACACGCTTCCGCCGGGGCCGGTCAGGACCGCGACGAGGCGTTGATTCGCGTCAGCTGCGCGCTTGCCCTGTGGCGTCGCGAGCTTGGTCGGCCGATTCTCAGCCGGTCGGTTGATCGTGGACGGCGCGGGCGGCCCAATGGACATCATGCACAGCATTCATCGCGATCGGTGGGGGACGAGGCTTGCGAGTTGGGGCGTGCTGCTCGTGATCGCGTGCACCAGCGGGGGCTGTATCATTTCCGCCGATTTCGGGGTGTCCGGTTATCCCGCGGAACTGGGCGTGAGCCTCGATCCGGCGATCGTCGTCTGGCAAGCCGATCCGGAGGGCACGAACTTCGGTTCGATCGCCACGCCCGCGACCGAGAGCGTGAGCGAGCAGGATCGCTGCGTCGATTTCGAATGGCCCAGCGACCTGGCGCTGGTGCTGCCGGGCCGGATCGGAAGCGTCAGCGTGCTGCTCGATCCGAATCCGAGCGCCGAGCTGCGCGCGCGCGTCCGGGAATTGCTCGCCGAGATCGAGCGCGTGAATCCGCAGGTGATCACCTCGGTCACCGTGTGCGTGCAGTCCGTGGGCGAGATCGATGACGGCAAGCAGTTCATCGCGGCGATGCAGCGCCTCTCCAACGCAGCGTTCGAGCAGCGCTACAACTCCTCGATGCGGCCGTTGGTGCAGCTCGATTGGCCGTTCAGTTCCTGGCCCCAGGCGTCGAGCCGGATCGTGCTGCCCAACGCCTCGGTGCCCGGTGAGTACTTCCTCGCCGTTGGAACGTTCAACGGCTTCCAGGAGCCCTTGCACGAAGACGCGCAGATTGAAATTCGTAGCGTGGGACCGAATGGCGTGCTGGAGCAGCTGGACGACACCGAAGTCGTGGTGTTCATCGAGCCCATGAACACGCCTTTCGAGGTCATGGAAGCGATGCGCGAACTGATGCAGCAGGCGACGTCGCAACCCAAGCCCGGCGACTACGTCAAGGCCCGCTGGGCGACCTGGCCCCTGCTCCACAGCGAATTCACGGACGCCGCGAGCGTGCGCCTGGCCCTGCAAGGTCGACTCGGCGATTGCACCCGCCCCTGCTGCGCGGCGAGCGCGCAGCCCTGAGACCGCTGCGCACACGCAGCTTGCGTCGTGCGCACATCGGAGTATCGACATCGTTCGGTCAGCGGCGACAATCCATCTGCAATCGCCTCTCTTCCCGCAAGCCGGGAGCTCTGTGTCCTGCAGCACTGCGCCCGGGTGCATCGTTACCCAAGGTGCTGTCATGAACACTTCCGCAATCGCTCGATTCGTCCTGCCCTCGGCTTGCTCCCTGTTGCTGTGCACTTTCGACGCGCAGGCGCAGAGTTTGACGCGTCTGCAGGCGCCTGGCGGCCGGCAGTTGTACGCAGGGCTCAGCATCGGACTGGACAGATTCCTGCCCGATGATCGCTGGGCGCTGGTCAGCATGTCAGACGGCTTCGCGCCCGGTGACCAGAACGGCTTCGACGACGCGGGCCTGCTCGACCTGTGGACCGGCCTGTACAGCCTGGCGATGACCGCGCCTGGCGGAGTCCCCACGAACGGATCGACCTATCCCGCGGGCCTCAGCGCCAACGCGCGCTACCTCAGCGTCAACAGCGACGCGACCAACCTCGGGCCGCCCGACACCAACGGTTTCACCGATGCGTATCTGGTCGATCGCGTCAGCGGTTCGATCCAACGCATCAGTCTCGGCCAAGGCGGAGTCGAGCCGGACTTCTTCTCCTACGGCGGAGAGATTTCGGACGACGGCCGTTTCGCGCTGTTCAACTCCGAAGCGGACGGACTCGTTCCCGGCGACAACAACGGCGGCAACGACGTGTTCGTGCGCGACATGCTCGCAGGAACCACCGAGTTGATCAGCGTGGCGCACAGCGGCGGAACCGCCAGCGGCGGCGGCGGGGGCGACATCTCTGCGGACGGGCGCTTCGTGATGTTCTCCAGTTTCGCGAACGATCTCGTCGTCGGCGATCTCAACGGGGCCGAGGACCTGTTCCTGCGCGATCGCTCGAGCGGCACGACCGTGCGGTTGAATCTGGGCCCGGGAGGAGTCGAGGCTAACGGGGACATCTACGGCCTCTCGTCGATGAGCTCCGACGCGCGCTGGGTCATGTTCGGCAGTTGGGCGACCAACCTGCACCCGCTCTCGAACGGCCTGGTGGAGATTTTCCTGCTCGATCGCCAGTCGGGAGTCTTGAGCCTCGAGAGCCTCGGCCTGGGTGGAGTGTCGAGCAACGGCAATTCCCATCCCACGGCGATGTCCGACGACGGCCGCTACCTGACGTTCTCGAGCGATGCGAGCAACCTCGATCCGGTCGATGGCGATGACAAGGACGACGAATTCCTGCGCGACGTGCTCGCCGGCACGACGCGCTTGATCAGCCAGTCGACGGGCGGCGACCAGGGGCAGGTGCCGTCGGGCACGGGCCCGTGGCACGCGGGCGGCACGCTCTCGCCCAGCGGCAGGTTGGCCAGCTTCCGCGACGTCATGGCCGGCTTGGTCGCCGGGGATTCCAACGGCGGCGACGACGTGTTCCTCTTCGACGCCGCCTCGACCTGCGCGCCGATCGAAAGCTACTGCACGGCGAAAGTGAATTCGCTGGGCTGCACGCCGGTGATCACGACCGGCGGCGAGCCGTACACCGCCGGTCCCTCGGACGCATTCTTCCTCAGCGCGCACAATTTGCGCAACTCGGAGACAGGCCTGTTCCTCTGGAGCTTGAGCGAAGGAAACTACCCCTTCTACGGCGGCACGCTGTGCCTCTCGACTCCGATCGCGCGCACTCCCGCGCAGAACTCGGGCGGATCTCCGAGCGGCGCCGACTGCTCCGGCAGCTACTCTTTCCACTTCAGCCAGGCCTACATGGCGCTGCGCGGCATCGGCCCGGGCGCGCTGGCGCACGGCCAGTTCTGGAGCCGCGACAGCGGTCTGCCGCCGCCGAACAACGTCGGCCTCACCGACGCGATCCGCTTCGTGACCGCGCCCTGAGCGCGAGGCAGTGATCGCAAGCGGCGCGCCGAGGGCCGGCGAAGGCGCCGCGCTCGAGCTCGCGCTCCGCGACACGCCGCCGTCGCTCAGGGCGAGTCGAGGATCGCGGTGATCGAGAGTTCGTTCCCTCGTCTCGCTCGCAGCGGCATGTGGTTGGTCATTGTCGTGTGCTGGATGGCTCGCTTGCCGCTGCGGAGCTCATTCTCGTCGGATGATGAGACCACGCGACGCTCGTTGGGGCTTGCGGATCGCAACGCGGGCCCTCGCGCGCTAGCCTTGGGCCACCGGCCTTTCACGATCGTCATTCCGCACCGTCATGAGCCAACGCATCTCGACCCGAATGCTCTGCCCTGCCGCCCTGACCCTGCTCTTGGCAGGCTCCGCTCGGGGCATCCAGGATCCCAAGTCGGATTCGTGGAGCTGGCGCGTGGCGCCCTATCTTTGGGCCACCGACATCGACGGCTCTGCCTCGGCAGGCCCGATCGACGCGGAGTTCGAGACCGAGTTCAGCGACATCTGGGACAACCTGGATGGCGCGTTGCTGCTCAGCATCGAATCCAGGAAGGGCCAGTACAGCATCCTCGGCGACTTCATCTACATGGGGCTCGAGGTCGACGGCGAAACGCCCATGGGCGCCGACGCCGACATGGAATTGGACACGACGATTCTGCAGCTGGCGGGTCTCTACCGCCTCGCGCCCGACTCGCCCTTCGAGCTTGGTCTTGGCCTGCGCTACTCCGACCTGCAGTTCGAGCTCGACGCAGGTGCGTTCTCGCCGGACAGCGACAACCAGATCTTCGACGGATTCGCCGCCGGCCGCGCCAGCTGGCCCTTCGCGGAACGGTTCCGGTTCTCGTTGTACGGCGACGTCGGCGCGGGCGACTCGGACCTCACCTGGCAGACCGCGGCAATCGTGGGGATGCAATTCGACAACTGGGGAATCGGCTTTGGGTACCGGGCGCTCGATTATGACTTCGAGGACGGGTCGGACGAATTCGACATGCGCCTCGAAGGTCTGCTGTTCGGCCTGGAGTTCAGCCTCTGACGAGTGCTCGTCGCGCGCGGTTGGCGGCTGGCCCTTCCGACCGAGTGCGGGAAGGTCGATCGGCAACCGTGGAATCCCGCGGACTCGCGCTTCGTGATGGCGCATGGCAGTTCCAGGACTGCTCCAACGGAAACGGCGTGCAGATCATGTCGCCCCACTTGGAGGGCCAGCCGAAGGAGCCCGTGCACCTTCCGCGCTGGGCCTGGTTCACGCCGCAGGCGGCTTCCGAAAAGGGCAGGGGCTGAAGCTCAGCGCCTTGCGCGTTGTTCCGCGAGCATGTCGCCGCAGTCGAAGCCCATGGCCGACAGCTGCTTGGGCTCCAGCGCCTGCGCCGCCGCGTGTCCCGGCTCGAAGCGCGCCAGGAAATGGCGCAGCAGTCGCGATTGCTGTTCATCGCGGCCGGGCAGCGCGGCGCGCACCGCCGCGAGGCCTTCGTCGCCCGCGCGCGCGAGCTCGCGCATCGCCAGCGCGGCGTCGTCGCTCAGGCGGTTGTCGCAGAGGTGATCGACGAGCACGCGGAAGGCTTGGGCGCGCGCGCGCGCGCCGGCGTGCTGGACGATCACGAAGGCCGCATCGAAACGCGCGGCGCACTCAGGTCCCTGCAAGCGCTGCTCCAGTTCGAGCTCGACGTGCTGGAAGAGGCGCGGATCCTCGCACAAGGCCCAGAAGGCGCAGCCGCGCTCGTCGAGGTTGGCCCGGCCCACGCGCGCGATCCACGGCCGCGGCGTGATCTCGCCGTAGCTCCCGCCGGGCGCCGGCGTCAGCAGGCTCTCCAGGATGCGCGCGAGCTGCGGCGTGGGCGCGTGGCCGTCGATGCGCACGTAGGCGCAGGCCGCCAGGATGCGCTGCTGCTCGTCCTTGGAGCTCAAGGCCTGCTCCAGGCGTCGCAGGGCGCGCGGGCCGTTCGCCTGCAGCAGCTCCAGGGCGGCCGTTGCATTCCAGCGCAGCGTGTCGTCGCGCAGCGCCTCGACGCAGGCCGCCAGTTGTTCGTCGCTGGCCGGCACGCCGCTGCGCGCGAGCTCCCTCCAGGACGCGACTTCCTCGACGCGCTGCGAGGTCGCGCTCGCGCTCGCAGGCGGCCGCGCGGAGCCTGCGCGCGCGGGTTCGTCCGCGGGCACGACGCTGCGCAGCCCCGCGCGCTTGGGCGATTCCAGCTCGGGCGTCCGTCCAGCAGGCTCGCCCCGCGAGCCCGACCGAGCTTCGATCCGCTGCGAGTCCAGGAGTTCGCTACCGAATGCGGGAGGCAGCACGCTCTCGCCGCGCGCCAGGCGCCAGCCGACGTACGCGCCGCTGCCGATCGCCAGCGCAAGGCCTCCAACGAGGATCTTGAGGATCATGTTCCGCTGCGCCTGAGGTTCCTCGGGCACGCTGGAGCTTGCGCGCCGCCGGCCAGCATTTCAATGCCGCCCGCTGGAGTTCGGCGGGCGAGAAGCTGCGCGCGAAGGGCCGCTGGTCCTCGACGCAGCCGGAACTCGAAGCCGCCGGCGCCGTCGCGCGCGCACGGAGCTCCATCCAGGGCGTGTCGCAGGAGCCGCGAGACGGGCCCTGCGTCAACGGGCTTGCTGCTGCGAGCGCGGCGCGAGGGCAAGCAACCAGGACGGGATCAGCCTGTCGAATCCCAGCGGCCGTCGCGGCCGCGCGCGCTCACATGTACCAGCGCGCGAAGAGCATCAGGCCCTGGAACTCGTACTCCATTTCGGCCGAGAGCGAGCCGTTGCCTTCCGCTTTCGCATCCAGACTGAAGCCGTTGTATCACAGGCCCCAGCCGAAGTTGTGGAAGGGGTTGTGTTCGATCGACAGCCGGCGATCGCTCAGCACGCCGCTGTAGTCGCCGAGGTCGATCTGCAACAGCTCGACGGAACTGGTCAGCTTCCAGGAGCGCGACAGCGCGTACTCGAAGTGCAGGCCCAGCACCGGCATCGGAAGTGCCGCCTTGAAACTCTCGTCCAACGCCGCACCGGTCGTGGTCTCCATGCCGGCGTCCACGCCGATCGTGTGCAGACCGAACGAGGCACCGATCAACGTGCGGTAGTCGGAGACGAAATTGTAGCGGTAGGCGAGCTTGAGAATCGTCGTGTCGAAGGTGGTGTGCACACCCGTGCCGGCCGGGATGGTGATGTTCCCGAAGTTGATGTCCTGGCTCACGGTGCGCGACCCGCTGCGACCGATGTCGTAGTAGCTGAAGTCCAACCCATGGCGTTTGTTCCAGTGCCAGAAGGCATCGATCCGCAGCACCGAAGACTTGTCGTCCACGCCCAGGGTGTCCTCGAGGTCGAGCACTGCTCCGACCAGGAGATCGGAATCCACGCGCAGACTGGTGTTGAAATTCTGGTAGGCGGCGCCGCCGACGCTGATCCCGAAGCGCTTGTAGAGGTTCGGGTAGTACTCGCTTGCGTCCGCCTCCTGCACCGCGGCCGAGCGCAACTCGTCGGCCGAAATCGCCGAAAGCAGCTCAGCTGGTTGGCCGCCGTCGGGGACCATGAGCGCGTCCCAGCGCGCATCCGCCGGCTCCGGCTCCGCCAGCGTGGCCGCGAGTCGCGCGGGTCCCTCGGCCTGCGGCGCGGCGTAGCAAGGCATCCAAGCCGCCGCGGGCGCCATCAGGATCGTCAGGACGAGGGGGACACGAGAGAAGTGGCGCGGGATCATGGACAATTCCTTTCGGGCCCTATTTGCATCGATGACAGGCCCAAGGTCAAGGGCGCGCGAGCATAATGGCGCGGCCTACTTCTTCTTGAACTCGGCGATGCGCAGCTCCAAGGTCGCGGCGAGCTCGCTGCGCAGCGTCTGCAGCGCGCGCACTTCGTTCTGCGCGCCCTCGACGTCGTTCATCGCCAGGAACAGGTAGCCCAGGTTGAGACGCGTCAGCGCGTGCGCCGGCTCCAGCGTCAGTGCTTGCCGGTAGACCGTCAGCGCGGTCTGGAACTCACCCTGCTGGTGCAAGGCGACGGCCAGCGCCTGGCATGCCTGCGCATGCCCGGGATTGGCGGCGAGCGCGCGCCGGTAGTGGCCGATCGCGTCGGCGAGCCGGCCCTGACGCTGGCGGGCGACACCGGTTTGGAACTCGAAATCCGCTGCGGAGAACTCGCGCACCACCACGCGCGCGAGCTCGTACTCGGAAGCGGGCCGCTCCAGGCCGTGGGCCAAGAGGCGCGCGGCGACGTCCGCGTCGAGCGCCTGCGGCAGCGGCGAGATCCAGCGCCCGGGGAAGGGCACCGCAGCCTCGCGGCGCGCCTCGGGCGTCAGCGCGAACAGCCCAAGGTCCGCGCGCACTTGATCGAGAGCCGGCGCGCCCTGGTACAGCGCCGCGAGCTGGCCGCGCGCGTCGATCAGGAAGTACACGGGAAGCTCGAGCGCTTGCGCATCGTCGTGCAGCGTGGACTTGACGAGTTCGAGCACGCTCAGGCCCTCTTCGCTGACGAAGCCCCGCGCGAAGGGCCAGCCGCTGTCCTTCCAGGCGGCCACGGCGCGCTCGCGTTCCGCCGCGCCCGCGTCGACGCAGAGGGCCAGGATCTGCCGCAGGCCGGCTGCCTGCAGCACGTCGGCCGCCGCGCCCAGGCGCTCGAGCTCGGCGCGCGAGGCGCTGTCCGCAACCGACCACAAGAGCAGCAGCAAGGGCTGGCCGGTTCCCTGCGGCCCTTGCTGCGTGATGCCCAGCAGCGAAGCCGGCTTGGCGTCCCAGCTCTCCAGCAGCAGTCGCGGCAGGGGCAGCGGCGTGGGCAGCACGGTTCGCGAGGCGGCCGCGGGCGCGGCGGGTTGCGCCGGGGCGATCGCAGGACGCTCGGCGCGCGCAGGCAAGGCCATCGGGCGAGCCGCGCCGCTGCCCTGCACCAGGACGTGCACCGAGCGCGTCGCGGGGCTTCCGAATGCCTCCGTCGTTCCGTCGGGCCAGCGCACGCTGAGACTCTGCACGCTCGCGCTGCCCAGGCCGAAGTGCAGGCGCGAGCTCGACTGCGCGAGGTAGCCCTCGCCACAGCGCAGCGTGCGCAAGTGCCGCGCGCCGTCGCTGCTCACCAGCACGACCCGGGCGCCGACCGCGGTCTTGTGCGGATCCGCCGCGTACAGGTTGACGGCGATCCACTCGCGATCGCGGGTCTGCTGGTTCTCGAGCAGGCGCAGCATCGGCGCGCCGCGGTTGCTGAGCACCAGGTCCTCGTCGCCGTCGTTGTCCCAGTCCAGGCGCACCGCGGCCCTGGAATCGTCGGGATGGTCGAGTCCGATCGCGCTGGAGACGTCGGAGAAACGCGCCTCGCCCCGGTTCCAGTAGGCGACGTTGCGCTCGTGGCCGTTCCACGAATAGCCCTGGCGCATCAAGCGGTTGACCGCGCGCCAGCCCAATGAATAGTTCGCGCCCGCCTCACCGGGCCCCTCGGGCGACTGCAGCACGACCTGGCGCCAGAAGAAGCTGTCCAGGTCCGGCCGGCGATCGCCGCTGACGAATCCATTGGGCGCGAACAGGTCGAGCGCGCCGTCGTTGTCGAAGTCGAGGAAGATCGAGCCCCAGCCCCAGCGCCCGAAGGCCGTGCCGCTGCGGTCGGCCGCGTCGCGAAAGCTCTTTCCGCCCTGGTTGATCAGCAGGGTGTTGCCTTGCGCGTGATGGCGGTAGTCGGCCATCGCCGCCAGCTCGACCGGCGTTTGCAGCTCGTCGCTGGCGGCAGCGTGCGAGGTAAGACGGCTGCCGGCGGGCGAGTGCATGTTCGTGACGTACAGGTCCATCCAGCCGTCGTGGTCGACGTCGGCCCAGGTCACGCCCATGCCGGCGGAGATGTCCTCGGCCGAGAGCTCCGCGGCGACGTCGCGGAAGCGGCCGCCTTCGTTGCGGTAGAGATTGTTGCGCCCGAAGTCGTTTGCGACGTACAGGTCCTGGTCGCCGTCGTTGTCGAAGTCCTCCCAGGCCGCGGCCAGGCTGAAGCGGCGGTTGTTCTCGTCCATGCCGCACTCGGCGGCGACGTCGACGAAGCCGAAAGCGCCGTCGTTGCGCAGCAGCATGTTCGCCTCGCCGTTGTTGGCGTCGTGGTAGGGGACCGGCAGGCCGTTCTTCTCGTAGGGCGAGAGGTACGAGCACACGAACAGGTCGAGGTCGCCGTCGGCGTCGTAGTCCGCCGCGGCCATCGAAGTGGCCAGCGAGCGCTCCAGCAGCAGCTTGCGCTCGAAGCGCGCCGCGCCGTCGTTGGCGAAGAACACCAAACCCGTGCCGGTCGAGACCACCAGGTCGAGATCGAAGTCGCCGTCGAGGTCCAGCAGCAGCGCGCTCGACGAGTAGTCGAGCAGGTCGGCGCCGGACTGCGCCGATGCGTCGAGCAGCGTGTGCCGCGGCGTGTGCAGCAAGAGCTGGTTGGGCAGGCCGCCGGGACGGCAGACGTACAGGTCCTCGAGTCCGTTGCCGTCGACGTCGCCGACCGCCAGGCCGTGATGGCCGAGCGAACCGGGGAACAGCGTCGACGCGAGGCGCCGGCGCCAGTGCTCGAGCCCCGGCAGGAAGCGCTCGCGGAACAAGGCCGGGTCCTCGAACGCGGATTCGGTGATGTCGCTGAACCGGACCGAGGTCTGCGGGATCGACTCGAAGCGCTCGAGCGCGAGGCCGACCAGCTGCGCGCCCGTTTCCGCCAGGCTCCAGGTGCAGCTCCAGGTCGCGTTGTGCTGTGCGCGCGCGCCCTCGCCGCCGCCGCTCGCGCACAGCCGCAGCCGGGCCTGCACCAGGGGCGGCGAGCCCTCGAAGCCCTGGACTTCGAAGTCCAGGCGCGAGTCGGCCGGGAAGTTCCTGCGCCAGGCCGCGAGCGCGCGCGGCAGCGCCTCGAGCCGCGCGCCTTCCGCCGCGTCGGCGTCCAGCGCGGCGACGCGCAGCTCAGGCGCGATCCAGGCGGCTTCGGCGAGGCCCGACTCGAGCCGGTCCTCGGCCCACAGCGCGCTCAGCGTCCGCAGCTGGAGTTCGATGGACGCGTTCCAATGCTCGACCGCCCAGCTGTCGCGCGCGGGGTCGACCAAGGCCAGCCGCGCGCGGAATGCGAGCTCGAGGCCACGGTCGGGATCGCGCAAGGGGTTGGGCCGCGCCGGCTCCGCCTGGCGCGCCAGCAGCGGCGAGGAAGCGACGGCGAGCAGGATCGCAAGGCTCGAAACGTGGATGCGGAACAATCGGATTCTGTGCCGGGACGGGGCAGCCAACCAGCGTAGTGGAACGCGCCTGCCGTGGATAGCGCAGGGCTTCTGCCGTAGGCTCCCGTCCGGAGCACGGGCTCCTCAATTCACGTGAAACGCACCCTGTGGATCGCCCTGCTCGCGCTGGCCGTGGCCGCGGCCTGGTGGAGTCTGCGCGAGCTGCGCCTGCGCGGCCGCTTCGAGCGCGCGCCGCCCTCGGTCGAGACGATCCTGGCCCGCGATCGCGCGGCGGCGCACTTCGAGCGCGCCGACCTGCAGGCCGCGCGCGCAGCGCTCGCGCCCCTGCTCGGCGTCGACCGGCCGGAGCTCGAGGACCTCGAGCGCGCGGCGATCGTCGAGTACGCCGATCGCGCCAACAGCGATCCGCGAGCCTTGTTCGAACGCATCCGCGCCCTGCAGCCCGACAATCCCGTGCTGCATTTCATGCAGGCGCGCATGGCGCTGGAGCAGGGCGAGTTCGAGGCGGCGCTGGAGCACTTCGAGCGCGTGCGCCGCACGCGGCCCGAGGATCTGGCGACGCGCGTCGGGCTCGCGGCGACGCTGACCGATCTCGATCGCGAAGAGGAAGCGCGCCCGCTGCTCGCCGAAGTCATCGCCCTGGGCGTCGAACAGGCAGGCCTGTGGTACGTGCAGGCCGTCTACCGGCTGGGGCAGATCGCGTTCCGCACCGGCCCGCCGGAGCAGGCGCAAGAGCTGCAGCTGCTCTACGAACAACTCGAGCAGCAGGGATTCGGCGCGGCGAGCCCGGCGCAGATCGAACAAGGCGAGCTCGCGCGCCTTCGCCCCGCGACTCCGCGCGGCATCGCCGAAGCGCAGCGCGCGCCGTTCCCGGCTTTCCGCGCCGAAGCCGCGCTCGCGCCCGAGTTCGCCGGCGCGAGCGAGTTGCACGCGCACGACCTCGACGCCGACGGCGACACGGATTTCCTGGCCGCGGGCCCGCGCGGACTGTTCGCCGCGCTGCGCACGCCCGACGGGCTCGTGGTCGAGCGCATCCTGGACGGGCCGGTCTCGCACGTGCGCGCTTTCGACTGGGGCAACGCCGATCGTCTCGACCTGCTGCTGTGGCGCGCGGGCGAGTTGCTGATCCTCGAGCACCGCAGCGGCGCCGATCTGCTGCTCGGCGATCCCGAGCAGGGACTCTGGAAGCGCTCGCCGCTGCAGCTGCCGCGCTTCGAGTCGCCGCCCCGCGACCTCGCGCTGCTCGACTTCGACCACGAAGGCGATCTGGACCTCTTGGTCGTCGGCGACTTCGGCGCGCGCCTGTTCCGCAACGACGGCGCCGCCCCGCGCATCGACGCGCAGGGCCAGCTGGTGCGCGGTGCCTACGTCGACGTCTCCAGCGAGGCTTCGATGCCGGCCGACGTGGTGATCGAATGGTGCGCCACGGAGGACTTCGACGGCGACTCCGACGTCGACATCCTGCTCGGCGGCGCGCAGGCCCTGCGCCTGATGGACAACCAGCGCGCGGGCAGGTTCGCCGACGTCTCGCGGCGCGCCTTCGGCGACCTGGCAGGCATGGCGCGCAAGCCGACGCTCGCCGACCTCGACGCCGACGGCCGGCCCGATCTGCTCGAGCCCGCCTTGGCCTGCACGCTGTGGATGCAGCGCGCCGATCACTCCTTCGAGGCACGGCCGACGCGCCACGGCGTGCCCGAGGGCGCGCGGCCGCAGGTGCTCGACCTCGACCTGGACGGGATCGGCGACCTGGCCTGGGCCGGAGCCGGCGCGGCGCTCGAGGTCCTGCTGGCGATCGAGAGCCCGGTCGAGTCCGCCTTCGCCGTCGCCGGCGATCCGCGGCCCGGCGCGCCGCTGGTGCTCGCCGACTTCGATCGCGACCTCGACAACGATTTCGCGCGCGCCACCGAAGCGGGCCTGGAGATTTTTCGTTGCGAGGGTCCCGTCGGCCGCGCCGCGCGCTTGGAGCCGCTGGGCCTCAAGGACAATCGCCGCGCGGTCGGCGCGGTGCTCGAAGTGCGCACGCGCGGGCTGTACCGGCGCATCTACTGGCGCGGCGAGCCCGAGCTCGTCGGCTGCGGCGCGTATCCGCGGCTCGACGTCGTGCGCACCACCTGGCCGAACGGCTCGCTGCAGACGATGCTCGACGTGGAGCCCAGCGACCGGCCCTTCCTGGACACCGCGGCTGGCGGCCTGGTGCAGTCGCCTTCGCTGATCGGTTCCTGCCCCTTCCTCTACACCTGGAACGGGAGCCGCTTCGAGTTCATCACCGACGTGCTCGGCGTCACGCCGCTGGGGCTGCCGATGGCGCCGGGAATGCTCGTGCCTCCGGACCACGACGAGCACGTCCTGGTGCGCGGCGAGCAGCTCGTCGCGCGGGATGGCGTGCTCGAAATGCAGCTCACCGAGGAGCTGCGCGAGGTCACCTACCTCGACCGCGTGCGTCTGGACGTCGTCGACCATCCCGCGGACAGCGCGATCTATCCCAACGAGCGCTTCAGCTTCCCGCCCTTCCCCGAGCCGCACGTTCACAGCGTGATCCAGCCCTTGTCGCCGACGCGCGCGAGCGGCAGCGACGGCCAGGACTGGACGCAGGCGCTGGCCGCGATCGACGACGTGCACGCGACGCCCTTCGAGCCGCTGGAGCCGCAGTTCCTCGGGCTGGCGACGCCGCACTGGCTGGAGCTGGAGTTCGACGCCGCGCGCGTGCGCGACGCCGCGCGCCTGCGCCTGGTCTGCACCGGCTGGTTCTTCTGGACCGACGCCAGCGTCAACATGGCCAGCGCGCGCACGCCGGGCGTGAGCTTCGTCCCGCCGATCCTGCAGCTGCAGGCCGCCGACGGCAGCTGGCGCGACGCGGGCCCGCCGCTGGGCTTCCCCGCGGGGAAGTCGAAGACGATGGTGATCGAGCTCGGCGAGTTGCTCGACCGCGAGCATCCCAGGCTGCGCCTGTTCTCGACGCTGCGCTTGTGCTGGGATGCGATCCAGCTCGCCGTCGACGCCGACGACGCGCCGCGACGCATCAGCCCCGTGGAAGCGCACAGCGCAAGGCTCTGGCCGCGCGGATTCAGCCGCGCGATCCAGACCGGCCGCAGCGATCTGCCGGAGCGCTTCGAGTGGGAGGCGCTGGCGAGCGAGCCGCGCTGGAACCAGCACCCCGGACGCTACACGCGCTACGGCGAGACCGTGGAGTTGCTCGGCGCGATCGACGACCGCTTCGTGATCCTGGGCAGCGGCGACGCGCTCACGCTGCAGTTCGACGCGAAGCAGCTGCCCCCGCTGCCGGAGGGCTGGCGCCGCGACTACCTGCTGTTCCTCGACGGCTGGGCCAAGGACCGCGATCCGAACACGCTCGAGGCGCTGAACGTCGAGCCGCTGCCCTTCCACGGCATGAGCGGCTACCCCTACGGCGAGAACGAAGCGTTTCCGCGCAGCGCGTTGCACGAAGCCTGGCGCGCCGAATGGAACACGCGCGAGGCGCGGCGCTGGATCCCGCCGTTGTCGCCGAAGGCGCTCGCGGAACGCGTGCGAGAGCTGGCGGCCGCGCCGCGCACTCCCTAGCCGCGGAGCGACGGCGCGCGCGGGCTCAGCGCGGCGGCAGGCGCACGAGCAGTTCGCGCGCCAGGCTCTCGGCCAAGAGCGTGGCCTCGCGTGCCTGCTGCGTGGCGTCCTCAGCGCGGCCCGCGGGCAGGAGCTGCGAAAGATCGACGTGCGCGACCTGCTGCGCGCGCAGCCATTCCCCTCCGGCCCGCAGCGAGGGGAGGCCCTTGCGCAGCGCCGCCGCGTGCAGCCGCGCCCGGGGCTCGGCAGCTTCGTCCAGCGCCGCGAGCGCCTGCTGCAGCGGCTCGAGCGCATGCAGGAACAGGATCCCGCGCGCCTCGCACAGCGCCTGCATCGTCAGCGCGCTCTCCGCCCAGCAGCGCACGCCGATGCGCAACGCCGCGTCCTCGCTCGGCCGCCCGCCGCCGGCGAGCAGGGCCGCGTTCGCGGGAGAGTTCGCGCGCAGCGCGCGCCCCTCCATCACCAGCGCCCGCGCGCGTTCGAGCGCGCGCTCCAGTCGGTTGCGGGCGAGCGATCCGCCCAGCGCACTGGCCCGCGGCGTGCAGCGCTCGAAGAGCGCGAGCCAGCGCCGGCCCGCGGCCTGCTCGTCGCGCAGCTCGATCCACACGTCGAGTTCGCCGCGCTCCAGGCGCGAGTCCTCGAGCATCGCCGACCAGGCTCCGCCCCAGGGCAGCAGCGGGTCGATGCCGTGCGCGTGGTTCTCGCTGGCCAGCGCCAGCTCGTTGAAGCCGTCCAGCTCGACGACCGCCTCGACCTGCAGGCCGCGCTCGAGCAGCAATTCGAGCCGCAGCGCATGCTGTGGCTGCTTGTGCACGCTCGCCGCGCCCTGCAGCAGCACGATCTCGCGCCCCGCGAGCCTGGGATCCGCGCCGAGCTTGGCTCGCAGCGCTTGCTCGCTCGCCGCGTCCAGCCGGGCCGCCGCGCCGCCCAGCAGCAGCACGCGGAACGCGGCGCGCGCGTCGCCGCTCGTCGGTCTCGACGCGGACAGGGCCTGCTCGAACTCGCGCGAGCTCGCCGCGGACTCGAAGCCCAGATACGGGTGGATCAGCCATTCGTGCCTCGAGCCTGGCGCTCGCGCGGCCGGCGTCGAGCCCAGCTGCTCGAGTTCGTGCTGCAGACCGCGCAGCGTTTGCGCTTGGCGGCTCGCGTCGAAGGGCTCGCCGTGCAGCGCGAGCGCGGCGCGGCAAGCCAGCTCGCCGCCGAGCAGGCCGATGCCCAGCAGCGCCAGCGACCACGCCAGGCCCTTGAAGCGCCTCATCGTTGCTCCGCCGCGCGAAAGTCAGGCCCGAGCTGCGCCAGCAGGGCCGCGGCGATCCGATCCGCCAGCAGCAGGTTGCCGGCCGTCCCGATGTGGCAGGCGTCGACGTACAGCGTCTCGGGATGGTCGCGGAAGGCATCGGAAAGGTCGACGAAGGCGACATCGCGCGCGCGCAACTGCTGGCCCAGCTCGCGCAGCCTGGGATAGCCCTCGCGCACCCCGGTCAGCCAGCTACCCTCCATGCCGCCGCTGCGCAATTCCTCCTCGGTGGTCGGCTTCGAGCCCGCGTCGTGCAGCGTGGGCTGCAGCGCGTGCAGGTAGAGGATCCCGCGCTTGTCGCACAGGCTCGCCAGCGACAGCGAGCCCTCGAACCAGGCCTGCAATGCGCTCTCGAAGGGCGAGCCGTGCAGGCCGCGCGTGCCGGCGACGTCCACGGGCTGCAGCGCCTGCGGCGTGCGCACCGCGCTCATCAGCCGCGCCTGCAGCATCGCGGACTCGAGCCGCAAGCCGTGCATGCGCCGCAAGACGAAGTTGCCGGCCAGGGCGCTGCGCGCGCAACCCAGGCGGCGCGAGACCGCGAGCAGTTGCTGCGCCTGGCGCTGCAGCCTGCGCGTTTGCAGCAGCATGTCGAACTCCTCGCGCGAGAGTCCGCCAAGGCCGGCGAGCGGCATCCACTGCGCCAGCGCCGGCGCGAGCGGCGGGATCTCGTTCTCGATGTTGTGGCTGGCGACGGCGACCTCGTTGAAGCCGTCGAGCTCGATCACCGCGTCCGGCCGCGCGCCGCGGGCGAACAACCAGCTCAGCATCAGCGCCTGCTGCGGCTGCTTGTGCGCGCCGCGGGCCAGGCCGTGCACGCGCACGCTCACGCCCGCGAAGCGCGGATCGCGCATCAGCCGCGCGCTGAGTCGATGCGCGCCGGCTCCGGCGAATCCGGCGGCCAGCGAGCCGCCGAGCACGCAGATGTCATAGCGCTCCGCGCGCCGCAGGCGGCTCAGCTCGCGCACCAGCGCATCGAAGCTCCTCAGGCTGCCGAGGTCCTCGAAACCCACGTAGGGGTGCAGCAGCGGCGTGGAGAACTCCACGCCCGACTCCGGCGCAGGATTGCCGCTGCGCGGGGCGCGCTGCAGCATCGAAGCCGCGATCTCCTCGATCCGCTCCGCGGTCGCTCGCGCCTGGTAGGGCCGCGCGCGCCACGCGTACCAGCCGCGCCAGCCGAGTTCGGCCAGGAGCAGCACGCAAAGTCCCACGCCCAGGGCCAGCAGGCAGCGAGCGGCGAGGCTCGACGCCTTGATCATGGGCCGTCGGCCGTGGGGGGCGTTTGGGGCGCGTGCATGCGGCGCAGCTCGATCCGCAGCCTACCATCGATCGCGGCGCAGCAGGCCGGGCGCCGCGAGCTCGCGGAATCCCCGCGCACCTGCGCAGCAAGCAGCGCGGCGTCGTCCGGCTGGACGACGCCGCTCACACCGCCGGCTCAGGAGTCAGGCAAGGGGGGTCAGGGTCCGACGGTGTGTTCGATCGCGTCGCTCAGCTGCGTGTCGAAGGGCGCGGCGAAGCCCGGATCGCGTCCCCAGAACTGGCTGTTGACCGTGGTGCCGACCACGGACAGGAAGGGGCTGGGATTTCCGCCGAGCGCGCCGGCTCGGAAGGCGTTGAGGTCCACCGAGAAGACACCGGAGCAGTCGTTCGCCGGCGCGGGCGTGCCGCCGGAGGTCAGGCCGCCGACGCGCTTGATCGCTCCGCCCACGCACAGCGTTCCGCCGCCGAAAGCCAGGGCCGCTCGACCGCCGTTGGAATAGAACATGACGCCGGCCTTGTTGTTGCGCATCTGGATCGACTCGATCACGAAGCCCGAGCCGGCGCTGGCCGAGGGCAAGCCGAAGCCCGAGATCGAGGGCGTGCAGCCCAGAGAGTTCGTCTTGGCCGTGCAGTACGCGATCGGCGCCGGAGCGTGCTGCACGTCGAGGATCAGCGCATCGAGGCTCAGGCTCGGCGAGCCGGCGTCGAAGCGCAGTTCGTACGAGCTGATGTTCCATCCCAGAGCGCCCAGCTCCCACTCGAACAGGCTTTCGACGTCGACGCCCATGCCCACCGTGCGGGCGAGCTCCGTCCTTTGCGTCCAGGGCAGGCTGTGCGTCACGCCGAGCGAGTCGACGTGGACCAGGACGACGCTGGCGTAGTCCAGCTCGACGCCGCGCGTCGAGGTCTGCAGCATCACGCGCAGCGCCGGCGTCTCCACCGTGTCCGTCAATCGACAGCGCAGCGGCGCGCTGAAACTGTAGATGTTGCCCGCGGTCAGGAAGGCCGAGGGTTCGATTTGCAGCAGGCTGGCGTCCACGCTGGTCGAGCCGGGGACATCGGGGAGGTTGGCCGCGCCGAAGGCGGACGTGAACGTCTCCCAACGCGCGAACTCGGTGTCGGGCGCGCCGCGCCACGCAGGTGTGAAGGGATTGGTGAAGTCCGCCAGCGCGGGCGCGGCGGAAACGGCGAGCAGCAGCAGGCTCTTGGATGCGCGGATCATGTCGGTACTTCCTTTCGAAACATGGGTGGGGTGCGCGCCGAAGGCCTCAGCGCGTGGGGCCGGGGGTGGTGGGATCGATCCATACGAGCTCCAGCGCGTCCGCCTCGGCTACCTGCGTGCTGACCAGCAGCAGCCTTGCGTGCCAGGCGAACAGCCGCGCGTGCGTCGGGTCGAGCGGCAGCTCCTCGACGCACATCGACCAGGTCTGCGTTCGCGGATCGAAGACCTCGATCGAGCGGTCTGGCCGCAGTTCGCCTCGAGCGTCCGCGGACGCGCCGCCGGCGAGGTAGAGTCGCCCTCCGAGCGCGACGAGTTCCGGCGAGACGCGCGCACGGCGCGGCGAGGGGATCGTCGACCAGGATTGCGACTCGAGGTCGAGCACGTCGCAGACTTCGACCTGCGCGAATCCCGCGCTCAGGCCGCCGACCAGATAACAACGCCCGTCGAGCAGCTCGGATCCGAAGGCGCGTCGCGCGCGCGGCAGGCGCAGGCCGCTGTCCTCGAAGCGCAGCGCCGCGTCGATCGGCGCGCGGTACACCTCGAGCGGGTAGACGAAGCTGTGCTCGGACCCGCGCGCGGCGTCGTAGTCCACCCCGCCGAGCATCCACAGCCGCCCGCCCTGCGCGTGCAAGCCGAACTGGGTCCGCGGTTGCGGCAGGGCCGCCGCCGCGCTCCATGGCCCGCGCTCGCCTGCGGCGACGAACACATCGGCATGGCTGCGCGCCTTGGTCTCGCCCGGGCCGAAGCCGCCGACGAGCAAGGCGCGGCCCTCACCCAGGCTGGCCGCGCCCATCGATTGACGGCTCACGGGCAGGTCGCGCAGGCGCGTCCACTCGAAGTCGCTCAGGCCCAGACTCCACGCCTGCGCGCAGAAGCGCTCCGCTTCGAAGCCGTGCTGCTCCAGCCCATTGTTGCCCCCGTAGAACTCCAGTCGGTCGCCCTCCAGCAAGAGCGCTTGGCGATTCTTCGCGGCGAGCGGCGCGGGCAGGGTCAAACGGCTGAACTGCTGCGTCGGCTCCGGCTGCGCCAGCGAGATGCGTTCCAGCGCCGCGGCGTGCTGGCCGTTCAGGCCGCCGCCCAGCGCAATCAGCTCCCCGTTCCGCGTGTCGGCCACGAGCTGGTGGAAGATGCGCGGGTACAGCAGCGTGCCCACCGCTTCCCAGGCGCTCGCGCCGAGGGTCAAGCGCCACACGCGTCCGGACTTCCCGCTGGCGTAAAGATCGTCTCCGATCGCGCAAGCGGCGACTCCGAATCCGAAGTCGGGGAAGCTGGGGCCTGCGCTCCAGCTCGAGTTGGCCGGATCGAACAAGTCGACGCGCGACGTCGGCCGGCCGCGCTCGTCCATGCCGCCGATCGCGATCGGCCGCCCGCGGACGGCGGCGAGGGCCAGGCCGCGGCGTTGGCCGGGTCCAGGGAGGCGGCGCCATCCGCTTTCGACCGAGTCCAGGTCGAGCACGAGGAGATCGTCCGCGAAGACGCCGCCTTGCTCGAGGTCGCCGGAGTCGAGCGTCCAGCCCCCGGCGACGTACAGCAGGCTTCCGCACACGGCCGCCGCGTGCGAGGAACGTGCTTGCGGTAGGCGGGGGAGGGCGGACCAAAGCGCAAACCGGGGGTCGAAGACCGCGACCTCGTCGACCGAGACCAGTTCCATGGCCTCGTCGGCCGCGTTCAACGCGCGCATGCCGCCGACGCGCAGCAGCCCCGTGGGGCCGGCAACGAGCGCCGCGCTCTGCGCGCCCTGCTCGTCGATGGAGCAGATCTCCCAGTTCGAGAGCGAGTTCAGCGAGGCGCGCAGCAGGAAGGGCGACTGGAACTCTCGCGCATACGCATGCGCCTCGCCCAGGTGGCCGCCGAGCGCGTAGACGAAACCCTCGGCCGTAGCAGCGCCGAAGCTCGAGGGCGGCTGCAGCATGCGGCCTGCGACGCGGCCGTCCCCCCGGGAACTTGCGGCGGAAGCCGGCAGGCAGAACGCGAGCGCGAGGCACAAGCAGGCGGTCGAAGTGGAGTGCATGCGCGCCATCGTATTGAGACTGAGTCTCAACCGCAAGAGGCGCGGAGTTTTTCCGCTGGACGGGCGGACCTCGGCGCCGAGCCGCAGAACTCAGTTCAGGCCGGCGCTAGGGCAAGCGCAGCTCCAGGCCGCGCGTGCCCGCGACGACCGAGCGTTCGACCAGGAACACCTCCTCCCAGCTCGCTCCGCCCGGCGACCCGCGGACTTCGAGGTCCGTCGAACTGCCTTGCAGGACCGCCAGCTTGAACTCGCCGTTGGCGTCCGTGGTCGCGATCGGCGCGCGGTCTTCGCCCGAGGCCGCGACGATCGAGTAGCCAAACAGCGCGGCGCCTTGAGCATCGCGCAGCGTGCCGCGGATCGTGGCGCCGCGCGGCAGGACGAGCGTGAGCTCGCTCGCATCGGTGGCCACCGGCTTCAGGTAGGTGGGCAGCAGGGGCGTGTCGGAATCGCGATCCTCCGGCAGCCACGGCTGCGCATGCAGGCGGTAGTCTCCGGCCTTCAACCCGAGGAACTCGAATCGACCTTCGGCGTCGGAGCGCGTCGCGCTGCTGCGATCGCTTCGATCGGAGGTAGCGCGCGGCGCGAGCGGCTCGACGCTCAGGTACGTGCCCGGCACGGGGCGTCCCTCGGGATCGAGCACGCGGCCGCGCAGGCGCGAGCCCGTGGCGAGGACCAGCTCGATCGCCTCCCGGCGCTCGGCCTCGGCGAGAGCGACCTGCACGCTCGGACTGCTCGGCCGCCCCGTCAGGCGCGCCTGCAGCGAATAGGAGCCCGCCGAAAGCTCGCCGAAGGAGAAGCGGCCGCGCGCATCGCTGCGGCTGATGCGCGTGTCGGTGTACCAGTCGCCGATGAGCTCGCCGTGCTTGCGCTCCTCGCCGCTGAGGCGGAAGCGATCCGCATTGAAGCCCTTGAGCACCACTTCGGTGTCCGCGAGCGCGAGGCCCGCATCGTCGACCACCGTTCCGGCGATCAGGGCCGGCGGTCCGAGCACGAAGGTTCCCAGGTCGAGATCCTGCGTCGAGAACTCCGTCGCCGGGAAGTCGTACACACTGGTCGCGAAGCCCTGTTTGCTCAGCAGCAGGGCGTGTGGCAGCTCCGGCGTCAGGCTCTCGAGCTCGAAACGGCCGGATGCGTCGCTGCGCGCCGCGATCCAGTCGGTGCGCTGGCCTTGCGCGGCGAATTCGCTGGCGATCGCAGCCGCGAGCACGCCGTGCACGGCCGAGCCCGAGGCATCGACGACGCGCCCGTGAGCGGCGCGCGCCGGCGTCAGCCAGAAATCGACGCGCATCACGCCCGCCTCGGCGCCCGGCAGGTCTTGGCGCTGGGTCTTGCCGAAGCCGCGCGCCTTGGCGTGCAGCTCGGCGACGCCGGGATTGCCGAAGCCGTTCAGGCGGTACTCGCCGTTGGCATCGGTCACGGCGCTGCGCTTGAAGGTCCATCCCTCGCCGACGATCGCGCCGGGAATCGGCTGATCGCTGCCGGCGACGCTGACCTTGCCCACGACCAGGAAGCCTTCGCGCACGGCGACGTTCTTCTCGATGCGTGTCTCGGCGCCGAGTTCGAGTTCCATCGAGGGGGGGCACTGTTCGATCGCGGGCACGATCTCCAGCATCACGGCCTCGCGGAAGTCGAAGCGCAAATCGAAGCCTCCGTTGCCCGCCGTGCGCGTCTCGCGCGCGAGGCTCGGCGGTCCGCCGCGCCGGAACACGCGCACCTTGGCGTCGACGACCGGAGCGCCGTCGGTTTCACGCGTCACGCGCCCGAAGACCGAGAAGCCCGCCGAGAGCTGCACGACGAGGTACTCGCCGGCGTGGCGATCGGGCAGGAGCCGAGGGCAGAACTCGCGCCCCTCCACGTGCAGGTCGAAGGGGATGCCGCGAGGCACTTCGAAGCGGAATTCGCCGTGCGTGTCCGTGGTCGTCGCCGCGAAGCTCTCGGTGGCGGCGTTGAGCTCCGGATCGAGCACGTTGAAGTCGCGCACCTCGCCGCGGCGCAGGCTGACGCTCGCGCCCGTGAGCGGTCGCAGCTCCGAATCGACCACGCGACCGCGCAACTCGTCGGGCGAGATCGGATCCTCGCTCGAGTGGGCGGCCGCCGGGGCGGGGGCCGCCGCGCTGGCCTCGATCGGCGTGCGCGAGGGCGAGTTCGCGGCGAGCTCGAGCGCAGCGGCCCGCGGCGCCGGCGCTTCGCTTGCGGCCTCCTGGCCGACCGACGAGTCGACCGCGGGCTGCGCGGCCATGCTGTACCGGTAGATCCCGTAGAGCCCGGCGAGCAGCAGCAGCGTCAGGAAAGCGATCGGCACCTGGCGTGCCGGGCGGCGCGGGTCCTGCTGCTTGGGCGACATCGCGAGGTTCTGAGGGCGGTTGAATCAGGGGAAGCGAGCCTCGAGGTTCATGCCAGCTGCGCACGGCGCGCGGCCGCGCGCAAGCAGCGCTCTCCGCCGCGCTGCGCCTGTTCGTCGCAGCAGAACCTGTCGAACTCCGTGTCGTGCTCGTTGGCGCTCGCCACGGCGGCGTCGAGGGTCGGGCCCCATGCTCCCGGTGCATGCCGCGGCCGACAATTCGATCCGCGGCGCGCGCTCAGCGTTGCCGCAGCAGCTTCTGGTAGTAGCCGTCGATCCAGTCGCGGTACTCCGGCGGAAGATCCGCGCCGCCCTCGGTGCGGAAGACCTCGCGCACTTGGATCGGCAGGTCACCCCAACGGTCGTTCGCGTCGGAGCTGCGCACCAACGAGGTCTTGGCCCCCGGCGGCGGACCGCCCGGAGCGTTGCTCGCCTCTTCCTCGGGATCGGGGCCGGGAGATTCGGGCGTGCCCTTGCCCGCGGGCTTGGCCGGATCCGCGGGCTTGCGTTGGGCACCGGACGAATCTCCCGGCGCCTGCGGCGTGCTCTCGCGGTCACGCGGCTCGTTCGGGTTGCCCTTGGCGAGCAACGAGGACTCCTGGGACTGTTCCGGCGCGGAGCTCGGCTTGCGGGAAGCGCCTTTGCCCTGCCCCGAACTGGAGCAGAGACTCTTGGAGCTGCCGCTTCAGGCACCGCCGCCCTTGTGCGTGTGGCTTGCGGCGAGCTCGAGGATGCGCTGCATGTCGCGCTGCACCTGCAGCGTGTCGTCGCGCGACTTCTGGATCAGGGAGAGGATGCCCGAGTCGGTGACGGGCTTGACCAGCTTCTCGCCCGCGCTGGCGCCGTAGAGCTGGCGATCGATCGCGCGTTGGCGCAGCTCGATCTGTTTGAACAGCTCGTCCATCTCGCGGTGGATCGCCTCATGATCCTGCGGCGGGGGAACTTGCTGCGGTGCGGCGGGCGCGAGCGCGCCGAGCGCGATGAGCGGCGCGAGCAACAGCGAGACGTGCATGGTGGACTCCTCGCAAAAGGCCCGGGAGGGCCAGATCGACAGGCGACGATTCCGAGCGGCGCGAAGTCGAGCAGCGGCCGGGACCTGCAGCCATCCGGACGCGGCCGATTCTCCACCCGCCCGCGGCCGCCCGTCAACGCGGCGCGCGGTGATGGGCAGGTTTTCAGGTTCCGGCCCCCCTTGCCGCCCTCCAGGGCGCGGCTGCTGCCCCGCGTGGGCGCGCCGAGAGCGCGCGGCGCCTGCGCCGGCCCGGGCTGGAGGAGGAGGCCCTGGACCGGGAGTTCCCCGCCACGCCGCGCTCCGAAGCGCGAGCCGCGGCGAGCCGAGCCTGCTCCGCGGACTGCACGGCGCTGCGCAGCAATCCGCGGATGCGATTTCGTCGCGCGGATCGTGCGCGCGAGCTCTCGCTCTCGTCAGCCGCCTGCTGCTTCGAGCGTGCGAATTGCGCGGAGCATCAGGCGTTCAAGCGCAGGATCGACGGGCTATCTTCTGGGTTCCATGGAACTTCCCATCGTCATTCAAGGAGGCATGGGAGCCGCGATCTCGAGCTGGCGGCTTGCACGCGCTGTGTCGCAGCTCGGTCAACTCGGCGTGGTCTCGGGCACGGCGGTCAACAGCGTGATGGCCCGGCGTCTGCAGGACGGCGACGTCGGCGGCGACGTGCGCCGCGCGCTGGCCCACTTCCCCGACCCCGATCTCGTGCGTGGCGTGCTGAGCAGCTTCTTCCTGCCGCAGGGCCGACACGGCCGTCCCTACAAGTTGTGCTCGATGCCCTCGGCGCGGCCGACGCTCGCCTTCCAGCAGCACGTGGCTCTCGGCGCCTTCGTCGAAGTCTTCCTCGCCAAGGAAGGCCACCAAGGCCAGGTCGGGATCAACTTCCTGGAGAAGATCCAGCTCGCGAACCAGGCCGGGCTCTATGGCGCGATGCTCGCCGGCGTCGACTTCGTGCTGATGGGCGCCGGCATCCCGCGTGAGATCCCCGGCGTGCTCGATCGGCTCGCGCTGCACGAAGCGGTGTCGCTCAAGCTCCATGCCACGGGCGCGAACGATGCGCCGGAGCACCGCACGCACTTCGATCCGCGCGCCGTGTTCCCCGGGCTCGAGCAGGCGCCGCTGCGGCGGCCGAAGTTCCTGGCGATCATCGCCTCGGCGACGCTGGCCGCGCACATGACGCGCAATCCGACCGGGAGGCTCGACGGCTTCGTGATCGAGCTGCCGACCGCGGGCGGGCACAATGCGCCGCCGCGCGGGCCGCTGCACCTCGACCAGTCGGGCGAGCCGGTCTATGGCCCCAAAGACGTGCCCGACCTTGCGGCGATCCGCGCGCTCGGCCTGCCGTTCTGGCTCGCGGGCTCCTACGGCTCGCACGAAAAGCTGCGCGAGGCCCGCGCGCTGGGCGCGGTCGGCATCCAGGTCGGCACGCCCTTCGCCTTTTGCGAGGAATCCGGTCTGGCCGAGCCGCTCAAACGCGCCGCGATCGAAAAGTGGGTCCTGGACCGGCATGAACCGCTCGAGCGCGTGCACACCGACCCGCAGGCCTCGCCCACGGCCTTCCCCTTCAAGGTGGTGCCGCTGGCGGGCACGCTCTCCGACGAGGCGGTCTACGCCGCGCGCGCGCGCCGCTGCGACCTCGGGTATCTGCGCCAGGTGGTCATCGGCGCCGACGGCACGCTGGTGTACCGCTGCCCAGCCGAACCGATCGAGGATTTCCTGCGCAAGGGCGGCAGCCCGGCGGAGACCGTCGGCCGCAAATGCTTGTGCAACGCGCTGATGGCGAACGCCGGATACCCGCAGACGCAGCCCGACGGCCACATCGAGCAGGCGCTGGTCACCGCGGGCGACGACTTGATCGACCTGCGGCGTTTCTTCGGGCCCGACCGCAGGCGGCTGCGCGCGCGGGACGTCGTCGCGCAGCTCCTGGGCTGAGAGGTTTTACGTTCCCGATCCGGGACGCGACCCCGCGATCCCGCGCCGGTGCTAGCATCGATCCCACGCGGGCGGCCGTGTTGGCCGCTCGACCGGAACACGGGCCGCGGGGCCCACGAGGTGGGTGGCAATCCCAAGGAGCACCATGCAGCACGTTCAAGATCTGCTCGCACGTATGGACCGTCTCGAGCGCCAGAATCGTTCGCTGAAGCGTTGGGGAATGGCGGCCGCGGTCCTCGGCGGCGTCGGCATCCTCGCCTCCGCCGCGGCGGTGTGCGACTCCGTCTCGGCCGAGCGCTTCGTCGTGCGCGACTCGCGCGGCAAGGAGCGCGTGCGCTTGACCGCCTATGAAACCGGCGGCGTGCCCAAGCTCTCGTTCCTCGACGACAAGGGCAAGACCGTGTTCTCGCTGGGCGTGTGCGAGAAGAACTCCGGCTACATCGAAGTCACCGGCAGCAACGGCCTCGCGCGCAGCGCGTTCAGCGTGCAGGACGGCCGCGCCGTGCTCGAGCCCGTGGCCAAGACCGACGCGAAGAGCGAACCGCGCACGGGCCTGTAGACGGACCGACTTACGAGCCGGAGCACTTTTTCCGCGCTGAGTCACGTTGGGTCCACGGGACGCATGCCTCCTGGGCTCAACGCGACTCAGCGGGGAAAAAGTGCTCCGGCTCGGTACATTAATGATGCGGACTGAACCCGCGGAGTTTTCCTGGCCCGTTCTTCGAGGAGGCTGACATGCGAGCCAACCCTTCCACCCGTCGTGAGTTCTTGCGCGTCTCCGCCGCCGCGGCCGCCGGCTGGTCGCTGGCCGGCATGGCCTTCGGGCAAGCTCCTGGCGCGGGCGCGGCCGCGCCCGCGCAGAAGCCCGCGCTCGAGAAGCGCCGCTTCGGCAAGACCGACATGACGGTCGGCGTGCTCGGTTTCGGCGGCGCGGAGATCGGTTACGAGAAGACCGACCAGGCCACGGTCGAGAAGCTGCTCAACGCCGCGCTCGACGCCGGTCTCAACGTCGTCGACACCGCGGAGTGCTACGTGGATTCGGAGATCCAGATCGGCACCGCGATCGCACACCGCCGCAAGGATTTCTTCCTGTTCACCAAGTGCGGCCATGTGAGCGAAAGCGGCGAGCGCGGCAACGACTGGAGCAAGAGCGGCATCACGAGTTCGCTGGAGCGCAGCCTGAAGCGCCTGAAGACCGAGGCGGTCGACCTGCTGCAGCTGCACTCGTGCTCGCTCGAGGAGCTGCAGAAGGGCGAGTGCATCGAGGCGCTGGAAGCGGCGAAGAAGGCGGGCAAGACGCGCTACATCGGCTACAGCGGCGACTCCCAGGCCGCGCGCTTCGCGGTCGAGAGCGGACGGTTCGACTCGCTGCAGACCTCGATCAACCTTTGCGACCAGGAGTGCGTCGAGCTGACGCTGCCGCTGGCCAAGGAAAAGAACATGGGCGTGATCGCCAAGCGACCGATCGCCAACGCGGTCTGGCGCCACGAAGGCAAGCCGCCCAGCAGCTACCACCACGAATACTGGGATCGGCTGCAAAAACTGAAGTACGAGTTCGCGATGGGAGAAGCGCGCAACCGCCAAGACGCGGACGGTCCGGCCGGCGTGGCGATGCGCTTCACCGCGATGCAGCCGGGTGTGCACGTGTTGATCGTCGGCACCACCAAGCCCGAGCGCTGGAAGCAGAACGCGGACCTGCTGATCGCCGGCCCGCTCTCGAAGGCGCAGCACGACGCGATCCGCGCGCGCTGGAAGGAAGTGGCGACGGCGGAGTGGGGCGGGCAGACCTGAGTGCCGGGGATCGGTTCGAGGCTAGTCGCCCCGTCCATCGGAATGGAGACGAAGGCATGGTTTTGGCTCGAGCCCACGGCGGCCGACGCCGGCGAGCACGCGCACGTTTTCTGTGGCGAGCAGAGCCTGCGCGGTGGGCGATGCCCGAATTGCGCTGCGGCGCTGCTGCTCTATGCGAGATTCGACGCGCGGGATGCGCGACTGGAACTGGCAGAGCTCGGTCTGCCTGAGCTGCCCTGCCTTTTCTGTTGGCGCTGCGAGCTGGCGCAGGCGGAGTTCCAGTACCGCCTGCTCGCCGACGGCGGCCTGGAGATCCTGCGCTGCGCGCACGGCGCGGTGCAGGAGGATTTTCCCTACGCGAACTACCCTGATCACTTTCCGCGCGGCGGCTTTCGCATGGTTGTGCCCAGCCGCGAGGAACTCGATGCGCTCGCGCGCGTTCGAGACGGCGCCATGTGGCACGATCTGCCCGAGTCGCTGCGTCACGTGATGATTCCCCGCCACCGCTTCGGCGACAAGACTCCGGAGCCGCTGACGGGTGCGCCAGACTGCTCGATCTGCAGCGCCGGCACGACGCTCCTGGCTGCTTTCGGCGACTCCAACCTCGATCCGCGCGGGTTCACAGGAAACGATCAGGTGCAGGTGCGATTCTTCTTCTGCCGCGATTGCGCGGTCGTCGCGGCGTTGCAGGGCTGTGATTGAACGCGGCGCGGAAGCTCGGCGAGGGTTGCGAGCACTGCGTGGGCGACCAGGACTGAACCTCGGAACATGAAGCGACCCGGGCGCTGCCCGGGGCGCCATCGCACGACGCGCTTGCTCAGAGTTCGCGCGCGCTGGCGCTCACTGCCGCGGAGGCAGCTCGAGCGAGATCGTCATTTCCTTGCCGTCGCGCAGCACGACCAGGACCAGCATGCCCTCGCTGCCGAACAGCGCCGGACCGAGATCCTGCATGCTCTCGACCTTGTCTTCGCCGGCCTTGACGATCTTGTCGCCGGCCTTGAGGCCGGCCTTCGACGCGGGAGTGTCGGCGGTGACTTCTTCGATGGCCAAGCCTTCGCCGAAGCGCACCCCGAGGCGCCGTCCGAGACCGCCGCCGGCGGAGTTGGCGGGAAACTCGATCTCGACCGTGACTTCCTTCTGCTTGCGCAGCACGCTGACCTTGGCCTTCTGCGGGCCGGAGCTGAGCGCCTCGCGCATCTCCATGCTGTCGGCGACCGCGGTGTCGCCGATCTTCGTGATCTTGTCGCCGACCAGCAGGCCGGCCTTCAGCGCAAGCCCGTCCTCGGTCAACTCCTCGATCGTCATGTCTTCGGTGAGCTGCACGCCGAGGCGCCGTCCGCCGCCGCGGCCGCCGCCCGCGGCCTTGAGGTTCTCGCGCGAGAGCAGCTGCGGCAGGTTGGCGATGCCGAGCGCGCCGACCGCGATCACGATCGAGGAGTTGCGCTCGTACTCGGGGATCGCCTGATCCCAGGTGTCGAACTGCGTGTGGTGCGCGTACGTGTAGTTGGCGCGGCCCTTCTGAATCCAGAAGAAGCCCGGCACGTTCGCGGCAAGGAAAGAGTCGTGGTCGCTGCTGCCCGGCGAAAGGCCCTTCACTTCCTTGACGGTGAACGGTATCTCGGGGTCGAGCCCCTTGACCGGCGCGAAGATCGTCTCGAAGTCCTTGACCATCGCCGCGGTGGCGTTGATCCCGGCGCAGTAGTTCGTGCCGCCGTCGTGCACGAGCACGGCGGAGATCTTCTCCAGCTCGTCCTTGTGGCTCTTGATCCACGCGGCCGAGCCGAGCAGGCCCTGCTCTTCGCCGCTCCAGAGCATGAAGCGGATCGTGCGCTTGGGCTTCACGCCGGACGTGACCAGCAGCCGCGCCGCCTCGAGCGTGGTCGCGCAGCCGGTGCCGTTGTCGACCGCCCCTTGCGCGCCGTCCCAGGAGTCGATGTGTCCGCCGACGATCACGAATTCGTCGGGTTTTTCGCTGCCCGGGATCTCCGCGATCACGTTGAACAGCGGGATCGGGCCCTTCTCGAACCAGTTGCGGATGTCGAACTCCAGGCTGACTTCCTTGCCGGCTTCGATCAGCGCGCTGATTTCCTTGAACTCCTTCGCGACGAGGTTGATCGAGGGCAGTGTCGGGAGCTTGTCGAATACGACGCGTGAGCTTCCGCCGGTCAAGATCAGCTCGCCGCGAGTCGCGCGGATCGTGCCTGCGATGCCCTCCGTCTCGTAGGCCTTCTGCAGCATGTCGCGGAAGCTGCGGTCGGAGCCGGCCGTGCTCGCCGAGGCTTCGCGCGCGCTGGCGCCGTCGGTCGTTCCCGCGCTCGCGGCAGGCGATGCTGCAGCGGGGCGCGCGCCGCCGCGTGCATTGGCCGAGGGTACGAGAATCCAGGCACCCTTCAGCCTGGGCCGCAGCGCTTCGAGTTGTTCCTCGTTCGTCGGCGCAAGCAGCGCAGGTCCGCGAACTGGGCCACGGGTCCCGGCGGTCCAGGCGTTCGTGCCAAAGTGCAGCAGCTTGCTCTCCGGCTCGAGCATCTGTCCGCTGGCGGGGCCGCGATTGAACCCCACCGGGAACTCGCCCCACTGTTCGAGGCGGCAGTTGGAAAGGCCGAAGGACTCGAACTCCGCGCGCGCCCAATCACAGGCGTTCTGCAGATTGTCGGAGCCTGTCAGCCGCGGGCCGATGCGATTGACGATGTGATCGAGGTGCTCCATCACCAAGTTGTCCTTGGCGCCGATCGCGATCAGCTTCGCGGCTTCGTCTTCCTGGGGCAGGGCGAAGGCACTTGCACAAACGAGAGCGGAGATGAACCCGGAACGAAGCAGGCTCTGACGCATGGGGGACCTCGCGAAGGAGTTGTGCGGCTGAGGGGAAGGGAGCGCGATCCCTTGAGGATAAGCGTTTTTCTCGAACCAGCACGGCAACTTGCCAATCGCCTGCGCGTGAGTCCATCACCATTTCCCGGGGGGCGCAGGGATGCCAGTCTGGATCATCGCCCTCGTCGCCGTGGCGCGGCGTTCCTGCGCGACACTCCTGCGCTCCTTCCGGGGCGAGCGGGAAGCGTCGAATCGCCCGCAGCCGCAGGAGTGGATGCGCGGAGCGCGCGCTGCCGCCGCGGCGCACGAATCACTTGTAGGCCACCGCCGCGCTGCTCGGCCCGGCCAGGTGGATGACTTCCGTGCGCTGGAATCCGGCTTCGAGGCACCACTTGCGGAAGTCCGCGCCGGTGTAGTCGAAGGCGTCGCCGAACTCGACCAGCATGTTGAGCGACATCAGCAGTCCGAAGGCGTTGACGCGCCGCGCGTCATCGATGAGCGCCTCGACCGCGACCAGGGCGCCGCCGGGAGGCAGCGAGGCGTAGGCCGAGCGGATCAGGTGCATCTTTTTCTCCAGGTTCCAGTCGTGCAGGATCATGCCCATCGTGATCACGTCGGCCTTGGGCAGCGGGTCCTTGAAGAAGTCGCCCGAGGCCGTGCGGATGCGCTGCTTCAGGCCGGCGGCGTTGATGTGCTTCTTCGCGATCGGCTCGACGGGCGGCAGGTCGAAGGAGATGCACTGGAGGTGTGGATGCTGCTTGACGGCCTCGATGCAAAGCAGGCCGGTGGCGCCGCCGACGTCGCAAAGCGTCTTGTAGCGCGAGAAGTCGAACTTCTCCGCCAGCGCCTCGAAGTTGATGCGCGAGAGGCCGGTCATCGCGCCCATGAACTGCTCCAGTCGCGGCAGCTCGGCGTACAGTTCCTCGAACATGCCCTTCTGGCCGTGCTTGATCTCGTTCTGCGGCCTGCCGGTGAGCAAAGCCTCGGGCAGGTCGTGCCAGAACTTGTACAGGCGCGCGTTGAGCATCTCCAGGATGCCGCCGACGTAGCGCGGGCTCTTGCGGTCGAGGTACAGCTCGCTCGCCGGCGTGTTGGAGTACTTCGCCGAAGGCCCGTCGCCATCGCGCTCCAGGCACTTCAGCGCCACCAGCGCGTCGAAGAAGTCGTAGATGCCGCGCGGGTGCAGTCCGAGTTCCAGGCCGAGCTCCTCCGCGGTCTTCTTGCGGTTGCCGAGCCTGGTGAACACGCCGAACTCGACGGCGGTGAGCAGCACCTTGGAGGACCAGAAGGCGAAGGCCGTCTGCAGGATCGGGCCGGGATCGATGGGACTGCTCATGCGCGTAGCGGGTGGGCGCGGCGGAACGGGAACGTCGGCGCGCGCGCGCGGAGGCTCCGCGAACGCGCGTCGACGCGCGCGATTGTGCCAAATCGACCGGGCGCGGAGCAGCCGCCGTCCGCGAGGCGGCGTTCCAGCTCACGCGAGCCGCCCGCGGCGCGTGCGCTTCAGTTCCCCGTGCCCTGCAGACGCAAGCGGAATGGCTGCGGCTGATTGGGCGCGTCGTGGCTGAACTCCAGATTGGCGCTGCGCAGGCCGGTGGCGCTCAGCGGGTTGAAGCGCACCTGGTACTGCACGTGGTCTCCTGGCGCGAGCGCGGACAGTCCCAGGCAGCTGGAGTTGACCGCGGTGCGCATGATGTTCGCGCACACCGGGTGGAACTCCAGGTCGATGTTGTCCATGCCGCCGCAGGTGTGGCAGTAGCTCATGATCGTGCCCTGCGAGCAGGCCGGCGGCACGCTGCAGTTGGCGTAGCACAGATCGAGCGGCGGACAGTACGAGTGCGTGTGGCTCGAGCCGAAGTTGTGGCCCAGCTCGTGCGCGACGACGACGAAGTCCCAGGTGAAGTTCGCCGGCGCGCCGGTCCAGGTTCCCCAGACGATGTTGCCGCTGATGTTGCCGCTGACGCCGAAGCCGAAGCTCTGGCTGCACAGCACGTTCACGTAGGCGATGCCGCCGCCGAGGTTCGCGCCGGAGATGAAGTGCGCGAGGTTGGCGCTCGCGGGCCAGCCGCCGCCGATCCATGCGGCCCTGAACTCGTCGAGCAGGTCGCCCGCGTCGCCGCCGGAATCCTGCGAGAGCCAGGGGTCGGCCGGGCTGGAGTACAGGCCCAGGTAGGCGATCGAGAGCGTGGTCTGCACGTCGGTGAAGTACTGGTCGGAGACCGCGGACATCAGCTGCGTCACGTACAGGCTCGCGGTCAGGGTCGAACCGAACTTCTGGTAGAACTGGTAGTCGGTCTCGATCGCGATCTTGCAGTCCGCCGGCGTCAACGGATCGGGCGGCGGCGCGGGAGGCATGGCGCCCAGTTCCAGGCGCGGGTTGACGCCGGGCACCTGCCGCTCGCCGCCGCAGAAGATCGCCGGATCCTCGACGCCCATCGCAGCCAGCTCCGGCCCGCGCACGACGCGGCTCAGCGCGGGCGCGCCGCCTGGGCCGGGGCCGCGCTCGGTGAGCACGTGCACGAAGCGGTCGGTGGCCGCGTCGAGTTCGAGGTAGCCGCGCATGCCCTGCGAGGAGAGCGCGAGGAACACGCGCGAGCCGGGCAGCTCCAGGGCGCTGCCGCCCCAGGCGCTCAGGTCGCCGACGGCTCCCGCGAGCCCGCCGGGCACGTCGACGCCGTCGACGCGCAGCACGGCGCCCGAGGCGATCGGCAAGGGCAGACGGTGCAGGTCGAGCGTCACCTCGCCGGCCCCCGGCACCGGGAAGCCCGCGATCGTCGCGCGCACCAGCCCGCCCAGCGCGGCGATGCGTTCGCGGTCGAGCGCCAGCTGCACGCCCAGGCCGCCCGGGCCCTCCAGCTTCAGCCACGGCGCCGGCACGTCGGGCGCCAGCACGAATCCCGCCTCGCCGAAGGCCGGGGGCGCCGTGAGCGGCGCCGATTCGACCACCACGTCGAAGTCGTTGGGGTGCGTCCCGCTCAGGCGCGGCGCCCCCAGATCCATCGCCGACCCGCCGGCGTTGGTGATGCGCACCAGCGTGCCCGCGTTGGAGCCCGCGCCGACGGTCTGCGAGCCCAGGTCGATCAGCGTGTTGTAGGCCAGCCCGTTCTCGATTCCGCTGGGACCCTCGGTCGCCACCAAGGCGGCGTTCCCGCTCGCGTCGTCGTCGGTGATCGTCAGCTGGTGCAAGGCCAGGGCGCCCACGGCGCTGCCCGCGGCCGGATTGGACAGCGCAAGGCGCACGATCTCGTCCGCTTCGACCGCGCTGTCGTCGATCACCTGGACCGAGAAGTTCTGCGTCGCGCCGTCGCTGCTGCCGGCCGCGAAGCTCAGCGTCGCGGGCGCGAAGGCCGCATAGTCGAGGCTCGAACTCGCCGAGCCGCCTCCGGCATCGGACAGACGCACGCTTGCCGCCACGTCGAGCGTGGTCGCGAGCGGCAGGTCCAGGCGCACGGTGACCGAGCGCGGCGCGCTGCTCTCGTCGGGCGTGCTGCTCGACGAGGCGCTGAATTCGAGCGACGCGACATGGATGTCGTCGATCGTCGCCAGCAGGTTGCGCACCCCGACCGGGCTGCCCCCGACAGGATTCGCCAGCGCGAACATCACGCTCTCGTCGGCGCCTTCGATCGAGTGGTCGTCGATCGCCGAGAAGTCGATCTGCTGCGTGTCGCCATCGAGCGCGCCGATCGGGAAGCTCAGCGTCACCGGCGCGAAGGCCGCGTAGTCGGCGCCCGAGGTCGCGGTTCCGCTGCCCGCATCGACGACGTCGACGCTCGCCGCCCCGGGCAGCGAGGCCAGCGTCGTGTGCAGCACCACGGTCAGCGTCAGCGGCGCGCCGCCCTCGGCCAGCGTGCCGCTGGACTGCGTGAACGAGAACATGACGCTGGGGCTGCTGCCGCCGCCTCCACCGCCGCAGCCGGCGATCGAGCAGCATGCGGCCAGCGCCATCGCCCGCAACAAGGGAGTGACGCAGTGTGAGCTTCCGAACTCCATCGATGACTCTCCCGGGCGACGCGAAGCTGGGGGAACCCGACGCGCTTGGCGCGCGGCGCTCTTCGTCCGAAGGGACAGGCGGGTGCATCGGTCCGAATCGAGGCGGATCTGAAGCACGCGGGCCGCGGCTCCTGGCCCCCGGCAAATTCTTCCTGCCTTCCGCGCGACGCGACGCGCAGGTCCGGCTCAGGCCTTGCGGATTCCCCCTCGGTAGCCGATTCCAGCGTCCTCGCACGGACCGATCGGACAGCGCGAACTGATGGAGTTGCAGCTGGCGCTGATGGACAACCGCAGGCCGGCCACCGACGAGCGCCTGATCGTGCTCGAGTCCGCCACCGGCGTCCCGGTGGCCGCCGGCGCGGGCAAGTGAAGCTTCAGCGCCGCTCGAACAGCCACCAGTGCGAACGATCGAATCCTTCGGCGCGGTCCCAATAGCCCTGAGACACGATGCGCAACGTCGGCTCGCGCTGGCGGTACTCCGCGGCGTAGTCGCGCTTCCACAGCAGTTCGCGCTCGCCGCGGTACACGATCGATTCTTCCGCGGCAGCGAAGTACTCGATCGCCAGCACATAGCGCCGCGAGCAGCGCAGGATCTCCGCGAGCGCCGCGTCGAGGCCCGCGGGCGGCACGTGGATCAGGACGCCGCAGGTGAACACGAGATCGAAGCAGGCGTCGCGGAAGGGCAGGGCTTCGGCACGGCCCGGCAGCACGAAGGCGCGCGGGCTGGCATGGCGCGCGAGCGACAGCGCGTGCTCCCCGGGCTCGATGCCGCAGACCTCCGGGATCCGCAATCCCTCGGCGAGCGTGGCGAGGTTGTGGCCGCGGTTGCAGCCGACCTCCAGGACGCGCCTGAGATCGAGCTCGCCCAGCATCGCGCGGAACGCAGGCTCGCGCGTTCGACGATCCAGGACGTTGCGCTCGGTGTAGGCCCGGCCGAACTCGCCCTTCCAAGCCTCGATCTGCGTCCGCGGCAGCTCGGGCCCGGGCTGCGTGCCTTGTCCGTTCATGCCCCGCGGATCGGCAGGATCCGCGCCGGCCTGAAGCCCGCGCCGGCGGGACCCTTCAGGCACGAGAACCAGGCCAGGTCGCGCGGCCGGGAGGGGCCGCGAAAGAACTCGGAGGCCCCGTAACTTTCCGCGTGAATGCGAGGTGATCACGAGCCGGGCCCTTTTTCCTCAACCCAAGCGAGTCCACCATGCCGCGGTTCCATTGCCTTGCCCTGTCCTGTGCTCTGCTGGCCTGCGGCTCGATCGCCAGCGCCCAAGTCAGCCTGATCGGACCCTTCCAGGGGGTGGCGCGCGAAGGCTTCGAGTCTCAATCGCCCTTCGGTTTCACGCCATGCATTCCCGGGCGCATCTTCGACGGCTTGGCGGACCTGTGCGCCGACGGTGGCTCGGTGCACATCACGACTGGCTGGAACTACACGTGCTCCTTGGCCCCCGCCGAGGGCGGGTACTTCGCGGGGACACTCTCGGGCAGCGCGGAGTTCCTTTTCGATGTTCCCGTCAGCCGCTTCGGCGGGTCATTCGCCACCAATTCTGGCAGCCCCGACGCGACCGCGGAGTTCTTCGGCGCCGATGGAGCGCTGCTCTCGACGCTGCCGGTGACGATCCCGGCCGACTGCAGCTGGACCTGGAACGGCTGGGATCGCGGCGGCGGGCCGCCGATCGCGCGTGTGCGCCTCACAAGCAATGCCTTCGGCGGCGCCTTCTTGATGTTCGACGCCATGGAAGTCGACTTCTGCCCCGATCCTCTGGCGTACTGCACGGCCAAGACCAATTCGCAAGGCTGCACGCCCGCGATCGGCGCGGTCGGCTGGCCCAGCGCCTCGCGCGCCAGCGGATTCAGCGTGCAGTCTCGCCCGCTGCTGAACAACCGGATCGGATACCTGGCCTATGGCATCGACGGGCCCGCGGCGCTGCCCTTCGGCGGAGGAACGCTGTGCGTCGCGCCGACGCTGCGGCGCACGCCGCCGCAGGATTCCTCGGGCAATCCGCGCGGAGTCGATTGCAGCGGCACGTTCGAGATCGACATGAACCTGTTCGCCGCCGGCGCGCTCGGCGGGAATCCGCTGCCCGAGCTGCGCCAGCCGGGCACGCGCGTCTTCTGCCAGTGGATCTCGCGCGACCCGGGTTTCGCCGCGCCGAACAACGTCAGCCTCTCGGACGCGCTGCAATACTACGTTTGTCCGTAGGCACCGCCGGCGCAGGGAATCAGGAACCTGCGCCGGCCGGCGCCTGCGCCGCGGGGCGTACCCGGCGGAAGACGAAGCGCTGGTAGAGGAACGAGACCAGCAGCAGGGACAGCGCGAGGCCGAGCATCGACGCGACGCGGTAGAGTCCGTCGAGGTGCGCGAGGTCCATCAGGAAGACCTTGGCGATGGTCAGCAGCAGCAGCGCGAGGCTCGCCCAGCGCAGCGCGCCCAGTCCGCGGCGCACGCCCAGCCCCAAAAGCAGCAGCGCGTAGACTGCCCAGGCGATCGAGATCGCGAGGCTGGGCTTGGGATCGCCGCGCAAGCTCCAGCGGAAGCCAGGCTGCGAGCTGAAGGCATCAGCGACCTCGAGGTTGAGCCACGCGAATCCCAGCAGCACGCAGCAGGCGCCCGCCACGCCCGCGGCGAGCGCGCGGCCGCCGGCGTAGAAGCGCAGCTCGAGTCCGCGCAAGCGCGCGACTTCGCGGCCGTGCAGCAGCCAAGCGCAGACGCCCGCCGCGGCTGCGGGCAGCAGCAGCTGGTAGGCATTCCAATTCGCGATGCGCCGCGGCGCGCGTTCGTGGAAGTCGAGCGTGTGGAACAGTCCCAGCTGAATCGTCGCCACGGCGATCGCCGCCACCGCGAGCAGCTTGAGCCCGCGGTGATCGCAGCGCGTCCAGAGCCAGGCGCAGGCCGCAGCGAAGATCGCCAGGCCCAACGCCGGCGCCTCGCGGTCGAGATGCAGGGGCACGACGAAGCTCGCGAACCACAGCGCCGCGGCGGCGAACCAGGCGCGCGCGATGCTCAGGGCGCGCGCATCGCCGGGGCGCTCCCGCGCTTCGACCTCCGCGCCACCGCGCTTCCACAGGTTCCAGGCGCAGGCAGCGAGGAACAGCGCGAAGCCGAGCGGGGTCGCGAAACGCAGCGCGGGTCCGTGGCGCTCGATCACCAGGCCGTGCACGAGCAGGAACCACGGCAAAGGGCTCGCGGCGGCGACGCGCCAGAAGCCGGGGCGATCGCTCCACGCGGAAACGCGCGCGAAGGGCCAGAGCACGAACATCGCCAGCGTCGCGATCACCAGCAGCACGATCTTCGTCCAACCCGTGCTCGCGGCGATCGCCGCCGGATCCCAATCGATCTCGCTGCACTGCGCCAGCAGCGTGCACGCCGCGGCCAGGGCGAACAGCGAGGCCAAGCGCGCGCTGCTCGCGGCCAAAGCCATGATCGCGGCCAGCGCGAGAATGCCCAGCAGCACCAGCTCGTGCGGCGGCGGAGGCACGCGGCCGCAATTGCAGGCCGCGATCAGGGCGGGCACGCCGAAGGCGCAGGCGGCCACGAAGGCGGCGCGGCGCCGCGCTTCGCCGAAGCGGCTCGCGGCCAAGAGGAAGCTCGCGCCGGAGGCGACCAGCAGGCTCAGGAACAACCACGCCGGTGGGAACAGCTCGCTGTGACGATTGCCCAGCGCCCAGAGCGCGAACCCGGTTCCCGCGAGCAGCGTCCCCGCCGTGGCCAGGACCGGCGGAGCGCCGAGCGCGGTCTGGCGCAGCAAGAGCAGCGTGAGCGGCAGCCAGGCCGCGAACCAGGGCCACAGCCTGTCGTCGTTCACGAAGCTCAGGGCGAACACGCACAGCAGCAGGAATCCCAAGCTGCTCACGCAGGCCGGCGCCAGCGCGGCGCGCGCGCTCGCGTCGCGGCGCCTCGCGAGCTCGACGAATGCGTGCGGGATCGCGCTGAGCACCAGCGAGCTGATCGCCAGCTGCCAGGTGCGCGAGAGTCCCAGGTCGGGCAGCGAGTTCTCGCACCAGACCAGGACCAGGGCCAGCGACCCCGCGGCCGCGCCGATCGACAGCCAGGGCGCGTTCTGCATGCGCGCCATCACGCCCGCCGCGAGCGTCATGAGTGCGGCGAGCGCGGCCAGCGGTGCGAGGTTCCAGCCCAGGTCGGCTTGCTGCGCGAAGTACAGGACGAAGACGAAGGGCAGGAGCAGCGCGCCGGCCTGCGCGGGAATCCAACGCGCGCGCTCGTTGCTGGGCTGGCGCGCGGCGAAGAACGCGAACAACAGGCCGAACGCGCCCAGCGCGGCCAGGCCGATCGGCAGCGTGCGCACCTCCATGTGCTTGGCGGCCCACAGGCCCTGGAGCAGGAAGCTGCCCAGCAGCCCGATGATCGCGATCGAGGGCCAGCGACGTTTGTGCGCGATGAACAGGAAGGCCAGATCCAAGAGCAGCGAATAGCCGAACAGTCCCAGCGGCCGGTCCTGTCCGGTCGAGAGCGCCAGCGGCGTCGCGAAGCCGCCGACGAATCCGAGCACGGCGATCAATTGCGAGCTGTGCCGGTACGCGAGCCAGGCGCTGAAGGCCGTGATCGCGACCATCGCGCCGAAGGCGGGCAGGAACTCGATGCGGCCGTAGACCTTGTACGCCGCGTAGGCGACGGCGTAGAGCAGCACCACGCCCGCGCCCGCCAGCGAGCTGGAGAGCACGCCGTAGCCGCGCTTGCGCAGCACCAGCGCGGCGATGATGCAGACGAGGCCGCTGATCGCGCCGACGGTCAAGCGCACCTCGGGCGTGACCCAATTGCGCTCGATCGAGTACTGCAGGAACAGGAAGCCGGCGATGATCAGGAACACGCCGCCCAGCACCGCCGCGCCTCGCACGCCGATCCAGCGCTCGAGGTCGAAGGCAGGCTTGCGCCCGGCCTCGGGCGGGGGCGCAGGCCGCGCGGTCGGCTCGCCGCTCGCGCCCGCACGCGAACTCCATTCCGACGCTGCCGCGGGCCTGACGTAGCTTGGAGCCGGCGGCGGAGCCGCGCGCTGCGGCTCGATCGCCGGCGTGAGCGGCGGTGGAAAGCTGGGCGCGACGGGCGCGACGGGCGCGGACGGCGCGACTGGGGCGACCGGCGCGACCGGCGCGACCGGGGCGACCGGCGCGACCGGGGCGACCGGGGCGACCGGGGCGACCGGCGGACTGCGCCAGGCGCTCGCAGGCGGAACCGCGGGCGCCTGCACGGGCGCGGCACCGGGCGGGGCCGCCTCCGCTGTCTTCATTTCGCGCAAGCGCGCTTCGATCCGCTCGAGGCGTCGCTGCGTCTCGCGTGAGCGCGCGAACGCCAGCCAGCCCATCAACGCGCCGATGGCCAGGAAGGCCAGGAATCCCAGCACCAAGAGGCCCAGGACGATTTCATCCATGCCGGCTGCGCGGGCTTCGGGACGAGCGCATGGGGGGATCTTCGCGATCCCGCCCGGCCGAATCCAATTCAATTCCCTAAGCGCCCGGTCTACGGCGGCGAATCGATGCGCCGCGGCGGCGCTTCAGGGCCGCAGCACGACCAGCTGCCCAGGCAGCAGCTGGACCGGCACGCGCGCCACTTCGCGGCCCTCGCGGTAGAGCAGCAGCGTGCGCGCGGTGTCCTCGGTCGCGTAGAGCTCGCTGCGGCCCTCGACCAGCGAGCAGCGCTCCCGCAGGCCGATCATCGTGCCTTCGAAGTGGAAGTTCTGGGTCGCGGCGCCGTCGGCGTCCACGAACGAGAACTCGTCCGCGGCCGTGCCGCCAGGGGCGATCTCGACGCGCAACATGCAGCGCTGCGAAACGACGATCTCCAGCGCGTCGAGCTGCGCACCCTCGGGCGGCTGCCAAGCCATGATCAGGAAGATCTGCTCGCCGAGCACCTGGATGCACAGGTCGGTGGGGTCGATCGAGCCCAGATCGAATCGTCCTTGTGCATCGGTTTGCAGGTTGCGCGTGAACTCGGGTACGTCGGGGCTGCGCAGCAGCCTGCCCACCTGCAGGTGGATGCCCTCGAGCCCCGCGCCGGCGCGCGAGACGACGCGACCCGCGACCGGCTCGAGGGATTCGACACCGGCCAGCTCGACCTGCACGCCGCGGCTTCCCGCCGCGACGCCGCGCACGATCGTGGTGCGCAGCGATCGGCTGTCCAGCGCAGCGAGGTCGTAGCGTCTGCGGCTCAGGCCGCCGATCGCGAAGTTTCCGTCCTTGGACGTCCTGTGCGTGACGCCCTGCGCGTCGCCGCGCAGCAGCTCCTCCAAGCTCGCTTCGCGGCCGACCATCGACGCGCCGATGCGCCAGTGGACGATGCCGAAAGGCGTCTCGTCGAGCAGCATGAGCTCCACGTCGCCGGCGGGCTTGCCGTCGCTCTCGGTCACCTGGCCGCTGATCGAGAGCATCTCGCCTTCCAGGACCAGCGTGACTTCGTGAGGCAGCGGCTGCGCGCGCAGCGTTTCGATCGGCGGCAACTCGAGCTCGGCGGGCAGCAGGCCCTGCTTGGCCGCGCGCAGGCGCGTGCGCGGGTACTTGCTCGCCCATGGTTCGCCGGGTCCCAACCAGGTCTGGCCTTGGACGTAGTCGGCATCGAGGTCGAACTCGAAGCGGCCGTCGTCGCCGCTGGTGAACGATTGCGTGCCCAGGGCCAGCGACACGCCCGCGAGCGGGGCGCGCGCCTCGTCGAGCACGATGCCGCGCACGATCGCCGGCCCTCCCTTGCGCGGCGCGAGCACGATCTCCAGGCCGGAGTCGGAGCTCGCGGGCGCCTCGATCGAGGCCGGCTCGAAACCGGTCATGCTGGCGTGCAGCCGCGCCGCGCAGGCGGGAACGCCCGCGAGCCGGAAGCGGCCCTGCACCTCGCTTTTGCCCAGGAACAGCGCCTGGACCGAGTGCTCCGTGCGCAGCTCGGAATCGTGCTTGATCGCCGCGTCGAAACGCAGCTCGACATCCGCGCCCTCGATCGGCCGGTGCTGCTCGTCGACGACGATCCCGGAGAACTCCAGTTTGGGCGCGACGAAGATTTTCAGCTGCGTGAGGTCGCGCGACGGGAACAGCGCGGCCTTGTAGGCCGTCGCCCAGCGCGCGTCGTCGACCAGCAAGTGGCCCTCGCCCGCGGGCGTCTCGAACTCGAACAGGCCACGTTCGTCGCTGCGCAGCTCGGAAGGGATCACGGGCCTGGGTGCGCCGCGCGGCAGGTCTTCCTGAGCCTCGAGCACGATGCGCACATCGCCGACCGCTCGATTGGCAAGATCGAGCACGCGACCTCGCACGTGCATCCGCGAACGTTCGACGTGCGGATGCCGGAAGGGCGCCGGCTCGACGGCAGGAGCTTCGACGCCGACGCGCGCGTCGGTCTCGGCGCCCTGCTCCAGCGCGTTCTGCGCGGGCTGCGGCAGCAGCGGTGACGCCGCGGCGAGCGCGGGGGCCTGCACCGGCGAGTCCAGCTCCTCGCGCATCAGTTGCGCGCCGACGGCCAACACGAGCAACGCCGCCGCACAGGCCGCGCTCACTTTCAGTTTCGTGTCCACGATGACTCCCAGGATTCCCAGGGACAGGGCCGGTTTCGCCGCCAGCGGCGCGATCCACGCCAACCACGCGCGCCGGTCGCCGCCGTGATCGCGCTCGAGGCGCTCGCGCAGCAGGGCCAGGCCGCGCGCGAGGCGCGACTTGATCGTTTTCAGCGGAACCCCTTCGCGCCGCGCGATCTCGCGCGGAGGCAGGCCCTCGAAGTAGCGCGCGTACAGCGCACCGCGGCAGGGTTCCGCGAGCGAACGCATGGCCTGCAGCAGGCGCTGCTGCAGCTCCAGCCCGTGCTCGACCTCGTCGGCCGCGCCTTCGCTGCGCGCGACCTCGCGCTCACGCAGCGAGCGGCGCGTGCTCGCGCGCGCGTCCTGGCGCGCGAAGTTGCGCATCACGCTCCCGATCCAGCCCTGCAGCGTCGAACGCGGCGCCCGGGCCGCGCCCCGCGGCGGATGCTCCAACGCCGCGACCCAGGTGCGCTGCACGAGGTCGTCGGCGGCGTGCTCGTCGCGCACCAGGCGTCGCGCGAGACGGCGCGCCCAGTCGGCCTGGTCCAGGAGCGTCTGCAGCGGAATCGGATCGGGCGCGGCCATGCTCGGTGGACTCCAGATGCCGCAGCCTACGATTCGACCGCAGGAAAGGCGCAGCCGGCCGCGTGGCCGCCCGAGGCTGCGCAGTACGACGTACTCCAAGCCCGGGCCCGGGCTCCTAACCTGTCCCTGCCGGCCTCCCGCGGCTGCGCAGCTCCCATGCCCATGCCCGAGGTGATCCCGTCCGATCCCGTCGGGCTGTCCGAGCAGCAGGCCCAGGCGCGGCTGGCGCAGGAGGGGCCCAACGCCCTGCCCTCGGGCCACGGCCGCAGCCTGCTGCGCATCGCCTTCGAGGTGTTGCGCGAGCCGATGCTGCAGCTGCTGGTCGCCGCGGGCCTGGTCTACCTGTGGCTGGGCGACCGCGGCGAGGCGGCGATGCTGGTCGCCGCGGTCGTGCTCACGGTCTCGATCACGATCGTGCAGGAGCGGCGCAGCGAGCGCGTGCTCGAAGCCTTGCGCGATCTCAGCAGCCCGCGGGCCCTGGTGATCCGCTCGGGGACGCGCCGGCGCATCGCCGGCCGCGAAGTCGTGCGCGGCGACGTGCTCGTGCTCAGCGAGGGCGATCGAGTGCCCGCCGATGCGTCGCTGCTTTCGGCCAACGACCTGCAGACCGACGAATCGCTGCTCAGCGGCGAGTCCCTCAGCGTGAGCAAGCGCGTTCGCAGCAGCGCGGACGAGTTCGCGCGGCCCGGCGGCGAGGATCTGCCTTTCGTGTACTCGGGCACGCTGGTCGTGCGCGGGCAGGGCATCGCCGAGGTGATCGCGACCGGCGCGCGCAGCGAACTCGGCCGCATCGGCAAGGCGCTGGAGGGCCTGGGCAGCGAAGTTTCGCCGCTGCACCGCAAGACACGCCGGTTGGTGCGCGTCCTTGCGAGCGTCGGGCTGGGAGCGAGCCTGTGCCTGGTCCTGTTCTACGGCATCGTGCGCGGCAGCTGGCTCGACGGCCTGCTCGCCGGCATCACGCTGGCGATGTCGATGCTGCCCGAGGAGATCCCGCTGGTGCTGACGGTGTTCATGGTCATGGGCGCCTGGAGGCTCTCGCGGCATCGCGTGCTGACGCGACGTTCGGCGGCGATCGAGACGCTGGGATCGGCGACGGTCTTGTGCACGGACAAGACCGGCACGCTGACGCAGAATCGCATGTCGATCGGCGCGATGGAGCTCGATGGTGCCAGCTGGTCCGCAGGCGACGCGCCGCTGCCGCGCGAATTCCACGCGCTGCTGGAGTTCGGCATCCTGGCCAGCGAGATCGAGCCCTTCGATCCGATGGACCGCGCTTTCGTCGAGCTCGGGCGCGCCCAGCTCGCCGGCGGCGAGCGTCTGCACGAGCGGCTGATGCTGGAGTTCGACTACGGATTCCGGCGGCCCCTGATGGCGATGACGCACGCCTGGAGAGGCGCCGACGGCGGCCGGCGCGTCATCGCCACCAAGGGCGCGCCCGAGGCGATCGCCGACTTGTGCCACCTCGACGGCGAGCGGCTGGCGCGCGTGCGCGATGCGGCGCTGCGCCTGGCGGAGCGCGGCCTGCGCGTGCTGGCCGTGGCCCGGGCGAGCTTCGAGGGAGCCGCGCTGCCGGCCGAACCGCAGGCGTTCGCGTTCGAGTTCCTGGGCCTGGTCGGGTTGGCCGATCCGATTCGCGACAGCGTTCCCACGGCGGTCGCCGAGTGCCGCAGGGCCGGCATCGACGTGTTGATGATCACCGGCGACTATCCCGCGACGGCGCTGGCGATCGCACGCCAGGCAGGCATCGACACCAGCGGCGGCGTGCTCGACGGCCTGGAGCTCGAACGCAGCGACGCCGCGCAGTTGCAGCAAAGGCTCGCGCAGGTGCGCGTGTTCGCGCGCATCCTCCCCGAGCAGAAGTTGCGCCTGGTCGAGAGCCTCAAGGCGCGCGGCGAGATCGTGGCGATGACCGGCGACGGCGTCAACGACGCGCCTTCGCTGAAAGCCGCGCACATCGGAATCGCCATGGGTGGGCGCGGGACCGACGTCGCGCGCGAAGCCGCTTCGCTGGTGCTGCTCGACGACGACTTCGGCTCGATCGTGCAGGCTGCGCGGCAGGGCCGGCGCATCCTGGACAACGTGACCAAGGCCATGGGCTTCATCCTCGCGGTGCACGTGCCGATCGCCGGGCTCTCCCTGCTGCCGGTCATGCTCGGCGGGCCCTTGTTCTTCACGCCGGTGCACCTGGCCTTCCTCGAGCTGATCATCGATCCGGTGTGCTCGATCGTGTTCGAGGCCGAGACCGAGGAGGGCGACGTCATGGCGCGGCCGCCGCGCTCGCCGTTGGCGCCGCTGTTCCCGCGCGCGCTGGTGCTGCGCAGCCTGCTCCAAGGCGCCTGCGTGCTGCTGTTCGTCGGCCTGTTCCTGCTGGCGCTGATGCACCTGGAGGTCCCGCAGGCGGCGGCGCGCGGGGCGGGATTCACGGCCCTGGTGGTCTCCAACTTCGGCCTGATCGCGGCCAACCGTTCGTTCCAGCCAGCGCTCGCGGGGGCGTGGGCGCGCCCCAATCCAGCCTTCTGGCGCATCCTGGCGGCGACGGCGGCGCTGCTGGGCCTCGCCCTGCTCGTACCTCCCGTGCGCGAGCTGTTCCACTTCGGGCCGGCGAGCCCGGCGCTGATCGCCAGCGCGATCGGCGTTGGCCTGGGCGTGTTCGTGGTGCTCGAGCTGCTGAAGCCTTGGACCAGCAGGCGGTAGAAGTACCGAGCCTTCAGCGATCGGCGACGCGGCGCACGAACTTCAGGCCGGACCAGTCCTCGTCGACGGCGCAGACCTTGACGTCGACCAGGCCGGCGGCCAGTCCGATGCGGCGCACGCCGTCCTCGCTCAGGCCCGTGAACATCGGCGAGCTCTTCTTCGGCCAGGAGATCCACAGGCAGCCCGCGGGCGAGAGCTGCGCGGCCCAGGCCGGGAAACGGCGCTCGAGCTCCTGCGTGTTGCGCGTGAAGGCGTGGATGAAATCCATGCGCGCCGCGGGGCGGGCGAGCAGCCGCAAGCCGTGCGGAAGCTCGCCGAGTAGCTTCGCCAGCTGCGCGGGGGCGCCGACGAAGGCCGCGCGCTGCCCGGCTCGCAGGCCGAGCTTCTGCTGCAGCGGAGTCCCCGAGTACCCGGCCATGCGAGCCCTGCTCAGGGGCAGAACGTCAACTGCAGCGCGTTGGTCAAGCCGACGTTTTGCGGCGGCGCGAAGCCTGGATCGCGGCTCCAGACCTGCGCGAAGATCGTCTGGCCCTGCGTGATGCCCTGTGCGGCGGCGTAGGCCTGATCGAAGGGGAAGGAGTAGGTGCCGGCGCAGGCGAGCGTCAGCCCGGCGTCGATCGAGGTCTGGCCGCTGACGCGCTTGATCGGCGCGGCGATGCAGAGCGTGCCGCCCAGGAAGGGCAGCGCGGCGCTGGCTTGTCCCCACATCATCAGGCCGACCTTGCCCGGGAGCACGTTGACGGCGGTGATGCGGAAGGCGTCGGGACCGCTGAGCAGCGCCGCGCCGCTCGCGCCGATCACCGGCGTGCAGCCCGCGCTGTTGGGCTTGGCGGTGCAGTAGCTGGCCATCGCGGCACACGACAGCGAAAGCGAGCGCACGAAGACGTCCGCCGCGACGTTGGTGTCGCCCGGAACGAAGTTGGAGCTCGCGGTCTCGAACACGACCACGTCGCCGAGCGCCGAAATCGCGGGCAAGGCGGCGGCCTTGCTGCCCTGCACGCCCGCGGAGTCCAGGCTCAGGCGCGTGGTCGTGGCGCTGGAGCGCTCGTGCAGGAAGACGTCGCGCACGCCGTTGCTGTCGCCGCCCACCAGCCCGCCCGAACTGCTGTCGAAGGCGATGCGGTTGCCGTCGGCGCTGATCGAGGGATAGTGGCTCCAGAAGTTGGTCTGCGCGCCGGCGGATGTGAGGCTGACACGCACGGTCTGCGCGAGCACGCGGTCGCGCACGAAGACGTCGCGCGCGCCGTTGCTGTCGCCGGCCACGAGGTTGGTCGCGCCGCTCTGGAAGGCCACGTAGCGGCCGTAGGCGCTGATCGAAGCGTGGTCGCTCTCGAAGTCGGCCTGCGCGCCCGAGGAATGCACGCTGATCAACTCGGTGCTCGCCGCCGCGAGGTCGCGCACGAAGATGTCGCGCATCCCGTTGCCGTCGAGCGGCACCAGGTTGCTGGCGGTGCTGGTGAAGGCCACGTGGCTGCCGTCGAGCGAAAGCCGCGGGTCGAAGCTGTTGTGGTTGCCCTGCGCGCCGGCGGCGTCGACGCTGACCAGCGTGGTCGTGCCCAGCAGGCGATCGCGCACGAAGACGTCGCGGAATCCGCCCAGGTCGCCGGCCACCAGGTTGCTGGCCGCGCTGCAGAAGGCGACGAAGCGCCCGTCGCTGGAGAGCGTGGGCAGGAAACTGTCGTTGTTGGCCTGCGCCGCGGAGCTGCTCACGCTCACGCGCTCGGTCGAGCCCGTCTGCCGGTCGCGCACGAAGACGTCGCGGCGCGAGTTGCCGTCGCCCGCGACCAGATTGGAGGCCAGGCTCTCGAAGGCCACGAAGCGGCCGTCGAAGCCCAACGCCGGCGCCACGGAAGCCCCGTTGGCGTCGCCGGCGGTGGCCGAGAGGCTGATGCGTTCGGTCATCCCGGTCTGGCGGTCGTGCACGAAGACATCGGACAGGCCGTTGCCGTCGAGGCCTACGAGGTTCGAAGCCAGGCTCTCGAAGGCGATCCAGCGCCCGTCGGGCGTGATCGCCGGCCCCCACGCTCCTCCGCCCGCATAGGCACCGGAGACGGCGTTCCCCTCGATGCCGCGGGCGTCGAGGCTGGCCCGCGTGGTCAGCTGGGCAGCCGCGGTGGGCAGGAAGTGGAGCATCCCGGCGAGTGCCGCGCAGAGCTGGCCGAATCGGCATTGCATGAGATCAGCATCCCACGACTCGCCGCGGCTGGCTAGGCTCAGCTCGAGCCAGGAGTCTCCGGGCGCGATCCGCGCCAGGTTCCGAGGTCATGCTCGAATTCGACTTCTTCCCTTTCCCGCAGCTCTCCACCGAGCGCCTGCTGCTGCGCGCGCTGGTCGACGAGGACGTTCCGGCGATGTACGCGCTGCGCTCGGACCCGCGCGTGATGCGCTTCATCGGCCGGCCGCTGGCGAGGTCCATCGAGGATGCCGCCGCGCTCGTGCAGCTGATCCAGCGCGACGTCGCCTCGCATGCGGGCATCTCCTGGGCGATCACGGAGAAGGGCTCGCCGACGATGATCGGCGTGATCGGCTTCTGGCGTGTCGCCAAGGAGCACCACCGCGCGGAAGTGGGCTACACGCTCGCGCCGCAGCATTGGGGCCGCGGCCTGATGCACGAGGCGCTCCAATGCGTCCTGGAGCACGGCTTCGGCGCACTGCGCCTGCACAGCGTGCAGGCGATCTGCGATCCGCGCAACGCGGCCTCGGTCCGGCTGCTGGAGCGCTGCGGTTTCGTGCGCGAAGGCTACTTCCGCCAGGACTACTTCTTCGAGGGCCGCTTCCTCGACTCGGCCGTGTATTCGCTGCTCACTCCCGCGGCGCGGATCACGCCATCGGAAGCACCCCGCTGACCTTGAGCGCCACGATCAATACGCCCATCAGGCTCTCGCCGGCGATGAAGCCCGAGGCGATCGCCGTGCTGTAGGCGGCCGCGAACAAGGGTTTGAAGCGCCGCAGCAGTTCCGCGGCGAGTCCGCCGAGGAACATGGCCAGCACGTTGCTGCAAGGAAGCACCATCGACAGGCCCAGCCCCGAGGGCGAAGGCACGAAGGGCTTGGCGCGCGCGGGAGCGAAGCGCTCGGCGAGCGCGAGCACGATCCCCAGGCTGAGTCCGACGGCGATCGCGAGCTTCGCCTGCGCGTCGAGCGCTCCCAATCCGTCGGCGAAGGCCTTGGACACGCCGGCCCAGACCACGCAACCCGCCGCCGGCCACTCGGTCGACCCAAGCATCGCAGGATCGGGGATGAAGAAATCCAGCGCGGGCACGATCACCACCGCTCCTACCGCCACGCCGACCAGCTGCGCGTAGAACTGCGCACGCGGATTGCCGCCGAGGAGCCAGCCGGTCTTCAAGGTCGTCAGCAGATCGGCCGCGTGCAGTCCGACGCCGCCGGTCACGTTGGCGGACATGATGTTCCCGGACAGATTGCCGGGAGTCAGCACGCCGTAGATCAACTGCGTCACCGGCCCGAGCGCCTTGGTCGGCGTCACGTCGGTCTCGCCGGTCACGCGCGCGGCGACGAAGCCCATCACCACCGCCAGCGGCAGCGCGACCAGCCCGGCCCACCACGGGATCTGGAACAGCACCACCATCAGGATCACGATCAGCGGCGAGAGCACGACGAAGCCGGCGGGGAACCACCACGCGGGGCACTCGACCTGCTCGATCGGCGCTCGAACCTCGCCGGGCCTGCTTTTCCTGAAGACGCCGGTGAGCCCGGAGAAGGAGCGCACGACGCTGCGCCAGTCGAGCGCGAACGACGTCAATCCAGCCGCGACCAGCAAAGACGCGCCCGGCCACACCGTCCACCTGACGATCGCCTTGTAGTTGACCTCGGTGATCAGTCCTTGCTCCAGCAGCGCGGGCGCGAGCACGCCGTAGGTCAAGAGTCCGCCCAGCAGCAGGGACCACGCGGTGCGGAAGCTCATCAAGGCGCCCGCGCCGACCAGCACGACCTCGGTCTTGAAGGCCATGGTCCACTCCACCGCCTTGCGACCCGCGATCGAGAAGGGCAGCTCGACCGCCTGCGCGACATTGAACGGCATCCAGGAGACTTTCGCCTCGCGGAACCAGCCGAGCACGGCAGCGAACAGCGCGCTGTACATGAGCGCGCGCGACTGGCGCGAGCCTTCGCCGCCCTCGCCCCCGGAGTGAATCGAACTGATGGTTTCCGCCGTCGCCGTGCCGGTGGGGAATGCCAGACCCTCCTGGTTGATCAGCTGGCGCTTGATCGGGATCGCGACGAAAACGCCGAGCGCTGCGATCAGGGCGAACCAGCCAATCAAGGGCAGCGTCGCGGGCCGCACGCTGGTGACCATCAACAGCGCGCCAAGTGCCGCCATGTTGCCGCCGCCGGTCATGTACCCCGCGCCCGACGCGACGGTCGTCAGCACGTTGTTCTCCAGCGCGCCCAGCGGCTCGCGCGTCACGCGCAACTTCGCCAGCAGCTGGAACGTCGCGAAGGACAGGATCGCCGCGGTGATCGTCACGCCCATCGACCAGCCCGTCTTGAAAAAGACGTACAGGTTCGAGAGGCACATCACCACTCCGATCAGCATGCCGACGAGCACGGCACGCCAGGTGAACTGGCGCACGCCGGGTTGGTAGACGTGGGCGAGCCAGTCGGCCTCGCGGTCCTTGTCGACGCTCATCGTGGGCTCCTGGGTGGGGGGGGCACGGATCCTCGGCCAAGTCGCGCACGCAAGCAAGCTCGTAGACCGGCCCGATCCGGCGAATCCGGCTCAGGACGGCGTGATGCGGTAGTGCAGCGCGAGCACGGGCAAGCCCATGAAACGCACGCGGTGGTCGCAGCGCAGCACGTTCTCCGCGTCGACGAAGACGCGGAAATGCTCGACCAGGCTGCGCACGCGCCATACACGCAATTTGCCCGGGCCGGTGCGCTGCACGCGGTAGAAACCGGCGTCGCCGAAGCGCGCGCCGTTCGAGTCCAGTTCCAGGTTGCCCTGCGCGTCGATGCGCGGCGCGAGGATCACCGTCGCGTTGCCCTCGGGCATCGGGAAGACCACCTTGACGCAGGCGCGATCGCCGTGCGGCACGCGCTCGATCATGTAGAAGCCGGTGTAGATCGAGCGGCCCGACTCGACCATGCGCCGGTACCAGCCGGCGTAGCGCGCGCGGCCGTGCTCGTCGCACAGGTGCACGATCTCGCTGTCCATGCCCCTGGCGGTGTCGAGCACGTCCAGCGGGAAGTTCAACTGATCGACCTTGCGGCTGATCGTCGTCACCATCAGCCACAGGCCGATGTTCGCGGGGAACGAGCTCTTCGCCCACACGTCCATGCGGTAGCGCGCGGTGTGCTCGTAGAAGCGGCGGATCGCCGGATTCAAGCGCGTGACGTCGAAGTGCTCGCCCTCGAGCGCGGCGAGGTCGGGGATCAAGCCACCCTCGCGCGCGCGGCGCACCAGCGTCAGACCCTCGCGATTCGCGAGCTCCTCGTAGGGCCGATCGCCGATGTGCTCGCCGCCCAGCGGACCGCGCAGCCAGGGCGCTTGCGCCTCGTCGACGGCGCGGCCGAACAGGCGGATCAGCGTGTAGATGACCGTGCAGCCCAGCGAGCCCAGCAGGCCCGCGATCGGTCCGGGGCTCCTCGGTGAGGGCGTCGCCATGCGCGGCGACTACTGTGTCAATTCCCGACGACGTAGCCCAGTGCGTCCGACAGCGAAGTGTTCAGCGGAGCCGCGAAGCCGTTGTCCCGGCCCCACCATTGGCATTGGACGAAGCTGCCCGGCAGCAAGAGCTCGGGGAGCGGCGCTCCGCCGAGCGCGCCAGCCGCGAAGGCGTTCATGTCGAAGGAAAGCACGCCCGAGCAGTCCAAAGGGCCGGAGCTGCCGCCGGAGTAAACCACCGGAGCGCGGTGCAGCGGCGGCGCGATGCACAGGAAACCGCCTTGGAACGGAGCGGCGGCGGGTCCGTTCAGGCCGTAGAACAAGAGACCGGGCTTGTTGTTGAGCACGTTCGCGGCGCTGACCACGAAGCCCGAGCTCGCCGCGGCGCTGGAATTGCCGCTGGCCGAAATCGCCGGCGTGCAGCCCAGCGAGTTCAGCTTCGCCGTGCAGTAGGTGCTGCCGAACGGCAGCGGCGTGCGCAGGAAGGCGTCGAACTTCGAATTCGTGTCGCCGGGCACCAGGTTCGAGGCGGTGCTTGCGAAGGCCACGTGCGTGCCGTTGGCCGAGACGCTGGCCAGGACCGAATCCGCGTTGGCTTCGCCGGCGGGCGTGGGCTCGCTCATGCGCTCGGTGCGGCCGAGCAGCAGGTCGCGGCGGAACACGTCGGCCCGCGCATTGCCGTCGCCCGCGATCAGGTTGGCCGCCGTGCTGGAGAAGACCACGAAGCGCCCCTCGGCGCTGATCGAAGCGTCGTCGCTGGCCCCGAGCGCCTCGAGGCCGGCGCCGTCGACGCTGACGCGCGCGAGCGTGCCGCGCACGCGGTCGCGCACGAACACGTCGGCGGCCGCGTTCGTGTCGCCGCTGACCAGGTTGGGCGCGGCGCTGTGGAAAGCGACGAAGCGTCCATCGCGCGAGAGGCAGGGGCGGAAGCTGCCGCCCGCGGCCTGCGTGCCGGCGCTGGAGACGCTGATCAGCTCGGTGGCGCCCGTGCCGAGGTCGCGCAGGAAGACGTCGCTGGCGTTGTTCGCGTCCGAGGCGACCAGGTCGGTCGCGGAGCTCTCGAAGGCGCACATGCTCCCGTCGCCCGAGATGTCGGGGAAGCGGCTGTCCTGGTTGGTTTGGCTGCCGTCGGGCGCGAGCGAAATGCGCGTGAGCGCGCCGCCCTGCACGTCGCTCAGGAAGATGTCGCTGAACTGGTTGCTGTCGCCGCCGACGAGGTTGGTCGCGCTGCTCGAGAAGACCACCCACCGACCGTCGTCGCTGATGTCCGCGTGCGAGCAATTCTGGTTGGCGAGGCCGCCGCCCGAGGGCACGCTGACGATCACGGTCGTGCCCAGCGTGCGATCGTGCACGAAGATGTCCTGGTTCGAGGCGAAATGCGGCACGACCAGCGTGCGCGAAAAGCTGCCGAAGACCACGAACCGGCCGTCGGGCGAGATGCGCGGGTCGCGGCTCTCGCCGTCAGCCTCGCCGCCGCCGGTCGCCACGCTGACGCGCGTGGTGACGCCGCTCTGCGTGTCCTTGACGAACACGTCGAAGGCGTTGTTGGTGTCGTTCGCGACCAGGTTCGAGGCCTTGCTGAAGAAGGTCACGACGCTGCCGTCGGCGCTGGGATGCGGCCCGCGGAAGCCGAGCACGCCGCTCTCCTTGTTGCCCTGAGCGCCGGTCGAGGAGGTGCTGGCTCGGATCGTCGTCTGCGCAGTCGCCGGCGCGGCGAGCAGGGCGGCGAGAAGGAGCAGGGCCAGCGGACGCGAGTCGAGGCTGTGGGACATGATGGCGCGAGCGGGGACGCGGGGAGAGGGAGCCCCGAGTCTAGCCGCACGCGCCCGATCGCGCGTCCCCCGGGATCAGGGGCAAATCACGAAGACCAGTCCATCGGTCAACCCGGTCTGCGAGGGACTTTGAGGGTCGCGCGACCAGTACTGCGCGTACACGTCCTCCCCGGGAACGAGGCCGGGATCGACGCCGCTGCGGATGCGCTCGTTGAAATCATAGGCGTAGGTGCCCGAGCAGTCCGGCGGGGGAGGATTGCCCCCCGATTGCTGCGGCGCGACGCGCTGAATCGGCGCCTGCACGCACAAGGTGCCGCCCTGGAACGGCGTCGCAGCCGCGCCATATCCATAGAAGAGGATGCCGGCCTTGTTGTTGAGCACATGCGAGGCGCGTATGCGGAAGGCGAGCGCCTGCGTGGCCGATGGATAGCCGGTCGAGTGGATCACCGGCATGCAACCCTGCGAGTTGAGCTTCGCCGTGCAGTAGCTGACGGGCGCGACGCAATCGGAGTACACCGCGAAGTCGTCGATGAACCAGCCCGCCCCGTCGTTGAGCATGCCGTCCCAGGAATGGAAGCTGTAGCGCACCTCGACGTTCCCCCAGGCCGGCTGCAGCGCCAGCGTGTGGTTGTGCCACACGCCCGCTGGCCCGCACACCGGAAGGTCGTAGCACACGTTGAGCAGCAGGTTCTGGAATCCGTCGTTCGAGACCTGCACGAAGCGCCGGTCGAAATAGCAGGCGCCGTCGGGCTCGGTGTCCCACATGCACCAGAACGACAGCGTCGAGGTGCCCGCGGGCGCGCTGACGTCGATCGCCGGCGAGGTGGCGCGGCCTTGGCTGATGCCGACGCACGCGAAGGCGCCGAAGCACACGCCGTCGTTGAAATTGAGGCTGTTGGGTGCGCTGCGCGCCGAGGGAGTTCCCAGCACCAGGGCCGGAGTCGCATCGACGGCCCACTGCACGCAGCTCGGACAGGCTGGATCGAGCGTCCAGCCCGTCGCGTCGGGAAAATCCGTCGCGTAGCGCACCAGCTGCGCGTTCGCCGTGGCGGCGAACAGGATCAGCAGCACTGAGGACCAGGAGACGAGCAAGGGCTTGATGCACTTCATGGCATTCCTCGGCACCGCCGGGGCCCCGCGTCCGTGCGACGGCCGCGCCGGGCCGAGAGTCTTCCTCCTTGCCCCCAGTTTTCATCGAGGCCGGGATTCCGGACGGCGATTCCCGGATTTCTCCCGAGCTGTCCCGCTGCGTGGCCCTGGAAGGGGATTCGCCGCGGGAATGGCTGTCACTCCGTCGAGCACGCTCGACAATCCGACCCCCTCGGGCGAAACTTGCCTTGAGTTCGCGCCGTCCACGGCGCAGCGGGCTTGGCGCAGGAAGGGCCTGCAGGAGTCACCATGCACCTCCCGGAAGCGTTGCGGGCAATCGCGTTCACCGTGTTGGCCTCGACGGCGAGCGCCCAGGGCGTGCGCATCGTTGATACGAGCGGCGCGCGCAACTTCGACACCCTGCAGCAGGCGATCGACGCGTCCATCGACGGCGACCCGGGCGAGTCCGTGCCCTTCGACCTGGACTTCCTGCCGCGCTTCATGGATCTCTTGGCCGTGCCGAACACTGGCCAAGGAACCCTGCGATCCCTCGACGTAGGCTGCTACGAGAACCAGTTCTGACCTCCATCTCCTGCACCAACCCAGCATGAAGCCGACGCCTCCCGGATGGCCGCGCATCGCCGCCGCGCTCTACTACGAGGACGCCGCGAAGGCGATCGACTGGCTGTGCAAGGCCTTCGCTTTCCGGGTGCGCATCCGGATCGATGGCCCCGGTGGCAGCATCGAGCACGCCGAACTCGAAGTCGCCGACAGCCTGCTGATGCTCAGCAGCGCCGACAAGAAGCGCGCTTGGTGCCGCTCGCCCAAGTCCGTGAACGGTGCGAACACGCAAAACCTGATGGTCTACGTCGACGACGCCGACGCACATTGCGCGCAGGCGCGCGCGGCGGGTGCGCAGGTCCTGATGGAGCCCTCGACCACCGACTACGGCGAGGACTACTGGACCGACCGCGGCTACGAGTGCGTCGACCCCGAAGGCCACCATTGGTGGTTCATGCAGCGCCTGCGCACGGGCAAGGGCTGAGCGCGAGCTGCGCGCGTCGCTCGCCCACTGCCGCATTCAGCCGCCCGGGCACGAGTCGGGAATCAAATCGTGATTCCCGTCGGAGCCCAGGCCCTCGATGATCTCCACGTAGTCCTGCAGGCCGTAGCCATTGCCATCCGCTCTCGACGGATCGGACCATGGCGCAACCGTGGGCTCCGATGGAGAGCACCCCCTGTCCGGTGTGCGGCGACAAGTAGCCGATCGAGCAGGAAGCGCGTGCCCGCCAGGGAAAGAAGGGAACTCGAGCGCACGAGCTCTCGATCAAGCCCGCACACTGACAGCGAGCTGGGGACGTCGTCCCCAAGCCAGCTTGCGCGCTAGAACGCCGGCTGCAGCAGGAACGGCACGAACGGCGTCGGGCCGATCTCGGGGAAGTCGTGCGCGCTGGTGCGCGGGTCGCGGTCGAAGCCCCACACGCGGCGCTGGCCGGTCGAGCCCGAGTTCGACACGTCGATCGCGATCGCGTTGCCGGGCAGCCACCCTGGCTGCGCGCGCAGCTCCTCGAGGATCGGCACGAGGCTCGGCGTGGGATGCCACTCGAGGTACTGCCAGGTGTTCTGCACCGGCCAGGGTTGCTGCGCGAGCGTCTTCGGGCGCTGCTTGGGCAGCGAGCTCGGGCTGAAGGGTGGCGGGGAGAGCAGCGCCTCGCCGCGCAGGAGCAGCGAGAGCGGATTGGTGTAGGTGCCGTCGGTGGGGAACTGCAGCCGCGCGCCGAGCAGCACGGCCTGCGGCGGCAGCGGCACGCTCGGGAAGCGGAAGCCAGCTGTCAGCGGCGTTCCGCCCAGTCCGAAGTGCACTTCGTTGCAGTTGATGCAGTCGTCGGCATCGTCCGCGCTGCCGCCGAGCTCGCGGTCGATCGCCAGCATGAAGGCGCCGAGCTGGTACTCGATCTCCAACTTCGTGAAGCGGTGCTTGCGGTAGCGGCGGAACTCGTAGGGCGTGCCGGGGAGCGTGGCCGGCCCTTCGGTTTCGAACGCGAGCACATTGCGCTGTCCGATCGAGCCGCGGTCGACGAGCAGGAAGCTCATCCCGTGGCCGCTGTCCCAGCCGGGACGTGCGAGGATCTCGAGCACCGGTCCGGAGATGTCCGGCGAGCTCACCCAGCTGTTGACCGTCCACGCCGCCGTTTCGACCCACGCTCGCGAGCGCGAGGTGCGCGGACGCGAAAGCGGCAGCGTGCCGGCCTCGAAGGGCGCCGAGTCGTCGCTGGCCTCGCCGTACACGATCAGGCGCAGTGGCGCATTGCCGCCGGAAGTCGTGTACATCCAGAGCTTCGCGGACAGCAGCGTCGCGCCGGGAGGCACATATACGTCGCGGAAGAAGAGCCCGGTGCACAGCGGCTGGTCGCCGGGGACGCTGCGGCCGAGTGCGAGCATCGGCTGCGCATTGCCGCCTTCCGTCGCGTTCGGATCCGCGCAGTCGGTCGCGTCAGCCGCGCGCTCGTTGGCGACACGCTGCAGGGTGTAGGGACCCTCCGTGCCGATCATGAACGAGATCTCCAGCCGCGGCACGCGGTGCGGCGGGTAGATCGAAAGCTGGTCGAGTCCCTTGATCGTCGCCGCGATCGCCGCGGGGTCGGTCGTGCCCCACCAGTTGTTGGTCAAGTCGACGGCGGTCTTCTGCGCGTTGGTGACGTTCCACGGCGCCGAGCCGAGCTGGATGTTGCAGCCGTTGATCGACAAGGGGCCGATGATGTCGGTCTCGAGCGAGGATCCGAAACGCACGTTGCCGCCTGAGTTGTTAGCGATCTCGCAGGCTTGGATCGAGACCTCGTGCGTATCGACGATCGAGAATCCCTTGTCGATCGAATCCGCGATCGTGTTGCCCACGAAGACGTGGTCGCGCGAGTCCTGGTTGAGCAGGGTGAACGTCCCGCGTCGCAGGTCGACGCCGATGCGGTTGCGCAGGATCTGGTTGTCCTCGTAGCGGCAGTGCATCACGCTCTCGTTCGAGATCCCAGCGCTCGCGTTGTCGTCGATCCTGTTGTTGCGCACGATCGCGTTGGTCGAGTACCCCAGCCAGAATCCGTAGCGGCCCGCGTTGGAGGCGATGTTGCGTTCGAAGACGTTCGCGTCGGCGAAAGTGGACTCCAGGCCGATGTGCTTGGCGAAGCTGCAGTCGTTCTGGACGTACTCGTTCCGGTCCGCGCCCCAGTGCGTGCCGCCTTCGCGCGCCGCCGAGAACACGCCGTCGCCGCTGTTGCGCAGCGAATTGTTGCGCACCTCGTTGTCGTGCGAAGCCTTGAGCAAGAGCAGCGCCGCCGTGTCGCAACCGTCCTGCTGCACGTTGTGGCAATACGTCGAGACTTTGTTGAAGCAGTTGTCCGCGTTGTTGTACGCGATCATGTTGTTGCTCGAACGGTGGACGTGGATGCCCCAGCCCTCGTTGTCGGAGCAATCGTTGCCGAGCAGCTCGATCGAGCTGCACGTGAACAGCCCGATGCCGTTCTGCTGGTTGCGCATCACGTTGCCGCGGACCTGGGTGTCGGTCACGTTGTCGAGCAGCACGCCGTTGCCGATCTGATCGGCGGCGAACTGCCCGGAAAGATCCGGCCACACCGAAAGGAAGTCCGCGGCCGTGTGCGTGACCGGGCGCTTGCGGTTGTCGGACAGCACGCATTCGGCGACGTGATGGCCCGAGCCGTTGCGCAGGAACACCGCCGCGCGGAAGCCGCGGATCGTCGCCTTCGTGATCGTCACGTCGTCGAAGCCGTTGGCCAGGATCCCGTAGCCGCTCATCTGCGAGCCGACGAGCGTGACGCCCTCCATGTCGACGTGCACGCCCGAGGCACGGATGCGCAACACGCCGTCCGCCTCGGGGTCGTCGATGGCGTAGACGCCCGGACAGATCTTGACGTCGTCGAACACGTCCATGTTCGCGACCAGCGGCACGCAGGGCGCGCCGTCCTCCTGCGCGGCCGGCGCCAGCGCAGCCAGCAGGGCGATGCAGAGCACGAGGCGCGACCAGGACCAGGCAAGCCGATGAGACATGGTGACGATCCTCCGCGGGCGGGTGGGCGGGCCGGGTGGAACGAGCGCGCGCCCCGGCTTGGGGCCACCCTAACACCGATGCCTTGGATTGGCCGCGCCGCCCGCGGCGCAGTCCTCGGATCGCCGCGCTCAGCGTTTCGTGGCCGGATAGGCCGTGGCTCCGTGCGCGCGCGCCGGGCTGTCGGCCGCGAGCACGAACCTGCCCCTCGAGGCGTCCTCGAACCTGGGATCGGCGCCGCCGCGCGCGTCGAGCTCGGCCACCGGCAGCCTGGGCGAAGCGCGCTTCTCGTCGTCGATGCAGTACCAGTAGTTGCGCGCGAACTCGAAGCTCTCCGGCGCCGTGCCCGGGCCGACGTTGACGAACACCGACACCTCGTCGGCGCGGTACGCGATCAGGTTGTCGCTGAACCGGCCCCCGCGACAAGGCACGAAACCCTCGGCGCGCGTCTCCTGCAGGATGCGCGCGAGCCACTTGCGCGGCCGGTAGAAGGTGTTGAATCGCACCGTGGCTCCATCGACGCCGACGAAGGCAATGGGCGCGAGGGAGCCGTCGAAGGTGCAGCCTTCGACCGTGATGTTGCGCGCCTCGAAGCCCTCCGGCTTGGGACGGAAATAGTCCATGCCCGTCGAGCCGCCGATGTTGATCGCGCGCTCGCCGGCGTGCTCGAAGCGCGAGTTGCGGATCGTGATTTCGCTGCTTCCGCCCTTGGCCTGCACGCCGGAGGATGCCGCGCCGCTTTCGAGGTCCTGGATCGTGCAGGCCTCGATCAGCCCGCGGTGGCAACCCACCATGTCGATGGCCGATCCGCCGCGGCCCCAGCGCTCGATCGTGCAGCCTTCCAGGCGGAAACCGTCGACGCCGGAGAGCTTGATGCCGTCGTGGTTCGCGCGCGCGCCGCAATCGCGCACGACGATCCTGCGCAGCACCACGTGCTGCGAGGGCGTCTCGTAGCTGCCGCCGTCGTCGATGTTCAGGCCGTTCGCCGGCGCGCCGACGATCACCAGGCCCTCGAGTTCGAAGTGAGCGACATCCGAGAACATCAGGCCGTGACGGAAGACCGGCGGCGAGCCGGGGTCCGCGGCGCGGATCACGATCGGCGCGCCCGGACGGCCGCGCACGTTCGCCGCGCTGCAGGCCTGGTAGTCGCCGCTCTCGACGAGAATCTGCGTTCCCGCCGCCGCCGAGCCGAGCGCCTCGCGCAGCTCCTCGCTGTCCTTGACGCGCACTTCCAGCGCAGCAGGCGACTGGACCAACAGTCCGCAGGCCACCACGAGGCTCAACATGCCGCCAGATTAGCGCGCGGGGGAGATCCCAGGCCATGGCCCGTGGGATCTCCCCCGCGTCGTTTCGAACGTATCGGACTAAAGCCCGACGACGTATTCCAAGCCGTCGGTCAACTGCGTGTTGTCCGGCGCGACGAATCCCGGGTCGCGTCCCCAGAACTGGCAGTTCACCACGGTGCCGGGAACCAGCAGGTCAGGCAGCGGCGAGCCGCCCAGGCTGCCGGCCGCGAAGGCGTTCATGTCGATCGCCAGCACGCCCGAGCAGTCGTTCGGCGGAGGGTTGCCGCCGGAGAAGGTCCCCGGAGTGCGCTTGACCGGGGGCGCGACGCACAGGAGGCCGGCCTGGAACGGGATCGCCGACTGGCCGTTCACTCCGTAGAACAGGAGGCCCGACTTGTTGTTGATCACGTTCGTCGCCGTGACCGCGAAGCCGCTGCTCGCCGAGGCGCTGGAGTAGCCGCTGGATCCGATCGTCGGCACGCAGCCGTTCGACGTCACCTTCGCGGTGCAGTAGACGCTGGGCTCGACGATTTCCACGCGGAAGAATCCCTGGCCGATCAGCGTGCCCAGGCCGTTCTTGATCGTCGCCGTGAAGTAGAGCGTGCCCGAATCCGTCAACGCACAATCGTCGTTGCCGAAGGTGTTGAAGAACGCGTCGTCGGTGAACAGCCCGTCGCCGTTGAGGTCGATCGGGTCGCTCTCGCGCACGATCACGCCCGCGCTGGAGTGCACCAGCACGCCGTTCTTGGCCAAGTCGACGTTGTCGGTGACACCGGCGATCACCCACTCGCCGACACCGTTGCCAGTGTGGGCGAAGAAGCAATCCGCGAAAGTCGCGTCGTCCCACAGTTCCGCGCCGCCCTCGACCGAGCCGCCGACCGTGGCGATCACGACACCGTTGCGCACGACCCAGTCGTCCTCGGTGATGTCGTTGTTGCCGCGCGCGTACCAGTCGCCGCCCGCATCCATGTAGACGCCGACGATGCCCGCCGAGTCGATCGGATTGACGAAGCCGGAGCCGGGAATGACGAAGTTCTCCTGCAGCACGACCGCGCCGTCGACCACGACGACGCCGTCCTCGGTGGTCGGGCCCTCGAGATCGCCCTGCAGGACGTAGTGGGCTCCGTCGGCGCTGATATGGAAGTCGTCGAGGTTGAAGTTCTCCCACTCCTCGGGGATCGCGCCGCCCTGGCCGCTAGGTATCGTGACGCCTTCCTGCGCCAGCAGCGCGCCGCCGAACTCCATCAGCTCGTCGGTGGTGGTGGTGATCGCGCCGTCGACGAGATCCGACTCGAAGCCGACGCGGCCCAGATCGTCGATCACCGGGCTGTCGAGCGCGTCGTCGTAGAAGACGCCCGGCAGGAACGGGATCGGCGCAGCCTCCTGCGCGAGCACCGTGTACGTGGGCCCCGCGGTGACCTTGAGCATGTAGTCGTCATTGACCGTCCCCGGCGTGACGTTCATCGACAGCGCGTATTCGCCGCTGGCGTTGATGCCGCACTTGGCGTTGAACGTGCCCCAATTCTCGCCGACGGCGAAGGGCGCAGGCGTGCCCTCCTGCGCCGCGAGGGCGCCGTTGACCAGCAGCACTTCGTCGATCGTGGTCACCTGTTCCGTGAGCGCGGTCAGAATCCAGTTACCGTTGGCCGAAGCGAAGGGTCGGTCGAAGTGCGTCGTGCCCGTGCCCACGTCGAAGAAGATTCCGGGGAGGCCGGGCACCGCGTTGTTGGGTTGGCCGGGGATGTTGTTGTAGATGTTGACCGCTGGGTTGGTCAGCGTGGACCAGGCGGCCTGTTGGACCGGCAGTCCCTGATCGCGGGCCTGGTCCTGGGCAAAGGCCTGGCTGGCCAGCATCGCGCCGCCGAACATCGCGGCGGCCGAAAGTGAGGGTCGAAAGTGCAATCGCATGGGTGATGATCCGGGTTGAGCCGCCGTGCGCGCCCTGGCGGGCTCGGGCCTGATCGTCGTGGAAGACGGACACACGACGAATTCGCGCTTGGACTTCGTACCACGGATTCCGCATTTCGGGGAGGTGGGCGAGGTCGATTTGCCGCGCGGGTCCGCCGGAACGTCGCGCCACGCGATTCCGCGCCCGCCCGGCGCATGGATCGCCCCCGAGCCTGGCAGCGCCTGCGTCAAGATGGCGACAATCGGAAGGCGATCCTCGCCTCCGACTCGACCCTTACTTACCGAAGAGCTGCGGCATGCTGACCGTCACGCGCGACCTCGTCCTTCCCTGCACCGTCACCGGCTCGTGGCCGCGGCCGCGTTGGTTCGACGTCAGCCTGTGGGGCCGCTCGCTGGACACTTGCATGCTCGACGTACGCTTCCGCGAGAAGTACCTCGACGCGCTGGCAACCTTGATCAGCGACGAGGAGCGCGCCGGGCTCGACATCCTGACCCACGGCGATTTCCACTGCGACGACGACATGGCCGGCCGCTCGTGGCACCACTATCCGCTGCAGCGCTGGAGCGGATTCGACGGCGACCAGCTGCAGTCGGAGGAGACGCGCTCGCCGTGGTTGAAGTACCCGCCGGGGACCCTGCTCAATGAAATCTACACCGGCTGGCGCTGGCCGCGCGTGGTGGGCAAGGTCGAGCACCGCCCGCTCGACTACCCGAAGATCTGGAGGCTCGCGCAGTCGAAGACCGACAGGCCCGTGCGCTTCGGCACCTGCTGCTCGCAGGTGATGGGACTGTTCCTCGACCTCGCCACCGACGTCTACAAGGACCGCCGCGAAGTCATTTGGGACATGGCCGTGGCGATGAACACCGAGCTGCGCGCGCTGCGCGACGCGGGCGTCAAGTGCATCCAGATCGAGGAGCCCACGCTGCATTTCTGGGCCAACACCTACGGCGCGAAGAGCGATGAGGTGCGATTCATGGTCGAGGCCTACAACCGCGAGGTCGAGGGGCTCGACGACGTCGAGATCTGGATCCACACCTGCTGGGGCAATCCCAACATGCAGCGCGTGATCGAGAACGACAGCTACCGCGAGTCCTTCGAGCTCTACCTGCACGCGCTGCGCGGCGACGTGTGGACGGTGGAGATGACCGACCGTGATTTCCGCGAGATCGAGCTGTTCGGCTCGCTCAAGGGCAAGCTGCCGAAGAAGGTCTGCGTCGGCGTGTCCAGCCACCGCACGCTGCAGGTCGATCGCGCCGACGAGGTCGCGGGCCGCATTCGCACGGCGCTGAAGCACATCGCGCCCGAGCAGCTGGTGGTCTCCAGCGATTGCGGCTTCGGCCGCCAGGGCTGCAACCGCGACATCGCCTTCTTCAAGGCCGTCGCCATCGCGCAGGGCACGAACATCGTGCGCGGCGAGCTCGGCCTGCCGACCACGCGCGTGCCCGCCGCCGATCCGCGCCTGCAAACCGACATCGTGCCGCGCACGACGCGCATCTGATCGTACGGTACCAGGCTCGACTTCATCACTTTCGTGCAGGCGTGCGCCGGAGGT
>Ga0315910_10000197_pt1 | contig 67485 bp, 50 predicted proteins | sample EdamamesoilMG_FD_204470 | JGI IMG/M metagenome (GOLD analysis project Ga0315910, IMG submission 204470) | Garden soil microbial communities collected in Santa Monica, California, United States - Edamame soil | ecosystem: Environmental > Terrestrial > Soil > Garden | place: USA: California... | reverse complement strand
TCGAGCATCGGCGCCGAGAGGTCGAACCCGGTCGGCGCCCAGCCGCGCCGCGCCATCTCGGCGACCAGCCGCCCGCTGCCGCACGCCGGCTCGAGCACCCGCCGCGGCTCGCGCCGGCTCGCGACCCGCCCGAAGCGTTCGAACGCCTGCTCGAGGAAGAGCCCCTCCTTCGCCGTGTCCTCCTCGAACACGATGTCGTAGAGCAGCGGCGTCTCGTACCAGTCGACCGTCTCGTAGCGCGCCATGAACCGCGCGACTCTAGCGGAGTCCGCAAGCCGCGCGTCGGTTGCGACCGGCGCGTACCCGTGCCCGTTCGTCAGCCCCAACGCACTTCCCGCAGTTTCAAACCCGCTTCGAATCTGCGGCTTCGCGTCTGCTCGCTCCCACGAGCTGGGGGAGGACGTCGCTCACCCCGTCGCCTCCCCTGATGTTGAGCGGCGAGCGTGCGCGCTCCTGCGCGCGCACGCTCGTCCGCTGCAACTCGCGAGAGGGCAGCGGCGCGCCGCGCCGACTGCCCGGCGCGCGTTTCGGCTGCGGGCCTCCGGCCCGTCAGCCTCAAACGGCGAAGTACTTGGCGTTCGGGTGGTGGACGACGATCGCCGACGTCGACTGCTCCGGGTCGAGCTGGAACTCCTCGCTCAGCGTGACGCCGATCCGGTGCGCGCCGAGCAGGCGGTTCAGCACCGTCTGCATCGAGAGGTCGGGGCACGCGGGGTAGCCGAAGCTGTAGCGCGAGCCGCGGTAGCCCTGCCGCAGCAGCGCGCCGAGGTCGCGCGCGTCGTCGGCGGCGATCGCGAGGTCGCTGCGGATCTGGCGGTGGATGTACTCGGCCAGCGCCTCGGCCACCTCGACCGAGAGGCCGTGGAGATAGAGGTAGTCGCGGTAGTGATTGGCGCGGAACCAGGTGCGCGCGATGTCGCTGGCGCTCTGCCCGACGGTCACGAGCTGGATGCCGATCACGTCCATCTCGCCGCTGTCGACCGGCCGGAAGAAGTCGGCGATGCAGCGCCGCGCGCCGCCGCGCTGGCGCGGGAAGTACATCCGCGCCACCTCGCGCGTCGCCGTCTCGTCGTAGACGATCACCGTCTCGCCGACGCTCTGGCACGGGAAGAGGCCGTAGATCGCCTTCGGCTGGAGGATCTCCTCCTTCGCGCAGCGCTTCAGCAGCTCGAGGTAGGCGGGCCGCGCGTGCTCGTCGATCTGGGCGAGCCACTCCTTCTCGCTGCGCTGCCCGCGCTTGAAGCCCCACTGGAACTGGAAGAGGAGGCGCTCGTTGATCAGCGGCACCAGCGACTGGAGCGGGATCTTGTCGACGACGCGCGTCCCGAAGAACGGCGCGTCGGGCACGGCGACCTTCGGCAGCGCCGCCGGCGGCTCGTGCGCCTCGTCGTGGGGGACCGGCCGCTCGCGCAGCGAGAAGACGCGCGGCATCTCGGCCGCCGCCACGCTCGCCCCCGTCGCCTCGGCGGCGACGCGCGCCTCGAGCTGCTCGTCGCGCCGCGTCTCCTCGGCCACCTTCGCGGTCGCGGTCGCGGTCGCGCCCGCCTTCGCCGACGCGCTCGCCGCCTTCGCCTTCTCCTTCGCGCCGCCGCAGATCCGGCCGGCGAGGTCGAGCCCCTCGAACGCGTCGCGCGCGTAGGAGAGCGGCCCCTTGTAGATCGACCGCAGGTCGCGCTCGACGTAGCCGCGCGTCAGCGCCGCGCCGCCGAGGATCACCGGCAGGTCGATCCCGAGGCGGTTCATCTCCTCGAGGTTCTCCTTCATCACGACGGTCGACTTGACCAGCAGTCCCGACATCCCGATCGCGTCGGCGCCGTGCTGCCGCGCCGCCTCGAGCATCGCCGAGAGCGGCTGCTTGATGCCGAGGTTGAAGATCGTGTAGCCGTTGTTGCTGAGGATGATGTCGACGAGGTTCTTGCCGATGTCGTGCACGTCGCCGCGCACCGTCGCGAGGACGATCTTCCCCTTGGTCTCGCCGGCGACCTTCTCCATGCGCGGCTCGAGGAAGGCGACGGCCGCCTTCATCGTCTCGGCCGACTGCAGCACGAAGGGGAGCTGCATCTCGCCCGACGCGAAGAGCTCGCCGACCGTCTTCATGCCGTCGAGCAGCAGGTCGTTGATGATCGCGAGCGGCGCGTAGCGCTCGAGCGCCTTCTCCAGGTCGGCGTCGAGCCCCGGCTTCTCGCCGCGGACGATCCGCTCCTTGAGGCGCTCCTCGATCGTCGCCGCGACCTTGCGCGTCGCCTTCTCCTCGACGACGTTCTCGAAGAGGCCGATCAGCTCCTGCAGCGGGTCGTAGCCCGGCCGGCGCCGGTCGTGGATCAGGTCCTCGGCGACCTGCCGCTGCCGCTCGGGGATCTGGAAGAGCGGCTTGATCTTGCCGTTGTGGACGATCGCCGCGTCGAGGCCGCGCAGCCGCGCGTGGTGGAGGAACACCGAGTTCAGCACGTGGCGCGCGGCCGGCTTCAGGCCGAACGAGATGTTCGAGAGGCCCAGAAGCGTGTGGCACTCGGGCAGCCGCTGCTTCAGCTGCTCGATCCCGTCGAGCGTCGCGAGGCCGAGCTTGCGGTCGTCCTCGTTGCCGGTGCAGATGGTGAAGGTCAGCGGGTCGATCAGCAGGTCGGAGGGGCGGATGCCCCATTTGCTCTGCGCGAGCCCGACGATCCGCTGCGCGACGGCGACCTTGTCGCCCGTCTCCTTCGCCATCCCGCGCTCGTCGATCGTCAGCGCGACGACCGCCGCGCCGAACTTCCGCGCGAGCGGCAGGACGCGGGCCATCCGCTCCTCGCCGTCCTCCATGTGGACCGAGTTGATGATGCAGCGCCCGCCGACGAGCTGCAGCGCCGCCTCGATCACCGGCGCCTCGGTCGAGTCGATCGACAGCGGCGCCGGCACCTGCGTCGCGAAGCGGCCCACGACCGCGCTCATGTCGGCCACCTCGTCGCGCCCGACGTAGGCGGTGCAGAGGTCGACGACGTGCGCGCCCTCGGCGAGCTGGTCGCGGCCCATCTTGACCATGCCGTCGAGGTCGCCCGTCTCCAGCAGCTTCTTGAACTGCTTGCTGCCGTTGGCGTTGGTCCGCTCGCCGAGGATCAGGAACGACGAGTCCTGGCGCATCGTGACCGCGCCGTAGAGGCTCGACACCGACGGCGTCCAGCTCACCGACTGGCGCGCGGGCTGCAGTCCCGCGCACGCCTTCGCGACGGCGCGCAGGTGCTCCGGCGTCGTGCCGCAGCAGCCGCCGACGATGCGCACGCCGTCCTCGAGGATGAACCGCTCGAGCCAGCGCGCGAGGTCGGCCGGCTTGAGCGGGTAGTGGGGCTGGCCGTCGACCATCTGCGGCAGGCCGGCGTTCGGCTGGCAGCTCACCGCCATCGGCGCATGGCGGCAGAGCCACGCGACGTGCTCGCCCATCTCCTGCGGACCGGTCGCGCAGTTGAGCCCGATCACGTCGATCGGGTAGGGCTCGAGCGCGACGAGCGCCGCCGCGAGCTCGGTGCCGACCAGCATCGTGCCGGTCGTCTCCATCGTGAGCTGCACCATCACCGGCACGCGCCGCTGGCGCTGCTCGAGCGCCGAGAGGACGCCGCAGAGCGCCGACTTGGTCTGGAGGATGTCCTGGCACGTCTCGATCAGGAGCGCGTCGACCTCCCCGTCGAGGAGCCCCTGCGCCTGCTCGTGGTAGCTCTTCTCGAGGATCGCGAAGGTGGTGTGGCCGAGCGACGGGAGGCGCGTGCCCGGCCCGATCGAGCCGACCACGTAGCGCGGCCGCTCCTTCGTCTCGAACTCCGCGGCCGCCTTGCGCGCGAGTTGCGCCGCGATCCGGTTGATCTCGCGCGTCCGCGCCTCGAGGCCGAACTCGGCCAGCACCACCTCGTTGGCGCCGAAGGTGTTGGTCTCGACCGCGTCGCAGCCGGCCGCGAAGAAGTCGCGGTGGATCTGCTCGATCACGTCGGGCCGCGCGAGGTTGACCGCCTCGGAGCAGTTCTCGTGGTCGAGGTAGTCGGCCAGCGGCAGCTTGCGCGACAGGAGCGACGTGCCCATGCCGCCGTCGAACACGACGACGCGCTGCCGGGAGAGCTCGTGGATCGGGGGACGGTTCATCGCGACCTCGCGTTCGCCTTGCTTCTCGCCGCGCCGCGGCCGGCCGGCTTCGTCGCCAGCGCCAGCAGCGTCTGGAACCAGGGCGGCTGCCGTTCGCGCGCGACGATCGCCGTCGACGCCGCGCGGAAGCCCGCCGCGGCGAGCCACTCGTGCAGCTCGCGCTCGTGGAAGCCGGGCCAGCGGTCCTGGAACTTCTCCGCCGTCCAGCGCTCCTTGTGCTTGACCAGGTCGAGGACCAGCAGCCGGCCGCCCGGCTTGAGCACGCGCCACGCCTCGGCGATCGCTCGTGATGGCTCGGCGGCATGGTGGAGCGCCTGCGACAGCACGACGAGGTCGACCTCGCCGTCGGCCAGCGGCAGCGCCTCGATCTCGCCGCGGCGCAGCTCGAGGTTGGCGACGCCTGCCTTCGCCGCCTTCGCGCGCACGCGCTCCAGCATCGGGTCGCTGCGGTCGACGCCGATCACCTTGGCGCTCGACTGGCAGAGCAGCAGCGTCAGCTCGCCGCCGCCGATCCCGAGGTCGGCCACCGTGCCGCGCGGCAGCAGCAGCACCAGCGCCTTCGCCAGCCCTTCCCAGGTCCGGCCCGGCAGGTACTCGTGCTCGATCGCGTCGGCGATGCGGTCGAAGTAGGCGCGCGACTCCTTCTCGCGGTCGGCCAGCGCCGCGCGCAGCGCCGCCGCGTCGCGTTTCGCCTCGGACGTCGCCGCGACCGCGGAGGCCAGCTCGCCCCACGCGTGGGCCGCCGCGCTGCTGCCGGGCGCGCGCGAGTAGTAGCTCTTCGTGCCGTCCTTGCGGTCGGCCAGCAGACCCGCGTCGCGGAGCTGGGCGAGGTGCTGCGAGACGGTCGACTGGCTCGCTTCGAGGATGCGCGTCAGCTCGGCGACCGACAGCTCCGCCTGCGACAGGAGCTGCAGCAGCCGCAGGCGCGTCGGGTCGGCCAGCGCCTTGAGCGCGCGCGAAGTGTCGTGGAGATCGGCCATCGGTGCATCGCGATGTAGCGATGGACCGATGGCCGATCAAGGGGTCGCCCGGCGGCGCCCCGGGGGGCGGGGCGGCTCAGCGGCCGTTCACGGCGTTCGAGAGCGCGTCGCGCAGCGCCTGCTCGAGCTTGCGGTTCTGCTCCTCGAGCTGGCGCATCAGGCCGTCGTTCGCCTGCTTCTGCGCCGGATCGACCTGCGCCATCTCCTGCTGCCAGCAGCGCACCTTCTTCAGCTCGTCGACGCAGCGCGAGAGCTCGCCGCGGCGCGGCAGGAGGTCGGGCAGGCGGGCGGCCTGCTTCACCAGCGCGACGAACTCCGGCACGTCCTTGTCGTCGGCGAGTTCGGCGACCAGCGGTTCGGAAAGCCGCTCGATCGCGCCGAACGAGCCGTCACGGGCGTGGACGCTCTGGCGCAGGAGCTCGGCGAACTCGGCGACCGACGCGTCGAGGCGGAAGCGCGGGCTCGCGGCGGCGACGGTGGGGGAAGCGTCGGCCGCAAAGCAGACGCGCGCCTGCTCGCGCACCGTCTGGCTGCGCGGCTCCTCGTAGCGGCAGCGCACCGTGGCGATCGGGCCGGCGGCCTCCGGCGCGAGGTCGAGCTCGTAGAGCGCGACCACCTCGTGGCCGGCGCCCACTTCGCCCGCGTCGACCTTGTCGTTGCGGAAGTCGGCGTGGGCGATCGCGCGGTTCTCGTAACCGAGCTGCCGGAAGGCGCGGACGGCCTGCGGCTCGAACTCGACCTGGATCTTCGCGTCGCGCGCCACGGTCGAGAGCGTGCCGGTCAGCTTGTCGACGAAGAGCTCCTTCGCCTCGCCGAGGCCGTCGACGTAGTGGCAGGCGCCGTCGCCCTCGCGGGCCAGCTGCTCCAGGAGCGCGTCGTTCACGTTGTTCATGCCGACGCCGACGGTGGTGAGGTAGATGCGCTCCGACTTGCACTGGCGGATGCGCGCCGTGAGCTGGTCGGGGTCGGTCACGCCGGCGTTGGCGACGCCGTCGGAGCAGAGGATGACGCGGTGGTCGCCGGTGCGATCGCGCTGCGTCATCGCGAGGTCGTAGCCGAGGCGCAGGCCGGCGCCGGCGTTGGTCGACTGCTCGGGCCGCAGCGGATCGAGCGCGGCCAGGATCGCCGTCTTCTCGGAGGCGCGCGTCGGCGGCAGCGCGATGCGGGCGTTCTCGGAGAAGACGACGATGGCGATCGAGTCGCGCTCGTCGAGCTGCGCGACCAGCAGGCGCAGCGCCTGCTTCACCAGCTCGAGGCGGCCGCCCTCCTCCATCGAGCCCGAGACGTCGATCACGAAGGTGAGCGTCGCCGGCGGGCGCGCCGCGCGGTCGATCTCGCGCGCCTTCAAGCCGACGCGCAGGAGGTGCTTGCCTTCGCCGAAGGGGCTCGGCGCCAGCTCGGTCGTCAGCGCGAAGACGTCGGGATTCGCGACGCCGTCGACGGCCGCGGCGGGGGCCGCGAGTCCCTGCTTGAAGGCGTTGACGAACTCCTCGGTGCGAACCGCGGCCTTCGGCGGCAGCGTCCCCTTCGCGAGGTAGCCGCGCGCCAGGTTGTAGCTCGCCGTGTCGACGTCCATCCCGAAGGTCGAGCGCGCGTCGATCCGCGTCGGGATCGCCGGGTTGTCGCCGAACCAGCGGAAGAACATGTCGCGCGGCGCCTCGCCCTGCCGCGGCGCCAGGCGATCGAGGAACGACTTCACGAGGGCGTCGATGTCGACCGTGCGACCGGCGGCGCCAGCGCGGCGGAGCTGGTCTTCGAGGGCGGCGACTTCACGGGGCGTGTGGTACGAGGCCGCGAGCGCAACGAGGGAGGGCTCGAAGTAGCTCTCCGTTCGTCCCCGAATGTCGCCGTCGCCCGCGTCGTTGAAGAAGATCGAATTCGACTGTCCCATCCCGCCGACGGGCGGCACTGGCGGCGAACCGCCGGGGTAGCCGAGCTTCTCGAGCTCCGCGCGGTCGTCATCGTCGACGCGCTTCCTCGCCATCTCCTTCGCGTCGCCGAGCTCCGGTGGAGCGTCGTAGCCGAGCGCCCGCAGCCGGTCGCGATCTTCCTGCGTCAGCGGCTGATGCGTCGGACCCGCCGGGTCTTCGACCGGCGTGGGCTGTGGCTTGTAGGTGCTCGGCACGCCCCCGCCCCGGTGGCCGCCGCCGCCGCCGCCGCCGCCGTACCCAAGCGATGCAAGGTCGACTGCGAGTTCGTCCGTGATCTCGTTCGCATCGGTGGCCAGCGCCTCGGCCTCCTCCGCGTCGTCGGCGAGGTAGCCGAGGCTCTTCAGTCGGTCGATCTCCGCTCTTGCGCCGGCCTCCGACGCCACCTTCTTCGCCACGTAGCCCGTGACGCGCCGCAGTTTCTCGACCGTCGCGTCGTCGAGCTGGTCGGCAGCCGGCGCCTGCTCCAGCAGCGCGAGCGCCTCCTCGGCCTTGTCGTTCTGCGCGAGCTCGATCGAGAGCGAGGCCAGCTCCTTGGCCGCCTCGCGCGCGTCGCTCTTCGTCAGATCGTCGATCGCGCGCCGCGTCGCGGCGAGATCTCCCGCCTCGACCGCGTCGCGCAGCAGCGTCGCCGGGATCGCGGCAGCGTCGCGAGCCATCTCGTCGGTGCCCCGCGCGGCCGCGGCGCTGATCCCCGGCCCGAAGGCGAAGCTTCCGGTCCCGGCGATCTCGAGCTCGCGGTCCGCTCTCTTGTCGAGCTTCCGCCACATCCAATTCCCGCCGACGCAAACCGCCAGGATCGCGGCCGCCGCGGCGCTCAGCCGCTGCGCGTTCCAGAACCTCCGCACCGGCGCGACCGTCGCGGCCTGCGCGAGCAGCGCCTGCTCGCGCGCTTCCGACAGCCGCATCACCGTCGCCAGTTTCGGCGCGTCGGCTTCGATCAGGGCGGCCGACTTCGCGAGCAGCTCGCGCTCGGCGCGGCACGTCGCGCACGTCGCGCAGTGCGCCTCGACGGCGGCGGCGCGCGCGGGCTCGAGCTCGCCCAGCACGAGGTGGGTCAGCTCGTCCTGGATCGCGGCGCAGTCGCGGTTCATCTCGCGGTTCATGTCGGCATTCATGTCGGGGTTCGCATCGTTGGCGTTCATGGAACTGCTCCTCACGCCAGTCCGGCCGCCCGCAGCCCCTTGGCCATGCGGGCGAGCGCCTGGTGGGCGGTGGTGAAGACGTCATGGAGGGAGGTGCCGAGCAGCGCCTGGATCTCGCGGTAGCTCTTGCCGTGCTGCACCTTGAGGGTCAGCACCTCGCGTTCGTGGTCGGGCAGCGCGGCCATCAGCTCGCGCACCTTGTTCTGCTCCTCCTCGCTCTCGACGCGCCACGGCTCGGGCGCGGCGAGGTCGGGCACGGCGACCTTCAGTTGTCGTTGCTGCATGCGATGCTCCCGGCGCGCCTCGTCGGCGCAGAGGTTCCGGCAGACGCGGAAGAGCCACGGCGCGAGCGTCGCGTTCTCCGTGAGCGTCCGCGCCTCGCGCAGGAGGCGCACGAACGTCTCCTGCACCACGTCCTCCGCCGCGGTCGCGTCGCCGAGCCGGTGGCAGGCGTAGCGCAGCAGCGCCGCCTGATGGCGGTGGAGCAGCTGCGCGAAGCGCTCGCGATCGCCCGCGAGGAAGCGGCGCAGCTCGGCGCCGTCGTCGTGAGGAAGCACCCCTGGCTGGTCGTCGCTCACGCCACCTTCCGTCGCTGGGTCGATCGTGGGTTCGTCGTCGGTCGCGCGTCGGAGTCCGCCGCTACAACGCCGCCGAGCCGCACCTGTTCGACGCCCGTTCGACGGAAGTCTGGCGGCGCGGTATGAAGTCGCCTCGTCTTCCCGGGCGCCGCCCGGGGGAGAGGCGTCGGGGACGCGGCTCGGGACGGTCGCTCCAGGAACGGCTCGATGGCTGCTCTCTCCGTCCTCCTCTGCCTCCTCGCCTCGCTCTTGCCTGGCGACTCCGAACGCGACGCGATCAACGCGGTCGAGCGGGCGCTGCGCGCCGCGACGATCGAGGCCGACCGCTGCATCGACGCGATTGACGGCCTCGGCGAATACGACTCGCCCGCCGTCGCCGAGGTGGTGCTGAAGGGCTACGTCGACCTCGAGGCGCGCGCGCAATCGGCCGAGAAGCTCGCCCACTCCGAGCTCACGAAGGGGCAGCTCTCCGACGGCCAGGTGATCGAGCGGCGCAAGAACATCGACCCGATCCGGCGCGTGCAGGCGCGCCTGCTCGACCGCGTCTCGCTCCTGCGCAACCCGGCGACGCTCCTCTGGCTGGTGGAGCACGCGCTCGGCGACGAGAAGTGCGGCCTCTCGCTCAAGGTCGAGGCGGTGCGCACCGCCGGCTTCCTCGGCGACCCGCTGCGCGACCTGCTGCAGAAGCTGGCGCCGAAGCTGAAGAAGCAGGACGACTGGATGGCGCTGCTGCTCGCGGCGCAGCAGCTCGGACGGAACTCGAACGGGCTGACGCCGGCGGTCCTGCCGCTGCTCGACCACGCCGATCCGACCCTGCGCGAGGCGGCGGCGCTGACGCTCGCGCGGATGGCGGCGCCGGAGGCGATCGCTCCGCTGATCGCGCGGCTCGAGAAGGAGACGGGTCGCACGCAGGTGCGCATCGCGGCGGCGCTCGAGATCCTGACGCGCCAGAAGCTGGGGCTCAGCCCGGCCGCGTGGAAGAACTGGTTCTCGGTCGAGGGACTGCGCTTCACCAGCGGCCAGGCGGAGCTCGGCGGTGGCGAGGCGGCCGTCACGCTGCAGGCGAGCGGCTACTTCCACGGCATCGCGCAGGACGCGCGCTCGATCGTCTACGTGATCGACTGCTCCGGCTCGATGCAGGTCTCGATGACCAACCCGCAGTGGCGGGACGGCGCCGCGCAGACGCAGCCGATCCCCGCGCCGCCCGGCGAGGAGAGCCGGATGGAGGCGTCGAAGAAGGAGCTGATCAAGGCGCTCGGCGAGCTGACGCCCGCCACGAAGTTCGCGATCGTCTACTTCAGCAACGGCGCCGACCGCTGGCAGCCGAAGCTGGTCGAGGCGACGCCCGACCGCGTGAAGAAGGCGCAGAAGTGGGTCGAGGAGCTCGGGCCGGGCGGCGCGACCAACATCCACGACGCGATGGAGAGCGCCTTCGCCTACGCCGGCCGCGGCCCCGCCGACAAGTACTACGACTCGGCCGTCGACACCGTCTTCTTGCTGACCGACGGGCAGCCGTCGATCGGTTCGACGCGCGACAACCCGGAGCGGACGCTCCAGCTCGTGCGCCGGCTGAACCCGTTCCAGCGCGTGATCGTCCACACGATCGGGCTCGGCAGCGGCATCGACGACCAGTTCCTCCGCCGCCTCGCGTCGGAGAACGGCGGGGTCTTCGTCCAGCGGTAGGCGTCTCGTCGCCGCGGCGCGCCGCCCACTTCCCGGCGCGCATGGCTCGTTGCACTCCCGTGACCGTCCCGGCGAGCGGGCCGCCGTATTCCTTGCCGATGGAGCGGGGCACCACCGCTCCGGCCGGAACCGGCTCGGCCCGCGCGGGTCGAAGCGGCTGCACAGGGAGAACTCCGATGGTCCCGACGATCGCTCGCGCAGGAGTCCGCTCCGCCGCGACGTTGCTGCTGGCCGCCGCGCTCGCGACGCCGGCCCGCGCGCAAGCGGCCGACTCGATCCAGGCGGCGCTGGCCGACCTTGCGCGCGCGACCGACGTCGTCGTGCCGCCGAGCGGGACGCTCGGGTGGCCGCGCCGTCCGCAAGGCGTCGAGCTCGCGGCGGTGCGCGCGAGCGTGAAGATCGTCGAGGAGACGGCGACCACCTCGCTCGAGCTCGAGCTCTGGAACCGCGGCGCGCAGGCGGCCGAAGCGATCGTGATCCTGCCGTTGCCCGACGACGCGGCCGTCTCCGGCTTCGCGATCGAGGGGACGAATCGCGAGGCGACGGCGCAGTTGCTGCCGCGCGACCAGGCGCGCCGCCTCTACGACGAGATCGTCGCGCGCCTCAAGGATCCCGGCCTGCTCGAGTTCGCCGGCCACGCGGCGGTGCGCTCGAGCCTCTTCCCGGTCGCGGCCGGAGCGCGCCAGCGCGTCCGCTTCAGCTACGACAGCCTGCTCGCCCGCGACGGCGAGCGCGTCGACTACGAGCTGCCGCGCAGCGCGTCGCTCACCGCGACCGCCGAGTGGTCGATCGACGTCGCGCTGGCCAGCAAGGCGGGCGTCGCGATGGTCTACTCGCCGAGCCACGACCTCGAGCTCCAGCGCGTCGACGGCGACCACGTGACCGCGCGCCTCGCCGCCGGCAGCAAGCGCAATCCCGGCTCCTTCCGGCTGAGCTACCTGCGCGCGTCGAAGGAGCTGACCGCGTCGCTCTTCGCCTACCCCGACCCGCGCGTGGGCGGCGGCTACTTCCTGCTGATGGCCGGGATGCCGGCCGCTGCGCGCGAGGAGCAGGCGAAGGCAAGGCGCGAAGTGACGCTGGTGCTCGACCGCTCGGGGAGCATGGCGGGCGAGAAGATGGAGCAGGCGCGCGCCGCCGCGCTCCAGGTGATCGAGGGGCTCGCCGACGGAGAGTCGTTCAACGTCGTCGACTATTCGACGACCGTCTCGCTCTTCGCGAACCAGCCGGTGGCGAAGGACGCGACGACGACGAAGCAGGCGCGCGACTACCTCGCGGCGCTGCGCCCCAACGGCGGCACCAACATCCACGACGCGCTCGTCGAGGCGCTGCGCCAGCCGCACGACGAGAGCCACCTGCCGCTGGTCCTCTTCCTGACCGACGGGCTGCCGACGGTCCGCTCGACCTCGGAAATCGCGCTGCGCGAGCTCGTCGAGAAGGGCAACGTCCACGGCCGCCGCTTCTTCTCCTTCGGCGTCGGCGCCGACGTCAACGTGCCGCTGCTCGATCGCATCGCCGACCTGACGCGCGCGTCGGCGACCTACGTGCTGCCCGGCGAGGACGTCGAGCTGGCGGTGGAGAAGGTCTACCGCCGCCTCTACGGGCCGGTGCTGGCCGACGTCGAGCTCGCGACGCTCGCCGCCGACGGCTCGCCCGATCCGCGCCGCGTGCGCGACTGCATGCCGCCGCGCCTGCCCGACCTCTTCGACGGCGACTCGCTGATCGTGCTCGGCCAGTACCAGGGCGAGGCGCCGATCTCCTTCCGCGTCGCCGGCAGCCACCTCGGCCGCCCGCGCGAGTTCCGCTTCGAGCTCGACGTGAAGCGCGCGACGACGCGCAACGCCTTCGTGCCGCGCCTCTGGGCGACGCGCCAGATCGCCTACCTCGTCGACCAGGTCCGCGAGCTCGGCGCTGCCAGCGATCCGCTGCGGCCAGGCCTCCCGGCCGGCGATCCGCGCCTCGCCGAGCTGACGCAGGAGATCCTCCGCCTCTCGACCGAGTTCGGGATCCTGACCGAGTACACGGCCTTCCTCGCGACCGAGGGCGCCGATTTCGGGAGCTGGAACGAGCTCTCGATGCGCTGCAACGACGCCCTCTCCGACCGCGCGGTGCTGCAGCGGTCGGGCGTCGCCGCCGTCGCGCAGGGCGCCAACTTCAACGAGCGCAAGTCGAAGGCGACGGTCGACGCCCGCAACGGCTTCAACGACGTGCAGGGCGAGAAGCTCGAGCGCGTCGAGGTCGCCACTGTCCAGCAGGCGGCCGACCGCTGCTACTTCAACGACCAGGGCACGTGGCTCGACGCGCGCCTGATCGGCAAGCGCGACGAGGCGCCGGCCGAGGTCGTCGTGTTCGGCACGCCGCAGTGGCACGCGGTGGTCGACGAGCTGATCGCCGACGGCCGCCAGGCGCTCTTCTGCATGCGCGGCGCCGTCCGCATCGACCATCGCGGCCGCTCGATCCGCCTCGAACTCGGCGCCCAGTGACGCCCCCAACCATGGAGAACTCCATGTTCCCGAAGCTGCTTGCCTCGCTCCTCGCCTCGCTGCTCGCCGTACCCGCCGACGACGCCGCGAAGCCGGCCGTCGCGCCCTCCGCGAAGGCGGCGCCGCGGATCGAGCTCGCCATCTGCCTCGACACCAGCGGCAGCATGGACGGCCTCATCGACGCCGCGCGCCAGAAGATCTGGGCGATCGTCAACGACCTCGCGCTGGCCGAGCCGACGCCGAAGCTGCGCGTCGCGCTGCTGACCTACGGCAACGACGGCCATCCCGCCGAGCGCGGCTGGGTGCGAGTCGACGTGCCCTTCACCGAGGACCTCGACGCGGTCTCGCAGCAGCTCTTCGCGCTGCGCACCAACGGCGGCACCGAGCTCGTCGCGCGCGTCCTCGACACGGCGGCGAAGGAGCTCGACTGGTCGCCGAAGCTCGACGAGCTGAAGCTGGTCGTCGTCGCCGGCAACGAGTCGGCGGAGCAGGATCCGGCGCTGAAGAACGGCGACGCCTGCAGCGCGCTCATCGAGCGCGGCATCGTCGTCAACTCGATCTACTGCGGCAACCCGGCCGACGAGCTCGCGCCGGCGTGGCAGCAGGTGGCGAAGCTCGCCGACGGCCACTTCGCGTCGATCGACCAGCAGAACGGGACGATCGTGATCGAGACGCCGTTCGACAAGGAGCTCGCCGCCCTCTCGACCGCGGTGAACGCGACCTACCTGCCGATCGGCGCCGGCGGCGCCGTGGCGTGGGACAACCAGCGCGCCCAGGACGCGAATGCGGAGAAGTGCAACGTCGCGACGGCGGCTGCCCGCTGCGAGACGAAGGGTGGCAAGCTCTACTCCTGCTCGTGGGACCTCGTCGAGCAGGTGAAGGGGGGCCACCTGAAGCTCGAGGACGTCAAGAAGGAGGAGTTGCCGGAGTCGATGCGGGAGATGACGATCGAGGCGAAGCAGAAGTGCGTCGACGACGCCTGGACCAAGCGCCAGGAGCTGCAGAAGAAGATCCAGGACGCGGGGGCCAAGCGGCAGGCGGTGATCGACGAGGAGCTGGCGAAGCGCGGCGCGACGGAGAATGCCGCCTTCGACCGCGCGGTGCGCGACGCGCTGCGCCACCAGGCGGAGAGCAAGGGGCTCAAGTTCCCCGAGAAGAAGCCGACCGAGGCGAAGCCCGGCGACGCGAAGCCGGCAGAGACGAAGCCGACGGAGACGAAGCCGGCCGACGCGAAGCCGGCGCCGAAGGAGACGAACGGCGGGTGAGTCCGACCGCGACAGTGCTGGTGGTGGAGGACGACCGCGCGATCCGGCGCGGCCTGGTCGACGCCTTGAAGTTCGGCGGCTACGCCGTGCACGAGGCGGAGGAGGGCCGCGCCGGATTGCAGATGGCGCTGGCGCTGCCGATCGACCTCGCCCTGCTCGACGTCGTGCTGCCGGGCGTCGACGGCTTCGAGATCCTCGGCGCGCTGCGCCGCACCAAGCCGACCCTGCCGGTGATCCTCGTCACGGCGCGCGGCGCCGAGTCGGATCGCGTGCGCGGCCTCCACGACGGCGCCGACGACTACGTCGTGAAGCCCTTCTCCGCCCGCGAGCTGCTGGCGCGGGTCGAGGCGGTGCTGCGGCGCAGCGCGACGCGCGCGACGCCGGCGCAGTCGCTCACGCTGCCGGGCGGCCGCGTCGACTTCGCGCGGCGCGAGGTGCGGCTCGCCGACGGCGGCGTGCGGCAGCTCTCCGAGAAGGAGCAGCAGCTCCTCGCCTACCTCGCCGCGGCGCGCGCGCAGGTCGTGACGCGCGAGGAGCTGCTCGAGCGCGTCTGGGGCCTCGATCCGCGCGGCCTCCAGACGCGCACGATCGACATGCACATGGCGCGGCTGCGCGAGAAGCTGGCCGGCTGCGGCAGCGAGGTCGTCGTCACGGTCCGCGGCCGCGGCTACCTCCTCGCGCCCGACTGCGTGGTCGACGGGCGATGAACCGGCGCGGCGGCCACTGGCGCTGGATCTACGCCGCGTGCGCCGGCGCGGTCGTGGTCGCGCTCTCCGTGGTCACGCGCGCCGCGCTCGCGCTCGAGCAGGAGCACCGCGCGTCCCAGGACGAGATGGAGCAGAAGAAGCGCGAGGAGGTCGCGCAGCGCAGCGCGCTGTGGCGGCTCGACTGGGGCGTGCTGCCGCTCCTCTCGCGCGAGGGGGCGCGGCCCTACTTCCACTACCTCGGCTACTACCCGCAGGAGTGCGCCTACTCGCGCTACCTCGCGCCGATCATGAAGGGCGACGTGCTGGTCGCGTCGCCGCTGCTGCTGGCCGCGCCGCCGCCGATCCGGCTCCACTTCCAGGCCGACGCGAACGGCCTCTTCACCTCGCCGCAGGCGCCGGAGGGCAACCAGCGCGACCTCGCCGAGGCGACGCTGCCGGCCGCGGGCACCGTCGCGATCGACGCCGCCGAAGGGGCGCGCCGCCTCGCGCGCGTGCGCGAGATCGTCTCGCCGACGGTCGCGATGGCGTGCACGCTGCAGATCGAGGCGTGCGAGTCGGCGCCGCGCCTGCCGCAGCTCGCGCAGGGCGAGTGGACGGCGCGGCTCGAGCAGGCGGTCGACGCGAAGCGCGCCGCCAAGGACGTCGCCAACTCGAGCTCGCGCGCCGCCGAGCCGCTCGCGCCGCCGCCCGACGTCGACGTCGGCACCTTCGTCCCGATGTGGCTCGGCACGCCGCCCGAGCTCTTCTTCCTGCGCCGCGTGAAGGTGGGGGAGCAGCAGCTGCTCCAGGGCTTCTGGTGCGACTGGGAGCTGCTGCGCGCGACGCTCCTCGCGTCGATCGCGACGCTGCTGCCGGGCGCCGGCCTCGAGCCGCTGCCCGAGAGCAACGGCGAGCTGCAGCTCGGCGAGATGTCGCTCACGACGCTGCCGGCGCGCCTCGTCGCGCCGAGCGCGTCGCCCGCCGCGCCCGCGCCCGTCGTCGGCTGGACCGCGACGCGCACCACGCTCGCGATCGCGTGGCTCGTCGCCGTCGCGGCGCTCTCGGGCGGCTGGTTCCTGGTCGGGTCGAGCGTCGCGCTCGGCCTGCGCCGCAGCCGTTTCGCGTCGGCCGTGACCCACGAGCTGCGCACGCCGCTGACGACCTTCCGCATGTATTCCGAGATGCTGGCCGACGGCATGGTCGCGACGCCGGCCGAACGGCAGCACTACCTCGAGACGCTGAAGGAGCAGTCGTCGCGCCTCGCGACGCTGGTCGAGAACGTGCTGGCCTACGCGCGCCTCGAGGAGGGGCGCGGCGCCGCGCGCCGGACGCCGACGACGGCGGGGGAGCTCCTCGCCCGCCACCTGCCGGCGCTCGAGCAGCGCGCGGCCGACGGCGGCTTCGTGCTGCGCGTCGAGCAGGGCGCCGACGTCGCCGGCGCGCGCCTCACCACCGACGGCGACGCGATCGGGCAGGTCCTCTTCAACCTCGTCGACAACGCCTGCAAGTACGCGCACGGCTGCGAGCCGGCCGTGATCGAGCTGCGGGCGTCGCGCCGCGGACGCTCGCTCGCGCTCGAGGTGCGCGACCACGGGCCCGGCATCGCGCCGCCGCTGCGCCGCGCGATCTTCGAGCCGTTCGAGCGGGGCGACCGCAACGGCGACCCGCGGCCCGGCGTCGGGCTCGGCCTCGCGCTGGCGCGCGGCGTGGCGCGCGACCTCGGCGGGGAGCTCGCTCTCGACGAGGCCACCGACCGCGGCGCGGCGCTGCGCCTCACGCTCCCGCTCGATCCGTAGCGCACCGCTACCATCGGGGTCGTGGCGCGCGACACGACGATCCCGATCGGCGTCTGGCTGCCGGCGACGGCGGTCGCGGTCGTCTGGTTCGTGCTCCTCGCACGCGGCGACGGACCCGGCGAAGCGACGCGCGACGCGTCGCACGACGCGACGAGCGCCGCGAAGAGCGAGGCGCCCGCCGCGCTGCCGCCGAAGGTCGCGGAGCAGCCGCCTGCGGTAGCCGTCGACGATCCGAAGAAGGAGGTCGAGACGCCTCCCGCGGCGAAGGACGAACCGGCGCCGAAGAGCGAGCCGCCGCCGAAGCCGGAGCCGCCACCGAGCGAGCCGCCTCCCGCGGAGCCACCGAGCGAGCCAGTGAAGGAGCCGGTGAAGGAGCTAGCGAAAGAGCCCGCGAAGGAGCCGGTGAAGGAGCCGCAGCCCGAACCCGTGAAGGAACCGGTGAAGGAGCCCGAGCCCGCGCCGGCACCACCACCTGCACCCGAACTTCCGCCGCCTCCCGCCGGCTGGCAGCTCCTCTCCGCGCCGACCGATCCTGCGACGGCCCTCGAGCTGCGCGGCGCGACCGCCGCGGCGCTGCTCGCCGACTGGAGCGCCGCGCTCGGCGCCGCGCGCGACCAGTTCGTGACCAGCGGCGATCGGCTCGCGCCATGGCTGATCGTCGCCGCGCGCGAGTCGCCGCCCTCGTTCGAGACGCTCCTCGACGCGCGCGCCCGCGTCGAGCGCGAGCTCCTCGTCCCGCTCGCCCGTCGCGTCGACGAGCTGCCGTGGATCGTCGTCGCGCGGCAAGACGAGGCGCGCCGCGCGGCGTGGCGGCGGCGGGACGAGAGCACCGTGCTGCTCGGCGGCGACGCGAGCGCGGCGCAGCTCGTCGCTGCGCTGACGCGCGCGACGCTCGCGGCGCCGGGGCGGCGCGTGCCCGAGTGGTGGCTCGCCGGCGCCGCGGCGATGGAGGCGGCGGGGGATGGCCACGTCGCGCTCGCCGCGCCGCCGCCGGATGCGCGCCTCGCTCCGCTCTTCGAGCCGCCGCCGGCGCAAGCGGTGCGCGAGCGCGCGGCGTGGGAGACGCTCGCCGGCTCGTTCACGGCGTGGTGCCTGCTGCCCGACGGCGGCGGCGCGCACGCGGCGGCGAGCTGGTTCGAGACGGAGAAGCTCGGGGAGCTGCGGGAGTCGGCCGAGGAGCTCGCGGCACGATTCGGCTGCGCCCAGTTCGCCGAGCTCGAGGCGCGCTGGCAGGCGGCAAGGCGGTGAGGGGCGCCCCCTTTCACGAAGCAGCGCCGCCCGCCTCTTGAAGGGCGCCGCCCCCTTCCCGACCGCTTCCTGCCGGAGTCGCCGATGGCCCGCTCGCTCGCCCGCTCGATCGTGATCCGCCTTGGCGGAGCCGTCGCGGTGGCGGGCGGCCTCTCGCTCCTGCCGCTCGCCGCGTGGGCCGAAGCGGCGTGGCCGGCGCGGGCCGCGGTCGCCGCGCCGCAAGCGGGCGCGCCGCGGCCCGAGGTCGCCGACCTCGCGAGCCTCCTCCCCGACGACGCGCTGCTGGTGGCGGAGCTGCGCGGCGCCGGTGCGCTCGCGCGCGCGCTGCCGACCGGCACGCTGCGCGACCGCCTCTTCGCGCTGCCGTCGTGGAAGCGGTTCCAGAAGACGCCGCCGCATGCGCAGCTGCTGGCGGGCATCGCCTTCGTCGAACTGGTGGGCGGCATGCCGGTCGCCGAGCTCCTCGGCGCGCTGCTCGGCGACTCGCTGGTCCTCTCGGTCGCGATGGGTGACGGCGCGCCGCAGCTCGTCGCGGCGGTGCGCACGGCCGACGCCGAGGCCGCGGCCCACCTGCTGCAGCTCGCCCGTTCGCTGATCGCCGCGTCGAAGGAGGAGCCGAAGCCGGGCCGGCTCGACACGCTCGACGGCCACGAGGTCGCCGTGCTGCGCGAGCAGCTCTGGGTCGGCGCGGTGGGGCGCGACCTCCTCGCGGCCGGCAGCGCGGCGAAGTTCCGCGAGCTTGCCGCGCGCGCGGTCGCGGGCGGAGCGCGGGCCGTGCCGCCGCTGCTGGCGGGCGCGCGCGCCGCGGCGCCGCAAGGGGCGTTGCTGAACTTGGCGCTCGACTCGAAGCGGCTGGCCGCGATCGCGCCCGACTCGTGGAAGTTCCCGCTCGAGCAGGACGAGCCGTTCGGCGCGCTCCTCACCGGCGACCTGATGCGCCTCGCCGCGCAGGCCGAGGTCGTGCGCGGCGCGGTGGTGCTCGACGGCGCGACGCTGCGCGTCGACGTCGCGCTGCCGGCTCCTTCCTCGTCGCCGCTGCCCGAGGCGTACCGCTGCTTCGCCCACGCGAACGCGGCGCAGCCGCTGCCGATCGTGCGGCCGCCGGAGCTGCTGCTCACGAGCGTGATGCGGCGCGACTGGGCCGCCTTCTGGGCCGACCACGGCGAGCTCTGCAGCGACGCCGCGGAGCCCGCCTTCGCCAAGATGAAGAGCGACTTCGGCCTCCTCTTCGGCGGCAAGAGCCTCGCCGACGACGTGCTGCCGATGCTGGGCGAGCCGATGCTCTTCGTGCTGGCGCGCCAGGGCTTCGCCGGCGTCGCGGAGCCGCCGCAGGTGCGCTTCCCCGCCGGCGCCTTCGTCTATCGCACGCGCGGCGACGCGGCGAAGTTCGGCCGCGACCTCGAGAACGCGGTGCAGATGGGGATCGCCTTCTTCAACGCCGATTCGGCGCAGAAGCAGGTGATGCCCTTCGTGCTCTTCCTCGAGGAGCATCGCGGCGTGCGCATCGTCGGCGGCCGCCTGCCGGTCGACGATTCGCGACCGGCCGACCCCTACCGCCGCAACTTCTCGCCGTGCGCCGCCTACGTCGGCGAGTGGGCGATCGCCTCGTCGACCGAGGAGCTGCTGAAGCAGTTGATCGACGAGCTCTCGGCGCCCGACCGCGCCTCCTTCACGCCGGCCGGCGCGCTCGCCTACCTCGAGCTCGGCGGCGCCGCGCTCGCGCGCCTCGCCGTCGAGGATCGCGAGGCGCTGATCACCAACGCCGTCGTGAACGACGGGAAGTCGCGCGACGAGGCGGAGCTCCAGCAGGAGTTCCTCGCGGACCTCGCGCGCGAGACGGAGCGGATGCACCTTGCGACGCGGCTGCGCGACGGCGCGTTCCACGTCGAGTTCGAGTGGGCGCTCGCGCCGCGGGCGCCCGCGACGCCTGCTTCGCGCGAGGGCGGTCCGTGAGCGACGCGCTCGCGCCCTACGTCGTCGGTCGCGACGGCCCGTTCGGCCGCGCCGAGGCGGCCCACCTGCTGCGCCGCGCGGGCTTCGGCGCGCGACCCGAGGAGCAGGAGCGGGCGGTCGCGGCCGGCCTCGCGGCGACAGTCGAGAAGCTGCTCGCCGACGACGAAGGGAAGGAGGCGGCGCAGCTCGGCGCCAGCGGTGCGCTGGTCGCGGAGGGCGACGCGCTCGCGCCGCTGCAGGGGGTCTGGCTCGGCCGCATGGTGGCGACGCGCGCGCCGCTGCGGGAGAAGCTGGCGCTCCTCTGGCACGGCCACTTCGCGACGAGCCTCGCGAAGGTGCAGCGCGCCACCTGGATGTGGTGGCAGTACGAGCTCTTCCGCGCGCGCGGCGCGGGCCGCTTCGGCGAGCTCGCGCTGGCCGTCGCGCGCGACCCGGCGATGCTGGTCTGGCTCGACGGCAGCAGCAACGAGAAGACGGCGCCCAACGAGAATTTCGCGCGCGAGCTGCTGGAGCTCTTCACGCTCGGGCGCGGGGAGTACGGCGAGCGCGACGTGCAGGAGGCGGCGCGCTGCTTCACCGGCTGGCACGTGAAGGAGCAGCGCTTCTGGTTCAACGAGCGGGCGCACGACGCGAAGCCGAAGCGCGTGCTCGGCCGCGACGGGTTGCAGGACGGCGGCGAGGTCGTCGACGTCGCCGTCGCCCATCCGGCGTGCGCCCGCTTCGTCGCGACCAAGCTGCTGAAGGCGTTCGTCGCCGACGCGCCGGACGAGGCGGCGATCGCGGAGACGGCGGCCGCCTTCGCGGAGGAGGGGCTCGACGTGCACGCGACGCTGCGCCGCCTCTTCCTCTCGCGCCTCTTCTTCGATCGGCGCTGGCGGCGGGCACGGATCGCGGCGCCGGTCGAGTGGTGCGTCTCGCTGCTGCGGCGGACCGCGACGCGCTCGAAGCTGGCGGCGGTGGGGACGGCGACGGGCGAGATGGGGCAGGCGCTCTTCGCGCCGCCCGACGTGAAGGGGTGGGACGGCGGCGCGGCGTGGGTCTCGTCGCGCACGCTGCTGGCGCGCGGCCGCTTCGCGGCGGCGCTGGCCTACGGCGACGGCGCGCTCGGCACGGCGGTCGACTGGGCGATGCTGGCCGGCACGGCGGCGGATCGCGACGGAGCGACGCTGGTGGCGCGCCTCGCCGAGTTGCTGGTCGACGACGGGCTCGAGCCGGCAACCCGCGCGCGGCTGGTCGCGTTCGCCGATTCGGAAGGCGCCGGAGGCGGCGCGACGCGCATCGCGCGCGTCGCCCACCTGCTGCTCAGCGCTCCCGAAGCGCTGCTGGTCTGAGCGGACCGCGAGGAGCACGACGATGGCGACGACGCGACGCGGATTCCTGACAGCGGCGCTCGGCGCGGCCGCGAGCCTGCCGCTGCTGCCGCGCTTCGCCTTCGCGCGCGCGGCGCTGGCCGGCGCGCGGCGCGACCGCCTCCTCGTGCTGGTCGATCTCGCGGGCGGCAACGACGGCCTCAACATGGTCGTGCCGTTCGCCGACCCGCTCTACCAGAAGGCGCGCACGGCGCTGCGGATCGGGCGCGATGGCGTGCTGCCGCTGGCCGACGGGATCGGGCTGCGCCGCGAACTGGCGCCGCTCCACACGCGCTTCGAGGCGGGCGAGCTCGCGATCGTGCAGGGCGTCGGCTACCCGGGCCCCGACCGCAGCCACTTCCGCTCGACCGACATCTGGCACACCGCGTCGCTGGCGCCGGTCGCGCCGACGACGGGCTGGATCGCGCGGCTGGGCGAGCGAAGCGACCTCGCGCTCCCCGGCCGCATCCCGCTGGTCGTCACGGCGGGCGGCAACGTGCCGCTCGCCTGCGTCGGCGCGCGCGGGCCGGCGCCGCAGTTCGAGCGGGTCGAGGAGCTCGACGTCGCGATGGGGCCGGGGGCCGGCGGCGACGCGCGTGCGCGCGAGCTCGCCGCACTGGCCGAGGGCGCCGACGGCAGCGCGACGCTGCGGCTGCTGCGCGAGACGGCGCGCGCGACCCATCGCCAGATGGCGCAGATGGAGCAGGCGGTCGCGGCGAGCCGCGTCTCCGGCGACTATCCGAAGGCGCCGGTCGGCGCGGCGCTGCGGCTGGCGGCGCAGCTCCTGTCGGGCGGCCTCGAGCTGAGCGCCTGCTACGTGCGGCAGGAGGGCTACGACACCCACGCCTACCAGGCCGATCTCCACGCGCTGCTGCTGCGCGACCTCGGCGCGGCGCTCGGCGCGTTCTGGAATGACATCGTCGCGGCCGGCGCGGCCGATCGCGTCGTGGTGATGGTCTGGTCGGAGTTCGGGCGGCGCGTGCAGGAGAACGGTTCGAAGGGGACCGACCATGGCGCGGCCGCGCCCGTGCTGCTGCTGGGCCAGTCGCTGCGCGGCGGGCTCCACGGTGCGGCGCCGCGTCTCGACGCGCTCGACGACGGCGACCTCCGCTTCACCACCGACTTCCGCAGCGTCTACGCGACGCTGCTCGACGACTGGTTCGAGGCGCCGTCGACCGAGCTGCTGGGCGCGCCCTTCGCGAAGCTGCCGCTGATCCGTCGCAGCGCGTGAGCCGCGTCGCGGCGATCAGCGGCCGGTCGGCGCCGCGAGCACGGCGTCGACGGTGAGGAGGCCGTCGACCGGCGCGACCTGCAGCCACTTCGCCGGGTGGCGCGGCGAGAAGAGGGCGATCTCGTAGCGCGCGGCGGGCCAGAGCTCCGCCGCGACGCGCCCTTCGGCGTCCGCGACGAAGCGGCCCGCCTCGGCGCGCGCTCCTTCCGGTCCCATCGCCGCGACGTGGACGTCGCATCCGGCGATCGCGACGCCGGTGGCGGCCTCGCGCACGACGAGGTCGAGCGCGACGCGCGGCGCGCCTTCGGGCGGCGCGCTGCCCGGCACCACGCGCACGACGATCTCGGCCGTCTCGTCGCGCGCGAGCGTCCGCTCGTCGCGGGAGTCGCCGAAACGGGGGCCCGACGCCGCGGCGTCGGTCGCGTTCATGCGGCCGCGCTGTTCGGCGCGTCGCTTCTCGAACCGGTCGAAGCGGAGGTCGCTGACGTCGACGAAGAGCCGGCCGGGCGGCGCGTCGGCCAGCTCGAAGCGGCCGTCGGCGTCGGTCACGAGCTCGGCGAGCTGGCCCGCGGCGCCGCCCTCCTTGCTCCACTGGACGACGACGCGCGCCTCCTCGATCGGAGCGCCGTCGTTCCAGCCGACGACTCGGCCGCGCAGCCGTCCGCGCCCGACCGCGCTCGGCAGCACGAAGAGGAGGTCGGCGCCGCGCGTCGACGCGAGCGTGACGTGGCGCGCCTGCTCGATCCCGCCGGCGGCGAGCGTGACGTTCCACTCGCCCGGCAGCAGCAGGACGGTGGCGGCGCCGTCGTCGTCGAGCGCGAGCGCGCGTCCGCGGCCGAAGAGATCGAGCGACTCGCAGTGCGCCGCCGCGCCGCCGCCGAGCGCGACGCGCAGCTCGCACGGAGCGCCGGCCGTCCGTCCGGCGACGCGGATCGTCAGCGGCTGGCGGCGCAGCAGCGCGACCTCGATGCGTGCCGTGTCGCCTGCCGCGAGCGTGCGCGTCGCGCCGGCCGCGAAGGCGTCGGTCGGGAGGACGCGCGGGGCGACCTCGGTGCGATTGGTGCGGATCCGCGGGAAGGCGGCGACGACGTACTCCCCTGGCGTGAGGTGGTCGAAGCGGGCGCGGCCCTCGGCGTCGCTGCGCTTGCGCCACGCGTGGCGCTCGTCGCGATCCTGGAGCTGCGCGACCGCGTTCGCGGCCGGCTTCCCGTCGCCGTCGACGACGAGGAGCTCGACCGTCGCCTCTTCCACCAGCTCGAGCGCGAGATCGCGGGCCGGCGCGCGGACGGCGACGTCGATCGAGCCGCAGCGCGGCGCGTCGACCAGCAGCCGGTAGTCGCCGGGCGGGAGTCCGTGGATCGCGAAGCGGCCGTCCTCGTCCGGCTCGACGCGCGCGAGCGGCGCATCGCCGATCGCGACGGGATCGCGGTCGGCCGCGACCACCCGCAGCGTCGCCGAGGTCGCGCCGCGCACGCGGCCCGCCAGCGCGACCTCGCCGTCGCCGCGCTCGAGCGCGACGCTCAGCGCGGGCGGCTCGCTGCCCGGCTCGAAGCGGAGCGGGACGAGTTGCGCGACGTGGCCGGGCGCGGTGATCCAGAGGTCGGCGCCGAGGCGGCCGTCGGGCTGCGGCGCGATGCCGGGGAGGCTCTCGTGGAGCGCGAGGCGGCCGGGCAGGCAGGTGGCGCGCCACGGCCGTCCCATGGTCGTCGGCCGCTGCGGACGGATCTCGGCCGTGCGCCGGCCGTCGGCCGGATCGAGCAGCAGCAGGCACGCGCCGTCGAGCGGCGCGCCGTCGACCGCGTCGACGACGTCGACCAGGATCGAGCAGCGGCGCAGCGTGATCCGCGTCGTCGCGGCGCCGTCCTCCACGAGGCGCGAGTCGAAGAGGCAACCCTCCGCGAAGGCGCGCACCTTCCACGGACCGCGCGGCAGCGAGGCGAAGCGGGCGTGGCCGTCGGCATCGGCGGCCGCGACCTGCGCGAGCGGGCCGCCGTCGCGCCAGTAGGCGGGACGACCGGGGAGCGCCGCTGCCGTCGCCGCGTGCCACTGCTCCTGCTCCGCGTCGCGCACCGCCGACATCTCGACCACGGCCGCCGCCAGCGGCGCGCCGCCGCCGTCGACCACTTCGACCGCGTGCGTGCGGCCGGGTCGGAGGACGACGCGCAGTTCCTGCCGCTCGCGCGCGGCTTCGGCGAGCTCGGCCACCTCGCCGAGCGCGAAGCCCTCCTTCACGAAGAGGAGCGTCGCGAGGTCGCGCGTCGGCCGCGGGACGACGAAGCGGCCGTCGTGGCCGCTGCGCGCGACGAGCAGGGACGAGATGTCGGCGAAGCAGAGCGGCAGCAACAGCTCCTGCTCCTCCTCCTCGCGGTCGAACTCGCCGGCCACCACCTCGACGCCGTCGATCGGCGCGCCCGTCTCGTCGACGACGATCCCGCCGGCGAACGGCAGCGCGTCGTCGCGCCGCGGCTCGTCGACGCGCGTCGCGGGCGCGAGGTCGGGAACCGGGGCGTCGAGGGGCCGCTCGGCGGCCGCGACGGGCGGCGGGAACGGGAGCGGCGCGCCGCCGTCGTCGCGATCGGGCGGCGCGAGGAGGCGCGCGACGCCGAGCGCGCCGGCCAGCAGTACGACGGCCGCCGCTGCAGCGACCGCCTTCGACTTCGTCGTCATCCAGAGGCTCCCGTGCGCCATCGCCAGTGCGCGCAGTCGCGCGAGTTGCGTGTCGCGATCGCCGTGCGTCAGCAGCTCGGCGCGCAATGCTTCGAGCCCGCGCTGCAGCCGCGTCTTCACCGTCGCGACCGGCACGCCGCTCTTCGCCGCGATCGCGCTCGGCGCGAGGTCGAGCCAGTAGCGCTCGAAGAGCGTCGAGCGGTAGGGCTCGGGCAGGCGCGCGAACGCCTCGCCCACGCGGCGCGACGACTCGACCTGCGCCGCGATCACGTCGGCCGCCGGCAGCGCCTCGCGCGGCGCGGCCGCGAGCTCGCGCGCGTGGCGCCGTCGCTCGTCGCGACGCGCGCGCGCGAAGAGGCGGCGCGCGACGACGGCGAACCAGCCGACGCCGGCGATCGCGCGCGCGGGCGGCTGCTGCGCGGCGGCGAAGAGCGTCCGCGCCGCGAGCTCGTCGGCCGCCTCGGGATCGCGCACGATCCCGGCCGCGAGCCGCCGCACGAAGCGGGCGTGCTGCGCGAGGTCGAGCGGGGCGGCGGAGGCGTCGGCGGGAGGGTTCACGCTCCACCATCGTGCCCGCGCGCGGCGCGGAGGATTCACGTCGCCGCGAACGGGCGCGCGCCGTCGCCTCCCGCGCGCGCCGCCGCTGCGCTGGTGTCCCCCACGCTCCCCGGGCATGCTCCCGGCCATGCGCGTCGCCCTCGCCCAGATCAACACCACCATCGGCGACTTCCAGGGCAACGCCAAGAAGGTGGAGGAGTGGTGCACGAAGGCGGCCGAGCGGCGCGCCGACGTCGTCCTCTTCCCCGAGCTGACGCTCTGCGGCTACCCGCCGGGCGACCTGGTCGAGCTGCCCGATTTCGTCGCCGAGGGCGAGGCGACGCTCCACGAGCTGGCGCGCCGGCTGCGCGGCGGACCGGCCGCGGTCGTCGGCTTCGTCGAGCGCCACTCGAACCACGACCGCGCGATCGGGCTGGGGCTCAGCAACTCGGTCGCGTGGCTCGAGGGCGGCGTGACGCGTTTCGTCGCGCGCAAGTCGCTGCTCCCCAACTACGACGTCTTCGACGAGCGGCGCTGGTTCGATCCGGCGGTGGAGCGGGTCGTCGTCGAGCGCGGCGCGGCGCGCGTCGGCCTCTCGATCTGCGAGGACCTCTGGAACGACGAGCGCTTCTGGCCGCGGCGGCGCTACCGCCTCGACCCGCTCGACGAGCTGAAGCGGATGGGGGCGCGCCTGGTCGTGAACGCGTCGGCGTCGCCTTACGAGATCGGCAAGCCGGCGGCGCGCCGCCGGATGATCGCCGCCGCGGCGCAGCACCACGGCGTCGCGGTCGCCTACTGCAACCTGGTCGGCGGCAACGACGCGCTGGTCTTCGACGGCCACAGCATGGTGGTCGACGCGCGCGGCGAGCTGCTGGCCCACGCGGGCGGCTTCGAGGAGGAGCTCCTCGTCGCCGACGTCGGCGAGGCGCACGTCGCGACGGGCGGCGAGACGAACGGCGCGCTCGCGCCGCCGCTCCACCACGACCACGACGAGGCGCTCCATGCGCTGGTCGTCGGCGTGCGCGACTACGTGCGCAAGACCGGCTTCGCGAAGGTGGTCCTGGGCCTCTCGGGCGGGATCGACTCGGCGCTGACGGCGGTGGTCGCGGCGCGGGCGCTCGGGCCGGAGAACGTGCTGGGCGTCGCGCTGCCCTCGCGCTTCACCGCGGCGATCAGCAACGAGGATGCGGCTGCGCTGGCGAGGAACCTCGGCATCGGCTTCGAGACGCTGGCGATCGAGGCGGTGGTCGAGCCGTTCCGCAAGGCGCTCGCGCCCCTGCTCGGCGGCGCCTCGCGCGGCCTCGCCGACGAGAACCTCCAGGCGCGCGTGCGCGGCACGGCGCTCATGGCGCTGGCCAACCAGCGCGGCTTGCTGCTGCTGACGACGGGCAACAAGTCGGAGCTCGCCGTCGGCTACTGCACGCTCTACGGCGACATGAACGGCGCGCTCGCCGTCATCGGCGACGTCCCGAAGACGCTCGTCGTCGAGCTGGCGCGCCACGTGAACCGCGACGGCGTCGTGATCCCGGCGCGCACGATCGAGCGGCCGCCGACCGCCGAGCTGCGCGAAGGGCAGACCGACGAGGAGAGCCTCGGCGCCTACGCGAAGCTCGACCCGATCCTGCGCGACCTCGTCGTCGAGCGGCGCACCGTCGCGCAGATCGCGCAGGGCGGCGTGGCCGAAGCGCGCGCGCGCGAAGTGCGTCGCATGCTCTTCCGCGCCGAGTTCAAGCGCCGGCAGGCGCCGCCGATCCTGAAGATCACGCCGAAGGCGTTCGGCGGCGGCTGGCGTTTCCCGATCGCGCACCGTTTCGGCGCGACGCCATAGGGTCGCGTCGCGGTCCTTGACGCGCCCGCGCGTCCCGCTACGTTCTCCGCCGTTCGCGGTGCGAATTCGGGAAGCCGGTGAGATTCCGGCGCGGCCCCGCCGCTGTGATCGGGAGCGAACGTCCGCTGCGCGAAGGGCGCGAGCCTGGAGCGCGGAGAACCACTGGCGCGAGCAGTTCGCGCGCTGGGAAGGTCGGACCAGTAGATCGCCCGAGAGCCAGAAGACCGCTCCACCGCATGGGTCCTGATTCGTGCTCCTCGGGGGAGGAGCCGGGCCGCGGTGCGTCCGCTCGGTCGCACTCCGTCGTCCGTCTCCCTCCGTGGCGCACAAGGCGCGGCGGAGCGCTCCGCCGCAGCTCGTGGCCGGCCGAAGGGGCCGGCTGCGGGCCGATCGGAGGTGGACGATGGCTCGTTTCGAACGGAGTTCGCGCGGTCGGATCTGGACGAGGGCGGCGCTGGCGTGCGCGGCGGCGGCGATGGCGGCGCGCGGCGCGTCGGCGCAGGTGGCCGATCCCGGCTACGGCCTCGACGAGCTGACGATCGCGCCGCCGAACGCGTTCCTGGGCGGCTTCGAGGTGCTGGCGAACGGCAACTGGGCGCTCTACGACGGCACGAGCGTCGTCGAGCTCTCGTCGGTCGACGGCAGTTTCGTGCAGTCGCTCTTCACGCCGCAGGGCTTCACCTTCGGCGCGTTCCTCACGCGCTCGCCCGACGGCGCGACCCTCTACTTCGGCGACTCGAGCGCGAACCAGATCTGGGCGATCGACCTCGCGACGCAGCAGGCGACGCCGGTGCTTTCGGTCAACTTCCCGTTCGACCTCGCCTTCGATCCGCAGGGCCGCGGCTTCGTGACCTGGTCGGCCGGCTTCGGCCAGGGCTCGCACGTCTCCCTCTGCGACTTCGCGAACGGGACGCTCGACGACGTCGTCGACTCGCCCGAGGCGTCGGGGCCGCTGGCGTTCGACGCCGACGGCGACCTCTGGACGGCGCTGCCCGACTTCTCGTCCTTCCCGCCGAAGCCCGGCGCGACCGAGCTCATCGAGGTCGCGAAGGGCGACCTCGACGCGGCGGTGGGGGCGACCTCCTACGACGCGCTCCTCGCGCCGGTCCACGCGCAGCTCGACGGCGCCTACGGGATCGCGCTCGACGACGCGGGCGACGTCGTCGTCAGCGACTCGAACTACGGCACGCTGATCGAGATCGACGCGCAGACGGGCGCGCAGCGGCAGCTGGCGTGGGCCGGCGTGCGCGTCGGCTTCCTCTTCGTGCGCTACGTCGACGGCGCGCACGGCGTGTTCGAGCCGTGGCAGCCGGCCGACGGCGGCGAGCTGCTCGCGATCCGCAGCGACTTCTTCTCCTTCAACTCGCTCGACCGCGTCCACGCCGCGCGGCCCGGGCTCTCGCTCTCGACCGGACCGGTGGTCCCGCCCGGCCCCTTCGACCTCGACGTGACCGGCGCGACGCCGAACGGGCTCGGGCTGCTCTTCCTGAGCGACGGCCTCGCGGGCAGCGAGCTGCAGCTCCGCAACCGCACGTGGCCCGCGCCGCTCTTCTTCGACCTCGACTTCGTGAACGTGCAGCTGCTGCCGATCGCGCTCGACGTCGACGGCGGGTACCACGAGACGCTCGACAACCCGGGGCTCGGCGGCGTGACGATCGCGGCGCAACTGCTGACGGCCGGCGCGCTGACGGGCCCGTGGTACGGGACGTCGGACGCGCTGGCGGTCACGCTGCAGTAGGCGCCGCGTGGCGGCGCGCGTCGTCTCGCTCCTGCCCGCCGCCACCGAGCTGGTGGCCGCGTTGGGCGCGGCCGAATCGCTGGTCGGGACCAGTCACGAGTGCGACTGGCCGCCCGAGCTGCGCGATCGGCCGCGCCTGACGCGGTCGTCGATCACCGCGAGCGGGAGCGCGGCGATCGACGCGCAGGTGCGCGGCCGCGCGGCGGGCGGGCTCACGCTGTTCGAGCTCGACGCCGAGCGGCTGCGCGCGCTCGAGCCCGACGTCGTGATCACGCAGGACCTCTGCGACGTCTGCGCCGTCGCGCTCGACGACGTGCGCGCGGCGCTGCGCGAGCTGGCCGGCCGGCAGGTCGAGCTCGTCTCGCTCTCGCCGATGCGGCTCGACGACCTCTTCGGCGACCTCGCGCGGGTCGGCGCGGCGCTGGGGCGCGAGCGCGAGGCGGCGCGCGCGGCGGAGGAGTGGCGCGCGCGGCTCGACGCGGTGCGGCGGCGCGCGGCGTCGGCGTGGAGCCGGCCGCGCGTCGTGACGGTCGAGTGGCTCGACCCGGTGATGCTGGGCGGGACGTGGATGCCGGAGCTGGTCGAGATCGCGGGCGGCGTCGCGGTCGGCGCCGTCGCGGGCGTCAAGGCGCCGTCGCCGACGCGCGCGGAGCTCGAAGCGCTCGACGCCGAAGTGGTCGTGCTCAAGCCGTGCGGCTACTCGCTCGAGCAGGCGCTGGCGGAGCGCGACGTCGCGCGGCGCACGCTGCCGCTCGCGCGGTGGCCGGCGGGCGCGCTCGGCCGCCTCTTCGTCGCCGACGGCTCGAGCTACTTCAACCGCCCCGGTCCGCGGCTGATCGACTCGGCCGAGCTCCTGGCCGCGTGCGTGCAGCCCGACCTCTTCCGCGACTTCGCGGCGCGCTACGCCGCGGCGTTCCGGCCGATCACGCCGTCCCGACCAGCGCCTCGACCTCCGCCAGCCCCTTCGGGCACGCGGCCGTGAGGACCTCGTGGCCGTCGGGAGTCACGAGCACGTCGTCCTCGATCCGGACGCCGACGCCGCGGAACTCGGCGGGGATCGTCGTGTCGTCGTCGGCGAAGTAGAGGCCCGGCTCGACCGTCACGACCATGCCCGGTTCGAGGTTGCGGTGGAGGAGCGGCTGGGCGCTCGCTTCCGCGAAGTAGTGGCCTGCGTCGTGCACGTCGAGGCCGAGCCAGTGGCCGGTGCGGTGCATGTAGAAGCGGCGGAACGCCTTGCTCGCGATCGCCTCGTCGACGCTGCCGGCGAGGAGCTTCAGTCCGACCAGCCCCTCGACCAGCGTCCGCACCGAGACGTCGTGCGCCTCCTGGAAGTTGACGCCGGGCCGGACGCGGTCGATCGAGCGGCGCTGCGCCTCGAGGACGACCTCGACGATCGCGCGCTGCGCGGGCGAGAACCTGCCGCTGACCGGCCAGGTGCGCGTGATGTCGGCGGCGTACCACGACCACTCGCAGCCGGCGTCGAGCAGCATCAGCTCGCCCGCCTGGAGCGTCCGGTCGTTCTGGATGTAGTGGAGGATCGTCGCGTTGGCGCCCGACGCGGCGATCGTCGAGTAGGCCGGCCCCTTGGCGCCGTGGCGGCGGAATTCGTACTCGACGAGCGCCTCGATCTCGTGCTCGCCGAGGCCGGGCCGCGTCGCGCGCATCGCGGCCACGTGCGCCGCGCCGCTGATCGCCGCCGCGCGCCGCATCGCGTCGAGCTCGCACGGCTCCTTGCGCAGCCGCATCTCGTGGAGCAGCGGCGACGGGTCGAGCAGGCGCGACGGCGCCGGGTTGCCCTCGCGCACCTTCGTGCGCAGCGTCGCGACGAGCTCGAGCACCTTGCGGTCGAGGTCGGCGCGCGCGCCGGTCTTGAAGTAGAGCGGGTCCTGGCCGCGCAGCAGCTTCGGCAGCACGGCGTCGAGGTCGGCGATCGAATGCGCCTCGTCGACGCCGAGCGCCTCCTTCGCGCGTTCGACGCCGAGGCGCCGGCCGGTCCAGATCTCCTGGTCGCGATGGCGCGGCTGGAGGAAGAGGACCGCCTCGCCTTCGGGCCGCCCCTTGCACAGCGCGAGGAGCGCGTCGGGCTCGTCGAACCCGGTCAGGTACCAGAAGTCGCTGTCGGGCCGGAAGCGGTGGTCGGCGTCGCCGTTGCGCAGCTTCATCGCGGCGGTCGGCACGAGGGCGACGCCGCCCTCCATCGCGTCGAGCAGGCGGCGGCGGCGGGCGCGGTGGGGCGCGACGTCCATCGAGTCGTGGCTCCGGGAGTTCGCGGGCGCGAGGCGGGCGGAAGCGTAGCGCGGCGGTCGGCCGCGCGCTGCCGCTACTCTCGCGCGGTCGCGTGTCGAGGCGAGGAGCGCGGGATCCCGTGACGAGGAGCGAGCGGAGCGTGCTGGCCGTCGCGGCGCTCGGCCATGCGCTCTGCCACGTCGCGACGCTGGTGCTGCCGCAGGTGGTGGTCGAGGCGGAGCGCGACCTGCGCGTCGCGTCGATCGGCTGGGTCGTCGCGCTCGGCCCCTTCCTGATGGGGTTTGGCGCGCTGCCGGCCGGGCTGCTCGGCGACCGCTTCGGCGCGCGCCGCGTCTACGGCGGCTACCTGCTGCTGCTGGTCGTCGCGTGCGCGGCGGCGGCGGCGGCGCCGGCGATCGCGCTCTTCGCGCCGGCGGCCGCGCTGGTCGGGCTCGCGGCGTCGATGCACCACCCGGTCGGCCTCGCGTGGATCGGCGAGGCGCTGCCCGCCGCGCGCGCGCAGGCGCTCGGCATCCACGGCTTCGTCGGCCACTTCGGCTCGACGCTGGCGCCGCTGCTGGTGCTGCTGCTCGCGCAAGGCGTCGGCTGGCGGAACGCCTACGGCGTCGTCGCGACGGCGGCGGCGCTGCTGCTCGTGACGCTGCTGCTCACGCGTCTGACGAAGGGCGAGCGGGACGCCGCCGCGGAGCATGGCCACGGCGCGCGCCGCGCGGTGCCGTGGCGGCTCGCCTTCGCGGCGCCGGTGCTGGTCGTGATGGGGGCGATGGTCGCGAACGGCTGGGTCCACCAGGGCTTCTGGTCGACCTGGACCAGTTTCGTCCGCGCCGAGTCGGGCGCGCTGCCGGGCCACTCGGCGCCGGGCGGCGGGTCGCTGCTGCCCCTCGCGCAGCGCGTCGCGGAGCTGGTGCCGCCGTCGTGGCTCGCGCGCGACGCGGCGGGCGCGCTGCAGCTGCCGCTGGTCGCGGCGGCGGGGCTGCTCGCCACCTTCGTCTGCGCCTTCGGGAGCGTGGGGGAGCTCTTCGGCGCCCGCCTCGCGCGGCGCGGCGGCGGCCTCGCGACCTACGCGGCGATGAACGTCGTCAGCGCGATCGGGCTCGCGGGCGTCGCCTGCGTGCGCGGTCCGGCGCTGCTGGCCGCGGGCGCGCTCTTCGCCTTCTGCCACTTCGGGACGCAGCCGCTCGAGAACGAGCTGATCGCGCGGCGCGTCGACGCGCGCGTGCGCGGGCTCGCCTACGGGATGAAGTTCGTCGTCAGCTTCGGAATCGGCTCGCTCGCGACCGATCCGGCGATCGACGGCTGGCGGCAGCACGGCTTCCCGCCCGTGTTCCTCGCGCTGGCCGGCCTCGCGCTCGGCGGCGCGATCGTCAGCGTGGCGCTGGCGCGCGCCGCGCCGCGCCGGACGTAGCGCGATGCTCCCCGCCCCGCTCTTCCGCCGCCTCGATCGCGCGCGCCTCGACGCGACGCTGACGCGCCGCGCGCTGGCCGCCGCGCCCGAAGCGCTCGACCGCCTGGTCGCCGCGCACGACCGTTTCCGCGCGGCGGGCGGCGTCGCGGAGTACGCGGCCGGCGCGCAGCGGCTCGTCGACCTCCTCTGCGACGAGTTCGTGCTGGAGCGCAAGCGGGTCGTCGTGCGCGACGCGCCGCGGCCCCATCGGCGGCGCGGCGGGCGGATCGTCTACGAGCTCCACGGCGAGTGCCGCAAGGACGGCGCGATCGCTCTCTACGCCCGCACCGCCGCGCAGGAGCGGCCGGTCGCCTTCAAGTCGCTGCTCGAGACGCTGCTGCACGAGTTCGTCCACCACCACGACTTCGACGCGTTCGGCGCCTCGGTCCACTGCGGCGGCTTCTACGAGCGGCTCGGCCAGCTCTACCGCCCGATGAAGACGTGGGGCGAGCGGTGAGAGTCGGGACGCTCGCGCGAGCGGCGGCGGTGGCGGCGCTGGCGAGCGGCGCATTCGCGGGTTGCCGCGGCGCGGGAGAAGGCGAGCGCGAGGCCGCGAGTCTCGCGACATTCGAGGCGGAAGCGCTGCTGCGAACCCCGCGCGACGCCGACCTCGTCCATTCCTGGGTCGCGAGCGGCGGTCGCTCGCTCGACGTCCGCGCCGACGGCGGCGACCTCGTCTTCGCGCTCCCGCCTGCGACCGGGGCCGCGGCGCCGCGGCATGCGTGGTGGCGCGTCGCGGCGGCGGGACGCGACCTCGTCTGGCAGCTCGAGTGGCGCGCCGCGCGGAGCGAGGAGCGAGCGGGCGAGCCGCTCGCTTCGCGGCGCTGGCGGTCGCCCGCGCGCGCGCACGCCGACTGCCTCGACTGGTTCGATCTCGGGCCGGTGCCGGACGGCGCGGTCGAGCTCGTCGCGCGGCGCGCCGACGCGGCCGGCATGGTCGCGACGGGCCGCGTCGATCAGCTCGCGCTCGCGACCGGCGGCGCGACGCCCGACGAGCCGCGGCGCGCGTGGCGCAGCGACGACGGGACGCTCGAGGTGCGCGCCGGTCCGGGCGCGCGCGTCCCCGATCCCGACTGGACGCTCAAGCTGCTGCGCGAGTCGCGCGCCGCCGTCGCCGCGCGGCTCGGCGTCGCGGTCGCCGGCCCGCTTGCGCTGATCGCGCTGCCGGGCGGCGCCGCCGAGTTCGAGGCGAGCGGCGGCTTCCAGCACGGGCGCGCCCTCTTCCTGCGCGACGACGAGCTCCACCTGCCGTGGCGCGGCTACGCGCACGAGCTCGTCCACGTCGTCGAGGAGGCGCGCGGCTGGAAGTTGCCGTGGGTCTGGAGCGAGGCGATCGCGTCGGCGCTGGCGCTCGACGTCGCGCTGCGGGACTTCACCGGGATCGAGGGGCCGGGGCGCGAGGCGGCGCGACTCGCGCGGCTGCTCGAAACGGGGGATGCGTGGCACCGGCCGGGCGACGCGGCGGCGAATCTCGCGCTCGCGCTCGAACGGGCGCCGGACGATCCGGAACTGCGTGCCGCCGGCTACTCGTGGGGCGCGGCGCTGCTGCGCGCGGCGGCGGAGGCGGGCGGGCCGGAGTTCTGGCAGCGGCTCGCGGCCGAGCTCGACCGCGACGCCGCGACGATGCCGCGGCCCTTCCTCGCCGCCCTCGAAGCCGCCGCCGGCGCGCCGCTCGACGAACTTCTCCGCCGCTGCGGCGCCGCGCCCGCGGGGGTGAGCGCCGGGAAGTAGCGCCCGCGGCGGGGCGCCTGTCCGCTCGCTCAAGTCCCCGCGCGATCCGGTCGATCAGGCGGGAGTCGGAAGTTCTTTCCGGTTCGTCGCGCCCGTCGCGACGCGGGACTTCCGAGGGGCGCCGGAACGTGACCGCGACCAAGAGCGCGGCTGCCGGCGCGGAGGAATGGAGGGAAGGCGATGGGCAGCCAGGGACCGCAGAAGCAGATCGATCGCACCGGCTCGAGCACGATGGTGGAGCGGCGCGGCAACGTCCGGCGCTCGACGCACGCGGTCTTCCACGCGCGCTTCGAGGAGGCGAAGGTGATGGGGGGCGGGCGCGACGTCTCGCGCAGCGGCGCCTACTTCATCACCAGCGACGAGATCCGCCTCGAGGTCGCCTTCGAGAGCGGCGGCCGCGAAGTGCGAGCGCCCGCCAGGATCGTCCGCATCGAGTCGATCGCGGCCGGCACCCTCGGCATCGCCCTCCAGTTCGACCGCCGCCTCCACGAGCACGAGCTGCCCTGACCCCGAGCGGGCGCAACGACGCGCGGGCGAAACGACGCGGGAACGAATCGCCCAACGGGCGTTTTGTTCCAGCGTCAGTACGCCCGCTTCGAGTCGGGGCGGGTCAGGGGCCGAGCCAGCGGAGCAGCGGCTCGGGCCAGACGCCGAAGACGAGCACGGCGGCGCACGCGACGGTGGTCAGGAGCGTGACGCCGGCCGGCGCGAAGGTGGCCGGCAGCGTGGCGTCCTCGTCGGCGGGACGGTCCATGTAGAAGGTCGTCAGCACGCGCAGGTAGTAGCCGAGCGCGACGACCGACGTCGCGGCGAGCACGACCATCGGCGCGATCAGGTCGTTGCCGGCGCCGAAGGCCGCCTTGAGCAGGTAGAGCTTGCCGAGGAAGCCGGCCGTCAGCGGCACGCCGGCGAACGAGAGGAAGCAGAGCGCCAGCGCGAGCGACAGCCACGGCCGGCGGCGCGCGAGCCCCTTCCAGGCGCGGAGGTCCTGCAGTTCGGGCGCCTCGCGGCCGAGCTGGAGCGTCCACGCGAAGGCGGCCAGCGTCGTGAGCGCGTAGGTGGCGAGGTAGAAGACGACCGCCTCGCGCGCCGCGGCCCCGCCGCCCGCCTTCGACTTCGTCGCCAGCACGGCCAGCACGCCCAGCATGAGGTAGCCGGCGTGGGCGATCGACGACCACGCGAGCAGCCGCTTGAGCTGCGTCTGCAGCAGCGCGCCGAGGTTGCCGACGATCATGCTCGCGCACGCCAGCAGCGAGAGGCCCGCGCGCAGGCCGGCGCTGTCGGGCAGCACCTCCCACGCGAGGCGCAGCAGCGCGCCGAACGCGGCGCACTTCACGCCGGCCGCCATGAACGCGGTCACGGGCGTCGGCGCACCCTGGTAGACGTCGGGCGTCCAGGCGTGGAACGGCGCGGCCGCGACCTTGAAGCCGAGGCCGACCAGCAGCAGCGTGCTGCCGGCGTGCCAGAGCGTCGTGAGGCGCGCCGGATCGGCGGCGTACGCCGCGAGCGTCGCGTAGCGCGTGTCGCCCGTCGCGGCGAAGAGGAGCGCGATGCCGTAGACGAGGAAGCCCGACGCGAAGGCGCCGAGCAGGAAGTACTTGAAGCCGCTCTCGACCGAGAGCGCGGTGAGGCGGCGGTAGGCGGCCAGCACGTAGAGCGGGATCGAGATGAGCTCGATCGCGAGGAAGAGCGCCATCAGGTCGCGCGCGGCGACCAGGAGCGTCATCCCCGACAGCGACGCGAGCAGCAGCGCGAAGTACTCGCCGCGCGGCAGCGCGAGGCGCTCGAGCAGCGGCTCCGCCAGCGCCACGGCCGCGATGCCGACCAGCAGCAGGATCCCGGTGAGCGAGCGGGCGAGCGCGTCGTCGGCCACCATCCCGAACGGCTCGCGCGTCGACGGGCCGGTGGTCGCGAGGCGGGCGAAGGCGAGCGCGAGCGTCGCGGCCGAGAGGAGCGCCGGCAGCTTGCCGGTGCGGCCCGGCGCGAGCGTCTCGGCCAGCAGCACCGCGAGGCAGCCGACCATCGGCAGCCAGAGCGGCGCGGTCGCGGCGAGGTCGGCGGCGACGTCCATCAGCCGCCCTCCTTCGGCTGCTTCGCGGGCGGCGGCGGCGGGGCGGCCGCCTCGAGCGCGAGGCGCGGCGCCTCGAGCATCCGCTGGACCGGCGGCTCGATCCGGCGCAGCAGCGGCTGCGGCGCGAAGCCGATCGCCACCATCAGCGCGAAGAGCGGGGCGAGCAGGGCCATCTCCCGCGTCGTGAGGTCGCGCCACGCGGCCGTCTTCGGATGGACGATCGGCCCGAAGAGGAGCCCCTTCACCAGCCCGAGCAGGTAGATCGCGCCGAGCAGCACGCCGAGCGCGGCGAGGCTCGCGGCGACCGGATGGTCGCGCCACGTCCCGATCAGGATCAGGAACTCGCCGACGAAGCCGTTCAGCCCCGGCAGCCCGATCGACGAGAGGCTCGCGACGACGAGGCAGACGGCGAAGCGCGGCATCGTGCGCGCCAGCCCGCCGAACTCGGCGAGCTGCCGCGTGTGCGCGCGCTCGTAGATCATCCCGATCAGCAGGAAGAGCGCGCCGGTCGAGAGGCCGTGGTTCACCATCTGGAGGACGGCGCCGCTGGCGGCCGTCGACTCCATCGCGAAGAGGCCGAGCACGACGAAGCCGAGGTGGCTCACCGACGAGTAGGCGACGATCTTCTTCAGGTCACCCTGCGCCCACGCCAGCAGCGCGCCGTAGAGGATCCCGACCACCGCCAGCGCCAGCAGCAGCGGCATCGCCTGCGTGCTGGCCTGCGGGAAGAGCGGCAGGCAGAAGCGCAGCAGCCCGTAGGTGCCCATCTTGAGCGTGACGCCGGCCAGCACGACCGAGCCGCCGGTCGGCGCCTCGACGTGCGCGTCGGGCAGCCAAGTGTGGAGCGGGACGAGCGGCACCTTCACGCAGAAGGCGGCCGCGAACGCCGCGAAGAGCCACCCCTGCTCCTGCGGCGAGAGGGCGAGGTTCCGCAGCGTCGCGAAGTCGCCGCTGCCCGCCTTGTTCACCAGCCAGAGGATCGCCAGCAGCAGCGGCAGCGAGCCGGCCACCGTGAAGAGGAAGAACTTGAGCGCCGCGTAGGCGCGCCGCGCGCCGCCGTAGATGCCGACGAGGAGGTAGAGCGGGACGAGCGAGAGCTCGAAGAAGACGTAGAAGAGGACGAGGTCGAGCGCCGCGAAGACGCCGATCATCCCGCCTTCCATCGCGAGCAGCAGCACGCAGTACTGCTTCACGCGGTCGTGGACGTGGCCGTACGAGGCCAGCACGACCAGCGGCATCAGCAGCGTCGTCAGGACGACGAGCGGCGCCGAGATGCCGTCGACGCCGAGATGGAAGCGGACGCGGAACGCGGCGATCCAGCCGACGTCGAGCTCGCGGGTCATCGCGCCGCCGAGGTCGGTCGCCAGCAGCGGCAGCGACGCCGCGAAGGTCGCGACCGTGACCAGCAGCGTCAGCACGCGCGCCGGCTCGGGCGCGAGGCGCGGCAGCAACGCGATCACGACGGCCGCGGCGAGCGGTCCCAGGATCAGCACGGCGAGGAGGAGGTCGTTCATCCGTGGTTCCCGCGGCCGCTCATCGGGTGAGCCAGAGGAGGAGGGCCGCGCCGGCGACGAACCAGAAGGCGTAGGCGTGGACGACGCCGTTCTGGAGCAGCCGCAGACCGGTGCCGAGGAGCGCGGCGAGCTGGCCGAGCCCGCGGAAGAGGCCGTCGACCACGCGCGTGTCGAACTCGAGCGCGAGCTCGGCGAGGAAGCGCAGCGGCCGCACGACCAGCACCGCGTAGATCTCGTCGACCCAGAAGCGGCCGGCGATCGCGCGCGCGAGGCGCGGCAGCGAGTACTCGGCGGCGCGCGCCGCGGCGAAGTCGCCCGAGTACCACTTCGCGCCGACGCGCCACGAGAGGACGGCGATCAGGAGCGCCAGCGCCATCAGCGCCCACGTCAGCGTCGCGGAGAGGTGGACCTCCGGCGCCGGCGCCAGCACCGGCTCGAGCCAGTGGTGGAGCGGCATCCAGTGCAGCGCCTCGATGCCGAGGAGCGCGCCGCCGACCAGCGACAGCACCGCGAGCAGCTGCAGCGCGAACGCCATCGGCGCCGGCGCTTCGTGCGGATGGAGGTGGGGATCGACGCGGCTGGTGCCGCCGAAGCAGAGCGTCATCATCCGCGCGGTGTAGAACGCCGTGAGCGCCGCGGTCGCGACGCCCATCCCCCAGAGCACCCAGCGCGACGAGTCGCCCGCGTAGGCCTGCGCGAAGGCGACGCCGAGGATCTCGTCCTTCGAGAAGAAGCCGGCGAAGGGCGCGATGCCGGCCAGCGCGAAGGCGCCCGCCTTCATCGCGCGCGCCGTCTTCGGCAGATGGTGCTTGAGGTCGCCCATCTTCCAGAGGTCCTGCTCGCCGTGGAGCGCGTGGATCACCGCGCCGGCGCCGAGGAAGAGGAGCGCCTTGAAGAAGGCGTGGGTCACGACGTGGAAGGCGGCCGACGCGAAGGCGCCGAGGCCGCAGGCGAGGAACATGTAGCCGAGCTGGCTCACCGTCGAGTAGGCGAGCACCCGCTTGATGTCGCGCTGGCGCAGCGCGATCAGGCCGGCGAAGAGCGCCGTCCCGGCCCCGACCCACGCGACGACGTCGAGCGCCCAGCCCGCGGCCGCGAAGAGCGGCGAGAGGCGGCAGAGCAGGTAGATCCCCGCCGTGACCATCGTCGCGGCGTGGATCAGCGCCGAGACGGGCGTCGGCCCCGCCATCGCGTCGGGCAGCCAGACGAAGAGGGGGAGCTGCGCCGACTTGCCGCACGCGCCGACGAAAAAGGCGATCGCCAGCAGCGGCGGCAGCGCGCCGGCCGCCAGCAGCGCGGGCGTCAGCTCGCGCACCTCGAGCGTGCCGAAGAGCTTCCAGGTCCAGAACATCCCGATCAGGAAGCCGACGTCGCCGATGCGATTGACGAGGAACGCCTTGCGGCCGGCGTTCGCCGCCGTCTCCTTGCCGTACTCGAAGCCGATCAGCAGGTAGGAGCAGAGCCCGACGCCCTCCCACCCGAGGAAGGTGAGTGCGAGGTTGCTGCCCAGCACCAGCGTCAGCATCGAGAAGAGGAAGAGGCTCAGGTAGGCGAAGTAGCGCGCGCCGCCCTCCTCGTGCGACATGTAGGCGATCGAGTAGAGGAAGATCAGGCTGCCGACGCCGGTGATGAAGAGCGTCCAGGTCACGGACAGGACGTCGAGGTAGATCCCGACGTCGAGCGCGAGGCGGCTCGCTCCGCCGCCAAGCTCCATCCAGCGCCACAGCGGCACCTCGACGACGCGCGCGTCGGCCGGCAGCCCCTGCAGGTGGAAGAAGGCGGCGACCGCGAGGCCGAAGCAGGCGGCCGTCATGCCGAAGGCGAGGGCGCCGGCCTGCTTGGTCGCGAGGCGGCGATGGAGCAGCCCGATCACCGCGGCGGTGCCGAGCGGGAGCGCGAGGAGCAGGGCGCCGACCAGGTTCATGCCCGCAGCTCCCGCGCCTCGTCGGCGCCGACGCTCTTCTTCAGGCGGAAGAGCGCCAGCACCATCGCGAGGCCGACCGCCACCTCGGCGGCGGCGACCGCGATGACGAAGAGCGCGCACGCGGTGCCGCGCGCCGCCTGGTGGTCGCGGCTGCCCGCGACGAAGACCAGGTTGGCGGCGTTCAGCATCAGCTCGACGCTCATGAACATGACGAGGCTGTTGCGGCGCGCCACGAAGCCGGCGAGGCCGAGCCCGAAGAGGAGCGCGGAGAGGATCAGGTACCACGCCTGCGGTGCCATGCGCGCCTCCTACGCCGGCTCGCCGCGCCGCGGACGGCGCGCGAGATGGATCGCGCCCACCATCGCGATCAGCAGGAGGAGGGAGACGACCTCGAACGGCAGCGCGTACTTCGTGAAGAGCGCGTTGGCGACGTTGCCCGCGGTGGCGGGCAGCTCGGGGAGGTCGGGCGTCGCGGGCGCGCGCAGCTCCTTCGCCGTCGCGAAGGGGACGACGACCAGCGCCAGCGTCGCGGCGGCCGCCAGCAGCGAGGCGCCGCGCGCGATCGAGAGCCCCTCGAACGGCGTCGTCTCGAGGTTGAGCAGCAGGATCACGAAGAGGAACAGCACCATGATCGCGCCGGCGTAGACCATCACCTGGATCGCGCCGAGCAGCCCCGCGCCGAGCGTGAGGAAGAGGCCGGCGACGCCGAGGAAGGAGCCGACCAGCCAGAGCGCGGCGTGCACCGGGTTGCGGCGCGTCACGACGTTCACCGCGCCGACCAGCGCGATGGCCGCGAAGAGCAGGAAGGCGAACCGTTCGCTCAGCACGCGATCTCCAGGAGCCCCGGGCTCAGAACCAGCCCAGCGCCGCGCCCGCGCCCGCGAAGAGCAGGTTGACGAGCGACAGCGGGAGCAGCCACTTCCAGCCGAACTTCATCAGCTGGTCGTACCGCAGGCGCGGCAGCGTCCAGCGCACGTGGATGAAGAAGAAGAGGAAGGCCAGCACCTTCGCGAGGAAGACGCAGACCTGGACGACCGCGCCGCCCGGCCCGACCGTCACGGCGGGCGCCAGCCACGGCAGGTGCCAGCCGCCGAGGAAGAGGCAGACGATCACCGACGAGCCGGCCACCATCGCCGCGTACTCGCCGAGGAAGAAGAGGCCGAAGCGCATCGCCGAGTATTCGGTGTGGTAGCCGCCGACGAGCTCCGGCTCGGCCTCGGGCAGGTCGAACGGGAGGCGGTTGGTCTCGGCGAACGCCGCGATCGTGAAGAGGACGAAGCCGAGCGGCAGGCGGACGACGTTCCAGAGGCCGCTCTCCGCCTGGTGGCGGATGATCTCGCTCAGGCGGAACGAGCCCGACTCGAAGCTCCCCGACACCACCAGCACGGAGAGGAGCGAGATGCCGAGCGTCAGCTCGTAGCTGATCATCTGCGCCGAGGAGCGCAGGCCGCCGAGCAGGCTGTACTTGCTGTTGCTGGCCCAGCCGCCGAGCGTGATGCCGTAGACGCCGATCGAGGAGAGGGCCAGCACGACCAGCACGCCGATGTCGCAGTCGGCGACCACCAGCGGGATCGACCAGCCGCCGATCGCGAGCGTCCCGCCGATCGGGACGACCGCCATCATCGAGAGCGAGCAGATCGCCGCGGTCGCGGGCGCGAGCGTGAAGAGGAAGCCGCGCACGCCGTCGGGCTGCACCTCCTCCTTGAAGAGCATCTTCACGAGGTCGGCCAGCGGCTGGAGCGAGCCGCCGATGCCGACGCGGTTCGGCCCGACGCGGTACTGCATCCACGCGGAGATGCGCCGCTCGGCCAGCACCATCAGCGGCACCAGCGTCATCGTGATGCCGAAGACGACCAGCACCATCAGCAGCGACGTCCAGAAGGGCGGCGTGGAGTCGGCCGCGGCGGCGGGCGGCGTGGCGAGCGCGGAGGAGAGAAGCGCGACGGGCAGCGTGCTCATGCGGTCGCCACCGCGGCCGGCGCCGCCAGCTTCAAGCCGTCGTCGGGCAACTGCCCCAGCATCGCGCCCGGCTGGCCGAGCTCCTCGAGCAGCGCGAACGTGAGGTCGGGCTTCAGCGTGAGCGCCGCGACCGACACGCCGCCGGCCGCCGCGATCTGGAGCAGGAGCGCGTGCTCCGGCACGGTGCCCTGCGGCCAGCGCTGCGCGCGGCGCGCCCGCTGCGCGATCGCGCCGACGTTGATGAACGTGCCGTCCTTCTCGCTCGCGAGCGTGCCGGGCACGAAGAGCTCCGCGCCGCACGGCGCCTTGCCCTGCGCCGGATCGAAGTCGCGCGCGACGTCGACGAGCGCGAGCCGCTTGCCCTTCGCGCCCGCGACCAGCCTGGCGGCCAGCGCCGCGTCGAACGCCAGCAGTCCCGCGGTCGCCGGCTCGGCCAGCGCCTTCGCGGCGGCCGCCTCGTCGAGCGCCGCGATGCCCAGCAGCGAGAGCGCCTTCTCGTTCGGCGCGCGCCGCCCGGTGAAGAGCTGCTCGTCGCCGCCGACCGCGGGCGTCGGCACGTAGGCGAGCTGCTTCGCCAGCGGCCCGAGCGCCGCCTTCGCCAGCAGCAGCTCCTCGCCCGTCATGCGCGCCGACAGCAGCACGAGCCACTTGCCGCGCTCCGCCGCGAGCGTCGTCGCCAGCGCGTGGGCCGCCTGCTCCGCCGCGACGCGCGCGCCCTTCACCCAGCCGAGCTCCTCGCGCGCGACCGGGTTCATCGCGTCGAGCAGGCCGAAGCGGCCCTGGTCGCACATGAAGTGGCCGTTCACCTGGAGGTTCACGCGCGGCCGCACGCGCAGCAGCTTGTTGCGCTTCGTGTCGAGGAGGACCGAGCAGCCGCGGTCGCAGCCGGTGCAGACCGACTCCTCGCTGTCCAAGTCCCAGACGCGGCTCTTGAAGCGGAACTCCTTCAGCGTGAGCGCGCCGACGGGGCAGATGTCGGCGAGGTTGCCTTCGTAGTTCGAGCGGATCGGCTCGCCCGGGAAGATCGCGATCACGTTGCGGTCGCCGCGGCCGGCGACGACGAGGCTCGCCGACTTCGCGTACTCGCCCATGAAGCGGACGCAGCGCGTGCAGAGGATGCAGCGCTCCTGGTCGAGCAGGATGTGGTCGCCGATCAGCTCGTGCTTCAGCTTCTCGCGCTTCGGCTCGCTGAAGCGGCCGGCCCCGTTGCCGTGCTTGTAGGTGAAGTTCTGCAGGTCGCACTCGCCCGCCTTGTCGCAGATCGGGCAGTCGAGCGGATGGTTCGCCAGCAGGAACTCGAGCGTCGCGGCGCGCGCGGCGACGCAGTCCTTCCCGGTGGTCGAGACGTTCAACCCGTTCGTCGCCTCGGTCCGGCAGGCGATCGTCACGCGCGGCGGCTTGCCCGGGTCGAGGATCTCGACCTGGCACATGCGGCAGCTGCCCACCGGCGTCAGCGCCGGGTGGTAGCAGTAGTAGGGGACGTCGATCGCGAGCTTGCGCGCCGCCTCGATCACGTTCGTGCCGGGCGCGACCTCGACCTTGCGTCCGTCGATGGTGAGCTCAGGCATGCTTGAACTCGCCGCGGAAGTGCTTGATCGCGGAACCGAGCGGGCCGGCGAACGCCTCGGGGAAGACGCAGATCGTGCGCTGCTTGCTGCCGCGCATGATGTCCTCGAGCAGCGCGAAGTCGCTGGCGAGCCCTTCGCCGCGCTGGAAGCGGGCGATCACCTGGTCGGACCACGCCGCGCCTTCGCGGCACGGGCTGCACTGGCCGCACGTCTCGTGGCGGAAGAAGCGGGAGAAGACGCGCGCGGCGTCGACGACCGAGATCTCCTCCGGGATCACGATGATCCCGCCGGTGCCCAGCATCGTGCCCTCCTTGCGGAGGCTCTCGGGATCCATCGCGACATCGAGCTTGTCGGGCGGGAGGAAGCCGGTCGACGCGCCGCCGGGGATGAAGGCGCGCATCTTCCCGCCGCCCTTCACGCCGCCCGCGTGCTTCTCGACGAGCTCGCGCGCGGTCGTGCCGAGCGGCAGCTCGTAGCAGCCCGGCTTCTCGACCGCGCCCGAGATGCCGAAGAGGAGATTGCCGGGCGCCTGCGCGGTGCCGCGCGCCTTGAACCACGCCGCGCCGCGCTCGACGATCGCCGGCACGTTCGCGAGCGTCTCGACGTTGTTCACCGACGTCGGCCGGCCGAACGCGCCCCAGACGGCGGGGAACGGCGGCTTCGGGCGCGGCTCGCCGCGACGCCCTTCGAGCGAGTTGAGGAGCGCCGTCTCCTCGCCGCAGATGTAGGCGCCCGCGCCGCGGTGGAGCACGATGCGCATCTTCTTCTTCGTGCCCATCGCCGCGTCGCCGAGGATCCCGGCGCGCTCGCACTCGGCGATCGCGAGGGCCAGCGCGTCGTGCGCCGCCTTGTACTCGCCGCGGATGTAGAGGAACGCGGTCTCGGCGCGGATGGCGAAGCTGCCGATCGCGATCCCTTCGAGGAGGAGGTGGGGATCCTTCTCCATGATCTGCCGGTCCTTGAAGGTGCCCGGCTCGCCCTCGTCGGCGTTGATGACGAGGTAGCTCGGCCCCTTCAGCGGCTCCTTCGGCATGAAGCTCCACTTGATGCCGGTGGGGAACCACGCGCCGCCTCGGCCGCGCAGGCCGGCGTTCTTCACCTCGTCGACGACCTGTTCCGGCGTCATCGACTCGAAGACCTTCTGCGCGACCTTCCAGCGCCCCTTGGCGCGCGCCTCGTCGAGCAGCAGCGGCCCGCTGCGCGCGAACTCGGTGGAGAGGTAGGTCTCCATCGCGCTCAGCTCCCCTTCGCCGCGGCGGCGATCGCGCCGGCGGGATCGCCGCTGCCCTTGCGCAGCGAAGCGATCAGCGTGCGCAACTTCTCGGGAGTGAAGCGCTCGAAGTAGCAGCTCTCGATCTCGAGGCAGGGCGCCGTGCCGCAGCTGCCGAGGCACTCGACCTCCTCGAGGCTGAAGAGGCCGTCCTGCGTCGTCTCGCCCGGCCCGATGCCGAGCTCCTGCTTCACGGTGGCGACGAGCTCCTCGCTGCCGTTCACCCAGCACGCGATGTTGCGGCAGACACCGATCGGGAAGCGGCCGACCGGGCGCTGGCGATACATGGTGTAGAAGCTGACGACGCTGAAGACCTCGGCGGCGGAGAGGCCGACGATCTCGCCGGCGATGCGCATGTCGGCGGGCGCGAGCCAGCCGCGCCACTCCTGCAGGCGATGGAGGATCGGGAGGAGGGCGCCGCGCGCCTGCGGGTAGCGCGACGGCAGGGCGCGCAGCTCGACGAGGAGGCTCTCCGGCAGCTCCTTCGCCGCCGCCCCGTCGGCCCGTGGACCCGCTCCGCTCACCCGCTTCCTCCCCTCGTCGGCCGCCGCGTGATTCACGTCTCCGACGGCTCCCACTGGAGCGCTCCCTTCCGCCAGGCGTAGGCGAGGCCGAGGCCCAGCACGCCGACGAAGAGCGCGACCGTCGCGAGGCCCGCCATGCCGAGACTCTTCGCCTTGACCGCCCACGCGAAGAGGAAGACCGCCTCGACGTCGAACAGGATGAAGAGCATCGCGACCAAGTAGAAGTGGACGGAGAAGCGGGCGTGCGCAGTCCCCGGCGTCTCGGTGCCCGACTCGTAGGGCATTCCCTTCGGCTTGGTCTTGCGCCGCGGCCCGAGCAGCAGCGAGAGGCCGATGAGCGCCGACACGGCGACGACGACCACGAGGATGTGGACGAAGAGCGGGGCGTAGCTCGAGAGGGCGCTTGGCATGGCGGGGCGCGGGGCACGCGGGGGCGCGTCGGCGTCGGTCACGCACGCTCTGCGCGGGTCGAAAACGAGCCGCGATTTCTAGCGGGCGGCGCCCGGGGGAGTCAATGGACGCGACGGCTCACGGCCCGTCGCTCGGCGCCGGGTCGGAGACGTGGGTCTTCTCGCCCTCGAAGTCGCGCGGGATGCCGAACTCGAAGTCGGCGCGATGGGGGAGGGCGCGGCGGACGAAGAAGTCGGAGGTCTCGGGCAGGAGCGTCGCCATCTCGTCGAGGCCGATGAAGGCGAGGGTGGCCGGCTCCTCGCAGTAGACGCCGTTCAGCACGCCGACGAGCTGCAGCATGTCGTCGCGCCACGCGTAGACGCCGGCGCCCGCGTAGCGGTGGGCGACGTCCTCGAGCTGCCCCTCGTCCAGGACCAGCAGGTCGCCCTGGCGGCCCTGGTCGAAGAGGTGGCATTCGAGGAGGTCGGCCTCGTCGCCGGTGCGCACCTCGATGAAGAGGCGGTCGTCGAAGGCGGCGGGGTAGATGGCGAAACGCGCGAGGTGGGGGCGCGACGACTCGGGAGCCAGGAGCGCCAGCACGTCGGTCTGGCGGACGAGGTTGGCGCGGTCGTCGAAGAAGCTGTCGCCCGTCCGGTAGCGGAACAGCAGCGGCGTCGCGGCCGGCGGCACGAGGTCGGCCAGCGCGAAGAGGCCGTCTTCGGTCGAGACGCCGCGCACCACGCCGCGCTCGGTCTGGAACTCGACGTTCGCCTCGATCGGGTCGGGCACCTTGCAGCCGGCGAGCAGCAGCAGCGCGCCGAACGCGGGCGCGGCGAGCAGGGCGGCGACGGTGCGGCGCGGTTCGCTCATGGGTGGGGGAGCATATCGGCCGCGCGAACGGCCCGACCCGAGCGCGGCGTGCCACGCGGTGTCGCGCCACGCCGCGTCGCGCGGCGCCGCCGCTCGCCGAGCGGCTACTTGCCGCCCGCCTTCGCCGCCGCGAGCGGCGTCCGCGAGTAGAGGCCGACCGGGTGGCCGACCGGATCGGCGAGCAGCCCGACCGCGCCGCCGCCGTCGTCGAGGTCGAACGGGAAGCCGGGCACCAGCGTCGCGCCGAGCTCCTTCGCCTTCTTCCACGTCGCCGGCATGTCCTCGACCTGCAGGTAGACGACGCCGTTGAAGTGGCTGATCGCCCCTTCGGCGACGCGCAGCGTCCCGATCTCTGTGCCGCCCGCCTCGATCTGTGCGGCGAGGTCGGTCCCCTCCATCGCGTTGAACTTCCAGCCGAGCAGCTTCCCGTAGAACTCCTTCGACTTGGCCATGTTGGTCGTCGTCAGGTCGAACCACGCGACGCGTCCGTTCCCGACGTCGGGCTTCGGCCCTTTCTTCTCCTGCGCGGTGCCCGGCGCCGCCTGCGCGATCAGGCAGGCGAGGGAGACGGAGAGGGCGACGAAGAACGTGCGCATGACGAAGCTCCTTGCGAGGAGGGTGGATCGCTGCCGTTCGAGCGGGGCGCCGACGCTAGCAGGTCGAGCAGCGAGGCTCGCGTCAGTCGCGGTCGTGCTTCTCGACCTGCTCCCACCAGGGCTTCGAGTAGTCGACGCGTTCGGGGTCGACGACCCAAGGACCGTGGTCCGCGGTGAAGTAGCTCCAGAAGTGCGCTGCCGCCGCCTCGTCGTGGATCTGGAACGAGCCCTTCGCCTCGTGCTCCCGCAGCAAGGCGAGGTAGGCGCCGACCGGTTCGAGCGGGTTGAACTGCTGGAAGATCACCGTGCCGCCGTACTGCTCGTGGAGCGCCTTCGAGGTCTTCCACTGGACCACGAACCACGCGTCGATCTCGCGCTCGTCCGCCTCGAGGGCCGCGCGCTCCTCGTCGCTCAGCGGCGCTTCGTCCTCCTCGTCCTCCTCGCCGAAGACCTTGTCGTTCTCCTCTTTCCGGCTCGCCATGAAGCGTCGGAAGCTCGCGATCTCCGCGTCGGTCGCGACGAGGTCGCGTTCCTTGCAGTACCGATCGAGCAGCGTCCCGAGGATCGCGTTGGTGAGTCCGTCGAACTCCTCGCCGTCGAGTTCCGCCGCGGTGAGGTGCCGGCCGAAGAGCGTGACGACCGCGTCGGCGGGCGGTGGAGTCGGCGCCGAGTCGGCAGGAGCGAGCGCGACTTTCGGGTCCGGCGCGATCGGACCGGACGAAGAGCCAACGCCGTCGCCGTCGCTGGCACGGCATCCGACGACGGCCGCGAGCAGCAGCACGAAGAGCTTGCGTCGCATCACGTCTCTCCCGCCGGCGCCGCGCGTCGGTCACTTCTTCTTGGAAGCGCTCGATCCCTTGCCGCCGGCCGATGGAGCGGGAGCCGGTGGCGTGCTCGTCGAGGCGCTCGCGTTCTTCGCAGGAGCCGGCGACTTGTCGCCGCTCGTCGTTGCTGCGCCGTCGCTGCTCTTGCTCGCACCCTTCTCGCCGCTCGCGCCCGCCGTCTTCTCCGGCTTCCCCGCTCCGCTCTCCTTCTTCGCGCCCTCCTGATAGGAGCTCGAGCGGTAGTCGGTGATGTAGAAGCCCGCGCCCTTGAAGAGGAAGCCGGCGCCGGCGCCGATCAAGCGTTCGAGCTTCGGCTTGCGGCACTCGGGGCACTTCTTGAGCAGCGGATCGCTGATCGCCTGGAAGTGCTCGAAGGTGTGGCCGCACGCTCCACAGCGGTAGTCGTAGGTCGGCATCGCGCGCGGCTCCGTCGGCTCTTCGAGGTCAGCTCTTCGGCGGGGGAGTCGCGTCGCCGGCGGCCGACTCCTTCGCGGTCGGGGCCGCCTTCGCCTTGGCGACGCGCACCTTCGCGGCGCGGACGAGCTGCTGGCCCATCCGGTAGCCGCGCGTGATCTCGCCGACGACGGTGCCGGGCGCGACGTCGGCGCGCTCCTCCTCGAAGACGGCTTCGTGGTGGAAGGGGCTGAACGGCTTCATCAGCGGCTCGATCGGTTCGACGCCGAAGGCGCGCAGCTTCTCGAGGAAGACGACGCGCGTGAGCTCGACGCCGTGGGCGATCGGCGTCGCGCGCTCGGCCTCGGGGATCGACTGCAGCACGAGGTCGAGGTTGTCGAGCACTTCGATCATCTCGCGCGCCATGCGGGCGGTGATCTCGTCGCGCACGACCTGGCGCTCGCGGCCGAACCGCTTCGCCTGGTTGTCGCGGTCGGCGAGCGCCTCGAGCAGCCGCTCCTTCAGCGCCTTCGCCTCGCCCTCGAGGCGCGCGATCTCGGCGGCTTGCGCGGCGTCAGCGGCCGCCGGCTCGACCGGCGCCGACGCTGCGGCCGCGGCCTCCGCGGCCTTCTTCGTCTCGTCCTTCTCGCTCGCCATGTCGCGCTTGCTCATCGCCTCGCGTTCCGCCTCTGCGCTCGGGTCACGTGCTGAAGAGGTCCTTCACCTTGCCGAGGAAGCTCTTCCGGTCGGGGCTGACGTTCTCCTCGTCCTGCGCCTGCAGCTCGTGGAGGAGCTCCTCCTGCCGCTTCGTCAGCTTCTTCGGCATGTCGAGCGTGACGCGGACGAGGAGGTCGCCCGGCCCGCCGCCGCGCAGGCTCGGGATCCCCTTGCCGCGCAGCCGCATCACCGTGTGGGCCGGCGTGCGCGCCGGCACCGCGAGCGTCGCCGGTCCGCTGAGCGTCGGCACCTCGATCTTCGTGCCGAGCACGAGGCCGGCGAACGCGACCGGCACGTCGAGGTGGAGGTCGTCGCCCTCGCGCTGGAAGAGCGGGTGGGGCTTCACGTTCACGATGCAGTAGAGGTCGCCGCGCGGGCCGCCGCGCGCGCCCGGCTCGCCCTCGCCGGTGAGGCGGATCTGCGTGCCGGTGTCGACGCCGGCCGGCAGCTTCACCTTGAGCTCGCGGCGCGCCTTCTCGGTGCCGGTGCCGCGGCACTTGCGGCACGGGTGCTCGAGCACCTCGCCCTCGCCCTGGCAGCGGCCGCACGTCGTGCGGATCGAGAAGAAGCCCTGCGACTGGTGGACGACGCCCTTGCCGCGGCAGACGGGGCAGACGGTGGCGGAGCTGCCGGGCGCGGCGCCGCTGCCGGCGCAGCCGGAGCAGTGCTCGTGGCGCGTCACCTCGATGGTGCGCTCGGTGCCGCGCGCCGCCTCCTCGAGCGAGATGTCGAGCTGGCACTTGAGCGTCGCGCCGCGCTGCCGCCGCGGGCCGCCGCCCGCCTGGCCGGTGAACTGCCCGAAGAACTCGTCGAAGACCGAGCCGCCGCCGCCGCCGCGTCCGCCGCCCATCCCGAAGATGTCGCCGAACGCCTGGAAGATCTCCTCGAAGTTCCCGAAGCCGCGCGCGTGGCCGCCCTGCCGGACGCCGGCGTGGCCGTACTGGTCGTAGATCTTCCGCTTCTCGGCGTCGGAGAGGACCTCGTACGCCTCGGCCGCCTCCTTGAACTTCTCCTCCGCCTTCGGGTCGTCCTTGTTGCGGTCGGGGTGGTACTGGAGCGCGAGCTTGCGGAACGACTTCTTGATCTCGTCGGCGGCCGCGGTGCGCGCGACGCCGAGGATCTCGTAGTAGTCGCGGGTGGTGGCCATCCGTCGCCTCCGCCTCGTCTCGTCCAGTTCCTGCGGTTCCCGTTCGGCGAGCAGCCCCGCGAGCGCGCGCATCGCGCGTCCCGCGGGGCCGTGTTCGTTCCGATCGCCCTCGATCCGCGTCGGGGGCGGACGCGCGAGCCTCAGCTCGTGCTGCCCGCCACCGCCGTCTTCTTCTCCTTCAGCTCGGTCACGAGCGTGTCGGTGGTGAGCATCAGGCCGCAGACCGACGCCGCGTTCTGCAGCGCGAGGCGCACGACCTTCACCGGATCGACGACGCCCGCCTTCACGAGGTCCTCGTAGTCGTTGGTGCGGCCGTTGAAGCCGACCGCGCCCTTGCGCGACTTCACCTCGGCGACGACCACCGAACCCTCGAACCCGGAGTTGATGCCGAGCTGGCGGACCGGCGACTCGAGCGCCTTCGAGAGGATCAGCCGGCCGAAGTTCTCGTCGCCCTTGAGCTTCAACTCCTCGAGCGCCGCCTGGCAGCGCAGCAGCGCGACGCCGCCGCCCGTGACGATGCCCTCCTCGACGGCGGCCTTGGTGGCGTGGAGCGCGTCCTCGACGCGGTCCTTGCGCTCCTTCATCGCCGTCTCGGTGGCCGCGCCGACCTTCACGACCGCGACGCCGCCCGCCAGCTTCGCGAGGCGCTCCTGGAGCTTCTCGCGGTCGTAGTCGGAGGTCGTCTGCTCGATCTGGGCGCGGATCTGGTCGACGCGCTCCTTGATCGCCGACTTCTTGCCGGCGCCCTCGACGATCGTGGTGTTGTCCTTGTCGATCGAGATGCGCTTGCACGAGCCGAGGTCGGAGAGGAGGAGCGACTCGAGCTTGCGGCCGAGGTCCTCGCTGACGAAGGTTCCGCCGGTCAGGACCGCGATGTCCTGCAGCATCGCCTTGCGGCGGTCGCCGAAGCCCGGCGCCTTCACCGCGACGCACTGCAGCGTGCCGCGGAGCCGGTTGACCACCAGCGCCGCGAGCGCCTCGTTCGAGACGTCCTCGGCGATGACGACCAGCGGCTTGCCCGCCTGCGCCACCTGCTCCAGCAGCGGCAGCAGCGAGCGGAGATTCGAGATCTTCGCCTCGTGGACGAGGATCAGCGGCTCCTCGAGCTCGCACGTCATCGCCTGCACGTTGGTGATGAAGTAGGGGGAGAGGTAGCCCTTGTCGAAGCGCAGCCCCTCGACGAGGTCGACGGAGGTGTCGGTCGACTTGCTCTCCTCGACCGTGATGACGCCGTCCTGCCCGACGCGGTCCATCGCGGTGGCGAGGATCTCGCCGATCTGCGTGTCGCCGTTGGCGGCGATGGTCGCGACCTGCGCGATCTCCTCGCGCCCCTTCACCTTCTTCGCCATGCCCTTCAGCTGCTCGACGACGGCGTCGACCGACTTGTCGATGCCGCGCTTCAGCACGGTCGGGTTGACGCCGGTCGAGAGGTAGCGCAGCCCCTCGCCGAAGATCGACTCGGCGAGGATCGTCGCCGTCGTCGTGCCGTCGCCCGCCGCGTCGCCCGTCTTCTTGGCGACCTCGATCACGAGCTTGGCGCCCATGTTCTCGAAGGGGTCCTCGAGCTCGACCTCCTTCGCGACGGAGACGCCGTCCTTCGTGACGGTCGGGCCGCCGTACGACTTCTTCATGATCACGGTGTGGCCGGCGGGGCCGAAGGTGACCTTCACCGCGCGCGCCAGCGCGTTCACGCCATCGCGCATCTTCCGGCGCGCGTCGTCGTCGTACAGGATCTGCTTCGCCATGGTCGTCGCTCTTCCTCTCATGCGGCCTTGGCGGCCGCTCCGTCGTCGTCGTTCGTCGTTCCTCGTCGAAGCGGTGCGGGGCCCGCGGTCAGTCGGCGTCGATGCGCGCGAGGACCTCGGTCTCCTTGAGGATCTTGAACTCCTGGCCGCCGACCGAGACGTCGGTGCCGGCGTACTTGCCGAAGAGGACAGTGTCGCCCTTCTTCACCGCCACGTCGGCCCGCGTGCCGCTCTTCAGCAGCCGGCCCGGCCCGACGGCCGTGACCTTGCCGCGCTGCGGCTTCTCCTTCGCGGTGTCGGGCAGCAGGATGCCGCCCGCGGTGCGCTCCTCGGCATCGAGCACTTCCACCACGATCCGGTCGTCGAGCGGCTTGAACTTCGTCGCCATCGCGTCTCTTCCTCCTCCGTCATCACGGCGCGCGGCCGTGCGTCTCGTTGGTTCGTCTCGTCCCGGCAACTGCCGATCACATATCGAATCCGCAGCGCTAGCGCTGCGGATCACATGTCCATGTCGCCCATGCCGCCGCCGTGGTCGTGGCCGTGGTCGTCGCCGCCGGCCTTCTCCTTCTTCGGCGCGTCGGTGATGAGCGCGTCGGAGGAGAGGAGCAGCGTCGCGACGCTCACCGCGTTCTGCAGCGCGGTGCGGACCACCTTGGTCGGATCGACGACGCCGGCGTCGACGAGGTCGGTCATCTCGCCCGTCAGGGCGTTGAAGCCGTTCGATCCGCCCGCCGACTCCACCTGGCTGGCGATCAATGCGCCGTCGAAGCCGGAGTTGTCGGCGATCGTGCGGCACGGGATCGAGAGCACGCGCTCGACGAGGTCGTAGCCGAACTTCTCCTCGCCGCCCGGCCGCTCCTTCTTCGCGATCGCCTTGCGGGCGCGCAGCAGCGCGACGCCGCCGCCGGCGACGATGCCCTCCTCGACCGCGGCCCTCGTGGCGTGCAGCGCGTCCTCGACGCGCGCCTTCCTCTCCTTCACCTCGGTCTCGGTCGCGCCGCCGATGTTGATCTGGGCGACGCCGCCCGCGAGCTTCGCAAGGCGCTCCTGGAGCTTCTCCTTGTCGTAGTCGCTGGTGGCGACCTCGATCTCGCGGCGGATCTGCTTGATGCGGCCCGAGAGGGCCGCCGCGCCGCCGGCGCCGCCGATGATCGTCGTGTGCTCGGAGTCGATCGTGATCTTCTTCGCCTTGCCGAGGCGGTTGAGGTCGAGCTTGTCGAGCTCGATCCCGAGGTCCTTCATCACGGCGGTGGCGCCGGTGAGGATCGCGAGGTCCTCGAGGTACTGCTTGCGGCGGTCGCCGTAGCCCGGCGCCTTCACCGCGCAGCACTGGAGGATCCCGCGCAGCTTGTTGACGACCAGCGTCGCCAGCGCCTCGCCCTCGATCTCCTCCGCCACGATCAGCAGCGGCCGGCCCGACTTGCTGGCCTTCTCGAGCAGCGGCACCAGCTTCACGATCGAGCTGATCTTGTCCTCGTGGATGAGGACCAGCGCGTTCTCGAGGACGCAGGTCATCTTCTCGGGCTGCGTCACGAAGTGGGGCGAGAGGAAGCCGCGGTCGAACTGCATGCCCTCGACGACGTCGACGTTCGTCTCGAGCGTCTTGCCCTCCTCGACCGTGATGACGCCGTCCTTGCCGACCTTGTCCATCGCGTCGGCGATCATCTTCCCGGTCTCGGGATCGTTGTTCGCCGAGATGGCGCCGACCTGCGCGATCTCCTTGCTGCCCGCGACCTTCTTGCTCATCGCCTGCAGCGCGTTCGTCACGTCCTCGCACGCGCGCTTCATCCCGCGCACCAGCGCGGCGCGGTTGACGCCGGCGGTGAGGAGCTTCTGCCCGTCGCGGAAGAGCGCCTCGGCGAGGATCGTCGCCGTCGTCGTGCCGTCGCCGGCGAGGTCGTTCGTCTTCGACGCCGCCTCCTTCACGAGCTGCGCGCCGAGGTTCTCGTAGGGATCCCTGAGCTCGATCTCCTCGGCGACCGTGACGCCGTCGTTGATGATCGACGGCCCGCCCCAGCCCTTGTCGAGGACGGCGCAACGGCCGCGCGGGCCGAGGGTCGTCTTCACGGCGCGCGCCAGCTTGGTCACGCCGGCGAGGAGGCGCGCCTGCGCCTCCTGCTCGAACACCATCTGCTTCGCCATGGTCTCCGTCGTCTCCTTCGTCCTCGGACTTCGAGCGGCCGCGCGAGCTCGTCGCGTTCGGCTCGGCGCGCCCGGCGTTAGGCAAACCGAGTGCCCTCGGGGCGCGCTCCGGGAGGGGGGCAGGAGCGCCAGATTGTCGTCGACGGCCGTTCCGGCCCGTCTCGCGCGGCCAAAATGGCGCCGGTCCCCGGGCAACGGCACTCCTACAATCGCGCCATGCAATCGATCCTGGCGCTCGTGGCGTGGCTCTCGTTCCTCCCGTCCGGCTCCCCGTCCGCCGCGGACGGCTGCGAGCTCCTCCTGCGCGACGGCTCGCGCCGCACCGCGCGCCAGGTCGCCGGCGGCGCCGGCAAGCCGCTCGCGCTGACCGATGCGGCGGGCGCGGTGACGACCGTGCCGCTCGCCGACGTCGTCGCCCTCGACTGGATCGGGCCGCGGCCGGTCCCCGAGGCGGGGGCGATGACGCTGCTGCTGCACGACGGCAGCCGCCTCGTCGGCCAGGTCGGCGGCGGCGACGAGGAGCAACTCCAGTTCGAGCTGGTCTCGGGCGGGAAGCTCGACTTCCCGCTCGACTCGGTGCGCGCGCTCTTCGCCGGCCCGCGCCACGGATCGCTCGACGTCGACCGCTTCGCCGTCGGCGGCGCGGGCGACTCGCTCCACCGCCGCGCCGAATCGGGCGGCGACTACACGCGCGGCACCGTCGTCTCGATCGACGCCGCCGGCGTCCGCTTCGAGTACTCGCTCGGCACGGCGCACTTCCCGTGGGCCGATCTCGAGGCGCTCCTCCTCGAGCAGCAGGTCGATCCGGCGAAGCCGGCCGGCGACGTGGTCGAGGTCGACCTCGAGCCCGACGGCAAGCTGGTCTGCGAGCTCGTCCGCCTCACCGCGACCGACGTCGTCGTGAAGCGCGGCGACGGGGAGGGCGAGCTGCTGCTGCCGCTCGCGGCGGTGGCGGCGCTGCGCTTCCGCGGCGACGGCTGGAGCTGGCTCGCCGACCTGAAGCCGAGCGACGTGAAGCAGCAGCCCTACCTCGGCGGCTCCGACGACTTCCTCTTCCCGTGGCGACGCGATCGCACGGTGACCGGCCATCCGCTGCGCGTCCACGAGCGGCGCTACGGCAGCGGGCTGGGCTGCCACGCGCGCTGCGAGCTCTCCTTCGCCATCCCCGCCGGCAGCAAGCGCTTCCTCGCCGACGCCGGCCTCTCCGACGAGGTGCTGACGCTGCCGGAGCGGGGCGCGGCCGAGTTCCGCGTGCTGGTCGACGGCGTGGAGCGATGGCGCAGCGCGCTCGCGCGCGGCGGCGACGAGGCGCAGCGCACCGGGCTGATCGACATCGCGGGCGGCAAGGTGGTGACGCTGGTCGTCGACTTCGGCACCGGCGAGGACGTGGCCGATCGCGCCGTCTGGGGGAGCCCGCTCCTCCTGCGCTGAACGCCGTTGTCGCGGCGGCGCGTCACTGTCGCGCGCCCGCGTCGTCCTGCCATCGCCATGGACGACACGATTCCCGACACCGCCCGCATCTTGTCGCTGCCGAGCCACCTCCGACCGCGGGAGAAGCTGCGCCTGCGCGGGCCGGAGGCGTTGAGCGAGCAGGAGCTGCTGGCGGCGCTGCTCGGCAGCGCGACGCGCGCGCGGCCGGTCCTCGCCGTCGCCGACGAGTTGCTGCGCCGCTGCGGCCAGCTCAGCGGTCTGCGCGACGTCGGGCTCTCGCAGCTCGCCGCGCTGCCGGGGCTCGGCCACGCGGGCGCGTGCCGCATCGCCGCGGTCGTCGAGATCGCGCGACGGATGGCGCGCACGGCGGCGCGTTCGGGCGCGACGCTCGCGACGGCGGCCGCGGTCGACGCGCTCGTCCGCGCCGACCTCGCGACGGAACGGCGCGAGCGGGTCCACGTCCTCGTCGTCGACGCGCGCAGCCGCCTGCTCGGCGAGCGCTGCGTCTCCGTCGGCTCGCTCATGTCTTCGGTGATCCATCCGCGCGAGGTCTTCCGGCCCGCGATCGAGCTGGCCGCTGCCGCGGTGATCCTGGTGCACAACCATCCCAGCGGCGATCCGACGCCCAGCGTCGAGGACCACCAGGTGACGGCGCGCCTCGCCGAGGCGGGGACGGTGCTGGGGATCCGGCTGCTCGACCACGTCGTCGTCGCGGCGGAAGGGTTCCGCAGCTTCAAGGAGGAGGGGTGGCTGCCATGAATCCCGTTCGAGCGGAAGGAGAGGTCGCACGCGGCGCCGCCGCCCGGTCGCGCGGCGGCGGCGGTAAGGTGCGGCGGGAGACCCGATCGATGCTCGACCAAGAACTGCTCGAGATCCTCGCCTGCCCGGAGACGAAGGAAGCGGTGAAGCTGGGCGACGCGGCGCTCGTGGCGCGGGTCAACGACCGCATCGCCCGCGGCGAGCAGAAGAACCGGGCGGGGCAGGTGGTCCGCGAGCCGGTCGAGGCGCTCCTGGTCCGGGCCGACGCGAAGGTCGCCTACGCCGTCCGCGACTCGATCCCGATCATGCTGGTCGACGAAGCCCTGCCGCTGTGACGGGAGCGCCGGCGCGACGCGGTTGCCTCCGAACGGCGCGAGCCGCTACCGTGTTCCGACTTCCGGCCGGCCGCGAAGCAGCGTAGGCGGCCCCGACCAGGCGCAGTGCGGAACATGCTTCGGGCGATCATCTCCGACATCCACTCGAACGTCGAAGCGCTCGACGCGGTCCTCGCCGACATCGCGAAGCGCAACGTCGACAAGATCGTCTGCCTCGGCGACGTCATCGGGTACGGTCCGCAACCGCGCGACACGCTCAAGCGGGTGAAGGAATGGGAAGTGACGCTCCTCGGCAACCACGAGGAGGCGTGCATGTACCACCCCGAGGACTTCAACGAGCGCGCCCGCATCGCGCTGGAGTGGACGCGCGAGCAGCTCAACTCGAAGCACGCGCCGCCGGAGGAGAACTACGAGCTCTGGGCGCTGATCGGGTCGATGCCGACGCAGTGGCAGATCGACAACGCGCTGCTGGTGCACGGCTCGCCGCGCGACCCGGTGCGCGAGTACATGCTTCCGCGCGACGCGCAGGACGTGCCGAAGATGCGCGAGGTCTTCGAGCGGATGCCGTGCGACTTCTGCTTCGTCGGCCACTCGCACGTGCCGGGCGTCTACACCGAGCAGCCCGCGTTCCTGATGCCGGCGCGCTTCCCCGACGGCTATCGCCGCTCGCAGGGCAAGGCGCTGGTGAACGTCGGCTCGGTCGGCCAGCCGCGCGACGGCGACGTGCGCGCCTCGTACGCCACCTTCGACGGCGAGACCGTCTGGTTCCATCGCGTCGAATACGACTTCCGCGCGACGCAGAAGAAGATCGTCGATACGGGCGTGCTGCCCCGCTATCTCGCGGCGCGCCTGCAGGAAGGTCGCTGACGCGCGGCACGGCCGCCCTCGTCCCGACCCTTTGAAAGGTCCCATGGATCCGCAGCAGCCCACCGACCGGCGCCCCGCGAGCGCGTTCGTCGTCTTCCTGATCCTCATGTCGGGTTGGTTCGCGCTGAAGACCTGCCGCAAGGAGGTCGCGCCGCAGCCGCAGCCCGCGGCCATGGCGCCGGCCGAGGCGCCCGCGAACCCGCAGGGCGCCGCGCCCGCCGGCGCGACCGCGACCGCGCCCGTGCCCGCCGCGCCGTCGCGCTATCCCGCCACGAAGGACGTCGCGCTCGACGACGCGATCGTCGTCGACACCGACTCCTTCCGCGCCCGCTTCTCCAACCACGGCGCCGTGCTGGTCGAGCTGCTGCTCAAGCACTACTTCCGCAAGCCGGGCGACGGCGACGACGAGGCGAAGCGCGCCGACCCGGCGAACTGGCTGCCGCTGGTCATGCCGCACGACCCGAAGGCGCTGACCTTCCGGCTCATCCACAACGCGCGCGCGGCCGGCTCCGCCGCGCTCCCGCTCGACGACGCGAACTGGACGGTCGAGCGGAGCGACGTCGGCGGCGCGCCGCGCCTCATCTTCAAGCTCGACGACGGCGACGGACGCCACTTCGAGAAGGAGTTCGCCTTCCGTCACGACGGCTACTTCTTCGACGTCGAGCTGCGCTTCTCGAGCGTGCGCCCCGACGCGGCGCAGGGGGTCTCGTCGTACGGCTTCGTCGCCGCGGGCGGGATCTGGAACGAGCACAACTCGAAGTGGGCGAAGCCGCCGGCCGCCGTGATCAGCGCCGAGAGCGTCGACCAGGTGCAGCTGCTGGACTCGAAGGGGCTCCACGACGGACCGCAGTCGCGCGCGATCCGGCGCGAGGAGCTCGCCCCGTTCTTCGGCGCGCGCAGCAACTTCTTCGGCTTCGTCCTCTCGCCCGACGCCGCGACCACCGGCTACGTCGACACCGTGACCTGCTCGCGCGTCCTCGATCCCTACCGCTACGCGGAGGAGCGCGAGCGCCGCCTCGCCGGCCGCCCCGAGCTGACGGCCGAGGAGACGACCGCGTTGCGCGACGAGAGCTACTCGAACGTGCGCGCCGAGCCGTTCCTCAAGGTGCCGTTCCCCGCCGCCGGCGCCGCCCCGCTCGCGCTGCGCTTCACGGCGTTCGCGGGCCCGCGCGGCCCCGAGGCCATGGCGGCGCCCGAAGGCGCGCCGTTCCGCATCCTCTACGAGATCGAGTACGGCGGCTGGACCAGCTTCCGCTGGATCAACCGGCTCCTGCTCGGCTGGATGGGGCTGCTCGAGCGCCTCACCGGCAATTGGGGCGTCGCGATCATCCTGCTGACCGTCACGGTCAAGGCGCTGCTCTTCCCGCTCAACCGCATGCAGAGCCGGACGATGGAGCAGTTCCAGAAGAAGATGAAGCTGCTGCAGCCGCAGATCGAGGAGATCAAGAAGCGGCACAAGAACAACGCGCAGAAGGCGGGGCTCGAGCAGCAGAAGCTGATGCGCGAGCACGGCGTCCGGCCGCCCTTCTTCGGCTGCCTCGTCCTCTTCCTGCAGATGCCGGTCTGGTACGGCGTCTTCCAGATCATGTCGTCGGCGCCGTCGCTGCGGCACCAGCCCTTCTTCGGCTGGATCTCCGACCTCTCGGCGCCCGACGTCGTGCCGTTGCCGTTCCAGCTGCCGATGATCGGCACGCTCCACCTGCTGCCGATCCTGATGCTGGTCGCGTGGCTGCTGCAGAACCGGATGATGCCGAAGCCGGTCGACCCGCAGCAGGCGCAGATGCAGAAGATGATGAACTTCTTCCCGTTCATCTTCCTCTTCATGCTCTACGGCTATGCGTCGGGCCAGTCGCTCTACATGGTGACGAACTCGCTGCTCGGGATGGTGCAGATGAAGTGGCTGAGGGTCACGCCCTCGAACTGACGCACGGGAGGGACGATGGGGGAGAGGGCGCGCGCCAGCGTGGGGGCATCGCCGCGGGCGTCGACGCGCCGTCCGCTCGTGGCGCGCCTCGTCCTCGCGCTGCTCTCCGCGCCGCTCGCGCTGGCGGTCGCGCTCCTGCTCGTCGAGCAGGCCGACTCGCGCGGCTGGCTGCCGCCGCTGCCGACGCCGTTCGACCGGCCGCCCCATCTCGTCGCGGTCGACGGAGGCCCGCTCTTCGCGATCGACCGGAGCGCGGCGTCGTTCCTCGCGCAGCCGGGCGGCGCCGACTACGCGATGGCGCGCGCCAAGGCGCCCGGCACGTTCCGCATCCTCTCGCTCGGCGAGTCGACCACCTTCGGGGCCGGCTACGCGCCGGCGGCCAGCTATTCGCGCTTCCTCGAGGAGCGGCTGCGCCGGCAGAGCGGCCGCGAGGTCGAGGTCGTCAACTGCGGCCGCAGCGGCTACGACAGCCACGACCTGCCGTCGCTCGCCGCGGAGCTCGCCGGCTTCGCGCCCGACCTGCTGATCGCCTACGTCGGCCACAACGAGATCAAGCGGCCCAACCTGCTCGGCGTGCTCGATCCCGACGCGGCCCGCATCGCGCGCAGCCGGCTGCTGCTGCGCCTGCTCGGCGTGCCGCACGACCGCGACTTCGCGCCGCCCTCGCTCCAGATCGGCCCCTGCCTGACGCACGAGCAGCGCGAGCGGGCGCGCTCGCTCTTCGGCGACGGCGTGCGCGCGCTGGTCGACGCGGCGGAGCGGATCGGCGCGCCGCTGCTGCTCTGCCTGCCCGCGTCGAACGTGCTCGACCATCGGCCGCGCTGCTCGATCGTGCGCGCCGGCACCGACGCGGAGCGCCGCCTCGCGCGCGTCGCCGCGGCGGGGCGCGGGTGGGAGGAGGGGACGCTCGTCGACCTCACGGGGCCGGCCGCCGCACCCGACGCGATCGCCGCGGCCCACGCCGCGCTGCGCGAGGTCGACGCGGCGCTCTCCGACGATCCGCTCGCCGCGCTCCTCCACTTCCGGCGCGGCCGCCTCCTCCTCGCGCTCGGCGAACGTGACGCGGGACTGTCCGCGCTGCACCGCTCGCAAGAGCTCGACGACCTGCCGGAGCGCGCCTCGCCCGACCTCGTCGCCGTGCTGCGCCGGCAGGACACCTCGCGCTCCGTCGTGCTGGTCGACGTCGCCGCGCGCTTCGCCGCCGCGTCGGCGCGCGGCGCGCCCGGCGCCGACCTCTTCTACGACTACTGCCACCCGCTGCTGCGCGGCCACTGGCTGATCGCCGACGAGCTCCTCGCCGCGATCGCCGCGGGCGGCTGGCTCGGCTCGCTCGATCCGGCGCGCGAACCGGGCGGCGACGACGCGGCGCGCTTCGAGGCGTGGTGCCGCGAGCTCGGCGTGAGCGAGCAGGCGAGCGCGGCGCAGCTGCTGCTGCAGGCGCGCGGCTTCGCGAACGACGTCGGCACGCGGCCCGAGATCCCGTCGGAGGCCGACTGTCGCATCGTGCTCGAGCTGGTCGACGCGGCGGAGCAGATGGAGGCGAGCGCCGGCCGCGACCTCTTCGCGCAGGTGCTGCGCGGCCTCGTGGCGGCGGCACGGAAAGACGGCGCGTCGGCGCGCGCGGCGCTGAGCGAGGCCGCGGCGATCGACGCGGCCGGGCTGCGCGCGATCGCGGTCGCGTTGGCCGGGCTGCCGGGCTGGGTCGCGGCGCTCGGCGCCGTCGGCATCACGCTGCGCGACGGCGCCTTCGCGTGGGAGGGGAGCGGGTGACGGCGGCGGAGCGCCGGCCGCCGCGGTTGCGGCTCGCCCTCTTCGGCGTGGCGCTCGCGCTCCTCGTCGTCGCGGCGACCGAGGCGCTCCTGCGCGCCGCCGGCGTCGGCGAGGAGGAGCCGCTCTGGACGGTCGCGACCGACGACGGGCCGCGCGTCGTGCGTGCGCCGTCGGACGGCGCGCGCGCGACCGCCGTCGCGCTCGCGCGCGCGGCCGACCGCCTCTCCTGCGCGCCACAGAAGCCGGCGGGAAGCGTGCGCGTCGTGGTCGTCGGCGAGTCGACCGTCGCCGGCTTCCCGTTCCAGGGCAAGCTCTCCTTCGCGCGGCTGGTCGAGCGCGCGCTGCGCGAGGCGGGGCTGCCGCAGGTCGAGGTGGTGAACTTCGGGCGCGCCGCCGACTCGAGCGACGACGTGCGCGCGACGGCGATCGCGGCGCTCCGCCTCGATCCCGACGTGCTGGTCGTGAGCAGCGGCCACAACGACTTCCAGGCGTCGTACCTCGAGGCGCTGCGCGACGACGAGTGGTCGCGCGCGCGCGCCGCGTTGCGCGGCCTCGCGCTGGTGCGCGCCGGATCGCGGCGCGACTGGCGGGCGCAGGCCGCGGAAGGGCAGCGGCCGGAGCCGGTCGCCGTCGCCGACCTCCCGTTCCTCGACGAGAGCGAGCGGGCGCGCGGCGTGCAGCGCTACCGCGCGAACCTGCAGGCGATCGCGGGCGCTGCGCGCGCCGCGGGCGTCGCGCTGGTCGCGATGACCTCGGTCGCCAACCTCGACTGCGAGCCGTGCGCGTCGCACTTCTCGCGTCCGCTCGACGCCGCGCAGCGCGACGCCTTCCGCTTGGAGCTCGCGACGCTCGAGGCGGCGTTCCCGACCGCGTCGCGCTCCGACCTCTACGTCCTCACCGCGCGCGCGGCCGCGCTCCTCGAGCTCGACTCGGGCGTGGCGCGCCTCACCTTCCTCTACGCGCGCCTCGTCGAGGCCGCCGGCGAGCGCCTCCTCGCCCACCTCTATTACGTGCGCGCGCTGGCGGCCGACGGCTACCCGAACCGCGCCGGCCTCCTGCTGAACGGCGTCGTGCGCGAGCTCTGCGCGGACGGGAGCTGCCACCTCGCGGCGGTCGACGGCGAGTTCGACGCCGTGCGGTGGGGACCCGACCCGCGCCCGCTCTTCCTCGACTACTGCCACCCCAACCTCGACGGCGTCGCGCTGCTGGCGCGGACGCTGCTGCCCACGCTCCACGAGGCGCTCGCCCGGCAGGGCCACCCCTTCGACCTGGCGCGCGCGACGACGTGGCTCGAGCAGCCGGCCGATCGCTGGCTCGCGGCGCTCGGCCTCGACCGCGCCGAGCTCGGCAGCGGCCTCGTCGCCGTCGGGACCGGGCTGCTGCAGGTATGGGAGGCGACGCCGACCTCGCGCGAACCGCTGACGCTCGCGCTGCGGGCGTTCGAGCAGGCGCTCGACGTCGACGCGAACCACCCCCTCGCCGCGGCCGGGCGCGTCGCCCTGCTCGTGGCGCTCGAACGGGTGGACGAGGCGCTCGCCGCTGCGGACAAGCTGTGGCGAAGCGACCCGGAAGCGCTTCAGAAGCTGGAGCAGGCGCTGCCCGGTTTCCCCAACCTCGCCGACCGCTTCCGCGCGCAGGGCGTCCGGATCGAGGGCGGACGGCTGTCGCGAGCGCCTTGAAGCGCGGCCAACCGCGACCTCTCGTGCGTCAGGAACTTTGACACCCCACGGGTAGGGCGCGACAATCGTCCCGCTCTGAGGTCCGCGAGGGGATGCAGCCCGGATGCGCTGTCCGTACTGCAAGGCGAACAACGACAAGGTCATCGACTCGCGCACCTCGGGCGACGCCGCGGTGATCCGTCGCCGTCGCGAGTGCCTCGACTGCAATCGCCGCTTCACGACGTACGAGACGATCGAGGAGCTCGAGCTGCGCGTCATCAAGAAGGACGGCAGCCGCGTCCCCTTCGACCGCAACAAGGTGCGCGCCGGGATCCTGAAGGCGTGCGAGAAGCGGCCGGTGTCGCAGGAGCAGATCGAGGAACTCTGCCGCCGGATCGAGGCGCAGCTGAACGAGATGTTCGACAAGGACGTCTCGTCGCAGTTCATCGGCAACCTCGTGATGAACGAGCTGCGCAAGCTCGACCCGGTCGCCTACGTCCGCTTCGCCTCCGTCTACCGCGAGTTCAAGGACGTCGAGCAGTTCCTCGAGGAGCTCGGTCCGCTGCTGAACGACCGCCCCGATCCGAAGGCGGCGCGCCGCGACGGCGCGCGCGGCGAAGGGGGCGGCCGTGGCTGACGCCGTCGACGGTCGCTCAGGCTCGCCGCAGGGCCGCCTCCCGATCCGGGAGGTGGTCCGCCACGACGGCACGCGCGAGCACTTCGATCCGCAGCGCCTCGCCTCCTCGATCCATCGCGCGGCGGTCGCGGTCGGGCAGGGCGAGCTGCTGCTGGCCGAGGAGCTCGCCGCGCTCGTCGCGCTGGTGGTCGAGGAGGAGCACGGCACGGTCGCGCCGTCGACGCGCGCGCTGCGCGAGACGACCGAGCGCGTGCTGATGGAGACGGGCCACCACGACGTGGCGCGCTCCTACATCCTGCTCCACGCCGCGCCGCCGGCCGCCGATCGCGCCGCGCTGTCGGGCGCGGCGCGCGACGCGACGCTGCAGGTCGCGTCGCTCGGCCGCGAGTGCCTCGACCCGTTCGACGCCGGCAAGATCGCGACGAGCCTGCTCGTCGACCGCGGCGTGAAGCGCGCCGACGCGGCCGCGATCGCGGCGTCGGTGGAACGCAAGGCGCGCGCGCTCGACCGCGACGTCGTCCCGGCCGCGGTCGTGCGGCAGCTGATCGCGTCGGAGCTCCTCGACCGCGGCCACGTCGATCGCCTCGCGATGGAGCAGGGGCTCGGCCTGCCCGCCGCCGACGTCGAGTCGTTCGCGTTCCAGCGCACCGCCGCGCACGAGCGGGTCGAGCAGCGTCTCGGCGGCGAGCTCCTGCGCCGCTGGTCGCTCACGCGCCTGCTCGATCCGCCGGCGGCGCGCGCCCATCTCGCGGGCGACCTCCACGTCGACGGCCTCCATGCGCCGGGCCAGGCACTCGCCGCGACGCTCGACTTCGGCGAAGTGCGGCGCGCCAGCTGGCCGGGCTCGCTCACGGCGCTGCTCCACCTCGTCCACGGCCTCGAGTCGGCGCTCCACGGCCCGCTCGAGCTCTGGCACGTCGAGCGCGCGCTGGCGCCGGCCTTCGCCGACGACGAACGGGCCGCCGACGGGGCGCGCACGCTCCTGCTCGCGCTGGCCGATTCGGCGGGGCCGCGCGCCCAGGCGCCGCCCCGGCGCGTGCTGGGCGTCGGCGCCGACCTGCCGACCTCGGTCGCCACCAGCCTCTTCCGCCGTGGCGGTTCGCCCTCCGCGGTGCGCGAGCGCCTCCACGCCTTCGTCCGCCAGCTCCTCGGCGAGGCGGTCGCCGTCGCGCCGCGCCTCCGCGTGCCGCGCGTCCGCGTGCTGGTCGATCCGGGCGAGGAGGAGCCGCAGCTCCTGCGCCTCGCCGCCCCGCTCCAGGCGGCGCTCGCGATGGGGGCGGCCGACGTCGGCCACACGGCGACGGCCGGCCCCGCGGTCCGCGTCGTCGGCGCGCGCGTCGCGCTGAACGTGGCGCGCCTCGGCCTCGTCGCCGGCCGGCGCCGGGCGAAGGAGCTGCTCGTCGCGCTGCCCGAGCTCGTCGAGCGCGGCCTCTCCGCCGGCGCCTGCCTGCTCCGCCTCCTCCTCCAGCGCGACGAGCAGGGCTCGGGATTCCTGCGCCGGCTGCGCGACCTCCTGCGCGAGTGCGCGCGCGACCTGCCGCTCGAGCTGCCGGGCAGCCACGCCTATTCGCTGGTGCTCGTGCCGGTCGGCGTCGACGCCGCGGTGCGCGCCGTGACCGAGCGCGACCCGGCCGAGTGCGCCGAAGCGGGAGCGCTGCGCGAGCAGGTGGTCGCGCGGTTGCGCGCCGCGCTGCCCGCCGCCGCGACCGCGTCGACGCGCTTCGAGCTGCGCGAGGAGACCGCGCCCGACGCCGAGCAGCGGTTCGGGCGCGCCGACTTCAAGCTCTATCCTCGTGGCCGCGACGTCCTCGGCCTCGCGCACGACGGCGCCGCGTTCCGTTACGCCTTCGATCCGCTGCCGCACGGCCTGGCGATGGCCGCCGCGGTCGGCGCTCCGTTCGCCTCCAGGGTCACCCGTCCGCCCGAAGGATCGCCTGCAACATGAAGCTCACCAAGGTCGAGATGGTCGGGTTCAAGTCGTTCGCGCAGCGGACGGAGTTCAGCTTCGGCGACGGGATCACGGCCGTCGTCGGGCCGAACGGCTGCGGCAAGAGCAACCTCGTCGACGCGATCCAGTGGGCGCTCGGGGAGACGCGGCCGACGAAGCTGCGCAGCTCGGGCATGGCCGACGTCGTCTATCGCGGCAACGCGACGACGGTCGACGGCGCCGAGGTCTCGCTGGTCTTCGACAACGCGAGCGGCCGCCTCACCCATCCGTCGGCCGAGGTGAAGGTGACGCGCCGCCTCAGCAAGGAGGGCGAGGGCGAGTACCGGATCAACGACTCGCCGGCGAAGCTTAAGGAGATCAAGGAGCTCTTCCTCGACACCGGGCTCGGCGTCGGCGGCTACTCCTTCATGGCGCAGGGGCAGATCGACGCGATCCTGCGCGCGAGCCCGGCGGAACGGCGCGTCCTGCTCGAGGAGGCGGCCGGCACCAGCCGCTACCGCGCGCGGCGCAAGGAGGCGGTGCGCCGCCTCGACCGCACCGACCAGGACCTCCAGCGCGCGAACGACCTGCTGATCGAGCTCGAGCGGCAGGTGCGCTCGCTCAAGGTGCAGGCGGGACGCGCGCGCACCTACGTCGAGAAGCGCGACCGGATGCGCTGCGTGCTCTCGGTCCTGCTGGCGCGGCGGCGGCGCGAGCTCTCGGCGCTCCTCGCCGAGCTCGAGGAGGGGAAGCGCGCGGCGCAGGCCGCGGTGGCGGCGGGCCGCGCGGAGCTGTCGGGCAGCGAGGAGGCGCTCGCGACGCGCGACGACGAGCAGCAGGCGCAGGCCGCGGCGATCTCCGACCTGCGCACGACGCTCGCCGACCGGCGCGCCCGCAGCGAGCACCTCGCCGCGCGCCTCGCCGAGCTGTCGGAGCGCGCGCAGGCCAACGCGGCCGAGCGCGAGGAGGGCGGCGCGCGGCGCGGCGAGATCGCGGAGCAGATCGCGGAGCTCGAGCGCGGCGCGCGCGACGCCGAGGCGCGCGTCGCCGAGGTCTCGGAACAGGAGCACGAGCGGCGCGAGGAGAAGCTCCTCGCGCAGCGGCGCGTGCAGGAGCTGGTGCGCCAGGCGCAGGAGATCGAGCGGCAGCTGCTCGAGCTCGAGCGCGACGAGCTCGACCTCGTCGACGCCGAGCAGCGGGCGCGCAGCGCGCTGGCCGACGTCGAGTCGCACTGGAAGGTCCTGGCGCAGTCGCGCCGCAAGCTCGAGGAGCGGTCGGCGGAGCGTTCGCGCTCGATCGCCGACGTCGCGGCGACGGTGCGCGCGCTCACGCGCCGCGTCGACGGCCTCACGCTCGACCGCACCGCGCTCGAGGGCGAGCTCTCGGCCGACGACGACGTGCTGGCGCGCCTCTACTCGGAGCGGCAGTCGCTGTCCGACCGGATGCGCCACCGCGAGGCGAAGGTCGAGGGCGAGAAGAGCAAGCTCGCCGTCGTCGAGGAGGCGATCGCGCGCCACGAGGGAGTGAGCGAGGTGGTGCGCCGCCTGCTCGACCGCGCGGCGCAGGGCGACCCGGAGCTCGCGGGCGTCGAGGGGATCGTCGCCGACCTCGTGACCGCGCCGACCGAGACGGCGCGCGCGCTCGAGGCGGCGCTCGGCCCGCTCTCCGAGGCGCTGGTCGTCAAGGATCGCGCGACGGCCAGCCGCCTGCTCGCGGTGCTGCGCCGCGAGGGGCTCGAACGGATCCGCATCCTCTCGCGCGCCGAGATCCCGGCGCGCGCGTCGGAAGGGGGCGCCCCGCTCGCGTGGAACGAGCTGCTGCGCGCCAGCAGTTTTGAGGCGAAGGATGGACCGTTGCTGGCAGCGCTGCTCGGCCGCTTCGACCTGCTGCCGATCGACGTGCCGC
>Ga0315910_10000196_pt1 | contig 67942 bp, 54 predicted proteins | sample EdamamesoilMG_FD_204470 | JGI IMG/M metagenome (GOLD analysis project Ga0315910, IMG submission 204470) | Garden soil microbial communities collected in Santa Monica, California, United States - Edamame soil | ecosystem: Environmental > Terrestrial > Soil > Garden | place: USA: California... | reverse complement strand
GTCAGCGCGCGCCAGGCCAAGGCGCGAAGAGAGAGCGTATCGGGCCATACGGGACCGATGAGCAACGCGGGCATGGCGTGCGGGGGCGCTGTTCAAGAGGCTCAGAACTTCCGCCGAGCACCACTAGACCCCGCCGACGCAAAGCGGCGGCCCATGAGAGGCGAAAGGAGCCGCACCGCTGGGGAGGGGGGTCCCGTGACGGCTTTGCCGGCACGGGGGAGCGGTGCGAAGCCCCTCCTTACTGACTACAACACGTCGGTCGTGGCGGTGAGCTCGGCGAGGTCGAACACCTCGGGACTCGAGAAGAACGCGAACGAAAGCGATCCTCCGCCGATGATCTCCTGGAGTTCCTCGCCGACCGCCGTGAGCACGACGCCGCTCCCTTCCCCGAGGCGGATCCCCGTCACGGCGTTCGATTGCCGAACATTTCCGTATTTGTGCGATTGATGCCAATAGTTGAACGTCGTCACCGGATTCGGTGGACCCGCGGGATCGGGCAGGGTAATCGGCCCATCCAGCATCCATGCGAGGTCGGCCGGGCGCGGCGCGGACACGTGCAAGACCGGCTCGGACCCCGTGATCGAGTATTCGAGCCCGGGAGAAACCTTTGCGTTCGCGCCGCTTCGGCGCAGCCGGGCCGCAAGCGCGGCATTCGTCGAGGTGAACATCAACTGATAGAAGGCGCTATCGGTCGAACCATCGGGCGGCACGATCATGACGCCAAACTGGGCGAACGCGCCGGGCCGCGGCGGAAGGACCCCGACCTGGATGCCCTCGCACCGCCCGGATTGAGCGACCACCGCGGCAAATCCGGGAAACACCTCCACCACCGTGTAGTCGCTGGGGACTCGGCTCCGCACGTTCTCGAACGGCACGACCCCGACGCCTGCGAACTCGTCGCACGTTTCGTAGGCGCCCTCGAACTCGGAATCCAACCCGCCATGTCCCCCCGACCGAAAAACATCCGTGTCGTCGTACGCCGCTTCACAAGCGGGCAAGAGGACGACCACGAGCGTATATTTCGAGATCCATCGTTCCATTGCGGCAGGCTAACACGTGAGCGCTTCGCGAGAGGCGGCAAGGCGCCGCTCCACCGCGCGAAGCAACTGCTGCCGTGTCACCGGTTTCCGCAGATAGTCACCCAATTGGTCGAGGAAGTCTCGGGCTTGCAACGTCACGCCGCCGCCCGAGAAGAACAGAAAGCGATCGGCGAGGCCTGGCCGAAACGCGGCGACCTTTTCTCGGAGCTCGATGCCCGTCATCCGCGGCATCATGACATCGCAGATGATGAGATCCACGTCGCCTTCGCGCTCCAGCAGCTCGAGCGCGGCAGGCCCGGACGCAGCTGAATGAACCTCGTACTCTTTGCGCAATACGTGGCACAAGGCGCCCAGCAGCATCGGATCGTCGTCGACGACGAGCACGCTCGGCCGCGCCCAAGGCGAGTTCGTTTGGCCGTCTCCGAGGCCGTCGTCCAGAAAGGATGGGGTGGCTTGGACGGCGGCCGCAACTGGCAGTTCGATCAGAACGACGGTGCCCACACCTTCCGCAGAGGTGATCTGCAGTGTCCCACCGAGCTCGCACACCGTCGCTTGGGAGATGACGAGTCCGAGCCCCGTACCTTCGCGCGCGCCCTTCGTGGTGAAGAACGGCTCGAACAGACGGGCGAGCACGGCGTCGCTCATTCCACGTCCAGTGTCCCGAATCCGGATGCAAGCGCGTCCAGCCACGCCCCGCGCAGTCACGCGGACACGCTGATGAAGGCGATCACCCGGGGGGATCGCCTGGATCGCGTTCTTGATGAGGTTGACGAAGACTTGCCCGAGCCTGGCTTCACTCGCCGTCACCACGAGGGGCTCGACGTCCACCTCGACCTCGCAGCGCGACTTGGCTTCGTGCCGTAGCAAGCGTACCGCGCTCTGGACGACGAGATCGAGGCGCACGCTCGTCGGCGCCCGCGGCTTCTCACGCGCGAACATGCGGAGGTCTTCGAGGAGTTCGGAGGCTTTCTCCACGCCCTCCAAGGCGGTGTCGATGAGCGGCAACACATTCCGAGAGGAGCGACCGGAACGCAGAGCATCACGCGCCTCTTTGAGCAGCAACATGGAGGCGGTCAACGGCGACGAGAGCTCGTGTGCTGCGCCCGCAGCGAGCACGCCCATCCCCGCCAAGCGCTCGGTCGTCTGCGCGGAGCGGAGCGTCGCGACCTCGCTCGCTTGCTGCTCGCGCGCACAGACGAGGTGTGAGAGCTCCTGCACCGTGTTGTTGAGGAGAAACGCGAGGACGTCGTGGAGCGAACCGTCGCCGGTACGCTTGGCCGACCAGTCGAAACGCCCAGACACCATCGCGAGCAGCCCTTCCGAGACCATGTCGACCGTCTTGGCCTGCTCGTCGCGCTGCCGCTTCGCGGAGTTCCACAGGTCGTCCAGGTGCTCGGCGATGCCGTTGATGAGCACAGCGAGGGTATCGTTGCGTGGATCTTGGGGTTGGCGTGGCAGGCGAACCGAGAAGTCGGCCTGTGCGAGCCGCTCGAGCGCACTCACGATCTCGTCTTGGGGCGCGCGCTCGCGGCCCGAATCATCATGAAATGCCAAGGCTGCGGCCCTCCTCCGACGCGAGCAGACCGAGGCACCATTTCGACGCGTCCGCGAATGATCCGAACATCTTCGTGGGCGTGGTCGGTAGCGACAATCCCATGAAGAACGACGCAATGGCGCGTGATAGCGCCGTGCCCCCGACGAGCGCGGTCCCTCGCTGCTGGTGGAACGGGAACCCGGAATACACGCGACGGGCCCCCGCCGTTTGATCGATCAAGAAGTCGAAGAATACGATGCACATCCCTGAGCGACGGCACTCCGTCCAATGTTGTTCCTGAAACCGCGAGTTCTCGCGCGCGCTGCTCTCGGTATCGGTACTCTTTTCATCAGGGATGCAGATGAGGAGTTTCCCGTGCGCCTCGAAATACCGAGAGTTCGAGGTCCTGCCACACGGGATCCACGAGGAAGTGTCCGGGTGCACGATCATGGCGGAGCGCTCTACGTGGCGACCGTAACACGAGCGTAGCCGTCGCGGTTGCGCTCTACTTCGGCGCGAGCGCGGCGAAGATTCGACTCGCTCTTGGCGAGCGCGACGGCGAGAACTCGCGGAAGGTCGACGTGTGCGGCGAACAACGATTTCAAAGCCGCGGCGGAGAAGCGCATCGAACGCTCTCCAATTCCCATCCGCCGCAGCTCGAACGGTGGGAGCTCGACGCGTACGCCGGAATACGCCGCGATAGCGTGATACTGCCGCGATCGATCGATGTTCGGCACAATGCCGGGCATGGTTCGCATCGTTCCGACCGTGACGTTGTCACTCGGGCTACTCGCTTGTCGCGTGCCCCCGAGCGAGCCCGCGGCAAAACCTCCCGCGACGGAAGAGCCCGCCGCGACGCCCGAGCATCCCGAGCATCCCGAGCATCCCGAGCATCCCGAGCATCCCGAGCACGACCCCGCGCCGCGCGAGGCGAGCCCTCCGCAGGGACACGATCCCGAGATCAACGCGCGCTACGAGCGGGAGCGCAACCCCCTGCTGTGGCAATGGCGGCTCGAATCCGAGGGGCGCGAGGTGTACGACCGCCGGGCGTTCATCCTCGAAACGCTCGCGCTCACCCAGGGAGCCGACGTCGCCGACGTCGGTGCGGGGACGGGGCTGTTCACGCTCGACCTCTCGCGCGCGGTGGGACCCGCAGGCACGGTCGTCGCCGTGGATGTCCAGGACTATTTGCTCGCGCACATCGAGCAACGCTCCGCAGAAGCGGGTCTGAAGAACGTGCGGACCGTCCTGGCGACCCAGGACGACGCGAAGCTGCCGCCAGGGAGCGTCGACGTCGTGTTCCTCTGCGACGCCTATCACCACATCGAGGCCCCCGTCCCGTACTTGCAGAGCCTGCGGCGTGCGCTACGGCCCGGAGGGCGCCTGGTGGTCATCGACTTCGACCGCGCTCGCCTGCCGGAGGACTCGTGGATCCACGGGCACGTCCGCGGCTCGGCAGCGGGCTTCCGGGCGGAAATCGAGCGCGCCGGGTTCCGGTTCAAACGTGAGCATTTGGGGCTAAAGACCAACTTTTTCTACGAGTTCGAGCCGGTTCCCTAGCGACCGCCGCGCCTGTATACTCCGCCGCGATCGAATCGTATGTCGAGCGAGCAAAAGTCGGCTCTCAACATCGAAGACGAGATGCGTAGCTCCTTCTTGGACTACGCGATGTCCGTCATCATCTCACGCGCGCTACCGGATGCACGGGACGGCCTCAAGCCCGTCCACCGCCGCATCCTCTACGCGATGCACGTGCTCCGCAACACGCACAACCAGCCGTACAAGAAATCGGCGCGCGTGGTGGGCGACGTGATCGGCAAGTTCCACCCGCACGGCGACTCGGCCGTCTACGACGCGCTCGTGCGCCTCGCCCAGACGTTCTCCATGGGCTACCCGCTCGTGGACGGCCAAGGCAACTTCGGCTCGATCGACGGCGACCCGGCTGCCGCCATGCGATACACCGAGGTCCGCATGCAGAAGCTCACGAGCGAGCTGCTTGCGGACATCGACAAAGAGACCATCGACTGGGTCCCGAACTACGACGACAAAGAGGTCGAACCGAGCGTCCTCCCGACGCGGGTCCCGAACCTCCTGCTCAACGGCGCGGTGGGGATCGCAGTCGGGATGGCGACCAACATCCCGCCGCACAACCTCACGGAGCTCGTGGATGCGTGCATCGCCCTCATCGACAACCCGGCGGCGGATCGGGAGCTCCTGAGCATCGTTCACGGGCCGGACTTTCCCACCGGGGGGCTCATCATCGGGCGCGCAGGGATCCGGCAGGCGTACGCGACCGGGCGCGGCAGCATCACCTTGAGGGCCTGCTGCGAGATCGAAGAAGATGCCAAAGGTCGGGAGGCGATCATCGTCACCGAGATCCCCTACCAGGTCAACAAGGTCCGCCTCATCGAGCGAATCGCGTCCCTCGTCCGCGACAAGCGCCTCGAGGGCGTCTCGGACGTCCAGGACTACAGCGACCGCACGGGCATGCGGATCTGGATTCAGGTCAAGCGCGACGCCGCAGCGCAGGTCGTTCTCAACAACCTCTACAAGCTCACGGACCTGCAGACGACGTTCGGCGTCAACATGATCGCGATCGTCAACGGGCGGCCGCAGGTCCTCACGCTCAAAGAGGCACTCGCCCACTTCATCGATCATCGCCGCAGCGTCGTGATCCGCCGTACGCGGTTCGATCTGCGCAAGGCGATGGAGCGCCGCGAGATCGTGGAGGGCCTGGGCGTCGCGGTCGACGCGATCGATCGCGTGATCGAGCTGATCCGCAGCTCACCCGATCCGGATGCCGCCCGCGAGCGCTTGATGAGCGAGCCCCTGCAGGGTTACGCGGGCTTCCTCGAGCGCTGCGGCAGACCGGCGGACGAGGTCGAGGCTGCGCGGGGCAAGCCCTACACCCTGAGCGAACGCCAGGCCAAGGCCATCCTCGACATGCGGCTGCAGCGGCTGACGGGGCTCGAGCGCGAGAAGATCGAGGGCGAGTACCGCGAGCTGTGCGCCGAGATCGCGTACTTCGAGTCGATCCTCGGCGACAACACGCTGCTCATGAAGGTCATTCGTGAGGAGCTCATCGCCATCCGCCACGAGTACGGCGACCCGGAGGGACAGTCCTCGGGAACCGGAGCTCCGGGCTCCCGTGGCTCGCGGCGAACCGAGATCATCGAGGACGAGGCGGAGATCGAGGCCATCGATCTCGTCGCGGACGAGTCGGTCGTCGTGATGTTGACCCGCAACGGATACATCAAACGCCTGGCGACCGAGGAGTACCGCGTGCAAGCCCGCGGCGGAAAAGGCGTCAAGGGCGGTCGCGGACGGGACGAGGAAGACTTCGTCACAGCCGTGTTCGAAGCCGGCACGCACGCGCAGGTGCTGTTCTTCACCGACACCGGGCGCGTGTTCCGGCGCAGGGTGTTCGAGCTCCCGCCGGGGCGGCGCGAGACCCCGGGCAAGGCGCTCATCAACTTCCTCGAGCTACGCGAAGGCGAGCACGTGCTCGAGATGGTTCCGTACCGCGAAGAAGAGGTCGGCGCCAACCACTACATCACGACCGCGACCGCCAAAGGCTACGTCAAGCGCACGAGCCTCAGCGAGTTCGACAACATCCGCGCGACGGGCCTCATCGCCGTGAGCATCGACGAAGACGATCGCCTGATCGGCGTCCGCTTCACCGATGGCAAGCAGCACCTGCTGCTCAGCAGCGCCAAGGGCATGGCGATCCGGTTCGACGAGACCGCTGTCCGCCCCATGGGCCGCAACGCGCGTGGCGTCCGCGGCATGGCGCTGCGCGACGACGACCACGTCGTGTTCATGAACCACCTCGAGAACGACGCCAGCTGGGAGGTGCTCACGCTGTGCGAGAACGGCTACGGCAAGCGCACCTCGGCGAGCGAGTACCGCTCGCAAAGCCGGGCGGGCCTCGGTCTCATCACGATCAAGGTGACGGACCGCAACGGCCCCGTGGTGGGCAATCTTCTCGTCAAGTCCGACGATCTGCTGCTCGTCGTGACGAGCCGGGGCCGCGTGATTCGGACCCCCGTGGACGGAATCAGCCAGCTCGGACGCAACACCCAGGGGGTCCGGATCATCCGCACCGAACGCGATGAGCGGGTCGTGGCGGTCGCGCGCATGCTCGATTCGTCCGATGGCGACGCCGCCGAGGCTCCCGTGGACGCCGACGACGACGAGCTCGAGGGCGAAGACGAAGACGAGGGCGAGGCCGAGGGCGACGACGAGACCGAGACCGAATCCGACGAGGATGTACCCGAGCAAGACGACCCCGAGGACGCCTGAGCACCTCGGCGCGACGCGGCCCCGGCACGGCGGTGCTCCACGTGCATGCGATCCTCGTTTGGGTCCACCAGAAGTTCGACTTCCTCCACAAGGCGCAGACCACACCCGAAGCCTCCAATCCCTGAAATGATCGGGTACCCTGCAGCTCCCATGAGCGATGGAAACCCTTCCCCCAAGGAAGCTGTCGACGGGCGTGCGGGTGCCCGCAGCCGTGCGTTGATGCAGGCGGCGAGTCGGACGATCCCCGGCGGCGTCAACAGTCCCGTCCGGGCGTTCAACTCGGTCGGTGGGCAGCCGCCGTTCATCCGCAAAGCCACCGGGGCACACATCGTGACCGAAGATGGCGTCGCGCTCGTCGACTACGTGGGCACCTGGGGTCCCGCGCTGCTCGGGCACGCCCACCCCGCGGTCGTCGACGCGGTTCAGAAGGCCGCGCGTGATGGACTGAGCTTCGGCGCCGCGACCTCGGCGGAGGTCGAGTTCGCGGAGCTCATCACGAGCATGGTCCCGAGTCTGCGCGGAGGGATGGTCCGGCTCGTAAACTCCGGCACCGAGGCCACGATGAGCGCCCTCCGGGTCGCGCGCGGGTTCACGGGGCGCGACAAGATCGTCAAGACGGACGGGGCCTATCACGGCCACGCGGACGTCCTCCTCGTCGCCGCCGGTTCTGGCGCAGCGACGCTCGGGATCCCCGGTTCCGCAGGCGTGCCCGCGAGCGTCGTCCGCGACACGCTTCTCGTCCCCCACAACGATCTCGCGGCGGTGGAGCAGCTCTTCGCGGAGCACGGCACATCGATCGCCGCCTTCATCGTGGAGCCCGTCGCGGGCAACATGGGCTGCGTCCCGCCCCGGCCGGGCTACCTCGAGGGACTGCGGGCGATCACGCAGAAGTACGGCGCGCTCCTCATCTTCGACGAGGTCATGACAGGCTTCCGCGTCGCAAAGGGGGGCGCGCAAGAGCTCTATGGCATCACGCCGGACCTGACCGCGCTCGGGAAGATCGTCGGGGGCGGTATGCCCGTGGCCGCCTACGGTGGACGCCGCGACATCATGGAGCGGGTCGCCCCCCTCGGCCCGATCTATCAAGCCGGAACCCTGAGCGGAAACCCGCTCGGTGTCGCCGCCGGGATGACGACCCTCCGCCTCATCGAGCACGATCCTCCGTACGCGGAGCTCGAGCAGCGCAGTGCGAGGCTGTTTGCGGGCCTCGCCGCCGCGGCACGCAGCGCAAAGATCCCGTTCTCGGGCAATCGCGTGGGCTCGATGTTCACGGGTTTCTTCCGCAGCGGCGAGGTCTGGAACTACGACGACGCCAAAGGCAGCGACCTCGCGCGGTTTGGCCGCTGGCACGCTGGCATGCTGGAGCATGGGATCTATCTCGCGCCTTCGCAGTTCGAGGCCGCGTTCGTCTCGACCGCCCACGAAGATGCGCTCATCGATCAGACCATCGCCGCCGCGCAGGCCGCCTTCGCGGCGCTCGCCTGATGGCGTGGCATACTCGGGCCATGGACGAAGAGGACGAAAAGCCCATCCAGCGAGCGGCGTGGTTTCGCTACGCGGATGCGTCGTCCATCGGGATCGAGATCGCCGCTGCGATCTCCATCTGCGCGTTCGCGGGCCGATATCTCGAGCGCAACGTCACGCACTGGTCGCCGTGGACCACCCTCATCGCCATCGCGATAGGCCTCGGCGCCGCGGGCCGAGCGATCGCCCGCACCGCTCGCAACTACAAACGTCAGCTGGCCGAACAGGCCGCAGCCGAGTCTCCGGAGTCCACGTCCCATGATCCCTGACGCCGATGCCCTCCTGCGCGACACCGGGCGCGCCTGTGTCTTGCTCGGGAGCGCCAGCGCGATATTTGCGTGGTTCTTCCTCGGGGGCGGCGTGGCCTTGGGGGTCGCCCTCGGCGCGGGCATCGGATGGCTCAACTTCTGGCTGCTCGCGCGCGCGCTCAGGCAGAGCGTGGACCAAGCGGAGGCCTACCGCGGCCGCAAGTGGGCGCTCCCGGGCGCCCTCTTGGTCAAGTGGCCGCTCCTGCTCTTGCTCATCGCAGGCCTTGCCCGCTATACGCCCGCGAAGGCCGAAGGCCTCGCGATCGGCTTCGCCATCGCGCTCGGCAGCGCTACCCTGGCCGCGATCCGAGCCCAACGACGCCCTCCAAACGACGCGACGCCCCAGTAGTCGAGACGGGCGGTTCCTCCCCTCGGGAAGGCTGCGCCGCGGCGCCCACTCAATCGCCGGCGCTCGCTTGCAAGCCCCAAGATCCTTTGGTACATGCCGCCGAGCCGAGAAACGGGTGTATACCCGCCTGCGCTCGGCACAGGGCGGAATGGGCGAACACGACACCTGGTTCACGGCGCTGCCGTTCTGGCACGACTTCGAGCACCTCTTCGAGGAAGGCCTGCGCCGCGACTGGCGTGCGCTGATGTTCCAGGACACGCACTTCACCATGGTCCACGTGGTCGGTGCGCTCCTCGGCTGCGTGCTGATCGTGATCGCCGCCCTGCAATACCGCGCGAGCCTCAAAGACGAGTCCGGCGGCCTCGTTCCCCCGGCCAAGCTGACGCTCGCCGCCATGATCGACGGGATCGTCGGAGCGGTCTACAAGCTCTCCGTCGACGCGATGGGTGAGAAAGAAGCCCGCCGCTATCTCCCCTTCACGGCGACGCTCGCGTTGTTCATCTTCTGCGGCAACATCCAGGGCCTCATCCCCGGGTTCGTCCCGCCCACCGACACGCTCAAGACCAACCTGGCGCTGAGCGTGCTCGCGTTCCTCGTCTACGTCATCTCGGGCATCATCAAGAATCCAGGCCACTTCCTCGGCGAGTTCTTGGGTCCCAAGGTCGGGGGCTTCCCGTGGCTGTTCCCCCTGTTCCTACCGCTCGAGATCGTCACGCATATCGCCCGGCCCGTCTCGCTGTCGCTGCGCTTGCTCGGCAACATCATGGCGGACCATAAGGTCGTGCTGGCCATCGCCTCGCTCGTGGCTCTGCTCGCACCCGTTCCTTTCCTCTTGCTGGGGGTCATGGTCGCAATCGTCCAAACCCTCATCTTCACGCTGCTCACGATTGTGTACATCGGCCTCGCGCTCGCTCATGCAGAGGGCCACTAGGAGAAATTCATGAAGAACCGCATCGCTCTGAGCCTGACCTTCCTGACCACTCTGCTCGTCCCCACGCTCGCGCTGGCGGCCCCTGCTGGCGAATCCAGCGGACCCTCGGGCGACACGTACGCAATCGCCGTGGCGTTCTCGATGGCGATCGCCGCGTTCGGTGGCGGGATGGGCCAAGGCCGTGCGGCGTCCGCTGCTCTCGATGGCATTTGCCGCAACCCCAGCGCGGCGGACAAAGTGTTCACGCCGATGCTGCTCGCGCTCGCGTTCATCGAGTCGCTCGTGATCTTCACGTTCGTCAGCGCGTTCATCATTCGCTAGTCGCGGCGAGCCCGCGTACCGTAAACGGGGAGGGCATTTCCTCCCCGTTTCGTGCGCCCAACGAACGCTCGCATCGAGACGTTCGAATCAACCGTTCTCCCCAAATGGGACGCGCATGGGCCCTGGCGACCGAGCCATGGGACCGTACATGGCTACGACGGCCGCCTGAGGCTCGTACGTATGCGCGTGTAGAGATGAACGGGAGGCTCGAACTACTCTTCGTCGGGACCGCCGACGATGGGCCGCATCCGCGGGAAGCCCTCGGCCTCCATGCGCACGGATTGGCGTGGGTTCACCGCGTCAGCGCGCCCGAAGCCCTCCCCACCGCCGTCGCCGGGTCCTTCGATTGCGCGCTCGTCGACCTGCCCGGCATCGCCGGCCTCGACTTCGTCGCTTCGCTCCGGAGAGCCGCGCCCGGCCTGCCCGTGATCGTCCTCTCCCGCACCGATGACGCGGCGCTTCGGCGAGAGGCGCTGCGGCGCGGCGCGCAAGACGTACTTCCAACCTCGCGGTTGCATCCACGAACGACGCTGCGCGCGATCGAGCATGCGATCGAGCGTCAGCAGGTGTGGTCCGGTTTGGCCCAGCAGCAGGCGCGGCGGCTCGCCCAAACCGACCGACTGTCCACCCTCGGGCGCATCGCCGGGGGGATCGCGCATGAGCTCAACAATCCGCTCGCGCTGCTCGCGGCCAACTTGGAGTTCCTCCGCGCGCGCAATGGCCACGTCGCCGCCGCCGAGCCGCTGGACGGGCTGTTCAACGACTGCCGCGACGCGATCGACCGCATCCACACGACCGTGACGGACCTGCGGGCCTGCGCCCACATCGCCAAGGAGGAGCTCGAGAACGTCGACCTCCGGGAAGTCGCCGAGGTCGCCTGCGCCGAGCTCTCGGGGCCGAGCAGCGCCGCCGTGATCGTCAAACGCCTCGGCGTCGTCCCCATGCTCGTCGGCCATCGCGGCAAGCTGACGCAGGTCGCGATCGCTCTGCTGACCAACGCGCTCGAAGCTCTGCCTGCCGCCGCCGGAGCCGGGCGCATCGTCGTCTCCACGCGAACCGAGGACGACCACGTCGTCTTGACCGTGGAGGACAGCGGCCATGGGATTGCCGAAGATCTCCGCGAGCAGATCTTCGACCCGTTCTTCCACGGCCCCAAAGGTGCAGGCCGTGGGATGGGCCTCGCGCTCGCGAGCGAGATCGTGCGCGTGCATCACGGGGAGATCCGCGTCGAATCCGAGGTCGGCGTCGGCAGCCGCTTCGAGGTCCGGATCCCCATCGAGAGCGCCGCAGCGGCGCCGCCTCGCGTTGCGCCCCCCCCCGCCCCCAAAGCGGTGCCAGGCACGCGGCGTCGGATCTTGCTCGTCGATGACGAGCCCGCGTTTCTACGCGCCATGGCGCGCCTCCTCGGCCGACACTACGACGTGACGACCGCGGGCAGCGGGACCGAGGCGCTCGCGCTCGACCCACTTCGATTCGACGCCATCGTGTGCGACGTCATGATGCCGAGCATGGACGGTCCAACGTTCTACGCCCGCCTCGTCGAGCTCGAGCCCAAGGCCAAGGACCTCGTCGTGTTCGTCACCGGCGGTGCGTTCCGCGACGACGCGCGACGGTTCATCGAGCAGGTGCCAAACCCTGTCCTGCACAAACCGTTCAGCATGCTCGAGCTCTGCGACGTGCTCGATCGGCTGTTCCACACCAAGCGACCCACGACGCAGGTCACGATCGTCGCGAGCTGAACCTGCCGAACGTGCGGCTCACCAGCGGAAACGCCAGACGGGCGCGGCTGCAACGGTGAGCAGCCGCTCCGCGTCCGGAGAAGGATCGCCGCAGTACAGCCAGTGGGCCATGGCGAGCTCGCAGAGTCCCGCAGCGTCACGCGGCGGACGCGAAACCGCGAGCCCCAAACCGTCGAGCCCCATCGCGACCACCCGCGCACCGTAGCGCGATGCCCACGCGCGCAGGATCGTGACGTGGTCCGCCACCCGTGGGCAGTGGTTGAACCCGCCGAACCCGAGCTTCGCGGGGATCTGCCAACTCGGACCCTCGAACTCGAGGGCGATCACCCGGGTGGTCGAGGAACCGCCGGTGGCCTCGCGCAGCATGGCAGCGACCTCGGACGACGCTCGCTCGCTCTTTGCGACCGCCGTGTCGATGGCTTCGCTCGTGCAACGGGCGAGCGCGCCCTCGAGCTGCGCGTGCTGGCGCGTCGCCACGACCCGACGATGGAGCGCGAAGAGCTGCTCGAGCCGCTCCTCCGCGCGCAGACTCGGATCTTCGTCCTCGGTCGCTTCGACCATGAGGGCGCGTGCGGCCTCGTAATGGGTCCGTTGGGTGTAGGCCTCGAACGCGAGCCGGGCACGCCTTTGCCGCTGCCAGAACGCCTCCGCGTCCCCGGCCGCCCCCGACGCGATCGCCTCCGTGACCGCGCTCTCCCGCAGCGTCTCCGCCTCTTCCCGGAAGGTCTCGAAGTCCCCTTCCTCGAGCAGCACGGTGGAGGTCTGCGAATCGTCCGCTCGCCATGCGTGTGCAAACCAAGCCTCCGCCGCGGCGAGCGGCTCCGGTTGCGGCGTCCAACGCAGTACGCCCGGCAGTGGAGAGGACGTCTCGAACCTCATGGGGTCTGACTCAGAACTTGGAAGAAACCGTCAACATGAGCAAGCGATCATTGGAATCTCGGAGGCGAGCGCTCAGGGTCCGGACGAACCGCCAGAGCAACTCGTACGCAAGCTCCCGATCGACGAACATCAGGTCGCGCAGGTCGTCTTTGGGCAGCTTGAGCAGCACGCTGTCCTCGTGCGCGATCGCGTCGGCGGAGCGCAGCGCTTCGTCGTCGATGATCGACATCTCGCCGAAGTACATCCCCGGCCGCAAGATCGCGAGGGCTTCCTCGCCGATCCCCGAGACGGAGCGGCTGATCCGGATGCCGCCGCGAATGATGAGGTAGAGCCCGTCGCCTGGGTCGCCGTGCTCGAACAGGGCCTGGTTCTTCCCGATGGAAACCTCTTGAGCCAGCGCCGCGATGCGCCGCAGGTGGACGGGCAGCAACCCCTCGAACAAACTGATCTGGCGGAGGTGCGCGAGCAGTTCCTCGGCGTTGGCCGCGGGAGCCACGGCTTGCGGACGCTGCGGAGGAGTGGCCTCGGTCTCTTGCGTGACGGGCGCTTCGTCCGTCTCCTCGATGCCGAGATCTTCGAGTCCTGCGATCATGCCCGCCAAGGCTACCGCCACCGGGCACGCCTTGCACGTGCGGCCAAGGACCCCACGCAGGGCGCTCTAGGCGGGCAAGAGGCCCACACCGCGAAGTAGGCGACAGACCGCCAGCAAGGGCAGACCGATGATTCCCGTGTAGTCGTGCCCATCGATCCGCTCGAACAACCGAATCCCCGCATCCTCGATGCGATAGGCGCCCGCGCAGTCCAAGGGCTGGTAGTGACGGACATAGCGCTCGGCTTCCTCTTGCGCGAACGCCCGCATGACCATGCGTTGATGGTCCACCGTGGAAGTGACCGCGTCGTCACCGGGCCGCATCAAGACGACGGCGGTCACCAACATGTGGGTCCGGCCCCCCATCTCCATGAGTTGCGCGACCGCCCGGGCCTGCGTGCCCGCCTTGTGGAGCAACTGCGGAGGATCGCCAGGGAGCACCGCAATTTGGTCCGCGGCGAGGATGAAGTGATCGGGCCAGTGGGGTCGCAGGCTCTTGGCTTTCCCGAGCGCCAGCGCCGTCGCGAACGCATCGTGCGACATCCGACCGAACTCCCCATCGAGGCTGCGCTCGTCGAACTCCGGCGCCGCGCTCTCGAACGGGACATCGAGGCGCTCGAGTAACGCCTTGCGGTACCGCGAAGTGGAGGCCAGCAAGAGCTTGGTGGTCACTGGCGACACTTCTTCTTGAAGACCGCGCCGACCTTGTTGCAATCGACCCCGCGTTTCTTCTTGGTCGCAGCGGCCGCGGGCGCCTCCGCGGGTTCTTCCTCGATCTCGATGACCTCTTCGGCGACCTCCACTGGGCCCTCCTCGAGGGTGGCGGCAGCTTCGGCTTGCAACGCAGCCTCCGCTTCGGGGGAGAGCGCCGCGAGCATCGTCAGGACCTCTTCGCGACGTTGCGCGAGAGCGTGGCACGCCTCTGGCTCCTCGGCGAGCGAACCCGAGATCCCCGGCCCCGGCTCGGCGGGGACCTTGGCTTTCTCGACCCGCGCAAAGAAGTAGTAGTCGGGCGCCGCCGCGATGCCGTTGAGCGCGGCCAGGTAGGCGCGGCACGGGATCATCGATTTGGACGCCTGCAAGAGATCGAGCGCGATGTTCAGCTGGCGATTGATGAGACCCGCGCTCTCGGGGACCTTGTCGAGCTCTTCGAGGGCGCGTCTGCGGTCGTGGTACTCGAGCGGAGAGCGCGTGTCGTTGACGAGCTCGAGCAAGAACGTGTGCCCGTGGAGACCCATCTTCTGGAGCGCGAGATCGAGGGCCTCGTCCCGGAGCTTCTTCGTACGCAGGAGCTCATAGGTCTCCGCGTAGAAGTCGCGATCTTCGAGCAGCTGGGGATCCACGCTCAGCGCTTGGCCATACGCGGCGAGGGCTTGGGCCTGCTTGCGCTTGCTGGCGGCGAGGATCCGACCTTGCCGCCAGAGCAGCCGCGGATCGTCGGGGTTTGCGTCGCGCAGCGGCTTGAGCAACTCCTCCGCCTTGTCGAACTCCTTCGTCAGGATCAGCCGATCGACTTGATCGATCGCTGCAGGATCGGCGAGCGTCGCATTCTCGAGCGGTTGTGACCCATGGGGCGCCCGCGCTTCCCCTCGCGCTCGCCCGCCATCTTCACGCGCGGGTTTGGGCTCGTGCCCGAGCCACACGCCCATCGTGACGAGGAGACCGAGGACCGCCACGCCCCCCCCGAGCCACAGCGGCCAGCGTTTTTGCCACGCCGCACGCACCCCAGGGTATGTGGGCGCCGAACCGCCGGGGACGGCAAAGGGTCCGGTCCCCACGGGGATCGGACCGGACGTCGCGCCGTACGATCCCGAGGGAAACGGCTGCGGCCCCGCGGGGTACGACGCGGACGCCGAGTGCGGAACCGGCGAGTAGCGGCTCGTCCCACTCATGACCTCGACCGGCGCGAGCTGACCGTCGAGCAAGGGAATGAGCCCCTCGAGCGTCTCGATGACCTCGGATGCGGACTGGAACCGGCGCTCGCGGTCCTTGGCGAGCAGCCGCTGCACGACGCCGGCGAGCACGGGTGGCACACTTTGGGGCAAGGGATCCGCGTCGCGCCCGACTTGCATGCGAATGAGCGCGACCGGATCCTCGCTGTCGAACGGCAAGCGACCGGAGAGCATCTGGTAGAGGATGATCCCCGCCGCGTAGAGGTCCGCGCGCCCGTCCGCCTCCATCCCCGCCGCCTGCTCGGGACTCATGTACGCGGGCGTCCCGAACACGAGCCCGACCGACGTGTGGTGCGTGTTGCTCTGCGGACCTTCGATGATCTTGGAGATCCCGAAGTCCACGAGCTTCACCGCTTCCCGCCCGTCGTGATCGGTGGTGATGAACACGTTCTCGGGCTTGATGTCGCGATGCACCACGCCTTGGCGGTGGGCGTGCTCGAGCCCGCGAAAGACCTGCAGGATGAGCTCGACCGCGCGCAAGGGAGGCAGCGGCCGCACCAGCAACTCGCCGAGCTCTCGCCCTTCGAGGAGCTGCATGACCATGAACTTCATGCCGGCGCTCGTCGAGCCGTAGTCGGTGACCTGGATCGTGTTGGGGTGATCCAGGCGCGACGCGGACTCCGCCTCGCGATCGAACCGCGCAGAGATCTCACGATTTACCGTGAGATTCGGGTGCAAGACTTTGATCGCGACATCCCGCTTGAGCCCGCAGTGATGCGCGCGGAACACGGCCGCCATGCCGCCGACGCCAAGTAGCGAGTCGACGCGGTAGCGATCCGCGATCGTCTGGCCCACCAAGGCGCGGAGGTCTTGGTGGAGTTCCGCGAGAGCGCCACTCATGCCCGTGCGTCGGGAGGATAGCAGCATGGCTGCGGCGTTCGAATCCGCAGGCGCAGAACCGTACAGCGTGTTCTGCGCTCGTGATTTTCGAGTGTCAGCAACTACGGCCGAGGGTCCGTGTGTAGACCCTTCAAACCCGATTCAGCCAATATCGCGCCCTCGGGCTCGCCGTCCGAGCGCACCACCCGCGATCCCTTCGCGTGCGGGAGCCTTCGCGTGCGGAGGGTCGTGCTCAGGGGTCGATCGTCACGGCGACCCCCGGTGCCCACGATGCCGGTCCCTGCGGTTCCACCACGCGAACCGAAGAAGGCGGCCCGAGAAAGCGTCCCGGATGGTGGGCGAGCAACTCGAGCCGGACCTGCCGGGTCTCGCCGCCGGCGACCGCCGACCAGAACAGCACCACCTCCCGCGGTCCCGTCGCAAAATCATGGACGACGCCCTGGTCGCGCAGCGCCTCGAGCTGCCACGGGGCAGGAACGAGCCCGCTGGGAAGGCCGATGCGCGCCATCGCGGTCGGCTGCTCGCTGTCGGTGCGGTTGGTGATCGTCGCGAGCACGAGCGCCGTCTGACCGAGCTGCAACCGCGGGGTCACGAGCGTCGTCGCGAACGCGAACGGAGCGTCCGGATCGGGCGTCGGCGCGTCGCCGTACCGCTCGACCTCGAGCGCAAACATGGGCTCACCCACGCCGACATGACGCAACTGGACAACTTCGTCCCCCGTCGACCACGACGCGCCGAGATCCAAGACGATCGGCTCCACGACGCTGGGCCCGTACGCCACGGCGGGTCCCAGGCCCCCCTGGAGCACCACGTGAACCTCCCCCGCGGCGGGTGGACCGGGGTGCAAGGTGGCGTGTTGCATGAGGGCTTCGAGCACGAGAAGGGTCGCCCGCGGCGTTCCAAAACCTCCGCCAGGGACGCGGTGGGCGGCGAGCCAGGCGATCGCACGACGGCCGACCTTGGGATCCCCGCCGTGCGCCACGGCCAACAGGGCGAGCGCCGTCGTCTCGGTGATCGTCCGCGGACGCTCGGTGGACCCCCACGCACCATCTTCGCCTTGCATGGCCACGAGCCGCTCGAGCCGCGCCTTCGCGGCCGCCTCTTCGCCCCGGGCGTGCCGGAGCGCGTGGATGGCCACCGCCAAGAGGTGCGGGTCGGAGGTCTGCGCCGAACGTTCACGCAACGCGGCGAGCTCGGGTTGGATCGCGACGCCAAAGCCTGCGCGCGCGAGCGCATCCACGATCTCGGCATCGCGGAGCGCCGCGTCGCCTTCGGTCGCACCATCCCGCGCGGGGGAACCGAGGAACCCACCCGCGCCATCGCGCTGCGCGAGCACGGCTTGCAGCACGCGATCGATGACCTCGTCCTCGACGGCACGGTATCCGCGGCGCATCTCGACGAGCCGCAGCAGCAGACACGCCGATCGTCGCGCATCGGGGGCTCGCGCGTCCGAGGCGTCCGGAAAGCTCGAGGCCACGAGCAAGGGGTACGCCGCGGCCAGCCTCGCCTTGACCCGCGTCAAGACCGAGGGCGCCGCCGCGTCCGCGCGCTCGAGCGCCGCGAGCACCAACAGATCGGCGCCGACGCGATGGCAGGTCGCCTCCGGATCCCCGCTCGGTCCTTGAGCCAAGCGATCGGCCCCGTGCACGATCGTGGACAACGGTGAAGGAAAGACGGTGAGCTCGGCTCGCGTCGTCTCGCCGCGCCCGAGGTCACCGCGGAACTCGTGCGAGAACCCCTTGGACCCCAGCAATCCACTCGCGTGCAGGGCGCGAGGGTAGCCGCGAGGCACGACCTCGACGTCGCGGTCGATCTTGGCGTCGAAACCCTCCCCCTGCGCCGCAAACGTGACCCCTGCCCGTCCGCGCGCACCGGTGACCTCGACCGCAAAGTAGAGCCGCGCGTCGCGACCCGCCCCGACGCGCTCCACGTTGGGCGCCGCGCTGCCGGGATGTCGCCACGGCCCTGCGAAGGTCCCCGTGAGCACGACCGCGAGGTCCCGCCCCAGGGCGTTGTGGATCGTGAGCGGGACCGCCAAGGCGTCTCCTTCGGTCACGACCTCGGGAAGCGCGACGTCCAAGTCGAACGGGGGCACGAGCGCGAGCGCGTGCTCCCAGCTCCCGAGCAATCCCGGTGCCGTGCCCTCGGCAAGGACGTGGAGCGTCTCGAACTCGGACGGCAGCTCCACGGACACCGTGGCCTCCCCCGTCTCGCCCGTGAGGATCTTCGGCTCCCAGCGGACGGTGCGAGGCGCGATCGGAGCGCCCTCGCCATGGACCGGCGTGGGGGGCTCATCGCGGCGTGGCCCCTGCGTCCCCATCCACAACTCCAAGGCGAGCGCGGAGTCGCCGCGCGTGGGATCGAAGTAGACGCTCGGGGTCGGCCCTGCGTCGGCGATCTCGGGCTCGAGGAGGATCGCGCTCGGGAGGTGCCCGCGGACGGTCCCGGAGTGCGGCCCCACGACGGAGAGCGCAACCTCGGCCGGGATCGGTCGACCGGACGCGTCGCGCGTCGTGACCACGAGGTCGAAGGTTCCGGCCGAGGTTCGGACCGCGGTCTTCGGCGCAACCTCGATATGGAGACCCTTGTTGCGGTTGACGAACACGACCCGCTCGGCAAGCGTGGAGAGGTCGGTCGCCAGGACGACCACGCGGGCGACGCCCATGGCATCGCGAAGGTCCTTGGCGTCGGACTCGAGCCGAACGATCGCGTCCTCCTCGCGGGACGCGACCACCGTCTCCACCGCGAGGACATGCTCTCGCAGTATCGCCACGACGACGACGCCGCGGGCTTCACTGCAGCGAATGGCTGCGGTGATGGCAGGATCGACGCCCCCGACGTCGTCCTCGGTGCGCAGCGTGCAGCCCTGCGAGCGCGGCACCGGCAAGGGGCTTGGAGGATCCGCGGCTTGCGGTCGCCGCACGCGAGCGACGTACGTCTGCCCCGCGGTCGGGATCATCGAGAACCGCCCCCTCCCCCGTCGATCGGTCGTGAAGGACGTGATCGCTTGGCCTCGAGCGTCCAAGACCTCCCCTTCCACGGCCGTCGGCTGCCCCAACCCGTCGTGCGCCGAGACGTAGACGCGAGACGGAAGCAACTCCACCAGCGCTCCTCCTTCTGGGAAGAACGCGAGCTCGAGGTGCTCACGTAGAAGCGGCACACGCCGCGAGAGCGTCTGCTCGAGCCCTTCGTGTTGAACGCGCACGGTGAGCATCGCGTCGCCGTCGAGCTCGCGGGGAAGCGCGCAGCGGAGGAGCGCCGTCCCGTCCACCCCCGTCCGCGCGGGGACCTCCGGCAGCGCGCGGCCGTCCACCGCGATGCGAGCGTGCACCCGTGCCTCGGCCACGGGGGTGCCGTCGCCCTTTGCGAGCGTCAGCATCGACGTCACCGTGTCACCCGGCGCGTACGACTCGCGCACGAGTTCGAGCGTCGGCACGAGGCCCGCCCCCATGGTTTGCGCGACGACGATCTCGCGCTCGGACACGAGCCCGTCTGGCGCGGTCGCTCGCACGACGTACGCGCCCGCAGCCAGTCCTGGTGGAAGCGCGAGGCCTCCATCCGCGGTCCCGCGCGCTTGGGGCACACGGAGGCTCACGTCCTCGCCGACGAGCGCGAACGTGAAGCCCTCGCCCGCCGCGGTGCTCCGCAAGGTCGGTGCATCGACCTCCCATGCCTTCGCCTGGATCGTGTCACCCGCGCGATAGACCGATTTGTCGAGCTGCAGGTACGAACGCCGCGTGGGCACCGGAACCTCCACGGCGACCGCCGCTGCGCCCGGAGCGAGCGGCAACGGCAGAGGAATCACCGCGGGCACGAAGACGTTCGCGGACGCCTCCGCGCGCGGGTGAGCGGACACATCGCTCACGACCCGCTCCTCGACGACGGCCACCGAAGAGGCCGCGTCCTCCGCAACCTCCTGCGAGGAGCGACAGCCCATCGCGAGCAGGACCACCGCCCACCCCCGTCTCATGGACGCGCCCCGTCAACGCGCCCGCGGCGAGCCGCCCACGTCCGCCTCGATGCGGTCGAGGGCCGCTTGGGCCCAGCGTGCGAGGCTCGCCTCATAGGTTGCTTGGAAATCGACGCGCATCTCCTCGAGCTCACGACGCGCACGGGCAGTCTGCCCCGCGAGGTGGGCGAGCTCGGCATCGAGCAGGCGCAGCTGCTGCACGGCCAAGTGCTCACCGCTCGAGCGTCGCATGCCTTCCTTGGCCTCCGCCAGCATGGCGATCCCCTGCTCGAGGCGACCACAACGGGCCACCACGTATCCGAGGAATCCCCGGTTGAGGTGGACGTGCTCGCAGAATCCATAGAGATTCGCGAGGTGCAACGCTTCGGCGAACGCACGCTCGGCCCCCTGCAGATCGCCGCTGCGCAGCTTGAGATCCCCGAGATTGTGCAAAGGGGCCATGAGCATCCGCGGGAGCTTGCGACGGGTCAGCTCGTCGATCGCGGCCATCGTCTCTGGGATCCCCCGCTCGGGCTCGTCGCTGAGCGCCGCGAGGTAGGCGACGCCCGAGAGGTACCCCTGGCGATGCACGACCGGGCAGCGCTCGGCGATCGCACGTCCAAGCTCATGCAGCTGCTTGGCGTCCTCGAAACGGCCGACCAGCGCGAGACAGCGCAAACCCACGCCGAGGACCTGGACTTTGTCGATGTCCGAGGCCCTCTCGTGCGCCAGGAGCTCCATCGCGCGCTGGCTCCAGCCCTGCGCCCGCTCGACCTCGCCCGCGCCCAACAACACCTCGGCGCGACGATTCGCGATCCGGAGCTCCAACACGCGATCGCGCGCCAGTTTCGCGGCGCGCGACGCCTCGTCGAGGCGAGCCATCACCGCGTCGGTGTCGACGCCCACCGAGGCAAACGACGCGCGGTCCGCCAACGCCAGCCAAAACGATGCCTCCGCGCGATGGTCACCCACGAGCTCGGCGACCAGGATGCCCGCCTCGTAGTGCGCGGCCTCCTTGCGCGCGTCCTCGAGGGCTCCTGGGGCTTGCTGCAAGAGCTTGAGTTGGGCCGCCAAGAGGCGCTCGAGCCCGTCTCGCCCGCCGAAGCGGCGCAGCCGCGTGATCAGGCGCTCGAGCACGAGCGCGGCGAGCTGCAGGCGCCCGGCCTCGAGCAGCGCATCTGCGGCGAGCGTCAGCGCTTCCACCGATTCCAACCCGCTGCACGCCTCGTCGAACAGACGCGCCTGCAAGAACACGAGTTTGGGATCCGAGTCTCGCAGCTCGTCGATGCGCGACGCGAGCTCGAGACGCGTCTCGTCCAGCGCGCCTTCGAACCGGCTTCGCACCGCCTCACGCACGGCTTCGTGCGCCAAGCCCACGACGCTCTCCCCGGAGGTGGCGCTACGCGTGACCAACCCCTCTCCTTCGAGCCGATCGAGGATCCGGGGAGCTCGGTCTTCCCCCAGGTCGGAGAGCTCGGCGAGCTGGCGCTCCTCCATGGGAACCTCGAGGAGATAGAGGATGCTCGCGAGCTCCCACGCCGAGACGCCCAGAGCATCGAGGCGCCCTTCCGCCCGCTCGGCCAGCGTCGCATGCAAGGACTCCCTCGCGGACGAGACCTCGTGGAGGCGCCAAGACCCGCCCTCGCGCAACAGGATCCCCTCCTCGAGCACCACGCGGAGGGTCTCGCGGAACGTCAACGGATGACCGCCGCTCAACCGCCGCAACATGGGCGCGAGTTCGCCGATGACCTCCGATTCTCCGAGCACCCCGCGCAAGATCGCCTGCATCTCCTCGGCCGTGAACGGGCGCAGGCTCCAGACCTCGGCGACGTTGTCGCGGCACAGCTGCTCGAGCATCGGCGCGATCTTGGCGCTCGGCTCGGTGGACACGCAGAGCAAGACCGGCGCGTCGTTGTGATCGATGGCACGGCCGAGGCGATCGACTTGCAGACGGAGTTCTTCGCTGGCCTTCGCGAGATCGGCGACGTGCATGACGTAGTCCCGCTCTTCCGCGGCGCGGACGAGGAACTCCACCAGCTGCGACGCCGAGCTTTCGTGCCCACCGCGTCGCTGTGCCAAGCGCACGAGATCGGCGTGACGTTCGCACGCCGCGGAACCGGGACCGAGCGCCGCGGCGAGCTGCGTGACGATGGAGGCGAACGGGCCGAGCCCATGACCCGGACCCGACCAGCAGCTGCCCTCGACGAAGACGCCGTCGCAGAGCTGCACCTCCCGCCGCAGTTCGGCGACCAGCCGACCTTTCCCGAGCCCCTCGGGCGCCCGCACGAACACGGTGCGCACGTGCTTTCCGATCGGCAAGCGAGCCGTCGCCGAGGCCGAGGCATGGGGTGCGTTCCGCAAGACCGCGGCCGTCTTGCCGAGCAGCACCTCGAGGTAGCGTCCGCGATCGACGAACGGCAGGTACTGCACGAGCATGCGCGCGAACTCGCGGCGATCGGGCGTGTCCCGATGGCGCTCGGGCCCCCGTGGAAGCTCCCGGCGCAGCAACTCCAGCACGACGCTGCGCGCACTCTGAGGTCGCGCACCGGGATCGGCCGAGAGCATGCGCCCTACGAGTTCACCGACCACCTCCCCGGCCCGGGGCGCGAGCGGGGCCGCGAGCGTGGGCACCCAAGCTTCCTGCAGGAGAAGCACCTCGCGAAACGACCCGCCTGGGAACGGGCGTCGGCCCACGACCGCAGCGTAGAGGGTCGCCGCCAAGGAATAGATGTCCGCGCGCGCGTCGCAAGGCTCCCCGCGCACCTTCTCGGGCGCGGAGAAGCCGGGAGTCCCGAGGATCACGAGATCCTCGGAACCCCGATGGACGTTCGGGTCGCTCGGCTCTCGCAGCGCACGCGCGAGGCCAAAGTCGATGAGCTTGGCGCGGGGCGGGGCCCCCTCTCGCAGCTCGACGAGCACGTTGCTCGGCTTGATGTCCCCGTGGACCAGGCCGCGCATATGGATGTAGTCGAGCGCGCGCGCCAGCTGCAGCGTGAGCTCGACGATCTCCTCACGACCGACCGCTTGCCCCTGCAGGTACCCGGCGAGGTCCGTCCCGGTGACGAGATCCTGCGAGAAGTAGAGCGCGCCATGCTCTTCGCAGCGGCCAAAGTCATGGACGCTGGCCAAGTTTGGATGCTGGAGGCGGGTCATCAAGCGAAACTCGTCGCGAAACGCCTGCCCCGTGCCCACCTCGGGCCAAAACACTTTGAGCGCGACCCTGCGTCCCTCGAGCTCGTCCTCGGCATCGTAGACGGCACCAAACCCCCCACGCCCGAGCAGCCTCGAGACCCGGTAGCGACCGGCGATCTTCGCGGGGAGGTTCGCGTCCATCTATCGACGCGCCCCCCACCGCGGTCGCGCATCCGTACCGAACGCCGCCCGGCCGAGCTCGGCCTCCCCTGTCGCGAGCGTGTGCTCGTAGGCCGCGGCCTCGAGTGTCAGACGGTCGCGGATCGGGAGGCCGACGCCCTCGACCACCGCGCGCTTGAACGCCGCCACCGCGGTCGGTGAGCGCTCCGCGAGCATCGTCGCGAGCGCACGCGCACGCGTCAGGCCCTGCTCCACGTCGGGAACGCGCTCGTCGACGAGCCCGATCGCCCGCGCCTGGTCGGCATCGAGCCGCTCGCCGGTACATCCGAGACGAAGCGCTTGTGCAACGCCAATGCGCGCGGCGAGCCACGCCGTACCTCCTGCGCCCGGAACGATCCCAAGGCCCGTCTCCGGGAGGCCGAAGATCGCTTCGTCCGTGGCCACCACGTAGTCGCAGGCCAGACAATATTCGAGTCCCCACCCGAGCGTGGCGCCTCCACTCAGCGCGATCGTGAAAACGGGGAGCCCCCGCAAGCGGAGCATGAGCTCGCGTTGCCGTTGAACGTGGCCCGCCACGCGCTCCGCGGTCCATCCCATGCGCTCGGCCACGTTGGCGCCCGCGATGAAGAGGGCCGTCCCTTTGCTGCTGCGACGCCGACTGGTGGTCACGATGCACGCGATCGCCGGCTGCTGCTCGACGAGGTCACAGAGCGCCTCGAAGGCTGCGAGCTGCACGGTCCCGATCTCGTTGGCCTTGCCGTGGTCGAGCGCGAGCCGCAGGAGCCCGAGCGCGGGGTCGAACTGCGGGTGCAAACACGCGATCGGCTCGAGCTCCATCGAACCCAGTCTACGGCGGTTGCTCGGCCGCGATAAGGCGTCCGAACGCCTCCGGCGTATCGATGTTTTCGAGGACCGCAGCGTCGCTGCAGGGCAAGGTCCGGCGCAGCGGACGAACGTCGGCGGCCGCCAGGAGCTCGCGGGCACTGCCCTCGGGCGCAAGCTCCAGCAAGCGCAGCGCGAGGGCGCGCGGGTAGATCACGGGATGCCCCGGCCGCCCCCCCACGCTCGGCTGCCAATACGCCCCCGGCTCGCGGGCGAACGCAGAGCAAAGATCCCGCAAGGTCACGGGTGCGAGGTGTGGCCGATCCACCGTGAGCACGAGCAACCCATCGAACGCCCCGCCGCGTTGCGCCCGGATTCCCGCCTGCAACGAAGAGAGGGGACCCGCTTCCCAGCCCGGATGGTGCACGAGCGCGGCAGTCGATCCCACCACCGCCCAAAGCGGCACCGCCCCCTCGACCACGACGGGCCCGCAACCGACATCGGAGGCGAGCGCGATCGCGTGTTCGACGAAGGTCTTGCCGCGCCAGACAGCGAGGGCCTTGGGCGACCCGAACCGCCGTGAAGCGCCCGCCGCGAGGATGACCGCGGCGAGCTGGACCCCACTCACGCTCGACCTCGAGGGCCGTGAGCGCGCAGGGTGGACGCACCCCTCCTCATTCGGCGGGCGGTGCGGGAGGCGGCACTGGGGTGCCACCCGCGTCGACGTACGCGTTGATCTCCTGCAGGACCTCGAGCTCCTCGTGGCCCGTGAACATGAGCGGCTGCGGCACGTGAAGGGCGAGGCTTCCACGCTCTGGCTCCACGCGCACCCCGAGCGACGGCTTCTCGGTGACCTTCACCTTGGCGAGATCCGAGAGCATCGCCTTGCTCTTCTTGAGCTCGGCCTTGTCCTCCGTCTGCGCCCGCAGCAAGTGCAACCGGAACCGCAGATACTCGGTGATGTCGAACGACGCGCACAGCTGGCAGCCGCCCATTGCGGTGCGAATGCCCTGCAAGCCGCTGTCTTGGCCGAGCGAGGTCGTCTTCGTCTTGCTCGCCGGTTTGGCGACCTGGGCCGCCAGCGCGCGCGCGCCCGCCCCCACCGCCAACACGGCGATGCCCTCGTGCACGAACGAGATGACCTCGAGCGTGTCCTTCTTCAGGAAGGTCTCCACGTCGTCGAAGTCGTCCCGGAAATCCTTGGGGACCTTCACGGCGAGGCGGTCGGCCTTCACCGCACCGAACGACGCGCCATTCTCCTTGTACTCGACGGTGAACTTGGCCGCCTCGTTCTTGCCTTGCATGACCGCGTGCGCCTCGATCGTCTTGATGAGCGCATCCTCGATGCTACGGACGCCGGTCATCGTGTCCGCATCGGATTTGACGTCCGCCGCGATGACCGCCGCGGCCTCGCCTTTGGGACCGACGTAGAGACCCACGACGACATCGTTGGAGATCTGATCGAGCAGACCGTGGACGCCCGTGATCGACTGCCTCACGATGGCAGCAAACGGCTCGGGGATCTGATCGAGGGGCACCAATCGGTCGATCGAGGCGTGCAGCAACGAGGGGTCACCCCAAGACATCGAGGCCGCCAAGAACGGGCGCTCCGGCAGCCGCTGCTCCAACGCCGTCGCTGCGCCACGCGGTACACCGATGGGCTCGAGCCCCAGGGACGAAAACGGTGCCTGCGCGGCGGCGAGCACCTGGGCCGGTCGTGCGGTCCCGAAGTCGAACTCGACCTCCACGGACTTCGCACCCTCGAGCACCTTTCGCAGCCCGGGCACCTCGTTGACGCCGGGGATTTCATCGATGTCGAGCAGATCGGGTGGGATGTTCTCGGCCCGCGCGCGGATCCGACGATTGGGCGAAGGTTGCCGCTCCAGCGCGTTGGCCCGAGCCAGGTCGGCCGCGCTCAGCCCGAGCTGCAGCTCCTGCCCCGCTTCTTTCAGAAAGAGCGTCATCTGCTCGAAGCGAATCTCCCAACCACCGGCGCCGAGCGGCTGCGGCTTGAACGACGCAGGCATCGACTCGAGGACTTTGCGCGCATCGAGCACGCCGAACGCACCCGCGAACTCGATATCGCTCGGCGATTGCTGCTCACCGGGCGGAAACGCGAGCGCGACCGAGTGCACGGCATCGAGCGCGATGTTCGCGAGGAAACCGGGACCAAACCCGGACGCCAACAGCAGCGCGCCCACCTGTGCGCGAACGTCAATCGGAGCCTCGGGGTCCACGTTTTTCGAGATCACCGAAGCCGCGTCCATCATGTCGCCCAGCCCTTCGAGCGAAGCGGTGACCTGGATCTTGGGCACCGCGGGCTTTGCGACGGGCGGCGCCGCAGCGGCTGGTTCCGACGCTTGGGCTGGCTCGGCCGCGGGTTCGGAGGAGGGAGGCCCCTTCGATTTTGCGCACGCCATCGCTGCGACAGAACTGGCCAAGGCGACCATGGACACGGCCGGACGCATGTTGAACATGCTCGCAGCATACACGAGGTCGGAGCACGACCTGGGCAGGATTCCCTGCCAATGTCGGGGTCCACCGTGGTAGGGTGCCATCGAGGATCCAACCATGCGCCTATTTGGTCCATCCTTTGCCCTTTCGTTGTTCTCTTTGGGGTTCGGCACCGTCGCTTGTGACTCTTCCGCGAAAGAGCCCAACCTCGGCCTGCCGAAGACGAAGAGCATCTCGGAGCTCAAGCAAGAGTCCAAGAGCGAGATGACCAAAGAAGAACTCGAGGCCGCGCGGCGTCAGGCTGGGTTCAAGTCACCCGAGGAGCAGCGCGCCGAGGCGCTCGCCGAGTACGTGAAGAGCGAGCGCGCCTACGTCAAGGGACACCTCAAAGAGTTCCGCGAAATGACGGGCGCCGTGCGCAAGCACCTCGAGACCATCGAGCAAGCCGCACCCAAGTGGGCCAAGGCCAAAGACCCGGACGCCGCCTTCGGCAAGTTCAAAGACAAGTACCAAGAATCCATCAAGGGCCTCAATGACGCCTACGACAAGGCGAGAGAGAGCGGACGCGGCGGAGACACCTTCGTCGAGCTGAGCAAAGCCATCGGAGGATGGCAGGACCTCAACGCCGACCTCGGACCCCAGATCGCCGAGGCCGAGGGTTTCACCGTCACGCTCACCGCGATTCGGGAGCAGCTCGATGCGGTGGACGCCCAGCTCAAAGCCATCGAGACCGACGACACCATCGAAGCCGAAGCCCCCTGACCCAGGGCCCTCGCCCGCGCCATTTCCGTCCGGGGCCGCGCGTGAGAACGCAGGCCGGGACCGCTTCGCGCGGCCAGCGACGGAAGCGCCCACTTCTGGCTGCGCAGCGCGTCCGTTCCGATCTATTTTTCCGGCCGCGCCTCGGCGCCCTGGCGAGTCCGTCGCGACATGGAAGGCATCGAACGCAGTGAGACGTTGGTCGCCCGGTTTCTCCGTCGGTACGCTCGCCGCAACGTTCCCCAGTACTTCGTCGGCGCCCTCATGCTGCTCGCGACGAACTGGGTCGTCGTCCGCATCCCGACCCTGATCGGTGAGGCGCTCAACGTCCTCGAAATGGGCGGACCCACCGCGCTGCTGCAGACGCGGAGCATCGCCATCGAACTGGCGCTGCTCGGCGTGCTCGTGACGATCGTGCGGACCTTGTCTCGGATTCTGTTCTTCAACCCTGGTCGCGACATCGAGTATCAGCTCAGCGTCGACCTGTTCGCGCACCTCTTGTCGCTCCAGCGTCCGTACTACCTGCGCCACAAAGTCGGCGAGCTCGTCAGCCTCGCGAGCAACGACACCACCTCCGTACGCCTGCTCGTCGGTTTCGCGGGCCTCCAGTTGTGCAACGTCGCCGTCGCGGTGCCGCTCCACATCTACCAGATGGCCGCCACGGACGTCGTCTTGACGGCCTGGTGCCTCGTCCCCATGTTGCTCGGTGCTCTCTATCTGCGCGCCACGGTGCGCCGTTTCTTCGACTTGGTGCGCCAAGGGATGGTGCTCCTCGCACGCCTCTCGGATCGCGTGCTCGAAAGCTACTCCGGGATCGCCACCGTCCGCTCACACGCGGCAGAGGAAGCAACGCTCGCGCGGTTCGACGCGCTCAATCAAGAGTACCTCGCGCTCGCCTTGCGCATCGCGACGATCCGCGCGTTTGGAATGCCCGTCCTCGGCTTCGCCGGGTTGGTGAGCACCGCCATCGTGCTTTGGGTGGGTGGAGAGCGCGTCTTGCAAGGGACGATGCAGGTCGGCGACATCGCAACGTTCAGCGCGCTCCTGCTCTCCCTGGTCGCGATCCTCACTGGCTTGGCTTGGGTCTTGGCCGCGATCTCGCGCGGGATGGTCTCGCTGCGACGCGTCGACGCCGTGCTCGAGACCTCCGACGACCTGCCTCCAGCGAGCGTGCGCACGGTCATGACCACGCCACCGCACCTCGAGTTGCGGGGCCTCTCGTTTGGCTATCCCGGCAGCGACGACCAGGCTCTGCAGGGGATCTCGGTCTGCGTCGCGCCGGGCCACACGCTCGGGATCTTTGGCAAGACGGGATCCGGAAAGAGCACGCTCATCGAGCTCCTCGCGCGGGTGTTCACCCCGCCCAAAGGCACGATCTTTCTCGACGGCGTCGACATTCGAGACATCGACCTCGCCAATCTCCGCCGCGGCATGGCCGTCGTTCCGCAAGCGGCCTTTCTGTTCTCGACCAGCCTCCGCGAAAACGTCAGCTTGCGGGGCGACGCTTCGGAGGTCGATCTCCAGCTCGAGCATGCGCTCGACGCCGCGGCCCTGCGCGACGATCTCGACGCCCTCCCCGCGGGCATCGAGACCATCGTAGGAGAACGCGGCGTCATGCTCTCCGGCGGTCAGCGCCAGCGCGCCGCCCTCGCGCGCGCGCTCTACCTCGAACGCCCGTTGCTCCTGCTCGACGACGTCCTCAGTGCCGTCGATCAGACCACCGAAACGCGGATGGTCGCCGCCATTCGTAGGCTTGGACGCCACACCGACGCCTCGCCGACAACCGTCATCGTATCGCACCGGACGAGCGTGCTCGAGCACGCCGACGAGATCCTCGTCCTCGAGGACGGGAAGGTGATCGAACGCGGAACCCACAAGCAGCTGATCCGGCAAGCTGGTGAATACGCGCTGGCACACGGGCATCAATCGCGCGAGGGCCTGGCGGCGGAGGCCTCGTCATGACCGCCCCGGCACCCGAGCAGGGCCTCGGCGTCCTCTTGCGGCGGTTTTGGGGCTTCACCGGGCCACAACGCCGCTGGCTGTGGCTCGGCCTCGGCATGATTCCCCTCGTCGCGGCGACGACGACCGTCCGCCCCTTGCTCGTCAAACACGCGGTGGACGTCGACCTCCCGGCCGCGAACCATGCAGGCCTGCGGTGGACCGCGCTCATGTTCCTCGCGGTGGTCATCGCATCGTTCCTGGTCCAAGCCGTGGAAGTCTACGCGCTGCAGCGCGCCGGCCACTACGTGCTCAGCGACATCCGACGCGCCGTGTTCCGACACGTGCTCCATCTGCCATCGCGCTACTTCGACAGGCACGCGCTCGGCAGTCTGCTCACGCGCACCACCTCGGACGTCGAGGCGCTCGGCGAGACCTTGTCGTTTGGCGTGTTCATGATCGTCACGGACGCGGTCATGTTGATCTCCATCCTCGTCGCGATGTTCCTGCTGAGTCCGACGCTGACCTTGATCACGCTCACCCTGGCCCCCCTGCTCATCGTCCTCGTGCGCACGTTCGGAGGCCATCTACGGCGGCTCCAACTGCAGGTCCGCACGAGTCAGGCCGCCCAGAACGGCCATCTCGCGGAGCAACTCGCGGGGGTCACGGTCGTCCAACTGTTCGGTCGCCAAGATCACGCGATCTCGCGGTATCGCGAGCTCGGCGAGAGCTACCTTTCGGCCACCAAACGCGCGAACATTTTCGACGCCCTCCTCTATTCCATCATGGACGGCGTCTCTGCCTTCGCAATCGCCCTGCTGCTCTTCTTCGCCACCGCTCATATCTCGCACGATACGGTCGGCCCCATCACTTTGGGATTGCTATTCGCATTCGTCGATTACGTCCAACGCATCTTCGTCCCCATCAAAGAGTTCTCGGGCAAGCTCGCCACCATCCAACGCGCCGCCGCCTCGCTCGAGCGGATCTATGGCCTCCTCGATGAGCCCAGCGAGACCGCCCCCGTCCCTTCCAGCGACCCCCTCCACGGCTGGAAGGGCGCTCTGCGGGTGCAGCACCTTCGGTTTCGCTATCACCCCAAAGGTCCCGAAATCTTGCGGGACATCAGCTTCGAGATCGCACCGGGTGAGATCGTCGCTGTCGTCGGTCGCACGGGCTCCGGCAAAAGCAGCCTCGCCCGCGTCCTCACCCGACTGTATGGCGGCTACCAAGGCTCCATCAAACTGGACGTCGCAGGCACCGACATCGAACTCGACACGATCCCGCCACGCATCCTGCGCAAGAACCTCCTGATGGTCCAGCAGGACGTTTTTCTCTTCAACGAGGACATCGCCTACAACGTCGCCCTCGGTGAGCCCGATCTCCTGCAGGACACCGAGCGCCTGCGCGCCGCGCTACGGGTCGTCCAAGCCGAGCCCCTCGTGGAGGAGCGCGGAGGCTTGAGCTTCGCGGTCGGTGAACGTGGCTCGAACCTCTCGGCAGGCGAAGCCCAGCTCGTCGCGTTCGCTCGCGTCGCCGCGCGAGAACCCGGACTCCTCATCCTCGATGAAGCCACCGCCAGCGTGGACAGCTTGACCGAACGCAAAGTACAAGCCGCGATCGAGCGGCTGTTCGACGAGCGCAGCGTCCTCGTCATCGCGCACCGTCTCAGCACGGTACGCCGCGCGGACAAGATCATCGTGCTCGATCGCGGACAGATCGTGGAGATGGGCCGGCACGAAGATCTCCTCGCCGCCAACGGGCTCTATGCGGAGCTGTACCGCACGGGCTTCTCGGAGACGAGCGGTCAGGGCTCGTGAGGCATGTCGCGGGCCTCGACTCCACCCCCGGCAAGTCGCAGGGAGACCCTCAGTTTATCGGCAGCAACGCCCCGCCGCGTGCGTTCTTGCCTGAGGAGAGCAGCCGACGCTTGGTACGCCCGCCGCTCTCCGGTTCCGCCGGCTCCGAGGCCGTGCTCGAGGACGCCGACTTCTTTCGCGAGGCATCGGCACGCTTGCGTGCCGGACGACGTGCGGGACCGTGCGACGCGTCCTCGGACGCGGATGGACCCGCAACGCCTGCCCCGTTCGCGGGCGAACCTGCGCCGCTCGATGTGGTGGGGCGAATCATCTCGCGGACGCGGGCGAGTCCGCTGCGGGCGAGGGCGTGATCCGGATCGAGCTCCAGGACGTCGAGGTAGGCCTCCATCGCGACCTGGGCATCACCCCGCGCCGCGGCCATCTCCGCGGTGCGGAGTCGCTCGGATACCGCGCTCCGATCGTGGAGTGCCGGGAGTTCGGGCAGGGGCAGGCCTGCGACCGGAACCTCGGGCTCTGGGTCGCCGCCGCTCATCATCACTGCCAAGCCGATCGTCGCTGCGAGGATACCGGTGATCGCCACGGTACCCGCGACGAGCGGAGATCGGCGCCGCGTGGGCGGCAAGGGCTCCGGCAGGGCGATGACGGGATCTTCCGCGGCCTGGGGCGTCGCCCGTGAGGACAAACGCATGTGCGCGAAGATGTCGGAATCGGTGTCGGACCGGCCGCTTTGCTCCCGCGTGACCCGTGGGAGGCGAAACAAGGTCGCCGGGACCACGTCGATCATTTCTTCGACGACGGCGTTGGCATCACCCGGTCGCCGGCTGGGCTCTTTTTCGAGGCAACGATGGATGAGATCGAGAAAGCCTCGTGGGATGGACGGGTCGTTGACCAGCGTGGAGAGGTGGGGCGGTGTCGCATGCAGCGTCTGGGAGAAGATCGCTGCTTGCTCGCGCGCATCGAACGGGAGCCGTCCGGCGAGCATGAGATAGAATAAGACACCGAGCGCATAGACGTCCGACCGTAGGTCGAGTTGTTCGCCACGCAGGACCTCTGGGGCGATGTAGCCCGCTGTACCGAGCACATACCCCTTGGTGATCTGGGTCTCGTTGTCGACCTTCGCGAGCCCGAAATCCAAGAGCTTGACGAAGTTTCCGCGCCCCTGGCGCTCGCAGAGCATGATGTTGGACGGCTTGATGTCTCGCAGGAGGACGTCCCGCGAGTGGACATGTCCAACGCCCTTGAGGATCTGCGACGCGATGGGGACGAACTCGGGGAACGCAAACTTACCTTTGCGTTTGAGCACCTCTGCCAGCGCCTCCCCGTCCACGTATTCCATGACGAGGAATGCGAGCTCCTCCTCGCACCCGTAGCCATAGAAGCGCACGATGTTCGGGTGATGCAGCTCCTGTAGGCGTTTGGCCTCGCGCTCGAAACGCAAGATGGCTTCGGCTTCGTCGCGCAGCGACGGCGAGATCATCTTGACGACGACGTCCCGCGGTGGGTCGACCTGACGGGCAAGATAGACGACCCCCATGCCCCCGCGACCAAGGAGCTCCGAAATGACGTATCGACCGTCGAGGACGCGTCCGATGATCGGACTCACCGTGCTTCCTCCGCGTACATTCCGAATGGCGTCGGCTCCGCCCTGTCCCGTCACAATCGCTGACATAACCCGACTCGTCTCCCAATGCAGCTCGGCACGTGCAAATCGGCTTTCGAAGCCTAGCAGGTCGAAACCAACCCGTCATGCCAACGTCGACTACGCTGCGCATTTCTGTATGTACACAAACGTGGTAACTCGATCCTTGCGGGGCCGCAGCACCCACGGAACACAATCCTTATGCTACTTGGGCGCCGCGCCATGTGATTCCTCGTCTTGGCATTCCGGCGCAAGCGCGTTAAGGTTGTGATCGACAGCAGATCTTCGACCCACAATGCAACGTAGGGCGGAGAAGTTGACCCCCATCGACCTCGGCCATACAGGTTCGCCGAGTCCATCCGATACCAGAAACCGAGGCCCATCCGTGGTGACTGCTGCGAGAACGATTTACGAAACCGGCGCCAAGCCCGCGCGATACCGAGTGGTCACCACGTTGGGCTCGGGCGGCACGGCGTTGGTCTACTTGGCCATCGCGGAGCGCTCCGCGGGGTTCCAGAAGCTCGTCGTTCTAAAGACGCTGCTCGGACACCTCGCGAACGAGCCGTCCGTTGCCGACATGTTCCGCAACGAGGCGAGGATCTCCGCACGCCTCAAACACCCCAACGTGGTCGAGGTGTACGAGGTTCTCGACGACGTGGGGGATCACCCCGTCCTCGTCATGGAGTACCTGCGGGGTGCGTGCTTGCGCGACCTCGTCAAGCACGGAGAGAACAGCCTCCCGCTACGCCATCACTTGGACATCATCCGGCAATCGTGCCGCGGCCTGCATCACTGCCACGAGCTGAAGGACTTCGATGGCACTCCGATGCATTTCATCCACCGCGATGTCAGCCCCCACAACATCTACGTGACGTTCGAGGGCGAGGTCCGGCTGCTGGACTTCGGAATCGCGAAGGTCCAGGGCCACGACGGCGGGACCCAAACTGGGCTCCTCAAAGGCAAGATCCGGTACATGGCGCCCGAGCAGATGATGGGTGAGGCGCTCGATCGCCGCGCCGACATCTATGCCATCGGCGTCGCGCTGTGGGAGGCGCTGGCAGGTCGCGAGATGTGGACCGGTCAGACCGAGGGCATGATTCTGCACCGGAGCGTCAATGCAGACCTCCCGCCCATGGATCCGCTCGTCGCGGGTGCCACGCCCGAGATGGTCGAGATCACGATGCGCTGCCTCGCCGTCGACCGGAACGACCGTTACGCCACCACGGAAGAGATCGCCGACGACCTCGACCGCGTCCTTCGGGACATGCCTGAGCCACAGCGGCGCCTGGGCCAAGTCGTTCAATCGCTATTCTCCGATCGCGACGAGGCGGTCCATGCACTGGTTCGCAGCGCACTCGCGACCCCGAGCAACGGTCCGACGTTCGAAGGAGGCGTGATCGATTGGGGCGAGGCGCTCGGCGAAAGCCGCACCGGTTCGTTCGACACGCGCTCGCTCCACTCGCGGGCGACGCGGGACAGCCGCCTCACGCCCTCGCCGGCACTGACCCAGCCGGGCTCGAATCGCATGCCGCGCGTGCTCGCGACCCTCGGCGTCGTCGCTGCGGCTGCGATCGCCGGCACGCTCGCGTATGCGCCCTGGACCCCACCCCCGACACCCCTGAGCACGCTGCCTTCCTCCGTCGTGGGCACGCCCGTCAAGGAGCGTTTCGCGATCCCGGTCCAGACGGCGCTCCAGTCCGTCCGCCCGTTCGAGGCCATGTCCCCCATCGCGTCCGCGCCGACGGCCATCGCGCTGCGCGTGCAGGTGAGCCCGAGCTCCGCGCGGGTGTTCCTCGACGGAGAGCTGCTCGAGGACCCAAGCGACCTGTCCCGGCCCGCGGACGGCAAACCGCACATGCTCCGGGTGGTCGCTCGGGGATTCGCCGACTACGAGCAGAGCTTGGTCTTCAATCAAGATCACGCGGTCAGCGTGAACTTGTCGCGGAAGTCGGCCCATCGCGGCTCGCCACACGGTGCCGCCGAGCCCACCCCCGTGCAGCCGGCCGACACGCCCGCCGCGACCGCGCCCGAGCCCACGCCCGAACCGAGCCCCAGCAAGAAGAAGGGCATCCTCGGCCTCGAGGAGGAGTGCAAACGCTCCTACGTCATCCGCAAGGATGGTCTCCTCGGCGACAAGCGAGCCGTCAACCCGGCCTGCAAATAGGCGCCCGGCCTCCGGGCCGGCGTACCTCCCCGGCCGAAGCCCAGCCGAAGCCCGGCCGAAGCCCAGCCCAAAAAAAAACACCGGCTCGACGCGATTCGCGGAGCCGGTGCGGAAGAGGGGCGCACGCTTGGAGGTGAGAGGGTGAGGTCAGGAGGTCGGGGGAGCGGGAGGATGTGGGGGCGTGCGCGTCGAGACCTTCCCATCCCCAAGACCGCGGGTCAAGACCCATTGGAACAGCGTATTGGGCTAGACGCGCGCCCTCCGAACGGTCGGGATCTCACGTCGCTCCCACGCCGGCGTCGGACGGATCCCGGGACGAGAACTCCGAACCATCATCCAGTGGACGGCCCTCGTCGGCGGCGTCCTCGGGATGGAGGGACGAAGCGTCCGCCTGGCGAGTCGCCTCCTCCGCATACGCCTGCGCGATAGGGCCGCGAGGGCCGAGGCCGTGCAGAGACGCGCGATGCGGGTCGCACATGCGGTCGGGAGGAAGCTCTCCATCCCTCGCGGGTGCCACCTCGAGCTCGGGCCAGAAGTGCCAGATCCCGTCACACCCGGGCACGATGCACGGCATGAGTTCTTGACCCGCCGCGGTGGCAGAAGCATCGACGGGCAGCTCCGCGGTCGAACATTCGGGGCACAGCCGCACCGGATCTTCGAGCCTCCCGGCAAGAAACGCCTGCAGCTGCGCACCGGTCTTGTAGACCCACGTCCGGTCGCAGCCCGCTCGTCCGCACGCGATCTCGCGGTCCGAGTGATTGCGGCAGAACTCGCGACACACCTCGCACATGCGCTTGGGCAGCGCGACCGTGGCCTGGAGGTCCGCGGTGCCGAGCGCCGCCCATGCACGCAGCTGGCTCTCCTTGTCGAGGATGACTTCGCGTGTGCAACCGTGAACCTTGCACACGCCGGATCGCTCTTGCAGCAGCGAATACTTGGCTTGGCAGGGCTCGCAGCGGCGTCGCGGCGGGCCCTCCTGCCCTCGCCGACGGCGACCTCCGGCTTTCGGGCCACCCTTGCCGGGAGCCGGTGACTCTCCTTGCCGCTTCGCCCACGCGCGATGCTTGAGCTGCGCCTCGCGGCTCCAAACCCACGTGCGAGTGCACGACTCCACGGTGCAACGCACCTCGAGATCCGCGGCCTTGCTGCATTCGTCACACAGGCGACGTGGCGGAGGCTGACCGAAGGCACGGATCTGGTCGTGCGCGGTCCAAAGCCAGACGTTGTCGCAGCCATCCGAGGCGCACGGAACCTCTCGGTCGTCGATGTGGCTGAGCAGGCCGCCCGCCAAGCTCGCGAACGCCGATACCTCCGCTGCGGGAGGCGGCGCGCTCACGGGCGCGCCCGCCGTGGGGGAAGCGGCTCCGGACGCATTTGCGGGTTTCCGGCTGCGTTTCCTCCGGCGTTTCCGCGTTCGCTGCGGTTCCGACGAAGGTCCTTCGGCGGCGACATCGTTCTCGGACTGGCTCGACAAGGCACGCGAGTATGGCCGCCTCGCGCATGACCGTCCAGCGACCGCGCTCGTTCCTGCGACGCCTGCGAGAGCAGGCGTGCAACGCACCGGCGGGCGGCGCAAAACGACCCTCCGGCGCGAGCACGACCGGAAAAAGATCCTATACTGACTTTCGATCATGTTGGCACTACTGGTCGGAGCAGGGCTTGCCGCGGGAACCTACGCCTACGCGAGGACGCGCAAGAAGGCGTCCACGGGGCAATCCGCGGCAGCCGCGGCTCTGGGCGGCGCCGCGGGCTGGGGGGCGACCGCCGTCACGGTGTGGGCGGTGAGCATGGCGTGGCCCGTCCTCCTGCTGGGCGGCGTCGCGGCAGGCGGCTACTACTACGGGCGCCGCCGCCAGCAGAAGGCCCTGCCGCCCGCCGCGGACATCTGAGCCTCCGCCGCGGAGACCCACTCGAACCGCGGAGACCCGCTCGAACCACGGCGACCCACTCGAACCGCGGAGACCCGCTCGAACCGCGGAGACCCTCGACCGAGCGTCACGAGCTCGCGACGAGCGTGACGTAGTAGTAGGCGACCGGTGCCACGAACAAGAGCCCGTCCACACGATCGAGCATCCCGCCGTGGCCTGGCAGCAGTTTTCCGGAGTCTTTGACCCCAAAACTGCGCTTGAGCATCGACTCCACGAGGTCGCCGATCTGCCCGCAGATGCTGCCGAGGATCCCGAGCAACAGCGCGTGGCTGAGGGGAAGCTCCGGCAGGAGCCACAGAGAACCGACGCCCACCGTCGCGACGCAAGAGCCTGCGATTCCTCCGGCGGCACCTTCCCAGGTCTTGCCGGGGCTGACCGCGGGATAGAGCTTGTGGCGGCCGAAAGCCCGGCCTGCGAGGTAGGCCGCCGTGTCCGAGAAGAACGCCATGCAGAGGGCGACGGTCAGCCAATTGCCTTGGCCCGAGCCCTTGAGCAGCGGCAACACCGACAAAAGCAGAGGTACATACGCCAGACCGGCGACACAGACCCCAAACTCTTGCCCGGGGCGCGCAGCAGTCTTGGCCTGAGTCAACACCACGAGCCCGAGCGCCACGACGCCGAGCGTGAGCAGAGGCGGAATGACGAGCGCCGGAGAGAACACGGAGGGCAAGACGACGATCGCGACCGCCACCGCGCCGCCCGTCGTCCGCACGGCCCACGCGGGGTGCTCCGGCGTGACGGGCAACGCCATCCGGAGGTACTCGTCATAGCCAAACAGCGCCACCGCAGCGGCCAGCGCGACGACGCTCCAAGGCGACGGATCGGCGAAGATCGCCACCAATACGGCGGGGACCAACACGCTGGCGGTCGCCAAGCGCTTCGTGAAATCACCCACTAATCCAAGCCTGCCGAACTCGACTTGCCGGTCTCGATAGGGGAGCTCACCGCATCGGGGCCGACCTGCTCGGACGTCAACCCGAACCGCCGCTCTCGCTGCGCGAAATCATCCAACGCGAGCAGCAAGTCCTCGCGCCCGAACTCGGGCCACTGCTTGGGTGTGAAGTAGAGCTCCGCGTACGCCGTCTCCCACAGGAAGAAGTTGGAGATTCGGCGCTCGCCGCTCGTGCGGATCAGCAGATCGAGCGGTGGCAAGATCCGCGACGACTCCAGATACGAGCTCATGCAATCCACGTCCACGGACTCGGGATCGAGCTCACCGGCGACCGCGGCACGGCACATGTCCCGCGCCGCCTTTGCGATCATCTCGCGGCCGCCGTAGCTGAGCGCCAAGCAGAGGACCATGTCCTGGTTCTCGGCAGAGGCCGCCATCAGCTCGAGCAACGGCCCGCGCACGTGCGGCGGCAGGCGCTCGGCCTGGCCCACGGAGACCAGCCGGATCCCGTTGCCGAGGATCTCCTCGCGCTCTTGGATGAGATAGCGGCGCAGGAGCTCCATCAGGTGGAACACCTCTTCGGGCGGGCGATCCCAGTTCTGGGAGGAGAAGGCGAACAGCGTCAGCGCTTGGATCCCCGCCTTCCGCGCGGCTCGCACGACGGTCCGCACCGAGTCGGCGCCGCGCTCATGCCCGGCCTCGCGGGGAAGGCCTTTGCCGCGCGCCCAACGGCCGTTGCCATCCATGATGATCCCGACGTGCCGTGGCAACATTGGCGGAACTGCCGCTTCGGACATGGTGGAAGAGCGGGATACCACGCCGCGTCACCTGGCGAAAGACCCACCCCGCGCCCGGGAGCCACCGGCCCATCGCCGGCAATAATGCGCGCCGAGGCCAGGTTGCAGAACTTCATGCATCCGGCACAGTTCGCGACCTTGCCGCCCCATGGGGCGTGGCCTAACCTCTATAGCCGCGGGCGGGCCTCCTCCAACTCGTTCGCCGGGGGGCAGGCATGACCAAGGCCGAAGACATCGAGTCCTTCATCATCAACAGCGGGCTACCCTACGACATCATCGCCGGCGGCACGTGGGTACTCCGCCCCGATAGCGCGCACAACGCACAGATCTGCGTCAAGATCTCGGATCCCATCATCCTGTTCTCGATTCAGATGTTCGAGCTCTCGCCCGAGATCCCCGATCGCGAGCGCTTGTTCCGGACCCTGCTCGAGCTCAACAGCGAGTTGCTCCATGCCGCTTATGCCCTACAGGCGAGCCAAGTGGTGCTCGCCGGGGCGCACCAACTCGAGAACCTCGACTTCAACGAGTTCCAGGCCACGGTCGATGACATGTGCATGGCGCTCGACAACCACTTCGGCAAGATTGCGCCATGGGTGTCACCGGGCTTGAAAGCCGCGACCGCGCAGGGGGATGCATAGGGCTATGGGACTGTTTTCGAGACTGGGGACGCTGATTCGCTCCAACATCAACGAGCTCATCAACAAGGCCGAGGACCCTGAAAAGATGCTCAATCAGGTCCTCGTCGACATGAAGACCCAGCTGGTCGAGGCCAAGAAGCAGGTCGCCGTCGCGATCGCCGACGAGAAGCGGCTCAAGAAGCAATGGGAGCAGGAGACGACGAAAGCCCAGGAGTGGGAGCGGAAGGCGATGCTCGCGGTCAAAGCCGGTGATGACGCGCTCGCCCGCGCCGCGCTCTCGCGCAAGACCGAGCACGACGACGTCTCGCAGAGCCTCAAGCAGCAGTGGGACGCGCAAAAGGATTCCGTCGAGCAGCTCAAGACCGCGCTGCGCGGGCTCGACAACAAGATCGAGGAAGCCAAGCGCAAGCGCAACATCTTGGTTTCCCGGCAGAAGCGAGCCGAAGCCCAGCGCACGATCAACGAGACCCTCTCCAACATCAACTCCACCTCCGCTTTCGACACGTTCGAGCGCATGTCCGAGCGCGTCACGCAGCTCGAGGCCGAGGCCGAGGCCGTCACGGAGATCAGCGGAGCGCTGCCCGAGTCCTCGCTCGAGTCCCAGTTCAAAGCCCTCGAGGCCAGCAGCGGCGTGGACGACCAGTTGGCCGCGCTCAAGCAAAAGATGGCCCTCGCCGCGGCCGAAGAGGACCGCAAGGCGTTGCGCGGCAACGTTGGGCCCGCGTCATCGAGCCGCCAGGCGCCTCCGGACGACGACATCGACTTGGACGAAGACGCAGTGAAGGCCGCCGAGGTCGACGCTCAGCTCGAAGAGCTCAAGAAGAAGCTCTCCGCCACCTGATCCCCGCCGCGCGGCCCCGGCTCAGGGGATGTCGACCTGGTCGTCGATGATGATGAAACCGCATTCGTTGGGTGGCGCCACCCAGCTGATCGCGTTGAACCAGAACTGCCGGGTCTGGTAGAGGCTGGCGACGCTGTGGTGGAACCCCGGCTCGCCACCTTCGGCTGCGTGCCAGCACCGGTTGTACGCATCTTCCTGCCGATTGTGGGGATCTCCGACCGGCTCCCACTGGTTGGCGAAGATGACCCACTCGTCCCCGAACGCGAATACGCGTCCGGCCTCGTCGACCTCGCGCGCAGCTGCAATATCCCGCCCAGAAACGGGATCCGTGGCGACCACGGTTGCGTCTTCCGACGCTTCCACGGCCCACCCCGTGAACGCGCCGACGTAGTCGAGCTCGTGCGTCAACTTGCTCATCGATCCGTCCTGCGGCTCGAAAGCGATGGGCGCCGTGATGATGGCGGCGCTGCTCCCCGTCCACGCCAAGCAATCCTTGAGGTTGGTGGTCGTGTCGCCGTCGTAATAGACCGGGACGGATTGCCCGTTCTCGGCCGTCTTCTGCGGACCCACGAATCGCATCCCCGAAAACTCGATCAACGCGGAGGTCGCCGCCGGTTCCTGGTCGGTGCTGACGAAGCCGGTGAGCGCGACGATGCCTCCCCCGGTCTCCCGGGACCAACGTTCGACGGCCTCGAGCTCGTCGGCACCGAAGGTCCACGCGTTGACGTTCGCGACGACCAGGATGTCGTAGTCCTCGAGCCATTCCTCGGTGAGCGAAGGCTTGGTGGTGATCATCTCGACGGTCGCCGTACCCGCGCTGTTGGAGTTCAGCCAGTCTACGAAGGGCTGCGTGTCCTTCTCCAAGGCGGCCGAGTCCAAGCTCCCAAGGAGCGCCAACCGCAGACAGGTACACACACCGTCCACACACTCCTCTTCGCGCACGGGGACATCGCGCGTGTCGTCCGGATCGCGCCCCATGGTCGTCCCGCCGCCGCCCACATCGAGGCGGAGGCCACCGTCGTCGCCGTCGTCCTCGTCATCTGCGGCTCCGGATTCGTCCGAACCCGTGAACGCGTTGGACCCGGACGGCGAAGCCGTGCAGGCCGAGATCGCAACCGATGCGCATCCGAGCATGGCCCACGAAGAGGGGCGAACGATGGTGTTTCGGATCGGCATTTCGCTCTCGCTGTACGCGATGATACACGCCGAGCGCCGCAGATGCCCGGAGCCTGACTGAGGTCTCCAAGCGGCCACTTCCGGGGTCGGGTGACTTCATCGCCGCTGGAGCCAGTTTCTCCAGATGTGACGCCCATCACCGGGTTTCCTTTGGCTTGGTCGCGACCGTGTGAGATCGTCGGTGCATGGACTTGCGCTACGTTCTGTTCTCCTTACTGTCGGTTTCGTCCGCGCTCGTGGTGACGAGCCTTGCGCCGGCGCCCGTGGTCGCCGCGGAAGGCACGCCCATCGGCACATGGCAAACGATCGACGACGCCACGTCCAAACCCAAGTCACACGTCGAGATCTACGAACGCGACGGCAAGCTCTACGGCAAGATCGTCAAGCTGCTCGAGAACCCCGACGCGATCTGCGACAAGTGCACGGGCGACGACCATAACAAGCCGGTGCTGGGCATGGTCATCTTGTGGGGCATGTCGCAAGACGAGGACGCATGGTCAGGTGGCAAGGTCTTCGATCCGGAGTCGGGGAAGACCTATCGCTGCAAGATTTGGCTCGATGGCTCCGCGCTCAAGGTGCGCGGCTACCTCGGGCCCTTCTTCAGGACCCAAACCTGGCATCGGCTCTAAGGGCCCGACGGCCACAGGCGGCGCAGCGCCAGGGAGTCGGCCGCGGCGGCGGGGAGCGAAAAATGAGAGAGCTCCCTGCGGAACCGGTAGCCACTCCGCAGGCGCTCGAACGCGCTCGGGCGCTGTGGCGCGTCGAGCTCGGCCACGCGCCGTAGGTGGGCATCGCAGGTCGCCAGCGGATGGACCGTCCGCAAGACTTCGAGCGCCGAGGTGGCTCGCTCGAGCGAGGGATCGCCGAGCGGACGTCCAATGACGTCGTCGGTAGAAAACCAGGGTCTGCGCCCCAAGAACTCCGAGACGGCCCGATGCACGGCGAGGGTCGCCGCGGCTTTGCCCTCGAGCGTGTAGCCTGCGATGTGCGGCGTTGCCAGCACGAGGCCAGGGCGTTCGAACAGCGACCATCGCACGCTCGGCTCGTGCTCCCACACGTCGAGCACCGCCGTTCCTCCGCCCGCGTCGAGCCATGCCTCGAGCGCCTCCGCGGACACCACGGCACCGCGGCTCGTGTTGACCAACAAGGCGCCGCGACGCAGCCATGCGAGCGCTTGCGCATCGAACATATGACGGGTCCGGTGACGCCCGCTGCGAATCATGGGGACGTGCACCGAAACGACCGAGCAGCGGCGGCACAGCTCCTCGAGACCCACGAACGGTGGGTCGGTAACGCAGGGGTCATGGCGCTCGAGCCAAGGAGGGTCGCAGACGAGGACCTCGCGACCCAGACGCCGGCAACGATCCGCAAGCCGGCTGCCGATCTGCCCGTACCCGACGATCCCAAACGGACCCTCGTCCAGCGCAGGATCCTCCGCGGCTGCCCCACAGACCGCGGCGAGGACGTACTCCACGACGGCGGTCGCGTTGCACCCCGGCGCGTGGGCGAACGCGATGCCCAGGCGGCGCAGCGCCTCGACGTCCACATGATCGACGCCCGACGTCGCGCTCGCGACCATGCGGACGCCGAGCCCTTCGAGGAGCGGCGCATCGACGCGCGTGACACTGCGTACGAGCAACACTTCGGCACCGCGAAGATCGCCACGGGTGATGGAGGCCCCCGGGAGCTCGGTGAGGTGACCCAGTTGCGCAAACGCTTCTTGCGACCACGGGATCGCTGCGTCGGCGACGATCCGGATCACCCGCGTGCCTGCTTGCCCCGACGTGCGGGCTGGAATCGACGCCTCGCGCTCACGCGCAGACCGTTGCGAATGCGTTCCACCAAGGGCGCCGATAGTGCCGCGCCCCCGCGTCCAAGTCCAGCACCCGTCGCGCCCGCTGGGCTACTGGCGCCGTTCGAGCACGAAATCCCCCTCGGGATAGTGCACCACCATGCGCTTGGCCTCTTTGCCCGCCCGAACCTCGAAGCTCACCGTGTTGCCCGAATGGTCTTTGAAAAAGAAGCGGTTGTGCCCCATGGCATGCATCCAGCTCACGCCGTGGCCGGGGACGTCGAGGAACATGCGTCCGTCCACGGCGCCCACGTGGACTTCGCGCAGCAACGCGAGCTGCTCGGGATCGACGGCGCCCACGTGCGAAGTCCAGCTCTCCGCCGAGAGCGCGTACGTTCCCACGAACCGCGGAAACGTTCCTGGCGCAATCTCGACCTCGTGGTGCTCCACCCGCCGGCGGGGTGAATCCCCGAACACGATGGCCGCGACGTCTTGGGCGACGCGCATCCCGGGGATCACCTCGTTGTTCGAGAGGACGACGACGAGCGTCTCGTCGGACATGAAGCGGACCATGGCGCCGTTGAAACCATCGATGACGCCCGGGAAGCTGGCGACCGGTTGACCATAGCCCTCGCTCAACGCGAAGCCGTAGCCATACCCGCCGCCATGGTCGGTGAACATCTCGTCCACGCTCTTGGCCGACAGCACCTCGCCGCGCTCGAGCGCGCGATCCCACTTCACGAGATCGAGCGCGCTCGACACGAGACCCGCGGCGCCGCCAAATGCCGTCATGTCGATCGGCTCCGGGGGGACGAGCGACTCGTCGGAGTTCCACACGCTCCCCACCGCTTGCTCCCCGGTCTCGTAGGCATCGCCGAAACCACTCGCGCGCATCCCGAGCGGCTCGAAGATGGAGGCGTGGAGGAGCTCCGGATAAGGCGCTCCCCCAACGCGCTCCGCGATGACGCCGAGCAGGTAGTACCCCGTGTTGCTCGGCTCGAAGCGCGCGCCGGGCTCGAAGCCGGGCTCCCACGCGGCGAAGCGCGCGAGCATGGTCTCGGCCCGTTGGGGGCTCGCCTTCCACTCGTGGAAGGTCGCCGTTTGCGTATAGTTGGGTAGGCCGCTGCGATGCGCCAAGAGGTGACCAATCGTGACGCCCTCGGCCCGGGTGAGCTCGGGGACGTACATGGTGATCGGGTCGTCGAGCGTGAGCAGGCCCGCGTCGCGTTGTTGGAGCACGAGCGCCGCCGTGAACTGCTCCGTCAGCATGCCGAGACGAAAGCGCGTGCCCGGTCCATTGGGCGTGCCGGTCTGTGGCCGCGCAACTCCGAAGCCGCGCGCGAACTTGATCTCGCCTGCGCGCGCGACCACGACGACGCCGTGGAACGCGAACGTCGGACCCCAGTTGCTGCCGTAACCTTCGATGTAGCTCTTGATGGCGTGCTCGAAGTCCGGGGGTAGCGGGACGCCGGGATCGCCATCGGGGCGCAGTTGCGGCGTGTCCGCGCGACCGAGTTCCAACGCGGCGACCGGCACCGTGGTTCCATCCACCGCCGCCCCCGGGGAGCGGCCCAAAGACGTCTCCGTGATCAGCACGCCACGGGGCCCAGAACCGGACCAAGCGAGGTACCCAGCCGAACCCACGACGGCGCCCGCGAGCGCGACTCCGGCCACCCATCGCCGCATGGAACGGCCCCACGTCGCCGCCGACCTTGCCAACCCCGGATGCGGCTCGGGCTCGTCGTGCACGACCACGAGCGGGATCAAGGTCGAGTCGGCGGCCATGATGCGCTCGATGAGAGCGTGGGAATCGACCGGATCCGGCTCGTTTCGCCAGGCCTCGAAGGCAGCGGCCTCCAGCGCGTCCAGTCGGGCTTCGCGTTCGCGCTCCGTGTCTTGGTCAGTCATGATAAGTCTCCGCAAGGGCTTCTCTAAGGCGGCGGCGCGCTCGATTCAGCCGAGATTTGACGGTTCCGAGATCGATCGCGAGCGCTTGCGCGATCTCCACATAGTCGAGGCCGTGGTACTCGCGCAGCACGAACGCTGCCTTGTACTCGGGAGCGAGATCTTCGACGGCCTGGTCGATGAGCCGCGCCAAGGCCGTTCGCGTGGCCCCATCGTCGGCGCGAGACTTGGCCTCGACCTCGAGGCTCGCCTCTTCGAGGGAGCGCGTCTCATGGCGTTTCTTCCGTAGCTCATCGATGGTCCGATGGCTCGCGATGGTGAGGATCCACGTCGAGAGCCGAGCCGGGCCGTTGCGATCGAACTTGGGCAACGCCCGAAAGACCCGCAGAAATGTTTCTTGGGCGAGGTCTTGCACGAGCTCGGGGTCGCTGTGACCACGGAGCATCCGCGAGACCAGCGCCACGACGGGTCGTTGGTATCGTTCCACGAGGGCGCGCTTTGCCCGCATGTTCCCGCGCTGAGCTCCCGCGACGGTGACCTCATCGAGCTCCGGGAGTCGCTCCTGTGCGGGGTCAGCGCGACGCATGGAAGCTGCGGGACTCACCGGAGGGTTGCACGCCCGCGTCGCGATTTGGTTCCGGCGAGAAGCTCATCACGCAGCGCAGCTTACGATCGGTATTCTTGGGGAGAAAGTGCCAGGTGGAGTCCATGGCTGACGAGGGCGAAGTTCCAACCGGGCGACTGCGCCGCTTGGCCAAGCTGGCACGCGTTGGAGCCGGCACCGGGCTCGCGATCGTCCGCACCAAGGCCTCGGAAGCCTCGATCGATCGCGTGGCCAGCATCCTCGGAGAGATGCGGGGAGTCGCCGCGAAACTCGGGCAGATGGCGAGCTACATCGACGGGCTCGTGCCCGAGCAGCATCGCGATGCCTTCGAACGCGGCATGGCCCCGCTGCGCAACGCTGCGCAGCGCACCGCCAGCGCGCAGGTACGGCGCACCGTGGAGCGAGAGCTCGGGCGCCCCGTCGATGTCGTCTTTGCCGCGTGGGACGACACACCGATCGCGAGCGCCTCGATTGGCCAGGTCCATGTCGCGACGCTGCACGATGGCCGCCGCGTCGCCGTGAAGGTGCAACACGACGGCATCGAAGGCGCGATGGCGGCCGATCTTCAAAACGTCGGGCTCATCGATACCACCGCGCGCGCGCTCGGCATGGGTCGGTTCGAGGTCGGGCGCTTGGTCGAGGAGGCCCGGCAACGCTTCGGCGAGGAGCTCGACTACGCCTTGGAGGCCGAGCGAACGCGTCGCTTCGCCGAGCTCCACCGCGGTGATCCAGGGATCGTCGTCCCGGAGGTCGTCTCCGAGGCCTCCTCCGCGCGCGTGCTCACGACCACCCTGCTCGAAGGTCACGACTTCGAATCGGCGATCGCGGCACCACGCGAGCTGCGTGAGCAGTGGGTCGCAACCATGTGGCGGTTCGTGTATGGCTCGATCTTGCTCGGCGGTGTCTTCAATGCAGACCCTCATCCGGGTAACTACCGGTTTTTCTCGGACGGGCGCGTGGGATTTCTCGACTTCGGATGCGTGCAGAACCTGACCGCAACGCAACAGCGGTATGTGGTGCTCGCACACGCGGCGGCAAACCAACGCGACTTCGCCGGGTTCGAGGCGCAGATGGCCCGTCTGTTGGGCGCACGGGACGGCCGTCAGCGGGAAGCGATGGCCGAATACATGGAGCTCGCAATCCGGCCGATCCTCGCGTCACCGTTTCACCTCACGCGGGATTACGCCCACGCGGTGGTCACCCGGTTCCGAGCGCTCGCGAAGGCCATGACGGGTTTGAAAGCCCAGGAATTCAGCCCACTTCCGGCCGGGATCCTCTTTCTCAACCGCCTGCAGTTCGGATTTTACTCCGTGCTCGCGCGCTTCGATGTGGTAGCGGACTACGCTGCCGTAGAACGGACGTTTCTCCCGCAGGCGCTGGCCCGCGTGGGCTGACGGTCCGCGCCGCAGTCGTCGAAAGTCGTCACCGGCGTCTCGGCGATGCGGCGAGACCGAGTCGCGGGCACGATTCGGGGCCCGGGTGGGTGCCTGGCGTATACGCAAAGGCTCGAGACGACCGATCGCTAGGCTCGAAAGGCCGTATCATGAGCCGCGATGGACCCGTCATCGCGCCCTCCCGAGTCGAGCGACGAACCCCGCTGGGACGAGGGGGACGACGCCTGGGACTCGGATTTGCCACCGGCACCTCCTGCCTATGGCACCGTGCTCCCTGCCCCACCGCCCTCCTCCGAGGGTCTCGGCCAGGCGACTCAAACACGCGGACCGATGAGCCCCTTGGTCTTGGGCGTCGCGTTCGCCATCGCAGCCGTCGGCGTCGGCCTGGGCGTGTGGCTCGGAACCGGCGACGATACCGACGCCACGGCGTCCGCCCCCTCCGTCGCGCAGGCCCCCGCCCCGATGGCCGCGGCCGCAACCTCCCCACCGCCCGCCGAGCCTCCAAAACCCGCCCCAGCCGTCGTGCCACCCCCGCCACCCCCGTGCCCGGAGGGCATGGTGCTCATCCCGGGTGGCAAGTTCTTCATGGGCACGGACTCCACCAAGAGCGTCCTCCAGTACGCCAATCCGGCGCACCAAGTGGAAGTCGCGAGCTTCTGCATCGATCGCACGGAGGTCACGCTCGGCGCCTATCGAGTCTGCTCCGAGCGCGGCGAGTGCAAACGTGCATTCCGTGAGAGCGAGTGGCCCCAAGGCAAGGCCGACGAAACCCAATGGATGAACGAGCGCGCCGCGACGAGCCCTTTGTGCAATGAGAACTTCGAGGACCACGACGAGCACCCCGTGAACTGCGTCACCTGGTTCCAGGCACAGGCCTTCTGTGAATGGCGAGGGGCCACCTTGCCCACCGAGCCCCAATGGGAGTTCGCCGCGCGTGGGTCCGACGGGCGCGTCTACTCGTGGGGTGACGCCCCTCCAGACTCCGAACACATGAACGGGTGCGGAGCCGAGTGTCTCGCGTGGAGAGAGGCCGCGAAGTTGCCTGCGGGTCAACCGAGCCTGTACCCCGAGGACGATGGCTTCGTAGGGACCGCCCCTGTCGGCTCGTTTCCGCAGGGTCGCTCGCAGGCGGGGCTGCTCGACATGGCCGGCAATGTCTTCGAATGGACCGCCGATGAGCATCGCCCCTACGCAGACCGAGACAAGCCGGTCCCGCCCGATCACGTCGTCGCATCGCGCGTGATCCGTGGCGGTGCGTTCAACAGCTTCATGCCCGAGTTCGCCGACCCTGCGCTCCGGTTTCCGCAAATCCAAGAGGCGCATCTCCACGCCGTGGGGTTCCGCTGCGCCCGGGCGCCCGCCCAAAACGCCGCCGAGGAGTGATGACCATGAACTACACGACCATTGCACGCACGCTCGCCGCATTGGGCACGCACGCCGTCCTCACCGCATGCGCCCCCAAAGATGCGCCGGCGACCGAGGTCCCCGCCGCCGCCGAGGAGCCGAGCACCGCCGCCGCAGAACCAGCGAGCGCCTCCGAGCCCGAGGCGAGCTGCGCCGCGGAGAGCGAGGCCGCGCCCGCATCGGCCAGTCAAGCCGCGGACGCGCCGACTTCCAGCGAGGCGGCCGATGATCCGAGCACGCAGTCCGTGGCGACGGCCTCCGCCGAGCCTGCCCCCACCGAACCCCAGACCGCGCCCGCTTCCGAGCCGAGCCCAAAACCCAAGCGGAAGTCCAAATCAAAGGCCTCGGCCGCAGAAGCGAAATGCGGCGAAGGCACGTGCGCCTGACCCGAGCTCGCGTTCCCCAGATCGCGCGCCGAGGTGACGATCCAACGACCTTGGAGGTCGCCGGCTTGGGTGGCAAGCTCGCCTCATGCGAAACCATCGCGTCTTCTTCGCCCTCCTCGTCGCCGCTGCCCTGGGCACCTGGGGAACCACGCTGATCTCGTCTGCGAACGCGACCTCGCCCGCGGAGATCGAGCGCTTCGAGTATTGGGTCGCGCCCGTGCAAGGCGCGATCTCGGGCAAACGCTTCCACGAGAAGAACAAGGCGTTCTTGGACTCGGCGGGCGCCAAGGGGTGGGAACTCGTGTCCGTGGACACGAACGTCTTTTACTTCAAGCGCCCCAAGGTGACGTCCCCCATGGAAGCCCCGGCCCCCTGAAGCCCGAGCGACTCATTTGGATTGGCGACTGCTGCTCCGCGACAGCGGCTCGCGTTGCGCGGACCCAAGGTCGATCGCAGGCACCGCGGAAGGCGGCTCGTCGTCTCCGACTCCGAGCCCCCAGCAACGCAGGTCCCCCGTTTCGAGCAGCGCGCAGGTGTGGTCCCAACCCGCCGAGACCTGCACGGCCTTGCCACCCAAGTCGATGTCTCCAGCGCTGGCCGGAGTCTCGTCGTCGCCGATGTCCTTCTCGTTGGCGTAGCCCAAGCGACCGCCGCGGCCGAGCCCCCAGCAACGCACGGCCCCCGTTTGCAGCAACGCGCAGGTGTGGGCGCCCCCGGCTGCGACCTGGACCGCGGCCCCGCCCACGTCCACGGGACCTGACTGGGCTGCCGTCGTCTCGTCACCGATGTTGGCCGTGTTGGCGTAGCCCAGGCGGCCCAGGCCACCGTAGCCCCAGCAATGCACGGCCCCCGCCTGATCCAGCGCGCATGCGTGCGTATTGCCGACGGCGACCCGCGCCGCGGGCGTCGTGAGCGGAACGTTCCCGAGATCCGCGGGCACTTCATCGTCGCCGACATCGTCGGCGCGCCCGTATCCGAGGGCGCCTTGCACCGCTTGACCCCAACAGCGCAATCCGCCGTCCTCGAGCACCGCACACGCGACGCCCGCGAAGCCGAGATCGACCGCCGCCACTTTGCCGCCCAGCGACACCGCGCCCGCGGCCTTGGGAGGCTCCGAATCACCGATATCGTTGCGCTTGCCGTACCCGAGACGCCCGCCCTGACCGCTGCCCCAGCACTGTAGATTTCCACCTTCGACCACGGCACAGGTCTCGGCGTGTCCCGCTGCGATCGTCTGCACGCGCGCGCCCACGTCCACCGCGCCCGCTTGCTCGGGATCGTAGACCGCTTCTTCGTTGCCGTACCCGAGCGCGCCCCAGTTGGGCTTCCCCATGCACCGGACCTCCGCCGAGGCCAACAAGGCGCACGCATGCCCGGCCCCCGCGGCGATCTGCTCCACGCGATCCCCAAACCCCACGTTCCACACCCGCGTGTCCCGGGGCGCGAACGGGTTCCCGAGCATGCGCACGTGGCCGTCCTTGTACAGCACCATCGTGAAGCGGCGACCGGCATCGATGCTCGAGATGCCACTCCCGAGGTCACCGCTCGGAGACTCGGTCGACTTTGGCTTGCAGCCCCACGCGGGGAGCACGAGCGCGAGCAGACCAACCCAGCGAAGCGGCGTGTTCATCGATCACGCGCTTAGCACGACCGCGCGGGGTTCGTCGACGCCCTCCCCTGCGGAGACCGGCTCGACCGTCAGTTCGGCGCGGCAGCCCCGGCGTTCGGCTCATTCGCGGCACCCGAACCATCGGCCTTGGCACCTTCCGTGCAGCCGCCCATCGGCAGTCGGAGATCGTCCCCGGCATCCTCCCACGCGGTCCCGAAAGCGCGGCTGACCCCACGCACGCGATCTTTCACGCGACGCGCCATGCCCCCGGAAGCCGGGACGGGCCGTTGGACGGGGTGCCGCTTGAGGTAGGCCGGACGGAACACGACCCCACACAGGCGGCCCTCCGGATCGACCTCGACGTGCAACACCCCCGTCAAACGCGGAATCTCGTTGGTGTTCTCGAACAGGAAGTTGCCCAGCGAATACGCGATGAGCCCATCCTCATAGACCTCCACGCCCTGCAGCACGTGCGGGTGGTGCCCGATCACCAGGTCGGCCCCCGCGCGGATGAGCCCGTGCGCAGCCCGGGTCTGGGTGCTGTTGGGCTGATCCAGGTATTCGTCCCCCCAGTGCACCAGCACGATCCGCAGATGGGCCGTTGCGGCCGCTTGCTCGAGCAGGGGGCCGAGCTGCGACGCGAGCTCGCTCGTCGCGACGTACGGCGGCTGCGGTAGGCCCTCGCGCAACGGCGCGTTGGTCCTCGCCGTGACCGCAAAGAAAGCGATGTTCCAGCCCGCCACCGTGAAGGGCTCCACGCGCAGCTGCGGCCCGCCGGGGCCTTCCGTCGCGGCACCGACCGCGAGGATCCCGAGCTCTGCGAGCAGCTTGGGCGTCTCTCGAGCGCCTTCGGCACGCAGATCGAACCAGTGGTTGTTGGCCAAGCTCATCACCGAGAACTTCGCGTCCGAGAGCGCGCGCGCGTGTTCGAGGGAGGCGCCGAACTGGAATCTCGCGCCGATGGGGCTCTCCGCGGGCAGCTCGCGCAGCAGCGGGGTCTCCAAGTTGCCCACGAGCACGTCCGCGGCGAGGAGCGGCGCCACTTCTTCGAACACCTTGAAGTCACCTTCGGGGATCGGGTCATAGCCGCTCTCGCGGTAGCGACCGAAGATCACATCGCCCACGAACGCGAGCTTGAGTGGGCCGCGCGTCGGCGCTGCGTCAGGACTGGCTTGCGCGGACGGTGGGGGCTTGGGGGGCGCCGGGAAGGCGCGCGAGCATTGATCGAGCACCCAAGGGAACTCGCCGCGCGCGTCCGGGAGCTCGTGCGCGACGCAGGTCGCCGCGGCGGGGGACGTGGTTTCGATGCACTCCGCCTCCCCCGCTGCGCGTGCGCGCTGCCACGTGAGCGTCGCCGCGGCGTCCTCGCCCTCGCGCGCGATCGATTGCGCGATCACGCCGTCCCACATGGCCCGGCACGCCAGCTCCGCGGAAGCGGGCGTGGCCGCGACGACGGCAGGCTCGACCCGCTCGCGGAGCGCCTGGGCCATCGCCTCGTAGTCGGGTTGGTCGTCGAGACCGCGCGCCTCGTTGCCGACGACCCGCGCAGACTCCTGCGCCGCCGTGCTCGGGGTCGACGCCCGCTCCTCGCGTCCGCGCGGGCACGCGACGAGCACGAACGCCGCGGCCGTGAGACCGATCATGGGACGAAGGGGGAGCGCCATCGGGATGGGGCGCGACGATACCGCGAGTCCCACGGGCTCCGGAAAGAACCTCCAGACGGCGACGAGGCGCACGCGGTGCGGTGAAGGATCCGCCTCACGCACACGCGAGCTGGCGCACGCAGAGCGGTCCAACGCGTCCGCCTCGCGAACGTGGCCCTCTGCACGAACCCCTGGCGCCCGACCGTCCGCGGCAGGACCGCAGTCCGGCCAGCCACGCCCGTCATCGAGGTGGGCAAGCCGACGCTCCACCGTACGGACCCTAGACGAGCCATGTTTAGCCTCATCGGATTGGTCATCGTGCTGGGTAGCGTCGTGGGCGGCTACTTGATGCACCACGGCAACCTCGCTGTCCTCAATCAGCCCCACGAGTTCGTCATCATCCTCGGAGCCGCCGGCGGTTCGCTCGTCGCCAGCACCCCGTTCCCCGTCGTCAAGGACATCATCGGGCAGATGCTCGGTCTCCTCGGTGCGAGGCCCGGCAAAGAGCAGTACCTCAAGCTCCTCACGTTGATGTTCGAGCTGTTCCAGCTCGCCCAGAAGTCCGGCTTGTTGGGCTGGGAAGAGCACGTCAACGACCCGACCAAGAGCAGCATCTTCAAGAAGTACGACGACTTCCTCAAGAACCACCACGCGGTCGAGTTCATGACGGACACCATGAAGGTGATCGTGAGCGGCTCCGCGGAGCCCCACGATCTCGAGGACCTCATGGACAACGACCTCGAGGTGATGCACTCGGAAGAGGCCAAGGCCCCCGCCGCCGTCACCTCCATCGCGGACGCCCTCCCTGGTCTCGGCATCGTGGCCGCCGTGCTCGGCATCATCATCACGATGGGTCACATCGATGGCCCGCCCGCGGAGATCGGCATGAACGTCGCCTCCGCGCTCGTGGGTACGTTCCTCGGGATTCTCCTCTCCTACGGCGTCCTCGGGCCGATCTCGACCGCGATGGGACACCGCAACACCGAGCTCGGGAAGTATATCGAGTGCATCAAGCACGGGTTGATGGCCCACGCCAAGGGCGTCGCCCCGGGCATCGCCGTCGAGTTCGCCCGGCGCTCGATCCCCATGCACGTCCGCCCAGGGTTCGAACAGCTCGAGCAGGCCTGCCGCGCCACGAAGGGTTGAACCACCGATGGCTGAAGGCGACGAACAAAGACCCATCATCATCAAGAAGGTCAAGGGCCATGGCGGGCACGGCCACCATGGCGGCGCCTGGAAGGTCGCCTTCGCCGACTTCGTGACGGCCATGATGGCCCTCTTCATGGTGCTCTGGCTCGTCGGCCAGAGCCCCAAGACGCAGTCCGCCGTGGGCGCGTACTTCCGCGACCCGCTGGGCGTCGCCGCCGGCGGAAACCTCGAGATCAACACGGGACCGCGCTCGGGCGGCGCCGGCTTCTTCGCCGGCGGCAACACGGCCGTCGCCGTCGACACGCACTTCAGCGCCGGCAACGGAGCCGACTCGCGGCCGAGCAAGGAGCTCCCCGATCTCTCCAACGCACGCAGTCGCCTCGCGCAGGCGCTCCTTCAGCTCCGCATGGACAGCTGGTCGCGCCACGTCGAGCTCACCGCCGTCGACGAAGGTCTGCGCATCGAGGTGCAGGACTCCGAGGACCTGACCTTGTTCCCCAAGGGCGGCACGCGGATCAACCCGGCCGCCTCCAAGGTGCTCGAGACCATCGCCCAGGAGTTGTCGCTGCTTCCCAACGCCCTCGTCATCGAGGGCCACACCGACAGTCGCCCCGCCCGCGGCAGCGAGAGCAACTGGGAGCTCTCGACCCAGCGCGCCAACGCGGCGCGGCGGTTCCTCGTCGATCATGGCCTGCGCGCCGAGCAGATCGTCGAGGTCCGCGGCTACGCAGACAAGCGGCCGCGGCTGTGGCATCGGCCCAACGATCCGCGCAATCGCAGGATCTCGATCCTGGTCCTGCTGAGCCGCTCGGACATCGCACACGATCCCGAGGCGCCCGATCTCGACAGTCGGCATCCGCTGATCAAGCGGCTGCGGCGGGTGGACATGGAGGCGCAGGGGCCTGGGAAGGAGCTGGTCCTGCAGCCGAGCGGCGACCTGCAGGATCCGCTGTAGGGCTGCTCCACGAGCGCGGGAAGCCTACCCGCTGCCGGGCAACTTGCTCCCGTTGTTGTTGTCCCGCGGCGGACGCGACGGCGTGAGGGTCCGGACCGGCTTGCGCGTCCCCCCTTTCCCCTCGGTGCTCTTCGTATCCCCCGGAGTCTTGCCGGGATCCTTGGTGGGGGTGCCCTTGCTCCCGCCCTTGCTGGTCCCCTTACCTTTGCTCGAACTGCCCTTGGTGGACGAGCCTTTGCTCGAGGTGCCCTTGCCCGCGTCGTCCTTGGCGGCGTCGTCTTGGCTCGCGCCGCTGGTGGTTCCCTCCGCGGGTTGCGGTCCCGTATCGCCGGCTTCGGGCGCCGCCGCAGCGCCGGTGGAGGTCGTGTCAGCCTCCACCTTCGTGTCGCCGCCCGTCGTCGTGCCGGCAGCGGGGGTGGCCGACGAGGTCGTCCCGAGCGCACCCGTGGTCGCGGATGCAGGCGTCGTCGCGCCGCCGGCATCCCCCGCGACGCCGACGGGGTCTTCCGCTTCATCCACCGCGCCTCCACTCGGCCGCGTGAGGGCATAGACCCCCCCGCCGCCGACGAGCAGCAGCGCCGCGGCACCGAGCCCGATCATCCACCCCATCCCGCCACCGCGGATGTTGCTGTGCGGCTGCTCCTCGATCGGCGACGAAACGCCGGACCAGTCGCCCCCCTCGAGCGTGGGTGCCGAAGCCGGGTGCGCGGAGATCTCGTTGGAGAACGTGGGAATCCCAGACGGGGTGGGCCGCGAAGCTCGAGGATCGACGCGCGGCACCGATGGCGCCACCGGAGCGAGGACCGTGCCCACTGGAGCGAGGACCGTGCCCCCGGGTTGCGGGCGCTCGTAGACCTCGAGCGCGCCGTAGAGCTCTCGCGCGCTCGACCAGCGCTCGTTGGGATCTTTGGCCAGGCAGCGATGGATCACGGCCGAGAGCCCAGACGGCACGTGCGGCGCCACGGAGCTCAGTTCCGGAGCCTCCTGCATGGCTACGCGCATGAGCGTCTGCGCCATCGTGTGCCCGAGGAACGGGTTCTTGCCGCTGAGCGCCCAGTACAAGATCACGCCGATCGCCCAGATGTCGGTGCGCTGATCGACCTTGGCCGCGCCTTCGCTCTGCTCGGGCGACATGAACTCGGGCGTCCCCATGAGCACGCCCATCCCCGTCTTGCCCGCCTCGCTCCCCTCAGTGAACTTGGAGATCCCGAAGTCCATGAGCTTGACGATCATCTGACCGGGTTGCGGCTCATGCAGGAAGATGTTCTCCGGCTTGAGGTCGCGATGGACGATGCCCGCGTCATGCGCGGCTTGGAGACCGAGCAGGGCTTGCCGGATGACCTGGGCAGCCAACCCGATGGAGATGGGATGGTGCGCCTGGACGTAGGCCGCGAAGTCCTTCCCGTTCAACATCTCCATCACGATGTACGGGCCGAGCGACGAACGCCCGAGATCGAGGATGTCGCAGATGTAGTGGCTGCCGATGCGCCCCGCGGCGGTCGCCTCGTTGCGGAAGCGGGCGAGCACGCCCTCGTCGCGCGAGTACTCGATGTGCATGAGCTTGATCGCGACGGACTTGCGCACGAGGGTGTTCTCGCAGCGCCAGACCGCCCCCATGCCGCCTTCCCCGAGCTTGCGGGTGAAGCGGAACTTGCCGTCCAGCAAGCGCCCCTCGAGCGGCAGAAGCTTCTCTGTCCGCGGGCAGAGCAGGATTTCCTCGGCGTGAAGTTCCCCGCAGTGCACGCAGGGCCCGAACTCTTGGCCGTTCCCGGGCATCGTCGGCAAACCTAACATGGGTTCCCCGGGAAAGCCTGGGGGCTGCGTGAACCGCCCGGGAAGTTCGTGCCACACTCGGCGGAGGCGTCCACCATGTCCGCTCCTCCGCCTTACCGCCTCGTCTGCAGCGCCCTGCTCCTCGCACTGGCAGCTTGCGATGCCGCCCCCAACGCTCCCCGCAGGGACGTGGCGCCTCCTCCCATCGCGAGCGCACAGGCCCCTCTGGCGACACCCGCCCCCGCGCAAGGCGTTCCGCCCGAGGAAGAACCGAGCCCTCTGCCGGCCGCTCCCGTCACGACGCCCGCGGCCGAAGCCACGCCCACGGTGCTCCCACCCTCGGGTGGCGCTCGGATCGAAGACGAGCGCAACACCATCGATGTGTTCAAGGCAGCGGCTCCGGCCACCGTGTTCGTGAGCCTGAACAAACTCGCCCTCGATAGGTTCTCGCGCTCGGTCTCGGAGGTGCGTGAGGGCGCCGGAACGGGCTTCGTTTGGGACAAGGCGGGCCACATCGTCACCAACTGCCACGTGGCGGTCCCCGGCTGCGTCCCACCGCGCCAGACTCTCCGACTCTCCGTGACGATGTTCGATCAACAGACCTACGCGGCAACGATCATCGGCGTGGACCCGGTCAAGGACATCGCGGTTCTCCGGATCGAAGCGCCCAGCGAGGCCCTCACACCGATTGCACGCCCTCCCAAAGGCTATCGCGTGGAGGTCGGGCAGAAGGCGATCGCCATCGGCAACCCGTTTGGGTTCGACCACACGTTGACGACGGGGGTCGTGTCGGCGCTCGGCCGCGAGATGGAAGGCGTGAGCGGCATCAAGATTCGCAACTTGATCCAGACTGACGCAGCAATCAACCCCGGCAACTCGGGCGGTCCGCTGCTCGACTCTGCTGGTCAGCTCGTCGGGATGAACACGATGATCCTCAGCAAGACCGGCACGTCGGCGGGCATCGGCTTCGCGGTCCCGGTCGACGCGATCGCACGCATCGTTCCGCAGCTCATCCGCACCGGCCATCCAGAGCGGGTCGGGCTCGGCGTCGAGATCGTTCCTGACGACCTCAAGTACCAACGCCTCGGCAAGTTCCCGGGCGTCGTCATCCGCCGCGTGGATCCTCGCTCACCGGCGGGCAAGGCAGGCCTGCGTGGCGTGACCGGGGCGGGGTTCGACGTGATCATCGGTGTCGACGACGCCGTCATCGAGGACTACGACGACCTCTACAACGCCATGGACGACAAAGCCGAAGGCCAAGAGGTGAAGATCGAAATCCGCCGCGTTCCCGAGAATCAGGTGGTCACGATCCCGCTCCGCTTGCAGCGCATCGACCCCGAGTAAGGCCGCGCCCAAGCGCACAGCGCAGCCTCGGAGCACCGCTCGGTCGCCCGTCCCAAAGATCAGAAACCGAGTCGGATCGCACCTCGCTCGTGCCTCATTTTTTCCTCACATCGTCGCCAAGTGCTCGACGTGTACCGCGAGGTGGTATGCTCGTCGCGTGCGTAAGCAGGACGACGCGCCCGGCTCCGCCACCGCAAGCAGGACGCGCCCGATGCAGGGCCATCCGTCGAGCGGGCCGTCGAGCGGGCCATCGAGCGGGCCGCCTCGCGCGCGCCGGATCGGGAGCTATGACCTGGTCGGCAAGCTCGGCCGTGGCGGCTCCTCGGACGTCTACCTCGCGGTGTTGCGCGGGTCCGTGGAGGGATTCCAGAAGCTGGTGGTCCTCAAGGAGCTGCAGTCCGGCTACCGCGAAGATCCGCACTACGTCCACATGTTTGCACGCGAGGCCCGACTCGCCGCCCTCGTGTCGCATCCCAACGTGGTGCAGACCTTCAGCGTGGAGGAAGAGCAAGGGGACTGCGTCATCGTCATGGAATACCTCGATGGCGTCCCGCTGAGCTCCGTGCTCAAGCGCGTCCAAGAGGAGGGGCTCGGGCAGCACTGGGGCACCCTGGTGTGGGGCCTCTGCCAGGCCCTGCTCGGCCTCCACCATGTCCACGAGCTCCGCGACTACGACGGACAACACCTGCAGCTCGTCCACCGCGACATCAAACCCGGCAACATCTTCGTCACGTACGACGGCCAAGTGAAGCTGCTCGACTTCGGCGTGGCGCGGATTGGGGCGGGCGCCACGGACATCTCCACGAGCACGTACCTCAAGGGCACCGTGCAGTACATGGCCCCCGAGGCGCTCGATGACTGCGTCGCGGTCGACCGCCGCGCGGACCTGTTCTCGGCGGGCGTGATCCTCTGGGAGCTGTTGCACGGGCGGCGCATGTGGGGCTCGTGCTCGCAGGTGCACATCCTCCGTGCGCTCGCGACCCAAAACCTGCTCGTCCCGAGCGCCCCCATGCACGATGGCGTTCCGGAGCGCCTGCGCGCGATCTGTGCGAACGCGCTGGAGGTCGAGCCGAGTGACCGCCCCGCCGACGCGCTCTCGCTTCGGCGCGAGCTCTTGGCGGAGCTGCAAGCAACCCAGGTCGAGCGCGGACCCGAGTCCCTGGCCGCGCTGGTCCAACAGTTGTTCGGCGAGCGCAAGGCTCGGCGCGACCGCGAGGTCCGCGATCGCTTGGAGGCGCTGGCCTACGAAGGCAGCTGCACGCCGGCCTCGTTCTCGAGCGAGATCCAGCCGACGGACAGCAACGCGAACACAGACCGCTCCGCCCCCGTCGTGGTCGTTCCGGAGCGGCCCCGCAAGCGGCGTGGCGCGAGCATCATCGCCCTCTCGGCGCTTGCTGCTGGGCTCGGTCTGGCGACGGTCGTGAGCTCCGCGCAACCGCCCGAGTCACACCGCGCGGGCGAAGCGTGGGTCGTGTTGGAGATCTCCGCAGAACCTTCCGACGCTCAGATCTTCATGGACGATCGGCCCCTGCTCAACAATCCTGCGACGATCGAACACCCCCGCGATGGCACCGCGCATACGTTCGTCGCGCGCGCGCCGGGCTACGCGGAGCGTCGCGTGGAGGTCCGGTTCGATCGCGATCGCGAGCTCGCGCTCGAGCTGCGACCCGACGACTCGATCCCGCGGGACCGCAAGGCTTCCCGCAGCTCGGCAAGTCCACGATAGACCAGATTCTCCGTGCGCTTGTTCGACCAGCCCATGCGCTCCGCCGTCTCTGCGATGGTCAAACCCTCGAGGTAGTGCCCCACGGCCTCGCGCCGACATGGGCTGAGCTCGGCCAAACAGGTGCGAACGACCCACAGGGTCTGTTGCGCCTCGAGCTTGCGCGCGAGGTCATCTTCCATGGGATCACCGGCGAGTTCGGCGATGTCTGGGGGCGCCGTGCGGCTGCGCGATCCGTGGCGCCGCACTTCGTCGAACGTTGCCGTGTACGCCACCCGGCGCAGATACGCCGAGGGGAAATCATCCTGCTCGGGTCTCCGGGCGAGCGCTCGGGCGAGCCGCAGCATCGCGAGCTGAACGATGTCCTCCTCCCAGGAGGCCATCCAGCTCGGCCGCGTCCGAGCCACCATCGCCGCGATTCGCTCCCGCAGTGCCGCGGATAGTTGGGCCGACTCCTCCATGACAAAGGGTGAGTGACCGGCGGGCCGGAACTGATCGCATTTTTTGGCTCCGGGTCGTCTGCGACCCGGGGAACGGTGGCAGGCCGTCAGAATCCTTCGGTCGCAGGCGTCGCGCTCGGAGGCGGAGCCAGCAGGTCGTCGAGCGAGCTCCGCGCGATCGCGTGGTACCCGGGACGCGCCGCAGCGTAGATTCGCAACGCATCTTCGCGGCGACCTGCCGCCAAAAGCGCTCGGTAGAGCGGCGTCAGGAACTTGCGCCGCCCGACGCCGCGCAGGAACGCCTCGAGGCGAGCGTCGACTTCGCGGTAGCCGCTTCGAACCCCGACCTCGAGCCACTGGGCAAGGATTTCTGCGTTGCCGGACGCCGTGAGGCGCCACGCCGCATCGAGCTGCTGCAGGCGCTCGACGGGGACGTCGAGCGGCAGTTCGCGCAGGAAACGGAGCCACTGCTGGGGCACCCACGCCCCTGCGGGAAGCGCGGGCGCGGCGAGACTCCCCGCGACGAACCGAGCGCGCGCGTCGTCCACGGCTGTGAAAGCCTCGGACGTGGGTCGTGGAGCGGAGGGTCCGAGGCCATGGCCGTACACCCACGCGTCGACATCGACGGGCGGACGCCCGGGAAGCAAGACCCCCGGTCCCAGCAGGTGGGTCTGAAGGAACGCGAGGAAGGTCGCCGTCGACACGCTCGTGAACGCGTGCTCCGCGAACCAACGCTGGAGGAACGCATCGAACGCGGGTCGCCCGTAGCTCTCCTCGAGCAGCCGAAGGAACAGCGCCCCCTTCTCGTAGGGGACCACCGTCAGCCCGTCATCGGGGTCGCGCCCGCGGAGATCCAACGCGAGCGACGTCAGCTCGGGTGGGAGCTCACCGAGACCCACCTCGAGCTCTTGGCGCCCGAGCACCGCCTCCATCTCCGCACGTGTTCGGCCGTAGATCTCCTCGACGATGCGCCGCTCGAAGTACACCGTGAAGCCCTCGTTGAGCCACAGGTCCGCCCAAGTCGCGTTCGTCACGAGGTTGCCCGACCAGGAGTGCGCGAGCTCGTGGGCGACGAGCGACACGAGCGAGCGATCCCCCGCGAGGATCGTCGGCGTCGCGAACGTGAGCCGCGGATTCTCCATGCCTCCGAAAGGGAACGCGGGCGGGAGCACCAGGAGGTCGTAGCGTCCCCAGCGATACGGTCCGTAGAGCGCCTCGCCCACCCGCAACATGGACTCGACGTCGGCGAACTCCGACGCCGCCGCCTGAAGCCGCGAAGGCTCGGCCCAGACCCCCGTGCGGGGTCCGAGCGCCTGGAACTCGAGACGTCCCACCGCCAGCGCCATCAAGTACGCAGGGACCGGTTCGGGCATCGTGAACACGTGGCGCCCGGGCGTACTTGCGGGCTGCATCTGCGCCGCCATCAACGCGCGCAGGTGTGGCGCTGCGACGACCACCGCGTCGTACGTCGCGCGCACGCCGGGCGTGTCCTGGCACGGCAGCCACGAGCGCGCGTGGATCGCCTGCGACTGCGTGTAGAGGAATCCATCGCTGCGGTCGGCGGTCTGCTCGGGCTCCAGCCACTGCAAACCCGTCGCCCCGGTGGAGGTCTCGTATCGGATCCTGACGATGTCGGTTTTGGCAGGTAACGAGATGCGCAGGGCCTGCCCCAAGATCGGCGACCGCTCCTCGAGCGACCACGGGGCGGGCATCCATGGACCGCTCGGCTCCCACTCCGCGAGCGCGCCCGGGGGCGTTGGACCGGCTTGCGCGGCCAGGACCTCCTGGATCTCAAGTTCCCGCGTGTCGAGGTCGAGGGTTGCTTTGGGGTCGAGCCGTACGACGCGGAGCGTGGCGGACCCCTTCAGCTGACGGGCCGCGAAGTCCACCTCCAGGCGCAACCCCAAGTGCTCGACCCGTACGTGCTGCGGCATCGCGTAGGAGTGCGGGTCCGGGCGCTCCACGGCCTGCGAAGCAGACACCGAAGCGGGCGCCGCAGCAGGAGAAGGAGAGGAGGATTCGTGCGCACAGGCCATGGAAAGCAGAGAACACGCCGACACGAAGCGCCCAAGCGTCATCGACATGGAACTCGGGTACGCGAGGTGGGCTTCAATCGCAACCGAGTCCGAAAATTGGGATGGCCGGCGAACGTGAACCGCAGCACAGCATTCGATGTCAATGACCGCGTCGCGGGTCCTGAGCGATTACGAGCAGTGAGATGGGAGATCCCACACGCCGCCGTTCGCGCAGACTACAAACTTTTCTAACCAATTCGCCAAACGCACGCCTACGCAGGTTAGACGCCGGTTTTGCCCCAATCTACGGACTCTTTTTTGTTGAAGGGCCCGCCATCTTCCAGGTTAATCGGCGCACGGTTCCCAGAAGGCCTTCCATGACAGCCAAGCACAGTTTCCTTGCCCTTGCGTCTAGCCTTCCCTTGCTCGCCGGTGGCTGCGGCCTCGACTTCATCACCGCCAAGTCGACGATCGTCCAGGTCGTCTCGACGCATCATGGGACCGCGGACGAGGACGGCGAGTACCCCGACCTGGGTACCGGAAACAGCCGTTTGTTCGAGACCGACGAGGGGTGGAGCATCCACCTCACCCGTGGCTACATCACCACCACCAAGGTCGTCCTCGAGGATTGCGACGGGCTCATCGCGGACGTCGAGCTGACGTCCGGCCACGTCGCGGAGGACCTCACCAAGGAAGACCGTCAGAAAAGCGTGCTCGGGAGCCTCTCGGTCCCGGCGGTCGACATCTGCGGGCTGACCGTCGACTACGGGCGCTTCGACCCCGACGAGAGCGAGCAGAACCGCCCCGACGAGGTCGAAGGCACCTCCGTGTACCTCGAGTTCACGGCGATCGACGGCGAGACCCGGCTCCCCTTCGAGGTCAGCGTCACCAAGACGATCAAGGCCGAGCTCGACATGTCGACGATGAGCGACGGTGCCCCGTTCCGGATCTCCGGTACCGAGGCGTTCCCCGTGGAGCTCGTGATCGCGAAGACCTACGATCGCTTCTTCGACGGGATCGATTTCCGGTCGGTTACCGAAGAAGACCTCGAGGAACAGCTGGCCGCTGCTCTCGAACTCTCGAGCTCCGTCACGGTCGACTGACCGCCACGTCGAGGCCGTGACCGCCCGTCCTGAGGACCCCGGTGGACCTTGGGGTCGGGCGACGTTTTTGGTGGTTTGTGTGCCGTGTGAGTCCGGACGATCGACGTTCGGCAACTCGCGCCTCCGGAGATCTCGCGGAGCAGCGTATGCTCCAGGAGTCCTCGCAGGAGCACGAAGTGAGCATGAGCAATCAGCCCCCGCCTTCTAGCCCGCACGCACCTGAGATTCGAGTCGAAGACGATCGCACGGGGATGGACCCGGTCACGCTCGAGCGCGCGATCATCGACCACTTGCACTACGCGCACCTCAAGAGCGTGAGCAACGCCACCACCCTCGACGTGTTCAAATCGTTGGCGTACACGGTGCGAGATCGTCTGGCCCATCGCTGGATCGAGACGCAGCGCATCTACTTCGCAGAAGACGTCAAGCGCGTGTTCTACCTCTCCGCGGAGTTCCTGATGGGGCGCGCGCTCGGGTTGAACCTCATCAACCTCGGCATCCACGGCGTCGTCAAGGAACTCCTCGCCAAACACGGCGTCGATCTCGATGAGCTGCTCGACACCGAGCCCGACCCCGGCCTCGGCAACGGTGGTCTGGGACGACTGGCGGCCTGCTTCCTCGACTCGATGGCGACGCTGGGACTGCCGGGCTACGGCTACGGCATTCGCTACGAGTTCGGCATCTTCGACCAACAGATCCGCGATGGCTGGCAGGTCGAACGCGGTGACGCGTGGCTCCGCTACGGCAACCCGTGGGAGATCCCCCGCCCCGAGTTCTCGGTCACCGTGAACATGTATGGACACGTCGAGCACGTCCAAGACGAGTCGGGCAACTTCCGCGTCCACTGGGTGGATACGCACCAGATCATCGGCCTGCCCTACGACACCCCCATCGCTGGCCACAACAACGACACCGTCAACACGCTGCGCCTCTGGGAAGCACGGGCCACGCGGGACTTCAACTTCCAGGTCTTCAACGATGGGGACTACCGGCGCGCCGTCGCGGCGAAGGCCGATAGCGAGACCATCTCCAAGGTCCTCTACCCCAACGACACTTCGGCCGAGGGCCGCGAGCTCCGTCTCAAACAGCAGTACTTCTTCACGTGCTGCTCCCTCCACGACATCGTGCGCCGCTACCTGCGGACCGAGAAGACGTTCGACCGTTTCGCAGACAAGGTCGCGATCCAGCTCAACGACACGCACCCCGCGGTGACGGTCGCCGAGCTGATGCGGCTGCTCGTCGACCGCGAGGGCCTCGGTTGGGACCAGGCTTGGGACATCACGCGCAAGACGATCGCCTACACGAACCACACGCTGCTGCCCGAGGCTCTGGAGAAGTGGGACGTCGACATGTTCGGGCGCCTGCTGCCGAGGCACCTCGAGATCATCTACGAGATCAACCGCCGGTTCCTCCGCGAGGTCCAGATCAAGTATCCCATGGACGACGCGCGTCTCGCACGGATGTCGATCATCGCGGAAGGGAAGACCAAGCAGATCCGGATGGCGCACCTCGCCGTCGTGGGCTCACACAGCGTCAACGGCGTGGCCGCGCTGCACACCGACCTGCTCAAGGAGAACGTCCTGCGCGACTTCGCGGAGATGTATCCGGAGCGTTTCAACAACAAGACGAACGGCGTCACGCCGCGTCGGTGGATCCTCTTGTCCAACCCGAAGCTCTCCGACGCGATCACCAAGCGCCTCGGCCCCGCGTGGATCGACGACCTCGACCAGCTGGAGAAGCTCACCCGCTATGTCGACGACGAGGAATTCCACCACGAGCTGCAGCAGATCAAGCGCGCCAACAAGCTGCAACTCGCGCGCCTGATCCACGATCGCAACGGCGTGGATCCGCTCGTGGACTCCATCTATGACGTCCAGATCAAGCGTCTGCACGAGTACAAGCGGCAGCTGCTCAACTGCATCCACATCGTCGCGCTGTACCAGGACCTCAAGGAGAACCCGAACGCGCCGTTCACTCCGCGGACCTTCATCTTCGGCGGGAAGGCGGCCCCCGGCTATGCCATGGCCAAGCTCCACATCAAGCTCATCAACGATGTGGCCGCGACCGTCAACGCCGACCCCACGCTACGCGACCGCCTCAAGGTCGTGTTCGTCGCGAACTACGGGGTGTCCTTGGCTCAGATCATCATTCCCGCGACGGACGTCTCCGAGCAGATCTCCATGGCGGGCAAGGAGGCCTCGGGTACCGGCAACATGAAGTTCGCGATGAACGGGGCGCTGACCGTGGGCACCCTCGACGGAGCGAACGTCGAGATCCGCGAGGCCGTGGGTCCCGAGAACTTCTTCTTGTTCGGCCTCAACGCCACGCAAGCCCGCGACTGCAAGCAACATGGGTATCGTCCGGCGCACTACATCGAACGCAGCCCGCGTTTGCGCCACGCGATCGATCTCATCGCCTCGGGCTTCTTCAGCCCCGACGACAAGTACCGCTTCGAGCCGATCGTCCACGACCTGTGGAACCACGACAACTATCTCGTGTGCGCGGACTTCGACGCCTACTACGACTGCCAGCAGAGCGTTTCGCAGACATACCGCGACCCGGCCAAGTGGCTCCGGATGGTCGTCCACAACCTCGCGAACGTCGGGCGCTTCTCGAGCGATCGAACGATTCGCCAGTACGCGGACGAGATCTGGGGCGTGAAACCCTACGCCGTGCACCTCTCCCGCTAGCGAAGCGCGCGACTGGAGGCGGGCCTAGGCCGCCTCGCCTCCAGGCACCGCCTCGCCGCCTGCAGGCTGCTTAGCCCTTGCGCGGCAGCACGCAGACCACGAGGGCTTCGGTCCGCTCACGGCTCGTGATGCGAAGGCTGCGGGCGTCGGCATCCATGACGTAGACGAGGCTGCGATTCTCGGGGTCGACCGTCCTCGTCCAGTACGTTCCGCCGCGGACCATGCCAATCGCCGTGAGGAGCTTGAGTTCACGGCGATGCGGAAGCCGCCAGCCGATCGTCCCCCCAGCGGATTGCTTGCGACACGTATCGAGCGCGATTCCCCAAGGGACCGCGGTGGCGTCCGCACGAACCGGCAACACGTAGAGCGTCTCGCTCGCCAAGATCTGGCGCTCGGCGATTGCCTTCTCGAAGGCCGCCCCCGCGGGCTCCGACGAGACTTGGTCGCTTGCCGTCGATGGCTCGTCCGGTGCCGGCGCGACCACTCCGACCACGCCGCTCGTTGGCACGGACGGCGCGCGCTCGGGCGTTTCGCCCGCGGGGGCGTCCGCGGACGGCGGGGCGACGAGCGGTGTCGGCTCGCCCTCCCGCGCGGGCGCCTCGGCTCCCGCTGGCCCTTCGGCTCCCGCTGGCCCTTCGGCCCCCGCTGGCCCTTCGGCTCCCGCTGGCCCTTCGGCTCCTGCGGGCCCTTCGGCTCCTGCCGGCTCTCCGGCTCCTGCCGGCTCTCCGGCTCCTGCCGGCCCTCCGGCTCCTGCCGGCTCTCCGGCTCCTGCCGGCCCTTCGGCTCCTGCGGGCCCTCCGGCTCCTGCGGGCCCTCCGGCTCCTGCGGGCTCTCCGGCTCCTGCGGGCCCTCCGGCTCCTGCGAGCCCTCCGGCTCCTGCCGGCTCTCCGGCTCCTGCCGGCCCTTCGGCTCCCGGAGGACTGCCGGCCGGAGGTTTCGCCGCTTGCGGATCCTCGGCTCGGGTGAGTTGCACGGGCTCCCGACCTCGTTCGCCCGACGAAGCCAGGGTGCTCGAGCGCGAAATCACGGCCTCGCGAGGGATCCCCGACTCGGGCGCGGCTGCACCGGCGACCACCAATGGCCCACGCTCCTCGCCTCGTTGGCTCAAGTACGCGACGAAACCGAAGCCGACGACGGCGCCCACGCTCCCGATGGTGAGCAGCCACGGGAATCCACCGCGCTTGGCCGGCACGGGCGTGTAGCTGCGGGGAGACGTGGGTGCGTGAGGAGCGGTCGTGGAACGCGACGAACGTGGCTCGGGCACCGTTTTCGTCTCGATGTCCGGCGCCACGCCGCCCGACGAGGTGGAAGCGCTCGCTTCCGGGACCCGGGCATCCTCCTCGCTTTCACCCTCGTCCTCTCCCGCCGCGACGGTCAACGCCTTGTACTTGGCGGTCGTCCGGACCCGCGCCGGCTTGTGCTGCTTGCCGCCGATCCTCGGCGTCACGCCAGAGCTGCCCGCGTCTTCGGAGACGGCTTCCTCGGGGCGCACCGCCTCGTGGTAGAAGAGCGTCCGCCCGGGGCGACGAGAAACCGCCTCCGCGAAGGGCAAGGTCTGGCCGGGCGAGGGATCCGGCTCGGTCAGCGAGACCACGTCGGCGATGCGGAGCGACGCAGTGTCCTGCTCCTCGAACTCGACAGCGGCCACGGCACCAAACTCAGCCTCCGACTCGAACTCGGAATGCGTGTCGGGTTCCCGCTGCGGGGCAATCCCGACCTCGGGCTCGCTCGCGGCATCGTGGAACACCATGCTCGGCGTGGGTCTGGCGCGCTCTTCCTCCAACATGCCGACGGCCTCGGCGAAGCGACGGATCTGGTCGACGAGCGCAGCCGGTGAGTACTCATCGAGGATCCCCACGAGCAGGTGCTCGTGCGGCGCACACTCTTGCGCGAAGGATTGCCGCAATTCCTCGACGCGCGCCGCGTGGAGCGACTCTTCCATGCACATCACGTAGATCGTGGCCTGCGTCGTCGCGCGTCGGGTCGCGAGGGCCTCGACGGCTGTGCTCCCGTGCAGCAGATAGGTCGCAAAGCCGAGATGTTGGAGCGACTCCGCCACATCGTGCGCGCGATCGACCGAGCCAGCCGCACAGCACAGCGCAACGGCAGGCGGAACCGCTGGAACAACACCCCGGTCGAATGTTTGGGGGGGATCGGCGTCAGGACTGAGGTCGGCCACCACCCCACAAGGTACCAGAATTTCTTTCTGCTCCTGGACGGATCCCATGGGTAGGGGGGCGCGGCCGAACCTCGCCGGTGTCCGAACCTCGTTTGCCAGAGGATTGGCTAGGCCACGCGCGCGTGAGCGATCCCCGCCCATCGTGCGGGGCGACCGCGGTGTGTTGTTCGAGTCCTACGTGTGAGGAGCTCGTCGACTCCCGCAGGGGGCGACGCCGATCGCGTTCCCGCCGCGCACGAAGGCAAATCGACCTGGCCGGTGACGTCCTCCAAGGCCAGAATTCATCGGCCACGGCCGCTAGAGCGCCGACCAGTTTGATTCCACGCGCTGATGCACGCCTGGGACCGCCCACGGCTGTGTCGCTCGGCGCTCGCAGTGTGCCCGACACAGCTTCGGCCTC